>JAESGK010000047.1_pt1 | contig 169440 bp, 159 predicted proteins | sample 9269681 | NCBI WGS metagenome assembly JAESGK01 (sample SAMN14515347, study PRJNA621673) | algae metagenome | isolation source: Timaviella obliquedivisa GSE-PSE-MK23-08B and co-occurring heterotrophs from... | place: USA: Grand Staircase Escalante National Monument, Utah | collected 2006-08-15 | reverse complement strand
GCGAGCATCAGCTCGTGCGCCGCGGCCGCTACGTCGAGTTCAACCTGCTGCACGACCGCGGCACCAAGTTCGGCCTGATGACCGGCGGCAATGTCGAGGCGATCCTGATGTCGCTTCCGCCCGAGGCACGTTGGCCCTAGCACGCTGGTCCTAGCCGCCCGCTCTCTATGGCCGCAGGCGCTATCAGTCGTCGAAGAAGCCGGGACCCGCCCGGCGGTGCAGTTCCTGGCCAGCGTCGATGCCCAGTCGCGCGCCGTCATTGGTGCTGCCACGTCGCTCGTTGGCGATGACCTCGCTGCCGTTCGGGCGCGCGATCAGGGCACGCAGCCACAATTGCCCGCCATCGAGGACCGCATGACCGGAGATCGGAGTTCGGCAGGATCCGTCGAGCACGGCCAGCATGGCGATCTCCGCGCGGACGCAAATCGCAGTCGGGCTGTGATCGATCGCGGTCAGGAGATCGCGCACGCGCGTGTCGCCGATGCGGCATTCGATGCAGACCGCGCCCTGGCCGACGGCGGGCAGCATCTCCTCGGCCGGGATCGATACACCGACATTGCCGAGGCCAAGACGGTTGAGTCCGGCGCGCGCCAGAATCAGTGCATCGACCGATCCTTCCTCCAGCTTGCGCAGCCGAGTGTCGACGTTGCCCCGGATCGGCTCGATCCTGAGGTCGGGCCGGCGATGCAGCAGCAAGGCCTGTCGGCGCAGCGCCACCGTGGCGACGGTCGCACCCGGCGGGAGGTCGTCGATGCCGCGTATCCCGTCGGCGGCGATCAGCGCGTCCCGCGGGTCTTCTCGCGGCAGGAACGATGCCAGGACCAGGCCGTCCGGCAGCCGGGTCGGCATGTCCTTGGTGCTGTGAACACCGATATCGATGGTCCCGGCAAGAAGCTGTTCCTCGATTTCCTTGGTGAACAGGCCCTTGCCGCCGATCTCCGACAGCTTGCGGTCCTGAACGCTATCGCCGGTGGTGCGGATCACGACGATGTCCATGGCGCCCGCCAGGACCGGATGCGCCGCGGCGAGCGTGTCGCGTACCATCGTGGCCTGGGCCAGCGCCAACCTGCTGCCGCGCGTGCCGATGCGAAGTGTCTGGATCGTCATGGCCGCTGCTGGGCGACGAGCTTGCGGATGCTGCGGACACCGAGCGCCATCAGGACGGCGACGACTGGAATGCTGATTCCCATGGCAACCTCGGCGCTTATGGCTACTCCTACCGAATTCAACGCCTTGGCGGCGTAGCCTACAAGCCCGACCACGTAATAGGTGACGGCGGCAATCGACAGTCCCTCGACGGTGCTCTGCAGCCTGAGCTGCAGTTCGGCCCGATGATTCATCGACCGCAGGACCGCCTGGTTCTGCTTTTCGCGGGTCACGTCGACGCGGGTCGACAGAAGCTGGGTAGCGCGGGCGACCCGGCTGGACAGAAGATCCTGGCGCGCGCCGATCGAGCGGCAGGTATTCATCGCCGGCGCCAGGCGCCGCTCGATGAAATCCTGGAACATCTGCAGACCCTGGAGACGGTCTTCGCGCAGCTCGGCAATGCGCCGCTGCACGAGCTCGTAGTAGGCCGCCGCGGCGCCGAAACGGAAGTAGCTTTCCGAGCTGCGGCTGGCGATGGCACCTTCGAGCGCCGTCAGCCTGTCGAGCAACAGCGGCTCGTCGGCCTCGCCGGCGCCGACCAGCGCCTCGGCAACGTCCGTGAGCTGGCGCTCGCACCGGGCCAGGAAGGGAGCCATCTCCTGGGCGACCGGCAGCGCCAGCAGAGCCATCATCCGGTAGGTATCGATCTCCAGGAGCCGCTGGACCATCCGTCCCGCCTGGCGCGAGGTCAGTCCCCGATCTTCGACGAGCAGCCTGCCGAAGCCGTCGGCGTGCACGCGCAAGTCGGTGAGAGCAACCGCGCCGCCACCCGCGATCGTCGATCCGACGAGCTGATTGCCGCCGAAGTACCGCGTCGCCGTCTCTTCGTGTGAGTTGTCATCACCGCTGTGTACCAGCGCGACATGCGTTGCGGCGATCACCTCGCCAGGCAGGGCGATGAGCCAGTCCGGCGGCACCGCTGTGATCGCCGGCGCGGCAAATGGCGTGTCGTCGATCGACGGTGACACGAAGGTGTAGCGCGCAAATTCGGTGTGTCTTTCGAATACCAAGCGGAACGGGCCGAGATCGACGCTGTAGTGATTGACCAGCGCCGGAGGCGCCGCGATGCCGAAACGATCGCAAAGCGCGCCCACGGCACGCCATTCGTCGTCGCGCTGGTCAGGCGACGACAGCAAGGCGACATAGGACAGGCTGCAGGGCGTGCGCAAAGGCTCTGGAGGGCGAGCATGGACCTCGTCGTTCAGGGCAATGCGTGTTGGATAATCGCGCGGCAGGATCATAGAGGTAACCCTCCCCTTGGCGCGGTGGACTTAGCTTGCCCCAGGCAGCTTCAATTGGCCCACAAGGAAGCCAGCGAGAGCCGACATGGCCGTCAGCAGGGTTCCCCACGCCATATCGACCAGCGCAAGGCGCAGTGGCCAGCGCTGCAACGTCGCCAGGTTGGTCAGGTCGTAGGTGCCGTAGGCACACAAGCCGAACACGGCACCTAGAAACACAGCCTCGTACCATTTGTCGCTATTGAGCGCTGGCTGGACCGCAAGGATCATGATGCCGCCGGCGTACAGTGCGTAGAAGAGGAACGCGACGTCGATGCGTGGCTTATCGAGAAGAAGGGAACCGATTTCCCTCTTGTAGAAATTGATGGCGACCATACTGAGCCAAAGAATGTCGACCGCCGTGAAAACAGCAAGGACTGCCGAGTATGTAATCACGGTGCTTCGCATGCTCTTCCCCCTGCGGTTGCGCGGACGACTGCACGGGCCATCCGGACCCTTCGATAGCGCCTACGTCGAGGCTGGCCGGACGGATCACAGTCTTGTCAGCGAATCGTGAAGCTGCGTGGCGCCATGTGCGACGAGAAACGCCTTGAAGGCGGCAGCAGCCGGCGAAAGATGCTTCGTTTTGCGATGAATCGCATACCATTGGCGCATGACGGGCATCCCGGCGACCGGCAGCACGACGAGCCTGGATGCCGCGAGTTCGGCCCCAATCGTATGAAGAGACACGAACCCAAGGCCCATGCCCGACATAACGGCCTGCTTGATTGCCTCGTTGGGACCGATCTCGATCATTTCCGCGGATTGAAAGCTTTGTGCGGCAAACGCCCGTTCCATCGCATCTCGGGTGCCGGATCCATATTCGCGGACCAGAAATGGCTCTCTCGCCAGTTCCTCCAGCCGCACGCGCCGGCGTCCGGCCAGCCGATGGTCCGGCGCCGCGATGATTGCGAGCGGGTGTTCGGCGAAAGCGGCTGCCGTCGTGTCGAGGCCGGCCGGGGGCCGGCCCATCACCGCGAGATCGACGATATTGTCGGCGAGGTCACGGATGACGGCGTCGCGATTCTTGAAGGTCAGACGCACCGAGACACCGGGCCGACTCTTGCGGAACGCCGCCAGCAGTCTGGGAACGAAATATTCAGCAGTCGTCGTCGACACGACCTCCAGTCTTCCCGCGGCCGGCCCGCTCAGTCTCTGAAGCGCTTCGTCGGCCTGACGAAGTTGGGCCAGGACGATGCGTACATGCCGCGCCAGTTCCATGCCGGCACGCGTCAAGTGCTTGCGTCGGCCCATTTGCTCGAACAGCGGCGTGCCGACGACATGCTCGAGCTGCTTGAGCTGGATCGAGACCGCCGGTTGGGTGACGTGGATCTCTGCGGCAGCGCGCGCGAAGTGGAGATGCCGCGCCGCCGCATCGAAGATCCGCAACTGCCGCAGCGTCGCCTGGTCGAGCGTCGGCATATTTCGAATTCCTTATATTATTGATATTTATAATTAACTTATTCTTATGATACCGGAAGCGTAAGCAGAACGAAATCGAATCGAGGGAGGTGGCTAGTGGCCCAGTCTGCGGCGCCGGGGGATATCGGCGATCCGCGCGAGCGGTACCGGGCGGGCGTGCTGAAATACGCCCAGATGGGCTATTGGCAGCCCGACTACGACCCTATCGACACCGACGTGCTGGCGCTGTTCCGCATCACTCCGCAGGATGGCGTCGACCCCGAGGAGGCGGCGGCGGCCGTCGCCGGCGAGTCGTCGACTGCGACGTGGACGGTCGTCTGGACCGACCGCCTGACGGCCTGTGAGCGCTACCGGGCCAAGGCCTACCGGGTCGACCCGGTGCCGGGGTCGCCGGGGCAGTATTTCGCCTACATCGCCTACGACCTCGATCTGTTCGAGGACGGGTCGATCGCCAACCTCACCGCGTCGATCATCGGCAACGTGTTCGGCTTCAAGCCCTTGAAGGCATTGCGGCTCGAGGACATGCGCATTCCTGTTGCCTATGCGAAGACTTTCGCCGGCCCGGCCACAGGCATCGTGGTCGAGCGCGAGCGTCTCGACAAGTTCGGTCGCCCCCTGCTCGGCGCCACGGTCAAGCCGAAGCTCGGCCTCTCGGGCAAGAACTACGGCCGCGTGGTCTACGAGGCACTGAAAGGTGGCCTGGATTTCACCAAGGACGACGAGAACATCAACAGCCAGCCCTTCATGCACTGGCGTGACCGCTTCCTCTACTGCATGGAAGCGGTGAATAGAGCGCAGGCAGCCACCGGCGAGATCAAGGGGACGTACCTCAACGTCACGGCGGCCACGATGGAAGACATATACGAGCGCGCGGAGTTCGCCAAGAATCTCGGCAGCATCATCGTCATGATCGATCTCGTAGTAGGCTACACGGCCATCCAGTCCATGACGAAGTGGGCGCGCCGCAACGACATGATCCTGCACCTGCACCGCGCCGGTCATTCGACCTATACGCGGCAGAGAAACCACGGCGTCTCGTTCCGCGTCATTTCCAAGTGGATGCGGCTGGCCGGCGTCGACCACATCCACGCCGGCACCGTGGTCGGCAAGCTCGAGGGCGATCCGAACTCGGTCCAAGGCTACTACAACGTCCTGCGCGAGGACCACAATCCAGTCGATCTGCAGCGCGGCCTGTTCTTCGAACAGGATTGGGCTGGCCTGCGCAAGGTCATGCCGGTGGCGTCGGGCGGCATACATGCCGGCCAGATGCACCAGCTCCTCGGCTATCTCGGCGAGGACGTGGTCCTGCAGTTCGGTGGCGGCACCATCGGCCATCCCATGGGCATCCAGGCCGGCGCGACGGCCAATCGCGTGGCTCTCGAGGCCATGATCCTCGCCCGCAACGAGGGGCGCGATCTATGGGCCGAGGGGCCGGACATTCTCGTCGCCGCGGCCCGCAGTTGCCGGCCGCTCCGGGCGGCGCTCGACACTTGGGGCGACGTCACTTTCGATTACACGTCTACCGACACGCCCGACTACCTTCCCACTGCGACCGCTTCGTAGGTGACCGTCATGCGACTGGGCCAGGGCACTTTCTCGTTTTTGCCGGACCTGACCGACCAGCAGATCGCGGCACAACTCGAATACTGCCTCCGCAGCGGCTGGGCGATCTCGATCGAGTTCACCGACGATCCCCATCCGCGGAATACCTATTGGGAGATGTGGTCCGCACCGATGTTCGACCTCAAGGATGCGGCGGGGGCGATGCTAGAGCTGAATGCCTGCCGGGCGGCCCATCCGGAAATGTACGTGAAGGTCAACGGCTTCGATGCGCGGCGCGGTTGGGAGACGGTGCGGTTGTCGTTCATCGTCAACCGGCCGAGCGTCGAGCCGACCTTCCGGCTGGAGCGGAGCGAGGCCGCTGGCCGGTCGATTCATTACACGACCCGCGTCGATGTAGCCGGCAAGCCGCAGCGTAGCGGCGCCTGAGTTCCGGCCAGCGCAAGGGAAGCCCGGCATGCCGTCGGACGATGCACCGGTCCTGGATCTCGACCGACTCTATCGAGAGTCGAACGTGCCCGGAGTCCTCGAATCCCTGGAACGCGACCTCGTCGGGTTGGCCCCCGTGAAGCAGCGGGTTCGCGAAATCGCCGCGCTCCTGCTGGTCGAGAAGCTTCGTCGCACGATCGGCCTCGAAGCCGATTCGCCGCCCTTGCACATGAGCTTCACGGGCAATCCAGGCACCGGCAAGACGACCGTTGCCGCGCGCATGGCGGCGATCCTGCATGGCTTGGGATACGTCCGGAAGGGACAGCTCGTGGCCGTGACACGCGACGACTTGGTCGGGCAGTTCATCGGACATACGGCGCCGAAGACCAAGGAGGTCATCAAGCGCGCGATGGGCGGCGTCCTGTTCATCGACGAGGCCTACCACCTTCACCGGCCGGAGAACGAGCGCGACTACGGCCAGGAAGTCGTCGAAATCTTGCTGCAAGTCATGGAAACGCAGCGCGCCGACCTCGTGGTGATCTTTGCCGGATACAAGGACCGGATGTCGGCCTTCTTCGCCTCGAATCCCGGCATGGCGTCGCGGGTCGCCCATCACGTCGACTTTCCCGACTACTCGGACGGCGAACTGTTCGAGATTGCTGGTTTGATGCTGGCGCGGATGCAGTACTCGCTCAGCGACGCCGCCGTTCCCGTTCTCCGCGAGTACATCGTTCAGCGTCGCCGCCAGCCGAACTTCTCCAACGCGAGGTCGATCCGCAATGCGCTCGACAGGGCGCGGTTGCGCCACGCCAACCGCCTGTTCGAGCGCCGCGAGACACCCTTGTCGCCAACCGCCCTCTCCACGATCGGCCCCGAGGATTTCCGCGCCAGCCGGGTCTTCCTCGAGGGCCGTTCGGCCTCGTGACGGCAAACATCGGTCAAAGGAAAATCGGGATGACCAAACTGCAGGCGCTGTTGTTCGACGTCGATGGCACGATCGCCGATACCGAAGAGCTGCATCGGCAGTCCTTCAACCATGCATTCTTGCGGTCCAACCTCAAATGGACCTGGAGTCCGGCATTCTATGCCGAACTTCTCGGCATTTCCGGCGGCCACGACCGTATCGCGCACTACATCGACGGCCTCGACGAGCCCGCCGGTGAAAAAGCGCGGCTCCGGCAACTCATCCCCCACATTCATCAGACGAAGACCTATGAGTTCGGGATGCGCCTCGAAGAGGGATCGGTGCAACCCCGCCCGGGCGTCGTGCGCCTGATCGAGGAGGCGGCCGCCGCCGGACTCAAGATCGGTTTTGCATCGACGTCGGCCTGGGTCAACGTATCGGCGCTGCTCTCGGCGACGTTCGGGCCGTCGATGCGGTTCGAGGTCGGCGCGATCGCCAATGCCGACATGGTCCCGAAGAAGAAGCCCGACCCGGCCGTCTACGAACTGCTGATGCGCATGCTCCGCGTTCCGGCCGAAGCCTGCGTGGCTTTCGAGGACTCGGCCAATGGCGTGGCAGCGGCGCGGGCGGCCGGTGTCTTCGTCGTGGCGACGCCCAGCCAGTGGACGGCGGGCCAGGACTTTTCCCAAGCGGACCTCGCTCTTCCGATGCTCGGCGACCCGGACGCCAGGCTGGCGGCGGCTGACGCTGCAAGGATCGGTGGCGCGCCATGGCTCGGCCTGGAGGAGCTGTCGTTGTTGCGGCAGGGCCCGGATCGGGAAGCGGGGGCCTTGCACGTTCGCACGTCGTGATGTTGTGTATGTCGGGCGTGTCGCCGCAAACCTGTCCCGGAAGCGTGGAATGACCGGCCTGCGAAGAACGCCCTGGAGAGCAGATCGTGGCGGCTGATCGCAAGACTCTGGAGCAATTCCTGGCGGAGACGCAATTCCCCGAGGCCGTCTCGGCGGTGGAATTGAGGGAACTTCTGCTGGATATCGCGAACCTGTGCAGGACGATCGGGTGCCGCGCGACCGATGTCGGAGGCGCTCCCGGCGACGGACAGGAAGGGTTCGTTCTGCTGACCGGCCTGGATGGCGACCCCGGATCGAGCGCCTGTGGTATCCGCCGCGGACGCCATCTGGTAGCGCTGCTTCCCGTCGACAACGCGTCCGGCGTCGAGGCGAACGCACCGCGAGGCACGATATTCTCCGTCCTCCGTGCCGACGGCGCCCGGCGGGAGGCCGCCGCCGCCGACTTCGTGCAGAGCGGATCGAAGCAGCTGTGCGCCGGCTATGCGATCTACGGACCTTCGATCCTGCTCGTGCTCGCACTCGGCCCGGGCGTGCAGGGATTCACCCTTGATATGGAACGCGACGCGTTTGTCCTGACGCACGCCGACATTCGAATTCCGGTGGCGACGCGCGAGATCGCCATCGATGCCTCGAATACACGCTTTTGGCGGCCCGCGATCAGACGCTATGTCGACGAATGCCTTGCGGGGGAGCCCGGTCCGCGTGGCAGGGATTTCCGCTTTCATTGGCACGGTTCGATCGTCGCCGAGACCCATCGGATCCTGATGTGCGGCGGTGTCTTCATCTGTCCGGGCGACTGCGGTGCGGGGGGTGACGGCGAGCTGCCGCGGCTCCTGCATGAAGCCAATCCGATCGCCTTCATCGTCGAGCGGGCCGGCGGGCGGGCGGGAACTGGCAGCGTGCGCATACTCGACGTCGAGCCGGATGCCGTCGACCGGCGGACCCCGCTTGTCTTCGGCGCCACCGAGGAGGTCGAGCGCGTCGAGGCCTATCGCCGCGACCACGAAGCGGGCCGGTACGACGCGCCGCTGTTCGCCGAACGCGGCCTCTTTCGAGTAACGGTCTGAAGGCGGCCAGGACCATGTCGGCGCGCCATCCCATCATTGCCGTTACCGGATCTTCGGGCGCGGGCACGACGTCGGTAATGCGCATCTTCGAGCAGATCTTCCGGCGCGAGAATGTGACGGCGGCCTTCGTCGAGGGCGACAGTTTCCACCGCTACGACCGGGCCGAGATGAAGCGGAGGATTGCCGCGTCGCAGGCGGACGGGAACTACCACTTCAGCCATTTCGGGCCGGAATCGAACCTATTCCCCGAACTCGAGAGCCTGTTTCGTTCTTATGGCGAGACGGGGGGCGGCACGACGCGGAAGTATCTGCACGACGAAGCGAAAGCCGCGCCGCACGGTCAGCCCCCGGGCACCTTCACGCCTTGGGAGGACCTGGCTGCCGGCACAGACATGCTGTTCTACGAAGGGCTGCATGGCGCAGTCGTAGATGGCGAGGCCGATGTGGCGCGCCATGTCGACCTGCGAATCGGCGTGGTGCCGGTGATCAATCTGGAATGGATCCAGAAGCTGCACCGCGACAAGGCGGTGCGCGGCTATACCACCGAAGGCGTGACGGACACGATCCTGCGCCGCATGCACGATTACGTGCACTACATCGTTCCGCAGTTCTCGCGGACGCATATCAACTTCCAGCGCGTGCCCGTGGTCGACACCTCCAACCCGTTCATCTCGCGCCATGTGCCGTCGCCAGACGAAAGCCTTTTGGTGATCCGCTTCGCGAACCCGCGCGGCATCGATTTTCCCTACCTGCTGTCCATGCTGCACGACTCCTTCATGTCGCGTCCGAACACCATCGTCTGTCCGGGTGGCAAGATGGATCTCGCCATGCAGCTGATCTTCACGCCGATGATCTGGCGGCTGATGGAGAGGCGCAAATAGCCGATTTTTTCACTAGCGGCCGGGTCGTCGACCTGATCCTCGTCCTGATGCTGCTCGAGGGGATCGTCTTGGCCGCCTATCACCGGCGGACCGGCCGGGGCGTTGCGGCGGGAGACTTGGTGGGTGTGCTGCTCGCGGGCGCCTTTCTGCTGCTGGCCCTGCGCGCGGCTTTGACCGGCGCGGCCTGGAGCTGGGTTGCCGTGTGGCTGGTCGCCGGGCTCGTCGCCCATCTCGTCGACCTTGTCCGCCGCTGGCGTAGGTAGCATGACGTCAGTGCGCAACTTCCGCAGGTTTTGTGCTATATTTCAGCTACAGTCGGCGTTTCTTGCGGGCACTGCCGGCAGCGCCCGGGCGATCCCTCGCTCCGGGCGTTTTCGTTGGCCATTTGCACCCGATCCGGCGCTGATTTTTCAGACACTCATCAAGCCAAGCAGCCGGCATCGGTGGCACAGTTCGTCAGGGGGCGATCGGCCAGCCGGATCAAGGACTTGAGCCGGCTTTTCGGCACAGGCAGCAGGACATCGCGTGGCACAACGAGGTGTGCCAAGAAATGGTCCATTCCGCGGCTCAGCGGCCAACCAGGGGAAAGGTCGCCGCGATGCCCCAGGCGATCGCCAAAGACACGGCCAGGGCACCGACCATGGGATGGCGCGTTCGCCGGTAGATCCAGGTGCCGAACAGGCCATAGACCAGGAAGCAGAGCAGGATTGCCGGCACGATGATGAGAAGGAAGAACAGTTTCTGGAAGTTGAGGGTCACGGCCAGCAGCAGCGAGGCCAGGAAAAACACCTTGGTGACGACATAGGCGCCTCGTCGGGGGGCCGCGCCGCGCGTCAGGTATTCGTCGGCGGCAAAGTAGGGCAACGTCCCGCACAGCACGGCGAGAACGAGAGGAAACCGCTCGGGTGTCGGCCAATAGCTGGTCACGAACCAGTCGGTCGGCACGGCGATCGCTGCAAGGCAATAGGCGCAGGCCGCCAGCGTTGCGGCGGCGAAACGACGGTAGTCGACCGTGACCGCGCCGATGCCCGGTGGCGACGGGCTGCCGAAATGCAGGACGGCGAAGGTCAACAGGCCATAGAGCCCGAAATGCAGGGCAAGATAGTCGCCGAGCAGAATGGGCAGAAAGCTCGTCGGCAACTGCCAAAGGATCAGCGGCGTCAGCAGCGCCGGGATCGCCGCGTTCACGAGCAGCCGCGGCCAGCGTAGCGCTGTCCCGCGTGGCCCGGACGCGACTTCGGGCAGCAGCCGGGACAGCGGCCATGCCAGCGCGACGATGCCGAGATAGAGCAGGCCGAGCCACGGGCCGCGCCGGTCGAGAAATCCCCCACCCTTGCGGCCGGTCGCCTCGTTCAGCCACGCTAGGGTCTCCGACAGGCTGTCGCGGGCATAGAGAACACCGATGTGCTCGGCGCCGGCAGCCAACACCATCCGACGCGCGGTCCCGTCGGTAAAACTGCCATATGTCGTGCGCTCCTCGGCCGGCTTGCCGGCGACCATGCTGACGAGACGAAAGCCCTCGTCGCGTAAGAAAGCAGGTTCGAAGGCGCCGTCCACGATCAGGAGGTTTCGCGGGCTGGTCGCGGTCACGTCGCGGGAAAACAGGGAGACTGCGACCGTCGCCACGATGTCGGGATGACGCTGGGCATAGCGCACCACGATGTCGGACGCCATCGAGTGGCCGAGGAGCGCCACGCGGCCGTCGCCGCCGGGCAGGCCGTGGGCGAACGACACTACCTCGCCGAGGGCCGCCATCAGCGCCCGGCCGCTCGCCTCGTGGTCGTCGGTCCCGCCGCGCAGCGGCGCGGTATTGCGGGCGTGGCCGGGAAAATCGAAGGTAACCGCGACGTAGCCGTTGCGGGCGAGCGTGACCGCGAAGGGCTGCATCATCTGCTGCGAGCCGGCGAAGCCGTGGCAGATGACCACCACCGGCGCCGGCTTGGCTGCATTCGGCGTGAACACCGTCACGGGAACTGTGCCAATGTGCGTCCGGACGACCACCAGATCCGTCGTGGCTGAAACGATCTGCCACAGCGCCAGCAGGATTGCTATCATGGCCGCGACGGCGACGGTTCGGTGCAACATTCGGCGACGGTACACGATGCGGCTTTCGCGACAAACGTTCCAACCGCCGGAGAGCGCCTGAAATGCCTGCTGTCTTTCCATTCGCGGCGATCGTCGGCCAGGACGAAATGAAGCTCGCGCTCCTGTCCGCGGCGACCGATCCGACGATCGGCGGCGTGCTGGTCTTCGGCGACCGCGGCACTGGCAAGTCGACCGCGGTGAGGGCTCTGGCGGCTTTGTTGCCGGCCATGCGGGTTGTCGAAGGATGCCGCTACGGCTGCGATCCCGACGAGACGGCCAAACTGTGCCCGGAGTGCCGGGCGAGGTCGGGGAGTGGAAAGCTTAAGGGTACGACGGTGCCGGTACCGGTCGTCGACCTGCCGCTGGGCGCGACCGAGGACCGGGTGGTAGGTGCGCTCGACCTAGAGCGGGCGCTGACTCAGGGCATAAAGGCCTTCGAGCCGGGGCTTCTGGCCCGGGCGCATCGGGGTTTCCTCTACATCGACGAGGTCAACCTGCTCGAGGATCATCTCGTCGATCTGCTGCTCGACGTGGCGGCGTCGGGCGAGAACGTCGTCGAAAGAGAAGGCCTCAGCATCCGTCACCCGGCGCGCTTCGTGCTGGTCGGGACCGGCAATCCCGAGGAAGGCGAGCTTCGTCCCCAGCTCCTCGATCGCTTCGGCCTGTCGGTCGAGGTGAAGTCGCCGGACGATCTCGCCACGCGGGTGAGCGTCGTGCGCCGGCGCGATGATTTCGAGCGCGATCCCGAGGCCTTCGACGCGCTGTGGCAGAAAGACGCCGGGAAGCTGCGCAAGCGCATCACTGCCGCGCGTCGCCGTCTGCCGGACGTCGACTGCCCCGACGCGGCCATCGAGACGGCGGCCCGGCTCTGCATGCAGCTTGGAGTCGACGGCTCGCGGGGCGAACTTACGCTCGTTCGCGCCGCCCGTGCGATGGCGGCATTCGATGGAGACGCCACTGTCGGGAATCGCCACCTGCGCAGGATCGCGCCGTCGGCGCTGCGGCACCGGCTGCGGCGCGACCCGCTCGACGATGCAGGCTCGAGCATACGGGTCGAACGGGCGATCGAAGAGGTACTCGGCGCATGACCGCGCCGTCGGATGCGGCGCTTGCCGCGGCACTATTTGCCATCGACCCGGCCGGCGCCGGCGGCGTCGTGCTTCGGGCTCGCTGGGGTCCTGCCCGCGACCGATGGCTGGCGAACCTGCAATCCCTGTTGCCCGCCGACATGCCGGTTCGCCGGGTTCCGCCGAACGTCACCGACGACCGCCTGCTCGGTGGCCTCGACCTCGCTGCAACGCTTCACGCAAAGCGGCCCATCGTCGAGCGCGGACTCCTCGCGGATGCGGATGGCGGCGTCGTGGTGGCGTCGATGGCGGAGCGCCTGGCGCCGTCGACCGCGGCGTACCTCGCGGCGGCACTCGACCTCGCATGTGTCGTCGTGGAACGCGACGGGATCGCAGCGCGGCTGCCGTCACGGTTCGGGCTGATCGCGCTCGACGAAGGTGCGACGGAAGAGGAACAGGTCGCCGACGCCTTGCGAGACCGGTTGGCCTTCCATGTCGACCTCGTCGATGAGGCGAGGAGCGAAGGTTCGGACCTCGGCCTCGATATGGACGAACTCGCCCGTGCACGGCGCCGACTGGCGGAGGTCGCATGTGGCGACGAGATTGTTGCGGCGCTTTGCGAGGCCGCCATGGCCTTGGGCATTGCTTCCGTTCGGGCGCCCATTCTGGCGCTGCGAGCGGCGCGTGCCAGTGCAGCTCTGCACGGGCGACAGCTCGTCGGCGAGGCCGATGCGGTGATCGCCGGTCGGCTGGTTCTGGTGCCCCGCGCAATCAAGGTGCCGGTCGACGAAGCACCGCCGCAGGACGACGACGAACAGTCGGACGATAGCGATGCTGTGGCTCCCGACGAGGCCGACCAAAGCCGGGACGAGTCGCCGAACATGGACCAGGCTCTGGTCGACATGATCGTGGCGGCGGCGAGGGCGGCGATGCCGGCGCAGATCCTGGACAGTCTGCAATCTTCTCGAACCGCAGCGGCTCGAACGTCGGCACCGGGCAAGGCGGGAGCGGTCGCTGGGGCGACGCGGCGCGGCAGGCCGGCGGGAACCCGCCCGGGCGACCCGCGCGGCCGGGCGCGGCTCAACGTCATCGAAACCCTGCGCGCCGCGGCGCCCTGGCAGCCGTTGCGCCACGCCGCCACCGAACGAGCGGATCCTCGGCTTCAGCCGCAGGCACGTGTCGAGATCCGGCGGGAGGACTTCCGTGTCACGCGTTTCAAGCAACATGCCGCGACGACCACGGTCTTCGTCGTCGATGCTTCGGGGTCGTCGGCGGCGAACAGGCTGGCCGAGGCCAAGGGCGCGGTCGAGCTGTTGCTGGCCGACTGCTACGTGCGGCGCGACGAGGTGGCCCTGATCGCCTTCCGTGGCCGCAGCGCCGAAACCGTTCTGCCGCCGACCCGGTCCCTGGTACGGGCCAAGCGGTGCCTGGCCGGGCTTCCCGGCGGTGGCGGAACGCCGCTGGCCGCTGCGATCGACATGGCCGCGCTGATGGCCAATGCGATCGCCAGGAAAGGGCAGTCGCCGGTCGTCGTTCTTCTAACGGACGGCAGGGCAAACATAACGCGCGACGGCAAGCCGGGCGTGGCCCAGGCGGCACAGGAGGCGACTGCGGCATCGCGCAACCTTCGCATCATGGGCATCCGGACGCTGGTCGTGGACACCTCGCCGCGCCCCCAGGCCCAGGCGGAGCAGCTCGCCAAAGACATGGGCGCGCACTATCTGCCGCTGCCCTATGCCAGTTCGAAGGAATTGTCCGACGCGATCCAGGCATCGGTGGCTGCATGATGCCGTTTGATCGAAATCACGGTCTGCCGCCGGCCGTGACCGGCGAAAGGCGTGACCTGCAGGCGGGGTCACACCGATTCAGCTACTACGTCGGTGGGTTCGGCTCCGGCGCTGGCCCTGGTGCGACGCCGCTCCTGCTGATCCACAGCATCAACGCTGCGGGGTCGGCGTACGAGATCAAGCCGATCTACGAACATTTTCAAGGGAACCGTCCAGTCTACGCCCTCGAGCTGCCGGGATTCGGCTTTTCCGATCGTCGGGACGAAGACTACACGCCGCGCGTCATGACCGATGCGATCCACGCGATGGTGGCCGAGATCGGACGCATTCACGGTGGCGCATCCATCGACGTTCTGGCGCTATCGCTGTCGTCGGAGTTCCTGGTGCGCGCTGCGACCGAGGCGCCGCGTGCCTTCCGCAGTCTCGCGCTGATCAGCCCGACGGGCTTCAGCCGAACCACGCCGCGCGATGGGCTGCCGGGCAGCACGCGCGGGCGCTCGGGGCTGCTCCGATTTCTACGCTTCCCGCTTTGGAGCTGGCTGATCTATCGGCTGCTCACGACCCACGCGAGCATCCGCTATTTTCTCCGCCGGACGTGGGGTTCGGAACACTTCGATCGAGGTCTCGCCGCCTACGACTTTGCGACTGCCCGCCAACCAGGTGCGCGTCACGCACCCTATCTTTTTGTGAGCGGATTTCTTTTCAGCGGGGATATCGTTCGACTTTACGAAAGCCTGACGCTGCCGGTCTGGCTCGTCCACGGCATCCGCGGCGATTTCGTGGATTACACCAACACGACGCTGTTCGACGGCCGGGCCAACTGGGTGCAACAGGTCTTCCCGACCGGCGCGATGCCGCATTTCGAGATGCCGGGCGCTTTCATGGCGGCATATGAGTCTTTCATGGCGGGGCACCCCGCGCCGTGAGCGACGTCTTGTCGTGGGAACGGGACGGCGTTGACTGGCCCAACCGCGACTACAGCCGCTTCGTCGTCTCTTCGGGGCTAAGCTGGCACGTCCAACGGATGGGCGATGGACCAACGCTTCTGCTCTTGCACGGCACAGGCGCCGCCACACACACTTGGCGCGACCTAGCGCCGCTGCTGGCAAGGCGGTTCACGGTGATCGCACCGGACCTGCCCGGGCATGGTTTCACCGGATCGCTTCCCGCGGCAGGCGCGTCGATGACCGGCATGGCCTCTGCGGTGGCGGATCTGCTCGAGACCCTCGGCGTGACGCCGCACTTCATGGTCGGGCACTCGGCCGGTGCCGCAGTGCTCGCCAGGATGAGTCTCGACGGTCGTGTCGATCCGCGCGGTATCGCTTGCCTGAATGGCGCGCTGCTTCCGTTTCGGGGCGTCGCTGCGCAGCTCTACGCGCCGGCGGCCAAGCTGCTCGCGCTCAATCCCCTCGTGCCCCGGCTGTTCGCGTTCGGGGCGTCCAGTAGCTCCGCCGTCGATCGCCTGCTTCGCAATACGGGATCGTCGGTCGACGAGAGGGGCCGTGAACTCTACGGCAGGCTGCTCAGGAGCCCGGCGCATCTGGCCGGCGCCCTCGCCATGATGGCGAACTGGGATCTCAATGCGCTGGAACGCGATCTGCCGCGCTTGGCGCCGTCCCTTTTTCTCGTGGCCTGCGGAGACGACGGTGCCATTCCGGCAGCGGATGCGTTCCGGGTGCGCGATGCCGTGCCTGGCGCGGAGGTGACCTATCTTCGGAAACTTGGGCACCTGGGCCATGAAGAGCGGCCCGAGTTGGTCGCCGATCTCGTCAGACGGTTCGCCATCGCGTCTGGTGTCCTGCCGAACGCATGAGCTGCGCGGCGAATTGGGCTTGTGCCGACTGTCTAGTTGTATTTACATGTGAGTGTCATGTGAAAGTTACACTCCAGGATGATCCAGGCGTGCCGCCGAGACGGTGAAAAACCAGCACCCCATGCCGTCGTGATCGGCAGCGGGTTTGGGGGACTGGCGGCTGCGGTGCGCCTCGGCGCCCGTGGCTATCGTGTGACGGTACTCGAGAAGCTGGATGCGGCCGGAGGTCGTGCGTACGTGTTTCGCCAGGATGGCTTCACGTTCGACGCGGGCCCGACGATCGTCACCGCACCTTTCCTGTTCGAGGAGCTGTGGCATCTCTGTGGACGGACGCTTGCCGACGACGTCGACCTGCGCGCGGTGTCGCCTTTTTACCGCATCCGGTTCGATAGCGGCGAGACGTTCGACTACACCGGCGATCCGTCGGCAATGCGGGCCGAGGTGGCGCGGTTCGCGCCGGCCGACGTCGCCGGCTACGAGCGCTTCATGCAAGCCAGCGAGGACATCTTCCGAGTTGGCTTCGAGCAGCTCGGCCATGTCGGTTTCGAATCGTGGCGATCGATGGTTGCAATTCTTCCAGACATGTTGCGGCTGCAGAGCTATCGCTCTGTTTACGGACTTGTTTCCAAATTCATCGCCGATCCGCGCTTGCGTGTCGTCATGAGCTTCCATCCGCTGTTGATTGGCGGCAATCCTTTCACGGCGAGTTCGATCTACGCGCTGATCGCCTTTCTCGAGCGGCGCTGGGGAGTGCATTTCGCCATGGGCGGCACGGGCCGCATTGTCGACGGGATGGTCGGGCTGATCGCGCGGCAAGGAGGCGCTGTTCGGTACGGGGCCGAGGTCCAGTCGATAACCGTCGAAGACGGGCGCGCAACCGGGGTGCGCCTGATGTCCGGCGAGCAGATCGATGCCGATATCGTCGTGTCGAATGCCTGTTCGGCGTGGACTTACCGCTACCTTCTGCCTTCATCCGCACGGCAGCGCTGGACCGATCGCCGTATCGACACGGCAAGTTATTCGATGAGCCTCTTCGTCTGGTACTTCGGAACCAAACGTCGATATGGCGACGTGGCCCACCATACGATCCTGCTTGGGCCACGCTATCGCGAACTGCTGAAAGACATCTTCTCCCGGAAGGTGCTGGCCGAAGACTTCAGCCTGTACTTGCACCGGCCCACTGCCACGGACCCCGCCCTCGCGCCTGAGGGATGCGATACCTTCTACGTTCTGTCGCCAGTCCCGCATCTCGGGAGCGGTACCGATTGGAGCGATGCCGCCGAGGGATACCGACGTGCCATCGCCCGGCGCCTATCGGAGACCGTCCTCCCAGGCCTTGAGCAGGAAATCGTGACGTCGCGGGTCATGACTCCGCAGGATTTTCAGGACCGCCTATTGTCGTTTCGAGGCGCCGGCTTCGGGCTCGAGCCGGTGTTGACGCAAAGCGCTTGGTTCCGGCCGCACAATCGCAGCGAGGATGTCAAAAACCTCTATCTCGTGGGGGCCGGCACGCACCCCGGCGCCGGATTGCCCGGCGTCCTTTCATCCGCCCGTGTTCTGGACTCGGTGGTTCCCGATGCGCATGCCTTCGCTTGATCTCGACGACGACGCCCGTGCCGATATGGCGACCTGCCGGGCCATGCTTCGGCATGGCTCTCGGACCTTCCTCGCAGCGTCTTTGCTGCTTCCGCCGAATGTGCGCAATGCCGCGTGTTCGCTCTACGCCTTCTGTCGAAATGCGGACGACGAAATCGACCTCGGCAAAGATGCGGAAGAGGCTCATGCCAGGCTCATTGAGCGGATCGATTGCATCTACGATCTACGGCCGGAATCGTCGGCCGTAGATCGGGCGCTGGCGCGCATCGTCCAGCAATACGCAATTCCAAGACAGTTGCTGGAAGCCTTGCTCGAAGGCTTCGCTTGGGACGCGTCCGGCCGCCAATATGATTCGGAATCCGACCTGCTCGCCTATGCGAGCCGTGTCGCGGGATCGGTGGGTGTCATGATGGCGCTCATGATGGGGCGTCGCGCGCCGTCAACGCTTGCCCGTGCTGCTGAACTTGGCATCGCCATGCAGTTGACGAACGTCGCCCGCGACGTCGGTGAAGACGCCCGTGCGGGGCGCCTCTACCTGCCACGGCAGTGGCTCCGTGAGGCGGGTATCGACCCCGACGCGTGGCTCGGGCAACCCGTGTTCGATGCGGCGATCGGATCGGTCGTGGCGCGCTTGCTGCGGAAAGCGGATGATCTGTATCGCCGGGCCGATGCCGGCATTGTGCAACTTCCACTGACTTGCAGGCCCGGAGTCAACGCCGCGCGCACGCTCTATTCGGCGATTGGAGACGCGGTGCGGCGGCGCGGTATGGACTCGGTCTCCGGCCGTGCCTTCGTACCCGCTGCTCGCAAGCTCCTGCTGCTGGGGCGTGCCTTGGCCAATTCGCTGCGGCAGGCGCATCGGGTCGACATGTCACCGATTGCGGAAGCGCGCCATCTGATCGAAGCGGTGATCGCCGGCCCGGTCTCACCGACAGAGCAGGGCGTCGACTCGCGGATCGTCTGGTTGATTGAACTGTTCGACCGGCTCGAGCGTCGGGACCGGGGCATGTCTGGCGCGGGACGTCCGCAGCGCTCTGCGTCCGCATGAGGTGATCGCTGGCTTGGTCGGGTTGCTGGTGGAGATATCATCTTGGAATTCGAATGGCTCGACCTGATCGAGATGCTTGTTGTCCTCATGTTCGTATTGGGGTGGGGAGCGGTCGAACTTTACACGCTACGGCTGGACAAGCGTCGTGCCGAAGAAGAGCAGCGTGCGGCGGCGGGCGAAAAGCCGCCCGCGGATCAACGACGGCGGTAGTAGGGCATCAGGACCACGCGCGCGGCATGCGGAACGGCAGCAGGGTTTGAACCCAGCGAGTCCTGAAGCGGTCGAGCGAAAGCGATTCATGTACTGCAGTTGCAGGTTCGCCAAGCAACTGGGTTGCAATGGCGGATCTGGCGTAGAAAGGCGCGTCCTCAAGCGTCCGGATGATCGCAGCACTGCCGCCGTCCGCTCTGGTTGCCCGGCCGAGCCGCCAGTGCGTGGGCGGCAACCGGACCACGGGCGGCGGCATGAAGTCATGCACCTTGCCATGACGGTCGAAATGCAGGGCGAGCGGCAGAAGATCTGCGCCGCGTCGGTTCGTGTCGTACAGCACGGCCGTGCCGTTGCGTACCGAAGCGCGCGACCAGGACCAGCTCGAGAAATCTGTTTCGAGCGGCCGATCTCCGTGATTGCTGTCGACGTAACCTGTCCCCGACCAGCGCAGCGCTGGGCTTTCCAGCGCGACCTCGACGCGGGCGGCCGGTGCGACCGGTTGCCAGTGGTGTTTTCCGCCGATGTCGAGCGAAAAAGTACGATCCGCGATCGCCGTCGGAAATACGCGGATCCGGCCGCGCAGCGAGGAGGGAAGCGGAACCGTTGTTTCGGCAATCGAGATCGAGAGTTCCTGGCCGTTCCACGACAGAGAGCTCGGTCCGATTTCGAGCGTATCGGAAGTGCGTTGAACGGAGCGGCGCCGGCGCTCCGTCATTGCCCAGCATTTTCCGCCAGGGCGATACAGCGCGACGTTCAACGCACAATGATCGAACGGATCGCCCGCGCCGCGCCGCCGCGCGCTGGCGTAGTAAGGTGAGAAGACGCTACCAATAAAGGCGATCACCACCAACCCGGTACGTCCGTCCTCGCTCAGTGCATCGACATACCACCAGGCATAGCCACCAGGCTCGACCTCGCGGTCGAACCGAGGTCCGCAAGCAGCGAAGCCGCCGCTTGCCGGCCCGACAGCGCCACCATCGGCAATCCAGGACCCGGGTGCGTGCTCCCGCCCGTCAGATAGAGGCCCGTCATCCGCGTTCGCGCTCCCGGCCGGCGAAACGATGCCATCCATCCATGCTGGACCCCCCCGTACAGCGCCCCGCCGGTCGCCGGGAACAGACGATCGAATTCCGTCGGTGTCGTGCGTACCGTGGCCTCGTTCTGGCGATGCACATGCAAGCCTGCCCGCTGAAGCAGGCGGAATGTCCGCTCTTCGCATGCGTCGATCTCCGATGTTGCGAGAGGATACGTGTCGCCGGTTGGCGGCGCATTGACCAGGCACAGCAATCGCTCGCACCCGACGGGCAACGGTTCGTCGCGGTCGGTCCGATCCTGTGCGCAGACGTAGACGGACGGTCTGAATGGCAACCGGCCCCGGCGGAAGATGTCGTCGAACTCGGCTTCGTAGTCTTCCGAGAAGAACACCGAGTGGTGGAGCAGGGGGAAGCCGTCGGTCTTGGCGACCATTGCCCAGGTTACGGCCGACAGGGATCGAGCGTTATGCGGTTGAGGGGGAACGCTTCCCCTGATGGCGTGGCCGAGCAGGCCATTTGCGACGGCAGCGACGTCGGCATTGAGGATCACGGCATCGGCTGCAAGCTGTTCACCGGTTTCCAGACGCACGCCGGCAGCGCAGTGGCGGTCCGTGACGACTTCCTGTACCTGCGTGTCATAGCGGAACGAGACGCCGAGTGACTTTGCGATCCGCTCGATGGCCTTGGCGATCCGATACATGCCGCCTTCGACGATCCACACGCCTGCCTGCTCGACATGAGCGATGACCATCAAGGTCGCCGGTGCCGCAAACGGCGAAGCGCCGCCATAGGTCGCATATCGGCCGAAGAGCTGGCGCAGGCGCGCGTCATGGAAGTGCTCCCCCAGCGCAGTCCACAGCGTCGAGAAGGGGGCGGCCCGCCAGAGGGCGCCGATTCCGCGAAGGCCGACGTTGCCCATGAGGCCGGCGACTCCGGGTCTTGAGGCACGGATGAACGCCCCGTCGAGAGCTTCAAAACTCTGCCGTGCCCTTTTGCAGAAGGCCCGGTAGCGTATCGCTTCGGCGGGTCCTGCAAAGGCGGCGATCGCGTCGGCCGACTGCTCCATGTCGGCGAAGAGGTCCAGCCTCCGGTCGGCGTCCCAGGCGTGACGGGCGAGGACGTCCAACGGCGTCAGCTTTACATGATCGTCGAAGCGCGCGCCTGCGATGGCGAAGATCTCGTCGAAGACGCCGCGCATGGTCAACACGGTCGGTCCGGCGTCTATGCTGGCTGCGCCGATACGGGTCTGTCGCATTTTCCCGCCGGGTGTTGACGCGCGTTCCACCACGGTGACGGCGATCCCCCGGCTTGCAAGCACAAGCGCTGAGACGAGGCCGCCCAATCCGGCGCCAACGACTACGACGCGATCGGTTCGCACGGTTCGCATTCTCCACAAATGCGATTGAGTTATTCCGAGGAGTGTCTATGATATTTTACAGTTTGTGATGACAATCTAACATGACAGTCTGCGGCCTTGGGAGGTTTTTTTGGACACCACCACCCGGATCGAACAGGCCCTTGCCGACGCAATCGAACATGCCGAACGTCCCGGCTGCCCTCCCAAGCTGGTTGCGGCGATGCGACATGCCGTTTTCCCTCGAGGCGCCCGCATCCGTCCGAGGCTTTGTCTGGCCGTGGCGATGGCCTGTGGCGATGGCGATCCATCAACCTCGCTCGCCGCCGCGACCGCGATCGAGTTGCTTCATTGCGCGTCTTTGGTGCACGACGATCTGCCCTGCTTCGACGACGCCGACATCAGACGCGGGCTTCCGTCCGTGCATCGGGTTTACGGCGAAGGGCTGGCTGTCCTGACGGGTGATGCCCTGATCGTCCTTGCGTTTCAAACATTGGCGCGCGTCACGCCGTCGCCGCGGCGCCTCGGCGATCTGCTGCTCAGCGTCAGCTCGGGTGTCGGCACACCCGGGGGGATCGTTGCCGGGCAGGCATGGGAATGCGAGCCTTTGGTGGATCTCTCCAACTATCACCGCCTGAAGACAGGCGCCTTGTTCGCCGCTGCGACGATGGCCGGGGCTGCCGCTGCGGACGTAGGGCCGGCGCCTTGGCGGGGGCTTGGAGAGAAGATCGGTGAAGCTTTCCAGGTCGCCGATGACATCCGCGATGCGACAGCGACGTCCGCCGAACTGGGCAAACCGACCGGCCGCGACGCGGCTCTCAGTCGGCCCAGCGCAGTCCGCGAGTTGGGCGTCGATGGCGCGGTGCACCGGCTCGGGCAGCTGGTGGGTGATGCCATCGTTGCCATTCCACCTTGCCAGGGCGCCACCGAGCTCCGCGCGCTGATTCTGCTCGAAGCGAAGAGACTGGTACCCGGCAAACTGGCGCAGCGTGCCGCTTGAGCCAACCGGAGCGGCGAATGCGTCCGGTCGATCGCTGACTACCCAGGCGAACGTCCAGCCTTCCTCTTGGTATGATCGTTGGCTCGCCATACGCGACGGCCTGCTCGCCAGCCGCCGCTTCCAGCGATGGGCGGCAAGGTTTCCGTTGACCAGGCCGATTGCCCGGCGCCGGGCGCGTGACCTGTTCGACGTCTGCGCGGGATTTGTCTATTCGCAGGTCCTGTTTGCCTGTGTTCAGGTCCGTCTGTTCGACGTCTTGCGGGACGGTCCGCTGACCGTCGATGCGATCTCGGCCCGCCTGTCTATGACGACGGCAGCGACGCGCCGGTTGCTGGCGGCGGCGGCTTCGTTGCGCCTCGTCGAGGGCCGAAGCCAATCGCGTTTCGGCCTCGGCGTCCTGGGGGCGGCCGTCGCGGGCAATCCCGGCATCGCCGCCATGGTCGAGCATCACGCGCTTTTGTACGCCGACCTGCGGGATCCGGTGGCTCTTCTGCGCGGCGAGCGTCACGACACCGCCATCGGCCGCTTCTGGTCCTACGCCGGCGCCGCAGCTCCGGGGGAAGCATCGGATGGCGATGTCGCGGCCTACAGTGCGCTGATGTCGGTGTCGCAAAGCATGCTCGCCGACGACGTGATCGACGCCTATCCGTTTGCCCGGCATCGGTGCCTCCTGGATGTTGGCGGTGGCGAAGGCATCTTCCTCACGACCGTGGCGGCGCGGGCGCCACGGCTCCGGCTGATGCTTTTCGACCTGCCTGCGGTCGCGGCACGAGCCGAGGCCCGGTTTGCTTCCCAGGGGCTCGCAGATCGGGCCGTGGCCATGGGGGGAGACTTCGGGCGCGACCGGCTGCCCCTGGGGGCAGACGTGGCGTCGGTCGTTCGGGTTCTGCACGATCACGACGACCGCTTTGTCCTGGAGATTCTGCGGGCAATCTACGCCGTATTACCCCCCGGAGGGACGCTGCTGGTGGCGGAACCGATGTCCGACAACAGGTCGGCCGATCCGGTCGGAGACGCCTATTTCGGCTTTTACCTGATGGCCATGGGCAGCGGCCGTCCGCGTCAGCCCGGTGAGATTGCCAACCTCCTCGTGGCGGCCGGATTTCGCGACATCCAGCCTGTACGAACCCGTCAGCCCATGCTGACAAAGCTCATGATCGGCAGGCGGCCTCAGCGGTAGTGGACAAGTGTTAGTTTGTATTGACACACTTTGCTGTCAAGTTACGATGACACATCTGGAACTCTTATCGGCTTGCCATCATGAAGACGCTCGCTGTTGTCGTCGAAAGGCCAGAGCATCTAGTGCTCAGCCACCTACCGTTGTCTCCGCCCGGAGATGACGATGTGGTGGTCGACGTCGACTGGAGCGCCATCAGCACTGGGACCGAGCGGCTATTGTGGACGGGCAGCATGCCGCCTTTCCCGGGCATGGGTTATCCCCTCGTTCCGGGTTACGAGTCGGTCGGGCGCGTGGTCTCGGCCCGCGGGCGGCTTGGCGATCGCGTGGGCGAGCGGGTCTTCGTCCCCGGGGCTCGCTGCTTCGGCGAGGTCAGAGGTCTGTTCGGCGGCGCGGCGTCGCGTCTCGTCGTGCCCGCCGAGAAGGCGCTGCCCATCGATGAAGCCCTTGGCGAGACGGGCGTACTCATGGCGCTCGCCGCCACGGCCTATCACGTCACGTCGCGATCTGGTGCCGAGCATCCCGATCTGATCGTGGGCCATGGCGTGCTGGGCCGACTGCTGGCGCGGCTGGCGCTCGCGGCGGGCGCGCCACCTCCGGTTGTCTGGGAGCGAGATCGCGAGCGCCGGAAGGGCGCCGTCGGTTATGACGTGGTCGATCCGGATTGCGATGCGCGGCGGGACTATCGCGTGATCTGCGACGTAAGTGGCGATGCGTCCTTGCTTGATGGGCTCTTCGCGCGGCTCGAGCGGGGCGGCGAAATTGTCCTTGCGGGATTTTACAGCGAACGTCTCGGCTTCGACTTCCCGGGCGCCTTCATGCGAGAGGCGCGTATCCGGGTCGCCGCCGAGTGGCAGCCGCCCGATTTGCGGGCTGTAAGGACTCTCATTGAAACCGGCCGTTTGTCGCTCGATGGCCTGATCACGCACCGCAGTTCCGCGACGACCGCGGATGCCGCGTATCGAACGGCTTTCGGCGACCCGGCCTGTCTCAAGATGATCCTCGATTGGAGGGAATGCGTATGAACGCCCAGCCGACCATCAATCTCCAAGATCATTTGCGAGCCGAAGCGGCGATCGAGCCGGACCCGGTATCGACGGCAACACCGACACGCGAAACCCAAGTCATTGCGATCTACGGGAAGGGCGGCATCGGGAAGAGTTTTACGCTCGCCAACCTGTCGTACATGATGGCGCAACAGGGCAAGCGGGTCCTCCTTATCGGCTGCGATCCGAAGAGCGACACGACCTCGCTGCTGTTTGGCGGCCGCGCTTGCCCGACTATCATCGAGACGTCGTCCAGGAAGAAGAGCGCTGGCGAAGACGTGAAGATCGGCGATGTCTGCTTCAAGCGCGACGGTGTTTTCGCCATGGAACTGGGCGGGCCCGAGGTCGGTCGTGGTTGCGGGGGGCGCGGGATCATTCACGGTTTCGAGTTGCTCGAGAAACTGGGCTTCCACGACTGGGGCTTCGACTACGTCCTGCTGGATTTCTTGGGTGACGTCGTTTGTGGCGGCTTCGGTCTGCCGATCGCCCGCGACATGTGCCAGAAGGTGATCGTCGTCGGATCAAACGACCTGCAATCTCTCTACGTCGCCAACAACGTCTGCTCGGCTGTCGAGTATTTCCGCAAGCTCGGCGGCAACGTCGGCGTCGCCGGCATGGTCGTCAACAAGGACGACGGCACGGGTGAAGCCGCTGCTTTCGCCAAGCTGGCAGGAATCCCCGTCCTCGCGTCCGTCCCGGCGCACGACGATATCCGTCGCAAGAGCGCCAACTACGAGATTATCGGCCGGCCTGGCACGCAATGGGCCTCGCTGTTCGAGGAACTGGCGAAGAATGTCGGCGAAGCGCCGCCTGTGCGGCCCACACCGCTGACGCAGGACGGCTTGCTCGACCTTTTTAAGGGCGAGGCGGTCGGCCGCAACGTGGTGTTGCAGCCGGCGAACCTGGAAGACATGTGCGGCGGCGTCATCGTCGACAAGCCGTCGCTCGAAGTCGTCTACGACGCGGCGTGAGAGACGGTCGGGGGAAGAAGCCAAAGTGACCGCACATCCATCCGCAATCGACACCGGCATCCGGAACTCGTCCGAGATCGGCCGGGCGGACGGGCGCCCGGCGCCGGCGGACGGAACCGGCTGTCATGCCGGCAAGGCCGAGATGCAGAGTGCCGCGGCCGCGGCGGGCAAGAGCGAAACGCTAGCGCGCTACGCGGCGGACTATCCGACCGGACCGCACGACCAGCCGCAAAGCATGTGTCCGGCGTTCGGCTCGCTGCGCGTCGGTCTCCGGATGCGCCGCACCGCGACTGTGCTCTCGGGATCGGCCTGTTGCGTCTACGGTTTGACGTTCACGTCGCACTTCTACGGCGCCCGCCGCTCGGTGGGCTACGTGCCGTTCAATTCCGAAACACTGGTCACGGGCAAACTGTTCGAGGACATCCGCGACGCTGTTTTCAAGCTCGCCGATCCCGAGCTGTACGACACGATCGTCATCACCAATCTCTGCGTGCCGACCGCGTCGGGCGTGCCGCTGCAGTTGCTGCCCAAGGAGATCAACGGGGTCCGGATCATCGGCATCGACGTCCCGGGCTTTGGCGTTCCGACACATGCCGAGGCAAAGGACGTGCTGGCGGCGGCGATGCTCAAATATGCCCGCTCCGAAGCCGAGCAGGGACCGGTCCAGGCGCCGGCCGCGCCGCGTTCCGGGCTTCCGACAGTCACCTTGGTCGGCGAGATGTTCCCGGTGGATCCGATCGGTATCGGCATGATGCTGAAACCGATGGGGCTCGCGGCCGGGCCGGTCGTGCCGACGCGGGAATGGCGGGAGCTCTATGCTGCGCTCGATTGCGCCGCTGTAGCCGCCATTCATCCGCACTACACGGCATCGTTCCGCGAGTTCGAAGCGGCCGGCCGCAAGATCGTCGGCTCGGCGCCGGTCGGCTACGATGGCACGGCCGCCTGGCTGGAAGGTGTGGGCGCCGCCTGCGGTGTCGCGCGGGACAAGATCGACGCGGCCAAGAACGCCGTGCTTCCGGCCATTCGCGGCGCGCTGGCGAAGACGCCGATCGGCGCCCGCATAACCCTGTCGGGGTACGAAGGCTCCGAGCTGCTCGTCGCGCGGCTGCTGATCGAGAGCGGCGCCGATGTGCGTTACGTCGGAACGGCCTGCCCGCGCACCACGCTGTCGGACGGCGACCGAGAATGGCTCGAGGCGAAAGGCGCCCATGTCCAGTTCCGTGCCTCGCTCGAGCAGGACCTTGCGGCGATGCGCGAGTTCAAGCCCGACGTGGCCATCGGCACGACACCTGTCGTGCAGAAGGCGAAGGAGCTGGCGATTCCGGCTCTCTACTTTACCAACCTCATTTCGGCCCGCCCGCTGATGGGCCCGGCCGGCGCCGGCTCGCTTGCCCAAGTGATCAACGCCGCCGTTGCCGGGAAATCCCGGATGGATGAGATGAACGCGTTCTTCGCGGGCGTCGGAACGGACACGACGGCGGGGATCTGGGAGGAGCTGCCGCGCGACCGCCCGGAGTTCCGGGCCCGCTTCCAGAAGCGGCTCGCCGCCGAGAAAAAGAAGACCGAGGAGCCAGTGTGATGCTGATCCTCGACCATGACCGGGCTGGTGGCTACTGGGGCGCCGTCTACGTGTTCACCGCCGTCAAAGGGCTGCAGGTGATCATCGACGGTCCGGTGGGCTGCGAGAACCTGCCGGTCACCGCGGTCCTTCACTACACCGACGCCTTGCCGCCGCACGAGCTGCCAATCGTCGTCACCGGCCTGTCCGAGGACGAGCTCGGCCAGCATGGCACCGAGCAGGCGATGCGCCGGGCGCATAAGACTCTCGATCCGGCCTTGCCAAGCGTCGTCGTCACGGGCTCGATCGCCGAGATGATCGGCGGCGGCGTCACGCCGGAAGGGACCGGCATTCAGCGTTTCCTGCCGCGGACGATCGACGAGGACCAGTGGCAGAGCGCCAATCGCGCGATGTTCTGGCTATGGAAGGAGTACGGCCCCAAGCGGGCGCCCAAGCTCAAGCCGCGTGATCCCGCCAAGAAACCCAAGGTCAACATCATTGGCCCGATCTACGGGCACTTCAACACCTACTCCGATCTCGCCGAGATCCGCCGTCTGGTCGAAGGTATCGGCGCGGAGATCAACATGGTCTTTCCGCTGGGAAGCCATTTGGCCGACGTCGTGCGGCTGGGCGACGCCGATGCGAACATCTGCATGTATCGCGAGTTTGGCCGTCTACTGTGCGAGGAAATGGAGCGGCCCTATCTGCAGGCCCCAATCGGCCTGCACTCGACCACGAAGTTCCTGCGCAAGCTTGGCGAGATTCTCGGGCTCGATCCCGAACCGTTCATCACGCGCGAGAAGCACACCACGATCAAGGCTGTGTGGGATCTGTGGCGGTCGGTCACCCAGGACTTCTTCGCCACTGCGAGTTTCGCAATCGTCGCCAACGAGACCTACTCGCGGGGCGTACGGCACTTCCTAGAGGACGAGATGGGGCTGCCGTGCACCTTCGCCGTCGCGCGGAAACCGGGCGTCAAGCCGGACAACGACGCCGTGAGGCAGGCGATTCGCGACAAGACGCCGTTGATCCTATTCGGCAGTTTCAACGAGCGCATGTATCTCGCCGAGTCCGGTGGCCGGGCGATGTTCATTCCCGCCTCCTTCCCGGGAGCGGTGGTGAGGCGGCACACCGGCACGCCGTTCATGGGCTATGCCGGCGCCACCTACATCGTTCAGGAAGTATGCAACGCACTGTTCGATGCGCTATTCCACATTCTTCCGCTGGCCAGCGCACTCGACAAGGTCGAGCCGACGCCGGCGCGTCTTCACCGCGAACTGCCCTGGGACGATGACGCCAAGCGCAGGCTCGACGAGATGCTCGAAGAACACCCTGTCCTGGTCCGCATCTCGGCGGCCAAGCGGATGCGGGACGCCGCCGAACGCGAGGCGCGCAAGGCAGGCGAAGAGCGCGTCACCATGGCGTGCATCGCCGCAGCGAATGTCGGCTTCGCCGAAGGGCGGGCGGCATGAAGAGGACCTTCAGGGTCCGCCAAGCAATCCCAGCCGCGCGGGTCGGGTGCGGTAACGGCCACAAGGCCAATCACTCGGAGAAAAGTTAGATGGCTGATATGGACAAGACAGGCGGTTCCCTTTCGGGGCTGTCCGCAGGCGAAGCGAGGGAGTTCCATGGAATCTTCATGAGTAGCTTCATCGCTTTCACCGTGATCGCGATCATCGCCCACATCCTGGCGTGGATGTGGCGGCCGTGGCTGCCGCCGGCAAAGGGCTACACCTCGCTGGTCGACGGAACGACCACCACCGTCGCCTCGGTTCTCACTTACATCCTGTAGCAGGAGGAAAATATGTGGCGTATCTGGCTTCTGTTCGATCCGCGGCGCACGCTGATCGCCCTGTTCACTTTCCTGTTCGGCCTGGCGCTGGTCATTCATTTCATTCTGCTCAGCACTGACCGCTTCAACTGGCTCGAGGGTTCGCGGGCGACGCGCGCACCGGCGGCCCAGGTGGCTCCTACGAAGTAGGGCGCCGCTCGACGACGACGGACGAGGCTCGGGTGCGACCCGGTCTCGTCCGCCTTCCCTGCATCTTCGAGAAGCGTTCGTTTGCGTGATTGCTCTTTCGGGAGGAACCGGCCATGGCGATGCTCAGCTTTGAACGGAAATACCGGGTTCGCGGCGGTACGTTGATCGGCGGCGACCTGTTCGATTTTTGGGTCGGGTCCTTTTACGTCGGCTTCTTCGGAGTCACGACGATCTTCTTCTCGTTCGTGGGCATTGCATTGATCGCCTGGGGCGCTGCCCTCGGTCCCACATGGAACCCCTGGCAGATCAGCATAGCGCCGCCTGACATTAGCTATGGATTGGCACTGGCGCCGTTGCAGGAAGGCGGCCTTTGGCAGCTCATTACGATCTGTGCACTCGGTGCGTTCGTGTCGTGGGCGCTTCGCGAGGTCGAGATCTGCCGCAAGCTCGGCATCGGACTTCACGTGCCTTTTGCCTTCGGCATGGCGATTTTCGCCTATTTCACGCTAGTTGTGCTCCGCCCGGTGCTTCTGGGCGCGTGGGGCCACGGCTTCCCGTACGGCATCATCACCCATCTCGACTGGGTGTCGAACACCGGCTATCAGTACCTCAACTTCCACTATAATCCGGCCCACATGATCGCCGTGAGCTTCTTCTTCACGACGACGCTCGCGCTGGCGTTGCACGGGGCGCTGGTGCTGTCCGCGGTCAACCCGCAGAAGGGCGAAACGATTAAGACGCCCGAGCACGAGAACACTTTCTTCCGCGATACGATCGGCTACTCGATCGGAACGCTGGGCATCCATCGGCTCGGCCTGTTTCTTGCCCTCTCGGCCGTGTTCTGGAGCGCCGTCTGCATGATCATCAGCGGGCCATTCTGGACCTTGGGTTGGCCCGAGTGGTGGACCTGGTGGCTTAGCCTGCCGATTTGGTCGTAAAGCGAGGATAGTCCGATGGCCGAATATCAGAACATCTTCACACGCATTCAGGTTCGCGCGCCTGCGTACGGGGGCGTGCCGTTGGAGCGCGGCACTTGGGTACGCCAGGGAAGCCCCTACTTCGTGCATTGGCTCGGTCGTATCGGCGACGCCCAGATCGGTCCGATCTATCTCGGTTGGACAGGCGTGGCGTCGCTTATCTTCGGCTTCATCGCGATCGAGATCATCGGTCTCAACATGTGGGCATCGGTGAACTGGGATCCCATCCAGTTCGCCCGCCAATTCTTCTGGCTGTCGCTCGAGCCGCCGGCGCCGGAATACGGCATAAGCATTCCACCATTGCAAGACGGAGGATGGTGGTTGATGGCCGGCTTCTTCCTGACGCTTTCCATCCTTCTCTGGTGGGTGCGCACATACCGGCGCGCCATTGCGCTCGGTATGGGCACCCATGTCGCCTGGGCATTCGCCTCGGCCATCTGGCTTTATCTCGTTCTCGGTTTCATCAGGCCGCTGATAATGGGCAGCTGGAGCGAGGCGGTTCCGTTCGGCATCTTCTCGCACCTCGACTGGACGGGCGCGTTCTCGATCCGCTACGGCAACCTGTTCTACAACCCGTTCCACATGCTTTCGATTGCTTTCCTTTATGGAGCAACCCTGCTGTTCGCGATGCATGGCGCAACCATTCTTGCCGTCAGCCGCTTCGGTGGCGAACGCGAGATCGAGCAGGTTGTCGATCGTGGAACCGCTGCCGAACGGGCGGCGCTGTTCTGGCGCTGGACCATGGGCTTCAATGCCACGATGGAGTCGGTTCATCGCTGGGCATGGTGGTTCGCCGTCCTCTGTCCGTTGACGGGCGGAATCGGCATCCTTCTGACCGGCACAGCCATCGACAACTGGTATCAATGGGGGATCGATCACGGTCTGGCGCCGAAGCAGTGACGGTGTGCAGCCAACTACGGTCAGTCGCATCTTGCTATGCCATTGTTGGCGTTGGGCCGATCGTTTGATAACGTAGGCAGGCTTCATAGTTCAGCTTGGCAGGAAATGCATCGCGCGCATCGAACTCCGGATGGCCCGCCCACTGATGCTGTCGGGAATGACCGGGCAGGCGAAGCCATGGGTCTGATCGCCAGACTGCGCGAACGAACGCGGGCGCTTCATACACTTGCTGAACGATCCGGATTCGTGTCGGAGATTCTTCAAGGCCGGGGAAGTCGTGGAGGATATGCGTTGCTCCTTCGCAATCTTTTGCCCATGTACGAGGAACTCGAGCGTGGCCTTGATCGACATGGGGTGTCGCAAATCTTTGCCGGTGTCCGTTGGGCAGATCTGTACCGCACATCGGCTATGGAGCGAGATCTCCTCGCCTTGGCTGGATCCGACTGGAAGTGTTCGGTCACCCTGCTGGCGGCAGGCCGTGGCTATGCGAACCAAGTTGTGCAGGCTGCCACCGGCAACGGCGAAAGGCTGATCGCGCATGCGTATACGCGCTATCTGGGTGACCTCAGCGGAGGGCAGATCCTCAAACGACTTCTCGGCCGATCGCTCGGGCTCGGACCAGAAACGCTGTCGTTCTATGAGTTTCCCGCCGTTGCCGACCTAGCGGGATGCAAGTCGGACTTCCGAACTGCGATCGATGCGGCGGCGACCAGCGTCGTCGACATTCAAGCTGTGGTCGAAGAAGCAGCAACGGCGTTCCGATTTAATATCGAACTTTCCCAGGCGATTCAGTCGGTATCCAAGCCGGGATGAGGCGTATCCGTCGTCAATGTCTCTTCTTCGACGTGCGGCTTGAGTGCCAGATCAGTTGTTCGAGAACCTCGGCAGCCCTGGTGACCGATGTGTGCACGCTTTCCAGCATATCGGGCATGCGTGCGAGATCAACGCCATCCGTAATCTCTAGAGCCGCGAGCTGCGCGTTGTCGACGATCGACGACAGAAGATTCTGGAATATTAGGTCAGCTGCGGAGTCCAGTCGCACGCTCGTCACGCGATGCCGTTCGATGATACTTTTTTGGAAGCGACTGCGTGCGGTTTCCGCAGTCTTGCGCTCGGTGAGGTCGGTGAACAGGATCACGAACCCTAAAATCATATCGGGTGTGGAGAACACCGGATCTGCACGCAGTAGCAAAGGCTTAGTGGAGCCATTGGGCATCTCGAGCCGGACTTCGGCTCGCCAGGGCCCTCGTTGTGTCAGCAGGTCGCGAAGCCGTCGGCGAACGCCGTCGCTTTCGGCGAACATCGCCGGAAGGTCGTCGACCCATTGCAAGCGTGGATGGACAGGGGGCAGGAGTCCTTCGAACGCATGGTTCGCCAGCAGGATGCGACCACGCGAGTCCGAGATGATGACGGGAAGCTCGGACTGCTCGACCTGACGGCTCGCATGCTCTAGCTGGTTCTGGGCGATGAGCATCCGGACCGATCTGAACTGAAGAACCACATCCGACACGGTTTCGCCGATCAACCGCGCCACGCCGAAGTCGGCAGGCGTCCATGGCTCCGAGGTATTCTCGACAAGCTGATGCCACTGCGCGAAAGAGCGTCGTGGCGACAGTTCGGCCGGATTATTGCCGATGATGACCGGCTTGAGTGGATCACCGCCCCAGGTGACGGTGCGAATGCGCTCTGGCCGGAACCAGACCAGATGCTCGCCCGGCGAACTCGATACGGTGGTCGAGAGGACGCCGCTGGCCACCGCCTTGATCGAGGCGAGCTGCGGCTCGTCGACGCTTAGCGATGCGGTTCCGACTACCGCACCGTGTTCCCGGTTCTTGCGATCGAGCCAGGCACCAAGCTCCCGAAGTTCCTGGGTGCCTGGGACTTCGCCAACCGTATGAACCTCGCCCTCGAACAGAAGAGCAGCGCCCGAGGCGCCGACGTGCTGCAACAGCGATTTGGTGCCATCGAACAGCGCCAGTTTCCAGTCGCCGTCGCGCGAGATCGCCTCGATCATTCGCTGCTCGAGGCGCCGCACCGAGAGTTCGGCCTGTGCCTGCACGAAGCTTTCGAGTGCTGCGATTCGTGTTCCGATTACCTCGGCAAGGAGTTCGCAGACAGCGCGAATTTCAAAATGGGCGAATCGTGGAACATAGTGGTGACATGCGATAAGGCCCCAGAGTTTTCCGCCGACCATCAGCGAGACCACCAGAGTCGCGCCAACTCCCATATTCTGGAGATACTGGATGTGAATCGGCGACATGCTGCGCAGGAAGCACATGGACATATCGAGGCCTTGCCCAATGATCGGCGACGGTCGGCTGCTGAGCGGTACCGGCGTGTAGCCAACATCCACCAAGACGCGCACCCTGTTGCGTTCGTACAGCCGACGAGCGATCTGCGGGATATCGGACGCCGGATAACGGTTGCCGAGGTATGCTTCGAGGTTTTGTTGGCGGCGTTCGGAAAATACCTCCCCGTGCCCTTGGTCATCGAAGCGATAGACCATCACCCGATCGTAGCCGGTGAGGTCCTTGAATATCTTCGCGGTCGCGTCGCATAGCGTCCGCAACGACGGGGCCGTGAGAATTGTCTGTACGGCTCTTTCGACATGCCGAGAGAGATCGACGGGCGGCCCCGCGCGCTCCAATTCGATGATCAGGCCACCATCAGGTGGACGATGCAGCAGACCGTCGAATTCACTCGTCGGCTGCCCGATCCGGCAACGCACGGCGCGCGGTATCCTGTGCAACGGATCGCCGAGATGTGGCTTGATGCGCACGGCCAGATCGCCCGGCAGATCCTCGAGAGATCGACCAATGATCTCCTCGTCGATCTTTAGGAACGCAGCGGCATTTTCACTGGCCTGCACGATCACACGATCCGGTTCGCCGACAACGAGCAGTGCGCCGTGCGGCTGAATAGACGCTGCGAACTGAATTTGCTCGCGCTCGCAATTCGATAGATCGGCTTGCCCGAAAGCTGGTGTTGGCGAAGGTCGGGCAATCACGTCAAGTGGCCCCGAGATCAGTCGCCGGGATCGGAATCTGCGGCAGAGCGTTGTTCGAGGCCATAGCGCTTCAACTTAGCATACAGGCTTTGGCGGCTCAGGCCGAGGATTTCAGCTGCCGCCGTCCGGTTGCCGCCGGCGGTCTCGATGGCGGACTTGATATGATAACGCTCGACGACGCCTACCGTGTCGTCGACCAACTTGCGCAGAGGCGCTCGGCCAAGCTGCTCCGAGAGGGGCCCCAGCAATGTAAGTAGACGACGGTCGTCCGTGGGAGCCTTCAACCGGCGACCGACATCTCGAATGACCATGCCGATATTGCGCACTTCTGTATCGCCCGTCCCGGCGACCGATATTTCAACTTCTGTTTCCGTGCCCAGCTCGCCGTGGATGGTCGTTGAAAACCGTCGGACCACCTGGTGACGTTGGAACGTTCCCAGCAGGACCGACAGGTCCGCGCCCGGCTGCCATAGCCATCGAGACAGGCTTTCACCGAGCACAGATCCCATAGCTCCAAGTTCGACCAGCTCCAGGAAAGCCCTGTTGGCGCGGCAGATTACGCCTTCCCGGTCGACGACGACAAAACCATCCGGAGCATGTTCCACGATCTCCTCGATGGACACCGACTCCTTGCGACGTTGGTCGGGCTGCGCCATTCCGACCGGTGCAAGTTGCAGGAGGAAAGCCTGTCCAGCATCTGCGGCGATCAGCGAAGCGCGCACCATCCAGGGTCTGCGGTCGAGGCCGACATGGAGAAGAAGGCCAGGCGCCTTGCCCTGTTCCCGGACCCGCTGCAGCATCGTCTGGCAGGATTCGCGTTCCTGCGGCAGGAGTTCCTGCAGAAATTCACGGCCATTGAATGCCTCCGGATCCTGCGAAGAAAGCCCAAGAGCCTGTATGGCGGCCGGATTTGCCTCCGCGATCCGCAGGTTCGACGCGCGAATCAGCAGGAATGCTTCGTTGGAAGCTTCGAAAAGCAGGCGATAGCGGGTTTCGACTTCCCGCCTTTTCCAGTGGTCGCGCTCCATGGCTTGCTGCGCCGCGATCAAGCGCGATTGGAGTTCAGCGACCGCCTGCAGGTTTTTGCCGATGGCAATCAGCCCGGCACGACCACCCAACATGAGCGTCGTGTACTCCATGGGAAGCTCAAGGCCGCTCGGAAACCGCTGCGTGACCTGGCGAAAGGCAGAAACCCCGCTCGTTTTGGCATCCTCGAGCATTCGACGGACTTTGTCTCCGCCGAGGTCCGAAACCGTTTCCCCCCACAGGCGGCCCAGCCAGCCATCGACACCCTCGCCCGAAACCGTACCGGCCGACGTCGCTTCCCGAATCACGCCGTCCATATCGAGGAGTAGCGTGACATCCGGCTGGGCGATCGAAATGGAGGTCATGGTTTGTCGAATTTCTTCTTGTACGCTGAGGGGGAAAACAGCTTCGAAAACGAAGCGCGACGTGTAGCCAACTTGTCGGGCAGGTGTGCCAACGACAAGCTAGTTTGCCATAACAACGCAATTTAAGCCTTCAAGCTTGTCCACACAATGGCATTCTGGCAGACGAACGTCAGGAACTCTTGTCATATGGGGTATTATGTTGTTCGATAGTGACAATATGTGGCGACACATAGCCGTAAAATTGCCTTAACATTCGAATATTACCGAATGGAACTGCTTGCAGGAGGTTGAGTAGGATGAAAGCCGTTGCTTTGCTGACGCTGCTAACGAGTGTCGTTGCTGGATTTGCAGCGGGAGCGCAGGCGCAGCAGGGAGATGCCGAGAAGGGGGCAAAGGTCTTCGTGAAATGCATGACCTGCCATCGCATCGGAGACGGTGCCAAGAATCTCGTCGGGCCCATGTTGACGGGAGTCATCGGGCGCCAGGCGGGTACTATCGAGGGATTCGCCTATTCGCCTCTGAACAAAGCCTCGGGCGACAATGGTCTTGTTTGGACCGAGGACTTGATATTTGTCTACCTGGCCAACCCCAATGTGTTCCTGAAGAAGTTCCTGACAGACAAAGGCAAGCCACAACTGGCCACGGGTTCGACCAAGATGGTCTTCAACCTGCCCAGCGAGGCCGAAAGAAAAGACGTCATAGCCTTCCTCAAAACACACTCCAAGCCCGCCCAGTAAGCGCGGACGGCGGACGCGCCTTAAAATGGTCCGTTCAGCCGAACGATGGCCAGGTTGAGGATCGCTGCGAAGGCGACCCAGAAGAGATAAGGCAACAGCAGCCAGCGGGCGAGGCTCGAGTGTCGCGTCGGCCCGATCATGAGCCAGACGATCGATAACCAGAGCAGCATGACTTCCGCCAGCGCCCAGTCGGGATGTCGGAACCGGAAGAACAGGGCGCTCCAAAGGATGTTCAGGAATCCGTTGAGGGCAAATAGCCCGATGATCCATTCGCGGGCCGCCCGATCGGGCGCGGTGTTCCAGCCGACGATTCCCGACAGCGCCGTCAGGGCGAAAATGAGTGTCCACGCCGGCCCGAACAACCAGTCGGGCGGCTGCCAAGATGGTTTGCGCAGGTCCTGATACCAGGGTCCGAGGTCGGTCATCGTCGCACCCAACCCTGCCAACACGATGGCAGCCAGAGCGCCGGCAACGAAGGGCATCCATCGGTCGTTGCGTCGTCGTGCGGTCAAGGCGCGACGAGCCCGAAAAGGTGTGCCAGGTCCTTGAAGAATATCCTGACGTGCGCGCCGGGTTTGGCGCGAACCAGTTCCTTGTTCATGTACGCTTCCCAGGTCAACTTCTGGACGTCGGGATCGCGGCAGATACTGACAAATCGCTCGCGTCGGCGATCACTCCGGTACCAGAAGCGCTGCATGATCCCGAGCACCCAGAACACGTGCGAGTGCAGCTTCATGAAACGCCGGCGGGCGCTGCGCAGCTCACGCGCATCGCCGGTCTCGAGAAAGGCATCGACGGCTTCGGCAGCCAAACGGCCGCATATCATGGCGTAGTAGATGCCTTCGCCGGAGGCTGGGGCGACGACTCCAGCGGCGTCGCCCGCGAGCAGCACGTCACGACCGTTGTCCCATCGCCGAAGGGCACGCATCGGGATCGGCGCTCCTTCGCGCCTGAGAGTTTCCGCCCCTTCCAGCCCGGCGCACTTGCGCAGTTCGCCGACGGCGCCGCGCAACGAGAAGCCCTTGTGCGCCGTGCCTGTGCCCACGCTCGTGGTCTCGCCGTGTGGAAAGACCCAGCCGTAAAAGTCAGGCGACAGGGAGCCGCGGTAATAGACGTCGCAACGCTTGCCATCGAATTCCGTCGTCTTCCCGGCAGGTGAACGGACGATTTCGTGATAGGCAAAAACGTAAGGCAAATGCTCCGCGCCCGGGATGCTCTGCCTCGCGACCTCGGATCGCGCACCATCGGCACCGATGACCGCTCGCGCGTGGACGTGCATCGCCGTCGCCTCCGCGCCCCCCGCGCTCGCGCGATACTCGACCATGGTCAGGCCGTCCTCGGCCCGGACTAGCTTCTCGAATCGGCCGGTCTGCCGCACTGCTCCGGCAAGAGCGGCGCGGTTTCTCAGCCACTCGTCGAAGACATCGCGATCAACCATGCCGACGAAGCCGTTTTCGATCGGCATGTCGACACGCCGATCCGATGGCGACACGATGCGTGCGCCGTTTACCTTTGCCACGAGCAGATGATCGGGGATGTCAAAGTCGCGGATCAGCCGGGGGGGAATGGCGCCGCCGCATGGTTTGATCCGGCCGGCCTTATCGAGGAGAAGAACGCTGCGCCCCTGTCGCGCCAGGTCGGCCGCAGCGGTCGCGCCTGAAGGCCCGCCACCCACAACCACGACGTCGAAGATAGTGGAATAGGCCATACCTTTCACCTCTTTGCCAAGGGAGCGGCCAAGAACACTCCCTCGTTCGACTGCTTCGGCGAAGACAAGATGGACGGTGCCTTCGTTGTGCGCGTCGCGAGATAGGCCGCGACGACGAACAGGATGGCTTCGCCGACGAAAACGGTGGCGTAGGCGATCGTCGCCGAGCCCAGCATGAGGCGCGCCAAGTCGCTGGCGAGCGACCCGAGCAGCCCACCCATTCCGAAGGCGATCGCCTGTGCGGCGCCCCACAGGCCCATGCGTACGCCCTCGCGGTTCGCCCGTCCCGTGCCGACCAAAGACATCATCGAGCCGATCGCCGCGATGGCATAGATGCCGTTGGCCACGCCCAGCGCGAACACCGTTGGGCGGAGCGACCAGGGTGGGCCGATCAGGCCGCTTGCCGACAACAGGCACAGCACCAAAGCCGATGCGATGCAGCCAGCGATGGTCCAAGATCTGAGCGAACCGACACGCGGAACGCCGACGCCGCTGCTGAAGAGTGCGACGATAAGCATGCCGGTCAAGACGCCGCCGTTCTGGATACCGGAAAGCTGTGTTGTCTGTCCTGGCGTCAGGCCGAACACCAAGCCGGCGAACGGTTCGAGGATCAGATCCTGTGCGCTATAGGCGATCATCGACAGGAACACGAAGACGGCAAATCGCCGGGCCTGGGGCTCCGACCAGACCTCGGAAATGGCATTGCGGAAGGACTTCGTCTGTTCCGGCATGGGTCTTTCGTTGTCGTCGCCGGCTGGCGTGCCGCGGGGCTCGATTCCCCACACCGCCACCAGAGAGAGGATGAACGCGATGGCCGATAGCGATGTTGCAACCCATACCAGCCGGGCAGGAGAGAAAGGGTCGAGCAGATGCCCTGCGATCACAGCGGTGACGATGAAGCCCCCGATCATCATGATCCACACGATCGTCGCTGCGGCACCGCGATGCTGTTCGTCGGTACGTTTGGCCAGGAGAACGAGAAGAGAAGTGCCGGCTGCGCCGACGCCAATGCCGATCAGCACGAAACCGGCGATTGCCAAGGCGATGCCGGCCGCGAGATCCGACGCCATCCATGCGGTGGCGAGCGATGCCGTCGTGCCGCCGACACAGAGAAGAGCCATGCCGCCAATGATCCAGGGCGTGCGTCGTCCGCCGACATCGGATCCGTGCCCGAGACGCGGCCTGAAAACCTGAAGCACATAGTGAAGGCCAACAAGAACGCCGGGCAACATCGCCGGCAAGGCGAGTTCGACCACCATGATGCGATTGAGCGTCGACGTCGTCAGGACCACGACAGAGCCGAGCGCCGTCTGAACCAGGCCGAGACGAACGATGCCGAGCCAACCTAGCGGCCTGCCGTTCATGCCGACCCCGCCAATCCGGGCTGCACGGCGAAGGCGCTGATCAGCATGCCGATGACGTATAAGGACACGCCGGTGGCATTGTACCAAGGCGCCCGCTCACGCGGGCTGGCCAGCAGTCGATTCATGAGCAGGAGCTGGGCGAGGAGCAGAGCGGCAATGGCTGCTGCATGAGGAAGGTGTCCCCAGGCCACCAGAAGGGCAATGACGACGAGCTGCGAGCCCGCCATGAAAGCGCATGCGACGCGTCCGGCGTTCGTGGGGCCGAGCCGGACGGGTAAGGACCCGATCCCCATCTGCCGGTCGCCGTCGATCGACTTGAAGTCGTTGAGTGTCATGATGCCATGAGCACCGACGCTGTAAAGCAAGGCCAGCGATGCGGTGTGCCAGCCAGGCGCAATCCCGCCGCTCGCGACCGCAACGCCGGTGAGCCACGCCAAGCCTTCGTAACATGCAGCGCAGGCCGCGTTGCCCCACCATCCGTTCTGCTTCAAGCGCACCGGTGGAGCGCTATAGGCCCAGGCCAACAACAACCCCGCGACTGCCGCGACAAGGACAAAAGTCCCCAGCGTTGCGGCGACGATCAGCGACAAGAAGGTCCAGACTATGGCGACGTGCAAACCCCAGGTTCCGGGCATGCGCCCGGAGGGGATCGGTCGCTGCGGTTCGTTGATGGCATCTACGTGACGGTCGAACCAGTCGTTCACTGCCTGGCTGGTAGCGCAAATCAGCGGTCCGGCCAAGAGTACGCCCGTGACGACGGCCGGCCATTTGTCGGCTGCAAAAGGGCCTGCCGAGACGACCCCACATCCAAAGGCCCACATCGGCGGGAACCAGGTCACGGGCTTCAGCAGCTCCAGTATCGCGGAAACCTGAGGGCGGTCCATCTGCAACCGACTCAGTTGTGTTCTTCTGTGTGGACGGCAGAAGCGAGGCCGTACCGGCGAAGCTTCACGTACAAGCTCTGGCGGCTGAGCCCGAGTATCTCGGCAGCCGATGCGCGATTGTCGCCGGTCAGCCGAAGCGCCGCTTCGATGGCGAGACGCTCTATCAGATCGGTAGCCTCTCGCACGAGTTCCTTGAGCGACACTCGACCGACCAACGCCGTCAACTGTTCGACCGAACGCGGCAGTTCCTGGGGCGCAGGGAGTTCCGACTTCAGACGCCGGCCGATGCTGCGGATCGTAAACCCCAGACATTGCTTGTCGTCGTTCATTGCCGACACCGCCGAAATCTCCACGTTCGACTGGATGCCGTGCTCTCCGCGCAACGTCGTCGCGTACAGGCGCACGGATCCACGCTGTCGAAGGTTCGAGAGCAAGACGCCCAGGTCGACTCCGGAACGACCGAGCCAGCGCTCGATTGATTCCGAAACCGCCTGTTCCTGATTCGCAAGTTGGGCCATCTCAAGAAATGCCTCGTTCGCCATGAGTATCTGACCTTCGAGGTCAGTCACGACGAAGCCATCGGGTGCACTCTCCACCAGCTTCACCAGTATCGACGTGCTTGCCGCCGCCGCCGGGGATGTCCCTTTCTGGTGTGCAGGTGTGAGACGGACCAGGAACAAGGAAGAGGTGTCCTGACGGAACAGGGATGCCGAAACCAGAACTTCGTTGTCGATGCCATCAAGCTTCGCCCGGATCGAATCCGCCCGGCCCGCGGCGCTCACACCGGTCAGCAGCGCCTGGACGGATTGTGCGTCTTCCCGGCTGAATGTCGCGGCGAAGGACCTTCCCACCAGGCGCTTTCCAATCCTCCCAAACAACCGACTGGCCGCTGGATTCAATTCCAGGACCCGTTGAGTGGCGACATCGACGATCAGCACAGGTTCCGAAGAAATCTGAAACAGGAGTCGGTAGCGGGTTTCGACATGACGAAGCTTCGAGTAATCGCGCTCCATGGACTGCTGGGCGTCTACAAGCTGCTGCTGCAAGGCCGAAATCGACCGCAGATCGCGCCCGAACACGACCAGAAGGCCGTGCTTATCGGCCTTTACCGCACAGCACAGCACCGGGATGGGAGGTGCTCCGCGCGGTCCCGCATAGTTTATGTGCCGCCATTGCGGCTCTACTCCCGACGCCGCCTGGCTGAGGATCTTTTCGACCTTGTTACGGCTTTCCGAAGCAACGATGTCGGCCCATGGATGGCCGAGCCATTTGTTGGCCCCCTCGAGACCTTGTGCAAATTCGTCATTGTTGAATGCCATGTCGCGGATAATGCCCGTTTGGTCGATGATCATCGCGACGTCCGCTGCCGTCGCAATAAGAGTAGCAACAGCGGTCACGTCGAGGTGGGCAAGTAACTTCTTCGGGGCTTTGAAAGCCTTCACGAGAGACGTGATCCTTCTTCTCCAGCGCCGCCTTCCTCCCGACTTCCATTACCCCGGTTTTCGTTTCACACCGGTTGTCTTGATCGTCATCAACGCACGTTGCACACCCAGGCGCGCAGTATGGTCTATCTTCCTCGCAACAGTTCCATCAGGTTGTCGGCTTGCAGTGCGGCCTGCCGTCCATCCATCGCTACCATGTCGGCGCCGACGGACGAGGCCTTCTCGGGGTGGTCGCGAAATACAGGGCCGCTGACGATCACGCCGATCGCCCTGTTGCGGGAAGCCCGTCTAATCTGCCGAATTCCCGCCGTCAGATCGCCGAGACGGCTTTCGCTCGTAACAGACATCTCTACGACGTCGAACCATTCGCGGCGGACGATGCAAATGGCTTCGCTGCTGGAAGCCGAGGAATCCACGTAGGTGTCCCAGCCATCCCGTCGCAGGAACTCGGCTGCCATGACAAGCCCGAACGTGCCGAACATCAGGTGGCCAAAGCTGTCCTTTTCGCCAGGTGCCGGGATGAGCAACGCACGATGGCCGTGCTCGCGCGGTTCCACCTCCCGACGGAACGCCAGGCCGAACTCGTGAAGCACCTGCTGCAGGCGCAAAACGCCGACGGTCACAGCGATGAAATCGCAAACGTCGGCGTTCCAGAGGTCGCCCAGACGGCGCGCAGTTGGTTCGATCAAGTCTAGGTAGATCTGCTCGAGTGACAATCCTCGCGAACGCATTTCATCGACGTACGCGCAGGCTTCCGCAGTGTTGCCAACCAGAACGACTTGGGTGAATTCGTCCAATTTGAGGCTATTCGCTGTGGTAGCGCTCGCCGGGTTCTTCGTTTCACGTAGGGCGAAGACGAGGCGAGGAATGATGTCCGCTTCGACCGTTCGCGCGAGCACCTGTTCTGGTGTCGCGAGCCGCCGTCGCGGCGCCCTTATCGGCAAGGGTATACCCTGCGCTCTGATCTGGCCGTCGCCTTGGGCGAGACCCGACGGCCCGAAATCGAAGTCGCGCGTCTGCAGTTGCTCTCTCAATTGCCCCGCCATGGACTGCTCCCTCCCCGAAGGCTAAATCCACTTCCAGCCAAGCGTCAACAATAGTTTACGTAATTCTAAATTGACACTCTTAAGGTAGCCACTTACGCTTTCTGTCGACGTCAGCTTGCGCGTCAGGAGTTGCGCAATGCATCAGGCTAGAAAAGAGATAAGAAATCCGGGAGTTTCGGGCGAAATCGGCCCTTCCCCCATGCTGTGTCATTTGCCGTCGATATCGGAGCGTTTGGGCACAAGAGTGTCAAGCCATTCGTACAGTCTCGGCGCTACTGTTGACAGGATTGTGGATAAGCTGGACGGCGCGCCTTGGGGGACGACGGTTGGTGCCGATAGGTCTTTCGCTCTTCAGGGGCCGCGTTCCGTCGCGATCCCGGTGCCGCTGTATACGCCGGAGGAGCGCCGCCGGCGGGATGCCTCGCCGTGGACGATGGTGCAGGGAATTCTGGCGCCCGTTCAGTTCGCCGTCTTCCTGATCAGCCTCTGGCTGGTCATCTCCTATCTCGCGACAGGCGAAGGGCTTGCGGCGGCGACCGCATCGATCGTGTTCAAGACGCTGATTCTCTACGCCATCATGATCACGGGCTCCATCTGGGAACGCGAGGTCTTCGGCCGCTATCTCTTCGCCCGGCCATTTTTTTGGGAAGATGTGGTCAGTATCGGCGTGCTGGCTCTCCATACGGCATATCTGTGCGCCCTTGTGTTTGGAGCGGACATCCCGCTTCAGATGACAATCGCGCTGTTGGCCTATGCCTCCTACGTGGTCAACGCCACGCAATTCCTGCTGAAACTGCGGGCAGCCCGTCTGGAGAAGGGCGAACAGCCCCCCGGCGCGAACTCCGTGAGGGCTGCGGGATGATACCTGCCGCCACCAGGACACCCACCTTGCCGACGCTCGGCGACGGTCCGGTCGTGGCCTACGAACATGGCCAGCGTGAGGTCTTTTGCGGCCTTACAGGCATCATTTGGCTGCATCGAAAGATACAGGACGCATTCTTCCTCGTCGTCGGCTCACGCACTTGCGCCCATCTGATCCAGTCGGCCGCTGGGGTCATGATCTTTGCCGAGCCCCGATTCGCCACAGCGATCATCGAGGAACGGGATCTCGCGGGTCTCGCCGATGTAAACGACGAACTTGACCGGGTCGTCGGGCGCCTTCTCAAGCGACGTCCGGACATTCGCCTGTTGTTCCTTGTCGGGTCTTGTCCGTCCGAGGTCATCAAACTCGACCTTTCCCGGGCGGCGGCGCGACTTTCGCGGCAGTTTTCCCCGGCCGTTCGGATTCTGAGCTATTCGGGAAGCGGCATCGAGACGACTTTTACTCAAGGGGAAGATGCCTGCCTCGCTTCGCTCGTTCCCGAGCTGCCTAACGAGCCGAAGGAATCGCCGCCGGCTCTCCTCGTCGTGGGCGCCCTGGCCGACGTCATAGAGGACCAGTTCGGGCGCCTCTTCCAGCAGCTCGGTGTATCTCCAGTGCGCTTTCTTCCTGCGCGCCGCGCCGCGGACTTGCCGACGATCGGACCAAACACGCGCTTCATCCTCGCACAACCTTTCTTGGCCGATACGGCCAAGGCCCTGGAACGGCGCGGCGCTACCCGCATTCCGGCGCCGTTTCCGATCGGGGTCGAAGGGACGACCCAGTGGCTCGCCGCCGCGGCCAAGGCCTGGAACGTAGACGCCGCGAGATTGGCCTCAGTGACTGCCATCGGGCGCGAGCGGGCGCGCAGGGCGCTGGCGCGATACCAAGAAGAACTGGCAGGCAAGCGTGTCTTTCTCTTTCCCGACTCCCAGCTCGAGGTGCCGCTGGCGCGGTTCCTGTCGCGTGAACTGGCGATGCAGCTCGTCGAAGTGGGAACGCCCTATCTCAACCGGCAATTGCTCGCCGAGGAACTCGAACTGCTCCCCTCCGGAACCGCGCTGGTCGAGGGCCAGCATGTCGATGATCAGATCGATAGATGTCGCGCTGCTCGCCCTGACCTCGTCGTCTGCGGTCTGGGGCTGGCCAATCCGCTCGAAGCCGAAGGCATGACGACGAAATGGTCGATCGAGTTGGTTTTCACGCCAATACAGGGTTACGAGCAGGCGGCTGATCTCGCCGAACTGTTCGCACGGCCCCTTGTACGGCGCACAAGATTGAGTGCCTAGAGATGCAGCTCACCGTGTGGACATACGAGGCCCCTCCCCACGTCGGTGCGATGAGAATCGCGACAGCGATGCAGGGTGTGCACTATGTGTTGCATGCACCGCAAGGCGATACATATGCCGATCTTCTGTTCACGATGATCGAACGCCGCGACCGCAGGCCGCCGGTGACGTACACGACTTTCCAGGCGCGGGATCTCGGCGGCGATACGGCCACACTGTTCAAGGATTCGGTACGCGACGCCTATGAAAGGTTCCGGCCGGACCTCATGCTGGTCGGTGCGTCGTGCACGGCAGAACTCATCCAGGACGATCCCGGTGGCCTGGCGAAAGCCGTCGGTCTGCCTATCCCGGTCATTCCGCTCGAACTCCCGGCCTATCAGAAGAAGGAGAACTGGGGAGCGTCAGAGACGTTCTATCGAATTGTCCGGGCGCTTGTTCGGCCACCGGCGGGCTCCGACGGCCAAGCCAGGCGGGCAGCAAATGCGCCTCCGCGCTGCAATTTGCTCGGCCCTACGGCGCTGGGCTTCAGGCACCGCGACGACGTTCGCGAAATCACGGGACTGCTGGAACAACTGGGTATCGGTATCAACGTTGTGGCGCCGCTTGGGGCCGGTCCATCGGATATCGCTCGTCTCGCCGACGCCGACTTCAATGTCGTGCTCTATCCTGAAGTCGCCTCGCAGGTGGCGTCCTGGCTCGAGAAGACTTTCAGGCAGCCTTTTGTGAAAACGGTGCCGATCGGTGATCGGGCCACACGTCAGTTCGTCTCGGAAGTCGCTGCCCTGACCGGCCGCGATCCCACGCCGGTGCTGGCCAGCACCACGTCGCGCTCACCCTGGTATTCGAAGTCGGTAGACTCGACCTATCTCACGGGCAAGCGCGTCTTTGTCTTCGGCGACGCCACGCACGCGCTGGCTGCCGCTCGAATCGCGACGCAGGAACTTGGCTTCAAGGTCGTCGGTCTGGGGACATACAGCCGCGAATTCGCGCGCGAGGTCCGACAGGCTGCAGCGGAGCTGGGTCTCGAGGCGCTGATTACCGACGACTATCTCGAGGTCGAGGCGCTCGTCGCCGAACTGCAGCCCGAACTGGTTTTGGGCACTCAGATGGAGCGCCACATCGCCAAGCGTCTCGGCATTCCGTGTGCCGTCATTTCGTCGCCGGTGCACGTGCAGGATTTTCCGGCGCGCTATTCGCCCCAGATGGGCTTTGAGGGCGCCAATGTTATTTTCGACGCCTGGATCCATCCGCTGATGATGGGTCTCGAGGAGCATCTTCTGTCGATGTTCCGCGAGGATTTCGAATTCCATGACGGCGCCGTGCCATCGCATCTCGGGTCGGAGCAGGGAGCTCTGCCCCGTGCCGACGCCCCGCAAGCGGCGCAGGCCGGGCCGGCGGGCGGTACGGGTTCGGTTTCTTGGTCATTCGAGGCAGAGGGCGAGTTGAAGAAGATCCCGTTTTTCGTGCGGGGTAAGGCAAGGCGAAACACCGAGCGGTTTGCCGGTGAGCGTGGCGTGTCAACCATTACGGTCGAGACTTTGTACGATGCCAAAGCGCATTTCGGTCGCTGATCCGACGCCGATTAGCGTCGTCATCCTCACGATGGATAGTCATTTGTCCGGCGCGGTTGCGCGCGCGCGTCAGTCGCTGCAGCGCGAACTGCCCGGCCTCGATCTTGCAATTCACGCCGCCGACGAATGGGGTTCCGACGACGTCGCACTCGGTCACTGCCTGTCGGCGATCGGCAGGGCACACATCATCGTCTCGACGATGCTGTTCCTGGACGATCATATCCGTGCCGTCCTGCCGGCACTCGCGCAGCGTCGGGACAATTGCGATGCCATGGTTTGTTGCATGTCGGCAGGCGAGGTCGTCCGTCTGACGCGGATCGGAAAGTTCAGCATGTCCGGCGAGGCCGTCGGTGCACTCTCGTGGCTGAAGCGCCTGCGTGGCGGCCGAAAGGGCGGCGGTTCGAGCGGGCAAGGGCAGATGAAGATGCTGCGCCAGCTGCCGCGGTTGCTTCGGTTCCTTCCCGGTACGGCGCAGGATCTGCGCGCGTACTTCCTGACCCTTCAATACTGGCTTGCTGGCTCCGACGCGAACATCGCCAACATGGTTCGGTTGCTTGTTGAACGCTACGCGAATGGCCCCCGCCGAGGACTGCGCGGCATGGTCAAGGCGGCGGCTCCAGCCAATTATCCCGACATCGGCGTCTATCATCCGGCGATGAAGGGGCAGATATCGGACCGTGTCGACAGACTTCCCGCCGCTCAGAGTGTTTGTCGGGGCACGGTCGGATTGCTGGTCATGCGGTCCTATCTGCTGGCGGGAAATGCAGGACACTACGACGGCGTGATTGCGGCGCTCGAGGCGCGCGGCCTTAGGGTCATCCCGGCCTTCGCCAGCGGGCTCGACGTCCGGCCGGCGGTCGAACGGTTCTTCCTGGCCGAAGGACGCCCGACGATCGACGTGCTCGTGTCGCTGACCGGCTTCTCGCTTGTCGGCGGGCCGGCCTACAACGATGCCAAGAGTGCCGAAGAGATGCTGGCGAAGCTCGATGTGCCGTATCTGGCGGCGCATCCCCTGGAGTTTCAGACGCTGGAGCAGTGGGAGAGTTCCGACCGTGGCCTTCTGCCAGTCGAGTCGACGATCATGGTTGCGATTCCCGAACTCGATGGATCGACCGGTCCGATGGTGTTTGGTGGACGCACGGATGGCCGACCGGGCGAAGCGGGTTACGACATGCGTGTACATACCGAGCGCGCAGCCATGCTTGCCGCCCGGGTCGCAAAGCTGGTTGCGTTGCGACGTACCGCGCGCGCTGAACGCAAGGTCGCAATTCCGATATTCTGCTTCCCGCCGAACGGAGGAAACATCGGGACGGCGCAATATCTCTCGGTCTTCGAATCGCTCTACCGAACGCTTGCGGCCCTGAAGAACGCGGGCTACTCGGTCGAGCTGCCGGCAGACGCCGACGCTTTGCGGCAGGCCGTCATTGGGGGCAATGCGGCGCGTTTCGGCAGCTTGGCCAACGTCCATGCGCGAATCCCGGTCGGCGATCATGTCCGCCGCGAGCGTTGGTTGCGCGAAATCGAGCAGCAATGGGGGCATGCCCCGGGGCGCCAGCAGAGCGATGGCGCGTCGCTGTTCGTCCTGGGCGAGCGTTTCGGCAACATCTTCGTCGGCATTCAGCCCGCCTTCGGCTACGAGGGCGATCCGATGCGCCTTCTCTTCGAAAAAGGGTTTGCGCCGACTCACGCCTTCTCGGCTTTCTATCGCTGGATCCGCGAGGATTTCGGCGCCCACGCCGTCCTGCATTTTGGAACTCACGGGGCTCTCGAGTTCATGCCCGGCAAGCAGACCGGCCTCTCCGGGGCATGCTGGCCCGACAGGCTGATCGGCGATCTGCCGAACTTCTATCTTTACGCTGCGAACAATCCTTCCGAAGGCACGATCGCCAAGCGCCGTGCCGCCGCGACACTGATAAGCTATCTGTCGCCGCCGGTTGCCCAGGCCGGGCTCTACCGTGGCCTGGTCGATCTAAAGGCGTCGATCGATCGCTGGCGTTCTTTGCCCCCGGAGTCCGAGGGCGAACGACAGGAACTCGCCGCTCTTGTCGAGGCCCAGGCCACAGTCCTCGACTTGGCCACCACCGAGCTGCCTTCGGGCGGCACCGACGTGGCGGACCTCGGTAGGAGGGTCAATGAACTCGAGACCACGCTCATTCCGCATGGCCTGCATGTCGTCGGCGAAGCGCCTTCTGTCGGGGAGCGCATCGACATGCTGCTCTCGGTTGCCGAAGCGTCGCACGGTGCGCATCCGGGACGGCCGGTTGTCGAGGCGATCGTACGCGGTGCATCCCCAGAAGCCGCTCTTGCGGCGACGGGGGAGCGTGGCGATGACAAGTGCGTTGCGATGCTCCGAGAACTCGCGTCGACCGACCGGCTCCTGAGCGAGGACCACGAGACGCCGTCGATCGTCCATGCCCTCGATGGCACCTTCGTGCGTCCGGCACCGGGTGGCGATTTGTTGCGGACGCCGGCGATCCTGCCGACCGGCCGCAACGTCCATGGTTTCGATCCCTTCCGTATTCCGAGCGCGTTCGCAGTGGCCGATGGCGCACGACAGGCGGCCCGGCTGCTTGAACGGCACTGTGCCGAAGGGCTGCCGTTTCCGGAGTCGGTCGCGCTCGTACTATGGGGCACCGACAATCTGAAGAGCGAAGGCGGTCCGATCGGGCAGGCACTGGCCCTCATGGGCGCGCGACCGCGGTTCGACAGTTTCGGGCGACTGGCCGGCGCCGAGCTGATCCCGTTTCCGGAACTCGGACGTCCTCGTATCGACGTGATCGTCACCCTGTCGGGCATCTTCCGCGACTTGCTGCCGCTGCAGACGAAGCTGTTGGCGGAGGCCGCATTCCTTGCTGCTTCGGCAGACGAATCGCCGGCGCAGAATTTCGTGCGCAAGCACTCGCTGGACTACCAGGCGCGACACAGTTGCGACCTCGAGACGGCGGCTCTGCGCGTGTTCGGCAATGCGGAGGGCGCCTACGGCTCGAACGTCAATCTCCTCGTCGAGAGCGGGCGATGGGAGAACGAGGACGAACTCGCCGACGCCTTCGCCAAGCGCAAGGGCTTTGCCTACGGCAGGACGGGCCGCCCGGTGAAGCACACGGCACTGCTCGAAAGCGTGCTTGCCGATGTCGACCTTGCCTATCAGAACCTCGAGTCGGTCGAACTGGGCGTGACGTCGATCGACCACTACTTCGATACGCTCGGCGGCATAAGCCGCGCGGTGCGTCGAGCGAAGGGTGGGAAGGCAGCACCCGTGTACATCAGCGATCAGACGCGTGGCGATGGGACGGTCCGCTCGCTCTCCGAGCAGGTCGCGATAGAAACGCGTACGCGCATGCTCAATCCGAAGTGGTACGAGGGCATGCTCAAGCACGGCTACGAAGGCGTGAGGCAGATCGAAGCCCACGTCACGAATACGATGGGCTGGTCGGCGACGACGGGGCAGGTCGCGCCATGGGTTTACCAGCAGCTGACACAGACTTTCATGCTGGATCCGGAAATGCGTGACCGGCTCGCGCGACTCAATCCGACCGCGTCGGCGAGAGTGGCAAATCGCCTCCTGGAAGCGAACGATCGCAAATACTGGACACCCGACGAACAGGTTCTGTCGGCGCTGCGCAAGGCCGGCGCCGAGCTTGAGGACCGGCTCGAGGGCGTCTTTCAGGAAGGAGTAGCGGCATGACGGTCATTCTCAAGCCACGAGCCGACGCCGAGCCGCGTCGAAACCAGCCGCCGGACGGTGCAGGCAGCCTCCAGGTCCAGCTCGACCCCAACGTCACCATCGGCAGTGCCAAGGTCTTCTCGGTCTACGGCAAGGGCGGGATCGGCAAGAGCACGACGTCGTCGAACCTGTCCGCGGCGTTCTCGAAGCTGGGCAAGCGGGTATTGCAGATCGGTTGCGACCCCAAGCACGACTCGACGTTCACATTGACCAAGCGGCTGGTGCCGACGGTCATCGACGTCCTGGAGCAGGTCAATTTTCATGCAGAGGAGCTGCGGATCGAGGATTTTGTGTACGAGGGCTTCAACGGCGTGATGTGCGTGGAGGCCGGTGGGCCACCCGCCGGCACCGGCTGTGGCGGCTATGTCGTCGGACAGACGGTGAAGCTGCTCAAGGAGCATCACCTGCTCGACGACACCGACGTGGTGATCTTCGATGTCCTCGGCGACGTGGTCTGCGGTGGCTTCGCGTCGCCTCTGCAGCATTCCGACCGGGCGCTGGTCGTGGCGGCCAACGACTTCGACTCGATATTCGCCATGAACCGGATCATTGCGGCGATCCAGGCCAAGTCGAAGAACTACCCCGTCCGCGTTGCCGGCGTCATCGCCAACCGCAGCGCCGACACGGACCAGATCCAGAAGTTCAACGACGCGGTCGGCATGAAGACGATCGCACATTTTCCCGATCACGACGTCTTTCGCCGTAGTCGGCTCAAGAAGGCAACGCTGTTCGAGATGGAGGATTCGCCGGCCGTACTCGCTGTCCAGCAGGAGTATCTGCGTCTCGCGGCGTCATTGTGGGCAGGCAACGATCCGCTCGTGGTCGCGCCGCTCAAGGACCGAGAAATCTTTGATCTGTTGGGGTTCGACTGATGTTTTCGGCGTCGTATACCGAGCGTCGCGGCCAGATCGAGGCGTATTTCGACCGGACGGCGGCTGAGGCCTGGTCGAGGCTGACGTCCGATGCGCCGGTTGGCCGGATACGCGCCACGGTGCGGGCCGGCCGCGATCGGATGCGCGCCACGATTCTCGGCTGGCTGCCGGGCGATCTGCGCGGAAGAAGAGTGCTTGACGCCGGTTGCGGCACGGGAACGCTCGCCGTCGAGTTGGCGCGTCGAGGCGCGGAGGTCGTCGCAGTCGATCTGTCGCCGACCCTGGTCGACCTTGCGCGCGAGCGGATGCTGCCCGGCCCTATGCCTGGGTCGGTGAGCTTCGCAGTCGGCGACATGCTCAGCGCATCGCTCGGGCGTTTCGATCACGTCGTTGCCATGGACTCGCTGATACACTACCGGACCGACGATATGGTGCGGGCGGTCAGCAGCCTGACTCTTCGCGCCAATCGATCCGTGATCTTCACCTTCGCGCCTCGGACTCCGGCGCTTGCCCTGATGCATGCCGTCGGCCGCTGCTTTCCGCGCGGTGATCGCGCACCCGCGATCGAGCCTGTCGCCGCCGAAGTGATCCGTCGCCGGGTGAGCGCGGAGTCGCCGCCGGGCCTGTGGCGGGTCGCTCGGACACAACGCATCGCCAGCGGCTTCTATACGTCCGAGGTGATGGAGATGCTGCCGACATGATGCGGATCAACCAGGCCATGGCACGAACCTGGAGCGCGCTTGGACCGCGATATCTGCCGTTCGCCGACGCAGCGACGGTCGAGCTGCCGCTGGGTCGCCTGTTGCGTCTGTCGTTGTTCCAGGTGTCGGTCGGCATGGCGGTCGTACTGCTCAACGGCACTTTGAACCGGGTCATGATCGTCGAACTGGGAGTGCCCACCTGGCTCGTTGCGGTGATGATTGCATTGCCGCTCGTCTTCGCACCGTTTCGGGCCCTCGTCGGTTTCCGCTCCGATACGCACCGCTCCTTCCTTGGGTGGCGGCGTGTTCCCTACATCTGGCTAGGTACCATGCTGCAGTTCGGCGGGTTCGCCATCATGCCTTTCGCCCTTCTCGTTCTTTCGGGTGATACTCATGGCCCTGAGTGGGTTGGGCAGGCAGGTGCCGCGCTGGCTTTCCTCCTCGTCGGGGCCGGCTTACACACGACACAGACCGCCGGTTTGGCTCTGGCGACGGATCTTGCACCGGAGGACGCCCGACCGCGGGTCGTGGCCTTCCTCTATGTCATGTCGCTGGTCGGCATGGTGGGCAGCGCGTTGGTATTTGGCGCCTTGCTCGCGGATTTCGGGCAGATCCGCCTGATCCAGGTGATACAGGGTGCCGCCCTGACCACCTTCCTGCTCAACGTGATCGCGCTCTGGAAACAGGAGGCCCGACAGCCCGCCCTCACTGCGCCGCATCGCGAACGTCCGGCTTTCCGCGACGCTTTGAAGGCGCTCGGCAGCAAGGGTCTTTCCATGCGGACATTGGTGGCCGTCGGATTGGGGACGGCCGCGTTCACCATGCAGGACATCCTCCTCGAACCCTACGGAGGCGAAGTTCTGAAACTGTCGGTCGGCGAAACGACGACGCTTACCGCTTTTTTGGCGGCGGGCACTTTGGCCGGTCTGGCTCTGGCGTCCAAGTGGCTGGCGCGTGATATCGACACCTATCGGCTGGCGGGATACGGCGCGGTGTTGGGCATCGTTGCGTTTTCGGCGGTGATCTTCGCGGCGCCGCTCGAATCGTTGCTGCTGTTTCTGGTCGGCACGTCATTGATCGGCTTTGGTGGCGGTCTCTTTGCGGTCGGGACGCTCACGGCGGTGATGGAGCTTGCCCGCGACGGCCAGGGCGGATTGATCCTCGGCGCGTGGGGAGCCGTCCAGGCCTCGGCAGCCGGAGTCGGAATCGCACTCGGCGGCCTGATACGCGATGTCGTCTCCAGTCTCGCCGCGAGTGGAGCGCTTGGCCCCGCGCTCGCCGGACCGTCGGTTGGTTACAGCGTCGTCTACCACATCGAAATTGCCCTGTTGTTTTTCACTCTGGTCGCAGTCGGCCCGCTCGCGAGCCGCTCGACCCGCGGGCCGCGGCCGACCGGTTCGTCCAAGTTCGGCCTTGCCGAGATGCCTGGTTAACTTCATCGCGTGGGAGGTCTTCTGTCATGCAAGGCGCTATCACTGGTACGATCGACGTCGCACAAGTCACGCTTTACTTGTTCTGGCTGTTCTTTGCCGGCCTGATTTTCTACTTGCGCCGCGAGGACAAACGCGAAGGGTACCCTCTGGAGTCGGAGCGCTCCGGCCGCATCCGGGTGCAGGGGTTCCCGGCCATGCCGAGCCCGAAGACCTTCCTGCTTCCGCACGGCGGCAGTTACAGCGCTCCGAGCGGCAAGGTCGATGATCGCGAAATACATGCGACCCCAATCGGCCAATGGCCCGGCGCACCACTCGAGCCCACGGGGAATCCACTCATCGATGGAGTGGGTCCCGCCGCCTACGCAGCTCGGGCCGATGTGCCCGAACTCACGATAGACGGACATCCGAGTATCGTGCCGACGCGGGTTGCGAGCGATCACGTCGTGGAGCCCAAAGAAGACAGCCCCGTGGGCATGGAAGTCTTCGGTGCCGATCGCATGTTGGCCGGCACCGTGCGCGATGTCTGGGTCGACCGCACGGAACCGCAGATCCGGTACCTCGAAGTGGAGATCGCCGGCCCCCGCAATGTTCTGCTACCTATGACCCTCGTACGGATCAACGGGCGCCGGCAGGTGTACGTCAAATCGATCCTCGCGGCGCAATTTGCCGACGTGCCCGGCCTGAAGAACCCCGACCAGGTGACGAAGCGGGAAGAAGATCGCATCAGCGCCTACTATGCGGGCGGAAATCTGTACGCCACGCCAGCTAGACTGGGGCCGTTGCTGTGAGCGGCGACTACGATTTCGAGCCTGTCCCCGGGCTGCCGGCACTTCTGCCTGCAGGTGAGGTGCTTGTATGGCAGGGCCGCCCAGACTGGCGGTCGCTGGCGATCCGGGCCTTCCACCTGAGAAAGGTCGTCCTGTACTTCGGCCTTCTCGCAGTCTGGTCCGTTGCATCGGCCTGGAGCGATAGCCACAGCATCGTCGGCGCGCTCGCAACGGCCGCCTGGATACTTCCGGTGGCGCTGGCCGCTGTTGCGCCACTCGCATTGCTGGCCTGGCTCTCCGCGCGCACGACCGTCTACTCGATCACGAGCAAGCGAATCGTGATGCGGATCGGCATTGCGCTTCCGATCACGATAAATATTCCCTTCCGGACGATCAGTTCGATCGGTCTGCAGCGCCATCGTGACGGATCGGGCGACATACCGGCGTCGATCCTGAAAGGCTACAAGCTGGCGTTCCTGGTCCTCTGGCCCCACGCGCGGCCGTGGCATGTCGGCAATCCGCAACCCATGCTGCGTTGCGTGCCCGATGCCGAGCATGTCGCGCGCCTCCTCGCGCAGGCCGTTTCGGGCGAAGCCGCTCAATCGACCCAGGCCATGCCGGAAGCGGCCCGTCAGTCGGATAGACGGTCCACGCAGGCTGCTCCGGTTTCAGTGGCGGCAGCTTGAGAAAGGCCCAATCATGAGCCATTCCCATACCATCAGGCCGATTCCGCGCGCGGTGCTCATTGGTGCCGCGATGCTGATTGTGACGACGATCGCCCTTGCCGGTGTGGCGAGGATGGCCGGTCTTGGCACGACGCGAACGGCCACGGCGGCGGCCGCGGAAAGCAGGGAACTGCGATTCACGGACCAGCGCGACGGGTCGATCGCCGTTGTCGATGCTGCCACGGATCAGATGGTCGCCACGGTCTCGCCCGGGACCAACGGCTTCATCCGTGGGACTCTGCGTGGTCTGGCTCGCGAGCGGAAGCAGCAGGGCGTTGGCGCCGGCCCGGCCTTTCGGCTCGTCCGCTGGGCCGATGGACGTCTTACTCTCGAAGATCCCGTTACCAGCCGGATCATCGACCTGGCGGCATTCGGTCCTACTAATGTCGGGGCATTCGCCGATTTCCTTCCCAGCAAGGAAGCGAAGCGATGATCGGCAGGTTCTTTTACCCACGCCACACGCTCGACGTCGCCTGCACGATCGACTTGGCCAACACGGCCGACAGCCTGCATGCCCATGTCGATCTCGACGGCAGCCCCGACATTCGGCCTGGCGACCAGGTCATCGTCCACGCAGCACCGTTCGACGTAGCCAACGGCGAGCAGATCGTCGTGCGACGCGTCGCGACCATCGTCCGGTCCTCTTGGATCGAGCGCCTGTGGGTTCGCTCCGTTGCCTATCGCAATCTCACGGAGCTCTATGAAATTGGCTTCTCGATCGGGAGGCACCGATGACTGACAAGGGTAGGGAGTCCATCCCCAATGCCACGACCGAGTTGGCTCGGCAGGACACAGTTCTCAGCCCGCGGTTCTACACGACCGACTTCCGGGAACTGGACCGCACCGACGTCACCCTCGTGCGGAGTGAATGGGACGAACTCGTTGCCGAGATGCGTCGGGATCCGAACAAGTCGCACTTCGTGCGGAACGAGGACTTCGACTTCGACCTCTCGCGCCTGCCCGACGATCTTCGCCAGGAGTTCATCGACTTTCTCGTGAGTTCGGTCACGGCAGAATTCTCCGGCTGCGTTCTCTATGCGGAGATCAAGAAGCGATCCACCAATCCCGACATCCGCGAACTGTTCGGCTACATGAGCCGCGACGAGGCACGGCACGCCGGATTCATCAATGAGTCGCTGAAGGATTTCGGGATCGGCGTCGACTTGGGCTTCCTGACGCGGGTCAAGAAGTACACCTACTTCAAGCCGAAGTTCATCTTCTATGCGACCTACCTGTCGGAAAAGATCGGCTACGCGCGTTACATCACGATCTTTCGCCAGTTCGAGCGGCATCCCGAGCGTCGCTTCCATCCGATTTTCAAGTGGTTCGACAAGTGGTGCAACGACGAGTTTCGCCATGGCGAAGCTTTCGCGCTCCTGATGCGTTCCAACCCGAACCTGCTCTCCGGCGTCAACAAGCTCTGGGTCCGCTTCTTCGTGCTGGCCGTGTTCGCCACGATGTACGTCCGCGATCATTCTCGACCGCTGTTCCATTCGGCGTTGGGCATCGACCCGACGGACTACGACTTCACGGTGTTCCGTATCACTTCGGAAATCTCCCGGCAGGTGTTCCCCGTGACGCTCGATCTCGACAATCCGGCGTTCCACGCCGGCCTCGACCGCCTCTGGCGGTTGTCAGAAGCGATCGCGGCGGCGCGCACGCAGGGTGGCATCGTCGGTCACGCCAAGCGTTTGGCGCTGACGGCGGCGGCTGCCGCTACGTTCGCAAGACTTTACCTCCTACCGGCCAAGAGCAATCCGTTGCCGCACCAAGTCCGCCTGCAACCCGCCTGGTAGAGAGAGATCGGCATCCATGCTTCAAATCGCCCTTCCCGTCCTGTGTGGGCTGTTCGTATGGTGGTTCAGCACCGGGCTCGTGCTTTACCTTGTCACCTTGCCGCGGCACACCCATCGATGGAGCCTGCTCGGCGCGACGATCGCGACCGCTGCGGCGCTCTGGGGGCTGTCGGTCAGCGCCACCGAAGCGACGTCAACCGGCGCCTACGTGGCCTTTACCTGCGTAATCTCCGTATGGGGTTGGCAGGAGATCTGTTTCCTTACGGGCGTTGCGGCGGGCCCGCGGATGGCGCCTTGCCCCAGCGGTCTCGGTGGCTGGAAGCGGGTCGGTGCGGCCGTCCAGGTCATCCTCTATCACGAGATTCAGCTGCTCGTGCTCGGTGCCGCGGTTTGGTTCGCGACGGCTGGCGGCACGAACCAAGTCGGCATCTGGACCTATGCCATCCTGTGGACGATGCGGCTCAGTGCAAAGCTCAACCTCTTCTTCGGCGTTCCTTTTCTCCACGACGATTGGTTGCCGGCACAGCTTCGCCATCTGCCGAGCTACTTCCGGATCCGGCCCATGAACTATCTGTTCCCGATCACGGTAACGGCATCGTCGATCATCGTTTTCGCCCTCGCGCAATCGGCGCTGGCGCCCAACGCGGGGCCGTTCGAGATAACAGGCAAGCTTCTGCTGGCCTCGCTTCTCGCCCTTGCCGTTCTCGAGCACTGGTTCATGGTGCTGCCGTTGCCGGTCGCTGCCATTTGGGCCGGATTCCGCTCCCGAAGAGCCGGCCGTGCCGCGCCTGTCGAAGACGTCGCTGCCCGGCCCGACATCGCACGCGTAGTCGACCAGCCGGTCGTCGATGACGCGGTGGCCGCGCGGCCGCAGCAATCTTTTCCCATGGCGACGCCGCCTTTCTTCGTTTTTCCAGTACCGACGATCAACGGGGGACGATCATGAACTACGAAGCCTTCTTCCGCCGGCAGCTTGACGGACTGCATGCCGAGGGTCGCTACAGGGTGTTCGCCGACCTCGAGCGCCAGGCCGGCGCGTTCCCCCGCGCCACCCATCATTGCGATCGTGGCCAAGCGCCGGTAACCGTCTGGTGCTCGAACGACTATCTCGGCATGGGGCAGCATCCGCTGGTCCTCGATGCGATGCACGAGGCGCTCGACCGGTGTGGTGCCGGCGCGGGCGGAACCCGCAACATTGCCGGCACGAACCACTATCATGTGCTGCTCGAGCGCGAACTTGCCGATCTGCACGGCAAGGAAAGCGCGCTGCTGTTCACGTCGGGCTATGTGTCGAACTGGGCAAGCCTTGCCACGCTCGCATCCCGCATGCCCGGCTGCGTCGTGTTGTCGGATGCGCAGAACCACGCCTCGATGATCGAGGGAATCCGGCATAGCCGCGCCGAGACGTGGGTTTTTGCGCACAACGATCCGGAAGATCTGGCGCGCAAACTGGGCGATCTGGATGCTTCACGGCCCAAGCTCGTCGCCTTCGAATCGGTGTATTCGATGGACGGCGACATCGCGCCGATCGCGGAGATTTGCGACGTCGCCGAACGATACGGGGCGATGACTTATCTGGACGAAGTCCATGCCGTCGGCCTCTATGGCCCTCGCGGCGGCGGCGTCGCCGAGCGTGACGGACAGAGCCATCGTTTGACAGTCATCGAAGGTACGCTGGCGAAGGCGTTCGGTGTCGTCGGCGGCTATATTGCAGCCTCCGAGGCGCTGTGCGACTTCGTCCGGAGCTTTGCGTCGGGGTTCATCTTCACCACGGCGTTGCCGCCATCTAGTGCGGCGGGCGCCTTGGCAAGCATCCGGCATCTCAAGGCGAGCACCACCGAGCGGGCACGGCATCAGCAGCGCGTCGCAAGCCTGCGCCGCCGCCTCGATGCGGCGGGGTTGCCTTATCTGCGCAACGAAAGCCACATCGTGCCCGTGATGGTGCGCGATCCGGTGCTGTGCAAGCGGATCAGCGACCAGCTGCTCGAGGACTACGGCGTCTACGTGCAGCCCATCAACTATCCCACGGTTGCACGGGGCACGGAGCGGCTGCGGATCACACCATCGCCGCTGCATACCGACGCCGATATAGAGCATCTCGTTTCATCGCTGTCCGCCATCTGGTCGACGCTCGGCTTGCGGCAGGCAGCATAACCGCCGCAGTGCGGGGAGGCAGTCATGATCGGGAACTCGCGTCTCCTGGACGACATCGTCGAGCCTGCTGACTTGAGGCGGCTCGACGAAAGCGCGCTGCGCCGCGTCGCCGATGAACTGCGCGCGGAGACGATCGATGCCGTCTCCGTCACCGGCGGACATCTCGGCGCCGGTCTCGGTGTCGTCGAGCTGACGGTGGCGCTGCATTATGTCTTCGACACGCCAAGCGACCGACTGATCTGGGATGTCGGCCACCAGGCCTATCCGCACAAGATCCTGACGGGTCGCCGTGATCGTATCCGCACGCTGCGCCAGGGTGGCGGCCTTTCGGGCTTCACCAAGCGGTCGGAAAGTCCCTACGACCCATTTGGTGCGGCGCACAGCTCGACCTCGATATCGGCCGGGCTCGGCATGGCCGTGGCGCGCGACCTCGAGGGCGGCAAGAACAACGTCATCTGCGTGATCGGCGACGGCGCGCTGTCGGCGGGAATGGCCTATGAGGCCATGAACAACGCCGGTTCGATGGACGCACGGCTCATAGTCATCCTGAACGACAACGACATGTCGATCGCGCCTCCCGTGGGAGCCATGTCGTCGTATCTGGCGCGGGCGCTCTCCGGCCGTACTTACCTATCGCTGCGTGAGATCGCCAAGCAGCTCACGCGTAAGTTACCGAAGCGGATGGCCCGCCGCGCCGCCCAGACGGAGACCTTTGCGCGAAGCTTTTGGACGGGCGGCACTCTGTTCGAGGAACTCGGCTTCTACTATGTCGGGCCGATCGACGGCCACGATCTCAACCATTTGCTGCCGGTTCTCCGCAATGCGCGCGATGCCCCGAACGGGCCGATCTTCATCCACGTCGTCACACAGAAGGGCAAAGGCTACGCGCCGGCAGAGAGCGCTGCGGACAAGTATCACGGCGTGGTGAAGTTCGATGTCGTGACTGGAAAGCAGAGCAAGGCCCAGGCGTCGGCCCCTGCCTACACCAAAGTGTTCGGAGATGCCCTCGTAGCGGAAGCGACCCGGGACCGCCGGATCGTGGCGATCACGGCAGCGATGCCGAGCGGCACCGGACTGGATGGCTTCAAGCAAGCGTTCCCGGACCGCTTCTTCGATGTCGGCATCGCCGAACAGCATGCGGTCACCTTTGCCGCTGGCCTCGCCACGGAGGGCATGAAGCCGTTCACGGCGATCTACTCGACTTTCCTCCAGCGTGCGTACGACCAGGTGGTGCACGACGTTGCGATCCAGCGCCTTCCCGTGCGCTTTGCCATCGATCGTGCCGGGCTGGTCGGGGCCGACGGGCCAACCCATGCCGGCTCGTTCGATGTCGGATATCTCGCCTCCTTGCCCGGGTTTGTGGTGATGGCGCCGGCCGACGAAGCCGAACTCGTCCATATGGTGGCGACAGCGGCAGAGATTGATGATCGACCGTCGGCTTTCCGCTACCCGCGCGGCGACGGCACAGGTGTGCCCTTGCCAGACGCGGGCGTGCCGTTGCCGGTCGGAAAGGGTAGGATTGTCCGAGAGGGCACGACCATCGCTTTGCTGTCTTTGGGGACGAGGCTGGCCGAATGCTGTAGGGCGGCTGACCAGCTGACGAAATACGGCCTTTCGACAACCGTGGCCGACGCCAGATTTGCAAAGCCGATCGATACCGATCTCGTCCTGCGGTTGGCGCGCGAGCATGAAGTCCTCGTTACGGTCGAGGAAGGTGCGATCGGCGGCTTCGGTTCCCACATTCTTCAGATCCTTAGCCAGCACGATGCGCTGAGTGGCGGCCTCAAGGTCAGAACCATGGTTCTGCCCGACGTCTTCCTGGATCACGACAGTCCGGCTGCGATGTACGCGAAAGCAGGACTCGACGCGGACGGGATTGTCCGCACCGCCTTCGAATGTCTGGGCCGGCGCGTCGGGCCGCGTGCCAGCCACCTCGCTTGAACGCCGGGAAGGTGCGGTATCGGAGGTCGAGATGCAGGTGATCCTCGCCCAGCCACGCGGCTTCTGCGCCGGCGTCGTTCGCGCGATCGAGATTGTCGAACGGGCCCTGGAGAAGTACGGCGCTCCGGTCTATGTGCGGCACGAGATCGTGCACAACGCCCATGTGGTCAGAACCCTGGAAGCCAAGGGAGCCCGTTTCGTGGACGAACTGGCGCAAATCCCGCCTGGGGCGCCGACCATTTTCAGTGCGCACGGCGTGCCGAAATGCGTCATCGCGGAAGCCAAGGCGCGTGGCCTGCCCGTGATCGACGCGACTTGCCCGCTCGTCACGAAAGTGCATCACCAGGCAAGGCGCTACGAGGCCCAGGGCCGGCAGCTGATCCTGATCGGGCACGCAGGACATGCCGAGGTCATTGGCACGATGGGGCAGGTGAACGGGCCGTCGTTACTCGTCAGTTCCGAAGAGGACGTGGAAAGGCTCGATCTGCCGCCGGAAACGCCCGTGGCTTATGTCACCCAGACTACGCTTAGCGTCGACGATACTCGCTGCGTGATCGCCGCCTTGAAGAGGCGGTTCGCCGACATTGCCGGTCCGGACACGGCCGATATCTGCTACGCGACGCAGAACCGCCAATCGGCGGTTCGCGAACTATGCCGCGTTGCCGATCTCATCCTGGTCGTCGGCGCGACCAATAGTTCCAACTCGAATCGCCTGCGCGAAATCGGAGGCGAGGCTGGTCGGCCAGCTTACTTGATCGCCGACGGCAGCGAGGTGCGGCCGGAATGGTTCGACAATGTGCGAGTTGTCGGCCTTACGGCAGGAGCCTCGGCGCCGGAGGTACTGGTCGACGACGTGATCGCCGCGCTGCGTCGGCTCGGGCCGGTGCAGACATCGGTGATGGCGGGGCCCATAGAGAGTGCAACATTTCGATTGCCACGCGAACTCGTTAGCGTCTGACGGCATTCCACATGTACAACTCTCGATCGACTATATTGCGCCACCCGTGAGCAAGCCCCCTCAAAAGCTGCTTCTGCGCGCTCTTGCGGGCGAGCGGACCGAACGGCCGCCGATCTGGCTGATGCGTCAGGCCGGACGTTATCTGCCAGAGTACCACGCGACGCGTGCGGCAGCAGGGGGAATGCTTGGCCTCTGCAATTCGCCCGACTATGCCGTCGAGGTCGCGCTCCAGCCACTCCGGCGCTTCGGCCTTGATGCAGCGATCCTTTTTGCCGATCTTCCACAAATCGCTGCAGCGCTGGGACAGGTTCTGCAATACAGGGAAAATGAAGGTCCTTCGCTCTCGCCACCGATCCGATCGGCAGCGGATGTGAGGCGATACCTTGACCTGTCGAGACTCCACGACGGGCTCGCCCCGATCTATGAGACGGTAAGACTGCTGTCGCGGGCCTTGCCGTCGGATGTTGCTTTGATCGGCTATGCGGGAGCCCCCTTTACGGTTGCGACTTATATGGTGGAGGGTCGTGGTGGAGCCGCTTCTGAGCATGCCGTCGTCAAGCAGTGGGCGTTGAAAGATCCCGTCGGATTTCAGACCCTGATCGACCTTCTGACGGCAGCGACAATTCGGTTTCTGGAACAACAGATCGAAGCAGGAGCCGAAGCCATACAATTGTTCGAGAGCTGGGCCGGAATACTTCCGGAGCCGTTCTTCCAGCGATGGTGCGTTCGGCCGGTCGCCGATATCGTTCAGGCGCTTCGCGCAAAGCATCCAGCCATTCCCATCATCGCTTTTCCCCGAGGTGCCGGTCTGCTGTACGAAGGCTACATGCAGGCAACACTCGCGGATTGCCTAGGTTTGGATAGCACGGTGCCGACAGCATGGGCCGCCAAGATGATCCAGCACGATCTGGGACGCTGCGTGCAGGGCAATCTGGACTCTCAAATGCTCGTTGCAGGTGGTGCGGCAATGAATGCCGAGACGGAGAGAATTTTACGTTCGTTGAGCAAAGGGCCGTTCGTATTCAATCTCGGGCACGGCATATCGAAGACGACGCCGACGGAACATGTAAGCGCTTTGGTACGCCAAGTTCGCGCGTGGCATGCTTGAATCGGCAAGTTGATACGAGAAGGCCATGTGCTGCGTCATGCCAGGACCCCCATTTACGTATCGGGAAGACCATAATGGTCTGTGGGCCGTCCGGCGGGTTACTCATGAGTTGGCATTAAGCGCCAAACATCAAAGATGACTCTGCCGGTCTTTGTCGCACTTTTCATCGCGCTTTTGATGCTTGGTGTTGGCGGAGCGTCGACCCGTGCCGGGTGGCACGAGGGCTGGCGCAAGCCATCGTGGAATCCGCCACAGTGGCTATTTGGTCCCGCCTGGGCGGTCATTCTTGGGCTAGCAGCATGGGCTGGCGTGCTCGCTTCGGACCATGTTCGGGATGCAGATAAGCCCCTCGGAGTCGGCCTGCTGTTCGGCGTGAACATCGTTCTTCACATGCTTTGGAGTCCTCTGTTTTTCATATGGCGCCGGCCGGATTGGGCTCTGATTGAGATTGTGTTTCTCTGGCTTTCAACTCTTGCCCTTGTCGTCACCGTTATCCCGATATCAGAGCGGGCCGGTCTTCTGCTTTTGCCCTATCTGATTTGGGTGACCTTCGCTGCGGCCTTAAATTTGGCGATCGTCCGTTTGAACCGGCCCTTCGGGGCCCGAAATTGAGCCAGGAAGCGCATAAAAATTTGCATCGCCCCAACTCGCGTGGCGTGACCGCCAGGAAGTTTGATCGCTTGACCCATCACTGCGATATCTTCGAGATCGGCAACACCAGCTGGCGGGATGGTGCAAGGCGAGGCAATGTCGTATCGAGCCATCGCCAAAAGGCTGGGGTCGCGCCGAGCCATGTGCAGACCATCCTGCCCCTTGCGTTCCTGGCTCCAAGCCTGACACGTGAACTGCTGGACGGCCGTCGCCAGTTGAGCGGCCGGCGATGATCCGAATGCGCCAGGGTATACCGGCCGACTGGGCCCAGCAGCTCGATAGGCTCTGAGGCCGGTCGACCTCCGGCACCCATCCAAACTGATGGCGCAATTTAGGGCGAGGAGGTCCGATTATGGCCTCCAGCGGCGCGAGGCACTGACGTTCTCGCCGAGGTCCACGATCGCAGAGTTATGTCTCGGAAAATGGCGCCCGGAGACTTTCGGCCCCAAACGCCCTGTCCGGCCTAAATGGCGCCAAAGACATCAGTCTCTGGTGTAACTCCAGGTCCACAAAGTGCCGAATTATGCGGTGTTATTGGCCAACTACACGCCGGCCTCGCCGGAGTTAGCGGCGACGAGTGGTTGGTAGGCCCGGCAGGATTCGAACCTGCGACATAACCGTTATGAGCGGCTCGTTCTAACCACTGAACTACGGGCCCCCACCGACCTCGATGGTTCCGGCGCGGCCCTTTTACCCTATTCGGTGGGCGGCACGAACATATAGCCGACGCCGCGCACGGTACGAATGACGGTCGGCTTTTCCGGGGTGGGCTCGATTTTGCGCCGGATGCGGGTGATGCGGAGGTCGATGGCGCGGTCGAACGGGTCGCGGCTCCGGTGGCTGGTGGTCTCCAGCAGCCAGTCGCGGCTGAGCGGCCGGTTCGGGTTCTCGGCGAAGATCTTCAGCACGTCGAACTCGCCCGACGTCAGGGCCACGTCCTGGCCCGTGGAGTCGAGCAGCAGGCGGCGGGGCAGGTCGAGGGTGAAGTCGCCCATGCGGACGCGTTCGAGCCGCGACGGCGTCGATTTGTTGACCGAGCGCCGCAGCACGCTTTTGCAGCGGGCCAGCAGCTCGCGCGGCTCGTAGGGCTTGGCGACATAGTCGTCGGCGCCGCTTTCCAGGCCCAGCACCTTGTCGACGGCGTCGCCGGCGGCGGTCAGCATGATGATGCCGACCCTTGTGTTGCTCTCGCGCAGCCAGCGGGCGAGCGCGAAACCGTCCTCCTGACCGGGGAGCTGGACGTCGAGCAGCACCAGGTCGGGCATGGCGCGCGAAATCTGGCGGCGCATCTGGGCACCGTTTTCGACGGCGATGACGCGCAGGTCGTGGTTGACGAGATAGGTCTCGGCCGCCTTGCGCTGAAATGCGTCGTCCTCGACCAACAAAATGGAGGGCTGCTGCATAATAAACATTCCAAAAATGGATGACTTCTAATACAGAGAAAATACCATTTATTTCCAATGAATTATAGCTCTAAGTTAACATATTTGATACAGTAATTGGGTCTCGCGGCCACAGGCTAACCACATGTTGTTTCCAACTTCCTCTCGAAGAACCGGAGCCGGTCCCGACCGCGACCGCCCGTGGACAGCCGGGCGATCGCGTTTTGGGGCCGGGCAACGAGTGCCGGCGCGGATGAAGGACGATGTCGGTCGCCGCGGCTGACCCCGCCGCCGCAGAGGTGGGGGAGTTCGGCTCGGCCCGGCAGGAGGCCTTCGTCCGCGCCGAGCTCATCCGGCGTCTGTTCGAGGGCTCGGCCCAGTCGCGCTATTTCTCGTTCGTGCTGTGGCCGGTTATCGCGGCGATCTACTGGCGCCAGATCGACCTGCTTGAACTCGGAGGCCCCTTCGTCGCTCATCTTGCCGTCACCTTCGGCTTCGACGTGCTGCGGCGGAATTTCACCCGCGCGCAGCCCGCCGACCAGGACGTGGTGCGCTGGGGCTGGTGGTTCGCCGGGCTTTCCTTCCTGGCCGGCGCCTGCTGGGGCGTGGCGGGCTTCATGCTCGCCTCCAAGGACTTCGAGCTGCAGCGCATGCTGCTCGGCCTGGTGCTGCTCGCCACGATTACGACGGCGGTGCCGATCCGGTCCGCGCATCCGCCGACCTTCTATGCTTTCGCGGTCGCCACCACCGCGCCGCTCCTGCTCGTGCTGCTGACCTCGGTCGATCCTTTCTTCCAGCTCGTCGGCATCGCGGGCGGCGCCTATGTCGGCCATTTGATGGCCTATGTCCGCGACGTCCATCGCTGGCAGTACGACAATATCGCGCTCGCCTTCCAGAAGGAGGACCTCGCGCGCCGCCTGCAGGTCGCCTACGACGAGGCGCGCCTGGCGCGCGATGCGGCTCTGGCGGCGCAGCGCGAGGCCGAGGACGCCAACCAGGCCAAGTCGACCTTCCTCGCCACCGTCAGCCACGAGATCCGCACGCCCATGAACGGCGTGCTCGGCATGATCGACGTCCTCGAACGCACGCCGCTGTCGCTCGAGCAGCGCGAGTCGCTGGGCACGGTGCGCTACTCCGCATCCTCGCTGCTGCGCATCATCGACGACATTCTCGATTTCTCGAAGATCGAGGCCGGCCGCCTCGACCTCGAGACCCTGGAGCTCTCGACCGTGGAGCTGATCGAGGGCACGGCCGAGACGCTGGCGCCGCAGGCTGCCGCCAAAGGCCTGAAGCTCGCAGCCTATGTCGCCCCCGGCGTACCCGACCGGGTGATCGGCGATCCGCTGCGCCTGCAGCAGATCCTGTTCAACCTGCTGGGCAATGCCATCAAGTTCACCGAGAAAGGCTCGGTCCGCCTCGTCCTGGAGCCGGCGCCGGGCGAAAATGACGGCAATGGCGCGGTGAGGCTCCGCATCCGTGTTGCCGACACCGGCATCGGCCTCACCGCCGAGCAGCGCGAGCGCCTGTTCCAGCCCTTCGTACAGGCCGACAGTTCGACCACCCGCCGCTTCGGCGGCACCGGCCTCGGCCTCTCCATCGTGCGCCGCCTTGCCGAAGCCATGCAGGGCGACGTCGTGGTCGAAAGCGAAGCCGGCATCGGTTCGACCTTCATCGTCTCCGTTGCGCTTGCCGCGGCCCAACCTGCTTCTCAGTCCGCAGCGGAACCGCTCCTGAAAGGCCTGTCGCTCGATCTTGCGCTGCCCGATCCCGAGGAGGCGCGCGCAGTCGCCCGTTACCTCGGCGATGCCGGCGCGACCGTCCGTGTTGCGGCGCCCGGTGCCTCGTTCCTCGGAATCGCGGTCGGCGCGGCCGGAATCGACCGACGGATTTCCCTGCATGACGGGCCCGCCCTCGCGGAGGGTACGGTTTCAGGTCTGCCGCGGCCGTGGCGGCGCGACGTGCTGATCCGGGCGGTGGCCCGCGCCGCGGGACGGGCGACTATGGCAGCACCTGCCGTCCCCGATGTGTCGCGCAGCCCGGGCCGGCTGAGAGGGCGCGTGCTGGTGGTCGACGACAATTCGGTCAATCGCAAGATCCTGGCGCGCCAGCTCGAGTTGACCGGCGTCTCGACCGACTCGGCGGCTGGCGGCGAGGAAGCGCTCGCGCTGTGGAGCCAGGGTGGCTACGATCTCGTGCTGGCCGATCTCCAGATGCCGACCATGGACGGCTTCGAGCTGGCGCGGAGGATCCGCGACGGCGAAGCGACCGGCCAGCGCGCGCGCACGCCCATCCTGGCGGTCACCGCAAGCACGCTGGAAGAGCAGGAGCTGAAGAGCCGGGCGGTCGGCATGGACGGCTTCATCACCAAGCCGATCGGCATCGAGCAGCTCAAGGCGACGCTAGACATCTGGTTGAAGGATGCCCGCAGCGAGACCGGGGGAGAGCAAACGAAATGAGCAGCGCTTACGATCGCGACAAGCTCGTCGAATTGTTTGGCGACGATCCCCGCACCCTGGCCGAGGTCGAGCGCGAATTCCTCGATACCGCGCGCGTCGCCGAGCGCGAGATCACCGGCACCGACGACCTCGCCGCCATTGCCCGTGTGGCCCATCGGCTGAAGGGCGCGTCTGGCATGATCGGGGCGGCGGCATTGCGCCAGATCGCCGAAGCGGTCGAGCGCGCGGCCAAAGCCGAGGACCTGTCGAGCGTGCGGCGCCTGCACGGCATGTTCAGCCAGGAAGTGCGGCGCGTCGCCGAACAGGCCGGTGTCACCGTCGACTGACTGCCTCGGCGCTACCCGCGCGGCCGCAGCATCATCGTTGCCGAATAAGAGAGCAATCCACGACCGTTCTGCTCGACCAGTCCGCGCAGGAAGGCGATTGACTTGCCGCGCCGCGGGATTTCGACCCGTGTCGTGAGTGGCGCCGTGGCATCGCCTGCCGAGAGGAACTCGGCCGCGAAGGAAACCGTCGAGGGCGCCATGTCGGTCGCAAGCGCCGCGGCACGGGTGATCGCCGAATCGGCGAAGCTCATCAGATAGCCGCCATGCAGGGCGCCGCCGGAGTTGCACATGCGGGGCAGCGTCGGCTGGACCACGGCGGTGCCGTCGGACTCGGGCTTGAGATAGATCGGACCGATGTGGCGCGAGTAGGCGCTGGCGGCGGCAAACAACTCGAAGCCGGCCGGCACCGTCTGGTCCGTCGCCGCGAGAGGACGGGCCGCGTTCTCGTCCTTGCGCGCCATCGCCTTGGCCCGCGCCACGTGGCGGCACACGCCCGACCACAGGGCGATCGTCTTGCCTTCCTGGGAGAGGGTGCCGCGTGCGAAGGCGAGCCGGCCGGTGACCTGCAGCGGCTCGCCACGGGCTTCCAACGGCGGCCCGATGCGCGCGCCGTCGAGGAATTCGGCCGCGATGCTCACCGTCATGGCGAAGGAGGTGTTGGTGCCGCCGTCGGCGGCGCGGCCGGCGACCAGGCAGAGCGCGTAGTCGGCGAAGGTAAGCAGCGCGCCGCCATGCACGCCGCCCGCGTAGTTGCCGTGGGCGGCATGGGTCGGCAGCACGCAATGGACGCTGCCCGCCTGCCGCGCATCGCCGTCCAGCTTGTAATAGATCGGACCCATATGATCCTCGAACGGATCGGGCGGCACGAACACCGAATAAGCCGCTAGATTGATGTCGGGCACGGGGCGGGGCCTTCCGGTTGGCTCTTGTGGAGAGTTGTTCGGCGGCTCTAATAGGGGAAATTCCCTGAAGAAACAAAGAGCCACGGAGCGAAACGTCATGGCGAGCAACGCCCACAAGGTCGATATCTCCTGGGATCGCCGTCCGTCCGGCGTGGTGGCGCATGTCGTGTTCGACAATGTGCGTCGCCTGAACGTGCTCAATCCGCCGGCGCTCCTCGACCTCACCGAGGCGTTCCGCTCGCTCGCCCGCGAGGACGACCTGCGCGTCGTCGTGTTCTTGGGCGCCGGCGGCAAGGCCTTCATCGGCGGCGCCGACATCAACCACATGGCGAAGATGCGCGAGGCCGAGGATGGCCGCGCCTTCATCACCCTGGTCCACAGGCTCTGCCAGTCGATCCGCGACTGCCCGGTGCCGGTCATCTGCCGCCTCGAGGGCTATACGCTGGGCGCCGGCCTCGAAGTGGCGGCGGCCTGCGACATGCGCATCGCTACGGACGACGCGCATTTTGGCATGCCCGAGGTCAAGGTCGGTGTTCCCTCGGTGGTCGAGGCAGCCTTGCTGCCGCGCCTGATCGGCTGGGGGCGGACCTCGTGGATGTTGCTGACGGCCGAGAATATCGGTGCCGCCAAGGCCGAGGCCTGGGGCCTGGTCGAGGAGGTCGTTCCGGCCGCGAAGATCGCCGAGGCGGTCGAGCGCTGCGTGCAGTCGATCGTCGAAGGAACGCCGCTGGCGGTGCGGGCGCAGAAGCGCCTGATGCGCCGCTGGGAGCGGCTGCCGCTCGACGAGGCGGTGCAGGCCGGCATCGACGCTTTCGCCCAGTCCGTGAGCGACGGCGAGCACATCGCGCCGATGACGGCGTTCGTCAATCGCAAGAGGAAGACGTGAGCAATCCCCAGATCACCAAGGGACCGGTCCGCATCGGCTGCCATTCGGGCTTCTGGGGCGACACCGAGACCGCCGCGGTGCAGCTCGTGCGCCACGGCAACGTCGACTATCTGGTGAGCGACTATCTCGCCGAAGTGACCATGTCGATCATGGCGGCGCAGAAGCTCAGGAACCCGCAGGCGGGCTACGCCGTGGACTTCGTCACCGCGGTCATGGGGCCACTTGCTCGCGAGATGGCCGAGAAGAAGATCAAGGTCGTGACCAACGCCGGCGGCGTCAATCCGCAGGCCTGCCGCGATGCGGTGCTGAAGGCCTGCGAGGCGGCGGGCGTGACGCTCAAGGTCGCCGTCGTGCTGGGCGACGACATTCTGCCGCGGGTGGACGAGTTCCGCGCCGCTGGCCTCCGCGAGATGGACACCGGCGCCGAGCTGCCGCTCCGGATCGTCAGCATGAACGCCTATCTCGGCGGCTTCCCGATCGCCCGCGCGCTCGCCGAGGGCGCCGACGTGGTGATCACCGGCCGCTGCGTCGATTCGGCGGTGACGCTGGGCGCGCTGATCCACGCCTTCACCTGGACGCCGGAGGATCTCGATCGCCTCGCCGCCGGCACTCTGTGCGGCCACATCATCGAGTGCGGCGCGCAGTGCAACGGCGGCAACTTCACCGATTGGCGGCTGGTGCCGGATTACGACAACATGGGCTTCCCCATCGCCGAGGTTTTTAGCGACGGCTCTTTCGTGCTCTCCAAGCCAGAGGGCACGGGCGGGCTGATCACCACGGCCACGGTGGCCGAGCAGATGCTCTACGAGATCGGCGATCCGCGTGCCTATATCGTGCCCGACGTGGTCTGCGACTTCACCGAGGCGCGCTACGAGCAGGCGGGCAGGGACCGTGTGCGGGTGTCGGGCGCCAAGGGCCGGCCGCCGACCGACACCTACAAGGTCTCGACCACCTGGCCCGACGGCTACAAGTTCAGTTCGATCTTCATGCTGGGGGGCCGCGAGGCCGTGGCCAAGGGACGCCACAGCGCCCAGTCGATCATCAAGAAGACACGCCGCATGTTCGCCGAGAAGAACATGGCCGACTATCGCGACGTCAGCATAGAAATCATCGGCAGCGAGGCGACCTACGGGCCGCATTCGCGCGCCGCCGACAGTCGCGAGGTCGTGGTCAAGATCGCGGCCAAGCACGACCAGAAGGAAGCGCTGTCGTTGCTGGGGCGCGAGATCTCGCCGATGTCGACCGGCGGCGTGGTCGGCATGACCGGCAGCTTCGGCGCCGGCCGCGTCTCGCCCTCGCCGGTGATCCGCATGTTCTCCTACCTGGTGCCCAAGAGCCTGGTGCCGGTCACCGTCGATGTCGATGGCCACCAGATCGCGATGCAGGAGGGCGCCCGCAGCGGCGGCTTCGACGTGAAGTCTCTGCCGGTCGAAGCGCCGCCTGCCGCGTCGTCGTCGTTGGGAGCGACCGAGACCGTGCCGCTGGTGGCGCTGGCCTACGGCCGCTCCGGCGACAAGGGCGACAACGCCAATATCGGCATCTTCGCGCGCAAACCCGAGTACCAGCCGATCCTCGACGCCGAGGTGACGGAGGAGGCGGTGGCCGAGTACTTCGCGCACCGGATCGAGGGCAAGGTGAGCCGCTGGCGGCTGCCTGGCATCGACGGTTTCAACTTCCTGCTGCGCCAGGCGCTGGGCGGCGGCGGCATGGCCTCGCTCAAGGCCGATCCGCTGGCCAAAGCCTTCGCCCAGATGCTGCTCGACATGCCGGTGCGGGTGCCGGCCGAGATTGCCAAGAGGCTGGCGGCCTAGACGGCCCCCAGCCGGGGCCAAATGGTGTATCCTGCCGGGACCATGACCGGCCCCTCCAGAACTGCCGAATTGTCCCGGAAAGCCGGGGAGAAGGCCGAGCGGCTCGCCGCCGCCCTGCGGGAAAACCTCAAGCGCCGCAAGGCCCAGGCCCGCGCCAAGAAGCAGGTCGAGGCGGCCCCGGACAAGGACTCCGGTTGAGCCGGGGGGCCCCGTCGTCTAGAAGCGCCTCTACCCCTCTGGAAACACAAGAATGACAATCCTCTCCGACCGCTGGATCCGCCGCATGGCGCAGGAGAAGGGCATGATCGAGCCCTTCGTCGATGCCCAGAAGCGCGAAGGCGTCATCTCCTACGGGCTCTCGTCCTATGGCTACGACGCGCGCGTCGGCAACGATTTCAAGATCTTCACCAACGTGAACTCGGCCGTCGTCGACCCCAAGAATTTCGACCAGAACAGCTTCGTCGACCGCAACACCGACATTTGCGTGATCCCGCCCAACTCCTTCGCGCTGGCGCGCACGGTGGAATATTTCCGCATCCCGCGCGACGTGCTGGTGATCTGCGTCGGCAAATCGACCTACGCCCGCTGCGGCATCATCGTGAACGTCACGCCGCTCGAGCCCGAGTGGGAAGGTCACGTGACGCTGGAATTCTCCAACACCACGCCGCTGCCCGCCCGCATCTATGCCAACGAGGGCGCCTGCCAGTTTCTCTTCCTCCAGGGCAACGAACCCTGCGAGGTCTCCTACCGCGACAAGGCCGGAAAATACCAGGGCCAGCGCGGCGTCACCTTGCCCAAGATCTGAGGAGTCCCCACTCATGGATCGCATCCGAATCAGAGGCGGCCGCCAACTCAAGGGCGAGATCACCGTTTCCGGCGCCAAGAACGCGGCATTGCCGTTGATGGTAGCTTCGATGCTGAGCGACAAGCCGCTCACTCTGAAGAACGTGCCGCGGCTCGCCGACATCTCGACCATGATCCAGTTGCTTCAGCAACATGGCGTCGAGATCGAAGCCGCGCCCGGCGAAAACGGCCACAGCCACGGAACGACGCTCACCTTGCGGGCAGCCAGGATCAGCTCGACCACTGCACCCTATGACATCGTGCGCAAGATGCGCGCCTCGGTGCTGGTGCTGGGCGTGCTATTGACGCGCGAAGGCGAAGCCCGCGTGTCGCTGCCCGGCGGCTGCGCGATCGGTGCGCGGCCGGTCGACCTCCACATTGCCGGTCTCAGGGCGATGGGCGCGGAGATCGACATCGACGGCGGCTACATGGTGGCCCGCGCGCCCAAGGGATTGAAGGGCGCGCGTTATACCTTCCCCAAGGTGTCGGTCGGGGCCACTGAGAATCTGATAATGGCGGCAGCGCTGGCCAAGGGCACCACCGTGCTCGCCAACGCTGCGCGCGAACCCGAGGTCATCGATCTCGCGGAGTGCCTCGCCAAGATGGGCGTGCCCATCGTCGGCATCGGCACCGAGACCTTGACGATCGAGGGCGTGCGGCAACTCAAGGCGGCGACGCACACGGTCGTCCCGGACCGTATCGAGACCGGCACCTACGCCATGGCCGTGGCCATGACCGCGGGCGACGTCGAGCTGGTCGGCGGCCGACTCGACCTGATGGAGGCTGCGGCGCAGACCCTGCGGGCGGCAGGCGTCGTGATGGAGAAGACCAACCGCGGCTTCCGCGTCACCCGCGCCAACGGGCTGCATGGTGTCGATGTGATGACGGAACCCTATCCCGGCTTCCCGACCGACCTGCAAGCGCAGATGATGGCACTGATGACGCGGGCCGAAGGGGCGTCGATGATCACCGAGACGATCTTCGAGAGCCGTTTCATGCATGTGCCCGAACTCACGCGCATGGGCGCCAACGTCACCATCCACCACGAATCGGCGCTGGTGCGCGGTGTCCCGAAGCTGCGGGGCGCCGACGTGATGGCGACCGACCTGCGCGCGTCGGTGTCGCTCGCCATCGCGGCCCTCGCAGCCGAAGGCGATACGACCCTGCATCGCGTCTACCATTTGGACCGCGGTTTCGAGCGGCTCGAGGAGAAACTCGGCGCCTGCGGTGCCGACATCGAGCGGCTGAAGGGCTGAGGATGGCGGGCAAGCTGAAACTCTCGGCACTCGATGCCGACGACCTCGGCGTGATCTCCGCCGCCGTTCAGGACGCCCTGGTGGCGGTGCGCGACTGCGCCTATTTCAAGGACGAGAAGCGCTTCGTGCTGCTCCTGAACCGCTTCCAGTGGGAGGCCGATCCGGCCGTCGAGGCGGCCCATTCGCGGACCCATTCCGCCCTTGTTTTCAACGAGGTGACGGCGGTCCGGCACCATCAGATCCCGCTCGGCGAGCCCGACAGGATGCTGGAATTGCTGGCCGTGACCTTGGAAAACGATGGTTCAGTTGCCCTGCGCTTTGCCTCCGGCCGGGCTATCCGGCTGGAAATCGGCCGTCTCGCATGCCATTTGGGGGATGTGGGCGAGCCTTGGCCCACCCCCTGGAAGCCCGCCCATCCGGTCGAATAGCCCGAGAGGCGGGCATTCGTTACTGGAGCAGATGGTTGTGTCGAGCGAAGCCAACGAGAAGCTGATTCTGGCGATTCCGAAAGGCCGTATCCTCAAGGAGGCGGCGCCGGTATTTGCACGTGCCGGTATCGAACCCGAGGCCGCCTTCGCCGACCCCGACGCGCGCCAACTCCGCTTCGCGACCAACCATCCCGATCTCGACATCATCCGCGTGCGCTCGTTCGACGTCGCCACCTTCGTGGCGTTTGGCGCCGCCCACCTCGGCATCGCCGGCGCCGACGTGCTGATGGAGTTCGACTATCCGGAAATCTACGCGCCGATCGATCTCGGCATCGGCAGATGCCGGCTGGCCGTCGCCGAGCCGGCCGAGATGGCGAGAAGCGACGATCCGCGGCGCTGGAGCCACGTCCGCATCGCCACCAAGTATCCCGAAGTGACGCGCAAGCACTTCGCGGCGCGCGGCGTGCAGGCCGAGTGCGTGAAACTCTCGGGCGCGATGGAGCTGGCGCCCTCGCTCGGCCTCAGCCACCGCATTGTCGACCTGGTCGATTCGGGGCGGACGCTCAAGGAGAACGGCCTGGTCGAGATCGAGCACATCGCCGACATCGCCTCGCGCTTCATCGTCAACCGCGCTGCACTCAAGACGCAGCCGGAGCGGGTCGGTGCCTGGATCGATCGTTTCCGAGAGGTCAGTCGTGCCGCCGCTTAGGCTCGACGCCTCGGCGCCGGGCTTCGAGAAGGACTTTTCCGCCTTCCTCGGCCGCAACCGGGACACCGACGAGAATGTCGACCGAGTCGTGGCCGAGATCGTGGCCGACGTGCGGGCGCGGGGGGATGCGGCGCTGATCGACTACACACGGAAGTTCGACCGCTTCGACACGGATGCGGCGGGCTTGCGCATCGGCGAAGCCGAACGCGCCCAATCAGCCGCGAAGGTACCGCCAGCGGAGCGCGAAGCCTTGGCGTTCGCCGCCAAGCGCATCGAAGCGTTCCATCGCGCGCTTCTGCCCAAAGACGTCGATTTCACGGACAGCACCGGCACTCGGCTCGGTGCGCGCTATCGGCCCGTCGATGCGGCCGGTGTCTACGTGCCGGGTGGCACCGCGGCCTATCCTTCGTCGGTGCTGATGAACATCGTGCCGGCCAAGGTGGCGGGCGTTGGGCGCATCGTCATGGTCGTGCCGACGCCCGACGGCGTGGTCAATCCGCTGGTCATGCTGGCCGCCGCCATCTCCGGGGCCGACGAGATCTGGCGCATCGGCGGCGCCCAGGCGGTGGCCGCGCTCGCCTATGGCACGCAATCGATCAAGCCGGTCGACAAGATCACCGGGCCGGGCAACGCCTATGTCGCCGCCGCCAAGCGCCGCGTCTTCGGCCAGGTCGGCATCGATCTCATCGCCGGCCCGTCGGAGATCTTGGTGGTGGCCGACTCCAGCAACGATCCGGCCTGGATCGCGGCCGATCTGCTTTCGCAGGCCGAGCACGATCCCTCGTCGCAGTCGGTGCTGATCGCCCAGGACCGCGCCTTTGCCGACGCGGTGGCGGGCGCCGTCGAGGGCGAACTCAAGACGATGAAGCGGGCGGAGATTGCCCGGCAGAGCTGGCGCGACAACGGCGCCATCATCCTGGTGCCCGACCTCGCGGCGTGCGCGCCGATCGTCGACCGCATTGCTGCCGAGCATGTCGAGCTTGCCCTCGAGATGTCGGCCGCCGATGCCCTGTCGCAGAAGATCCGCCACGCCGGCGCGATCTTCCTCGGCCGCCATACGCCCGAGGCCATCGGCGACTATGTCGCCGGGACCAACCACGTGCTGCCGACCTCGCGCGCGGCGCGCTTCTCGGGCGGCCTCGGCGTCTCGGATTTCCTCAAGCGCACCTCGCTCGTGTCCTGCACGCCCGACGCCCTGGCCGCCCTCGGCCCGGCGGCGCTGGCGCTCGCCGGCGCGGAAGGGCTCGAGGCGCACGGCCGGTCGATCTCGATCCGGCTGAACCGCCGAAGCTAGAGGCCGGTCGATGCCGAAGTCGCGCCGGATCGCCGACATCGTGCTGGACGAGGAGTCCGTGGCGCGCCGCTCGCCCGAGGTGGAGCACGAGCGCGCCGTCGCCCTGTTCGACCTCATCGAGGAGAACGATTTCCATCTCGTCGGCGGCGAGCCCGGCCCTTACCGGCTCCGGGTCGGTATCTTCGAGCAGCGTCTGGTGTTCGATGTGCGCGACGAGGGTGACCGCAAGCTGCGCGACATCGTCCTGTCTCTGACTCCTTTTCGAAAGGTCGTGAAGGACTACTTCCTGATCTGCGAGAGCTACTACGCCGCGATCAAGAAGCTCGGGCCGTCGCAGATCGAGGCGCTCGATATGGGGCGCCGCGGCCTGCACAACGAGGGATCCGAGCTGTTGCGCGAGCGGCTCGCTGGCAAGATCGAGGTCGATCACGATACCGCCCGCCGGCTGTTCACCCTGATCTGCGCCCTTCACATCAAGTCATGAGCGGCATCCCGGCTTCGAGCGGATTGCCCGCCAGCCTGCTGTTTGCCTGCAGCGAGAATTCGGTGCGGTCGCCGATGGCCGAAGCGCTGGCCAAGCGTCTCTACGGCCGGGAGACCTACATCGATTCGGTGGGCGTCCGGGCAAGCGATGTCGATGGTTTCTCTGTCTCCGCTCTCGACGAACTGGGCATCGACGTTCATCGCCACCATGCCAAGACCTTCGACGATGTCGATCCGGCATCGTTCGATCTCATCGTGACACTGTCGCCCGAGGCGCATCATCGTGCGCTGGAATTCACGCGGGGCACCGCGGCCGAGGTTGAATACTGGCCGATGCCCGACCCCAGCGCCGTCGAGGGCGCGCGGGACGCGAGGCTTGCGGCGTATCGCCAGCTGCGCGACCAGATTCTGGCGCGACTGAAGGCGCGCTTCGGCAATCCCGCGGGACCGACGCCGTAGGGCTACTGCGCGCCGGCGTACCAGGCGCTGCGATGCGAGGTCCGGCGCGCCAAAGGCAGATTGACGATGTCGAGGAATATCGAGACCGCGCCATCGCCGCCGGCGAGGTTGCCCTCGATGACCTCGACAGTGAAGACGAGCTTGTCGCCGTCGAGCGTGGGCGACTTCAGCACCATCACGGCGTCGACCACCTCGCCCTTGGCCTTGTCGAGCACCGACACCGTGGCATTGGGCGGGTCCTTGGCGAAGCTATCGGGCGCGGCGCTGCTCCACTCCTCGAGCAGGTGCTTCGTCAGCGCGTGGCCGGCCGAGCGGATCGGCCGGTCGGCGAAGACGATGGCGCTGGGCGAGATGCCTTCGAGGGTGAGCGTCTGGCCCGCGAGCTTGGCGCCGCGGGCGGTGAGCACGATCATCGACGGCACGAGCTGAGGCTGCTGCGGCTTGCCGATGGTCTTGCCGGGAAGCGGCGCACTCTGAGGGGCGCCGGAGGTCTGGGCGCCGGCCGCATGCGGCAGGCAGAGGAGAGTCGACGCCGCGAGCAGGGCGGAGGCGAGGCGAAGGGAACGCATGCGATCTCCGATGAGGCTCAGTAGCAGGGCAGGAGGGGCGGTGCGCCGCAGCGCTTCGGCCCGTAGCGCGGATCCAATTCCGGCGGCGGCGGCGCACCGGCGCCACCGGACGGCTGGTTGGAATAGTGGGTGCCGGTCGGTGACGGATTCGACCACTGGCCGTTGCCGTAGGCGCTGGTGTCGTAGCGGCTGCCGATGGCCGGCGCATCCACGATGGTCTGGCTCTGGCCGAGATAGGTGATGCCTTGCGAACCGCCGAGGCCGAACCACACCGTGTCGATGAAGATCGAGGCCGGACCGTCGGCGTTGGCGATGCTGCCTTCGAGCACCTGCACGTCGAAGGTGAGCTTGTCGCCCTCGAGCTTGGGTGACTTCAGGACGGCCACGATATCGGAGACGGCGGAGCCGTCCTTCTGGAACACCGACACGGTGGCATTGGGCGGATCCTTGGCGAAACTGCCGGTCGTCCAGATATCGACCATCTCCGGTGTGAGCATGTGGCCGACGCCGCGCACCGGGCGGGTCATGAAGAGGACGGCGTTGGGTGCCACGCCTTCGAGGGTGAGCTTCTGGCCCACCAGCTTGGCGCCGCGGGCGTTCACCACGATGAGCGCCGAGGAATGCTTCCTGTTCGAGGGCGTGCCGATCGTCTTCTGGGCCGGCGCCGTGATGGCGCTCTGTCCGGCTGCGGAAGCGGCAGCGGGGGCCGGCGCTTGCGCCAATGCCAGGCCGGGCGCCAGAAACGCGGCGGCCAACAGGCCCGAGAGTTGCTGGAGTCTCATGCTGGTAGTCCTTCCTTCCTCGGGCATTTTGCAGCCGCCGTACATATAGGCGACGGGCGGGCACCTGAGAAGAGCAGGTTGCGTTTCTATCCCCTTGGGTCCATTGACTAAATCCCCGGTGCGGCCCATTTTCCGCCCGCTTCCTTCCACAATTTCACTCCAGCCGGAGGCCGGATGGCCAAAGAAGATCTGATCGAGTTCAACGGTGTGGTGTCCGAGCTCCTGCCCAACGCCATGTTCCGGGTAAAGCTCGACAACGATCACACGATTCTCGCCCACACGTCGGGCAAGATGCGCAAGAACCGCATCCGCGTGCTCGCGGGCGACCGGGTCACGGTTGAGATGACCCCGTACGACCTGACCAAGGGCCGTATCACCTTCCGCTTCAAGTAGGCGTTGCGCGCCTCGCCGATCCCCCCGCTCGTCCTGGCCTCCGCGTCACCGCGACGGCTCGACCTGTTGCGACAGGTCGGACTCGAGCCCGCCGAGATCGATCCCGCCGACATCGACGAAACGCCCGCCGCGCGCGAGCTGCCGCGCGCCTATGCTTTGCGCATGGCAACGTCGAAGCTTGCGGCCGTGGCGCGCCGTCATCCTGCCGCCGTAGTTCTCGCTGCCGACAGCGTCGTCGTGTGCAGCCGGCGCATCCTGCCCAAGGCCGAGACAGAGGCCGAGGCGCGCGCGTGTCTGGGCCGGCTCTCCGGCCGGCGGCATCGCGTGCTGGGTGCCGTCGCTGTCGGTTTTCCAGATCGCACGGTGCGCACGCGCCTGGTCGAGACCGTCGTGCGATTCAAGCGGCTGGAGGCGGCCGAGATCGACGACTACCTGCAAAGCGGCGAATGGCGCGGCAAGGCCGGCGGCTACGCCATCCAGGGACGCGCCGCGCGCTACGTCGACTTTCTCTCCGGCTCCTACAGCAATGTCGTCGGCCTGCCGCTGTTCGAGACCGTGAAGCTGCTGAAGCCGGCCGTGTCGTGAGCAAGGTCGATCGGCTGATCTGCCATGTGCTGCCCAACGCGTTCCTGATGGCGCTGACCGCTGCAGGTCGCCTGGTCGAACTGAAGATCGTGCGCCGCGACCGGCCCAACCATATCGACAGCGTGTTCCTGGGACGGCTCGAGCGGGTGATGCCCGATCTCGATGCCGCCTTTGTCGACATCGGCCTCGGCCGCTCGGGCTTCCTGCGCGCCGCCGACCGTGCCGGGGCCGACGATTGGCTGCCGCCCGGCGCGCCGCTCCTGGTCCAGGTGCGCAGCGACGACGAAGGCGAGGGCGAGAACGCCAAGGGACCGAGGTTGTCGATGAACCTCGCGGTGACAGGACGCTACCTCGTCTACCATCCGGTCGGCACGGGCGTCGGCTTCTCGCGTCGCATCGAGAGCGAGTCGGAGCGCGAGCGCCTGCGCGGTCATGTCGAAGGCCTGCTCGAAGGCGGCATCGTCCTGCGCACCGCCGCGGCGGGTGCCTCGCTCGACGTGTTGCGCGCCGACGCCGCCGGGATCATGGAACGCTGGGAGGCGATCCGTCGCCAGGCCTTCGACTCGCAGCCGCCCGCCGATCTGACGGCACAGGTTCCCGGCGAACGCGATCCGATCGCCCGTGCGCTGCGCGATCACGGCGCCACGCTGGAAGAGGTGATCCTCGACGATCGCATGATGGCCCGCAATCTCCAGGACGAGATGGACCGGCAGGCCGAGAAGATTCGCGTGCGCTGGCACAACGGCGCGATGCCGGCCTTCGACATCGACGACGTGGCCGGCCAGATCGACACCGCGCTGGCCGAACGCATCGTGTTGGAGAGCGGCATAGAAGTGCTGTTCGAGCCGGGCGAGACGCTGTGTGCCATCGATGTCGACAGCGCCACCGCCGGCGGCCGCCAGGGCCGCGCGCCGCGCCGGCCGATCGAGGTCAATCTCGAGGCCGCGCCCGCCATCGCCCAGCAGCTCCGGCTGCGCAACATCGCCGGCGCCGTGGTGATCGACTTCGTGACCATGCGCAGCAACTACGACCGCGACAAGGTCCAGGCCGCCCTCGCCGAGGCCCTGGCCGACGATCCCGTCCCGACCCAGCTCTACGGCTTTACCCGGCTCGGCCACTTCGAGTTGACGCGGGCCCGCCGCGGCGCGACGCTGAAGGCCCAGCTAGAGGCGCTTGAGAAGAGCGATGACTGACCGATCCACCCCACCGCTGCGCGCCGTGCGGATCATGGCCAAATGTCCGATCTGCGAAAAGACCGGCGCCGTCGAGTACCAGCCTTTCTGCTCGAAACGCTGCGCCAATATCGACCTCGGACGGTGGCTGAAGGAGGGCTATCGCGTCGAGACCGACGAGGCGCCGGCCGACGACGAAGGCGGCGGCACCGAGTCCGGGTCAACTAGACAGATGGGCTAGCCCATCCTATAAGCCCGCGCCGTCCAAAGTGGTGCGCCCAGGTAGCTCAGTTGGTAGAGCATGCGACTGAAAATCGCAGTGTCGGTGGTTCGAACCCGCCCCTGGGCACCATTTCTTTCGCAAGTCCGGCGACTTGCCCGACCGGCCCAAATCCAGCTATTCGCGTTATCAACAAACAAGCGGGAGGTCGGACGATGCGGAAGAACAAGATCAAGGAAATGTGGCGCGGAAAGAAGACCGCGACCATGGGCTGGCTGTCCGTCGGGCACAGCTTCACCGCCGAGGTGATGGCGCGTCAGGGCGGCTTCGACTCGCTGTGCGTGGACCTCCAGCACGGCACAAGTGAGTGGAACAACGTGCTGTCGATGCTGCAGGCGATCTCGCAGACCGATGTGACGCCGTTCGTGCGCGTCAGCTGGAACAATCCCAACGACATCATGCGGGCGCTCGACCTTGGCGCTTACGGCATCATCGTGCCGCTGATCAACAACGCCAAGGAAGCCGCCGCCGCGGTGGCTGCCTGCCGCTTCCCGCCGGTCGGCTTCCGCTCGAACGGCCCGATCCGCGCCGCGCAGTATGGCGGTTCCGACTATGTCGCCAACGCCAACGACGAGATTATCGTCATGGCGATGATCGAGACCAAGGAAGGCCTCGCCAACCTCGACGCGATCTGCGCCACGCCCGGCCTCGACGCCGTCTATATCGGCCCGGCCGATCTCTCGTTCGCGCTCGGCCTGCCGCCGCGCGGCGACAATCCCGATCCGCTACACATGGCGACCTGCGACAAGATCCTGGCGGCGGCGCATAAGGCCGGCATCAAGTGCCTCATGCACTGCGCCACCGGCGCCTTCGCGGGCGGCGCGTTGAAGCGTGGCTTCGACATGGTGATGGTGACGTCGGACGTTTCCTGCCTGGTCGCGGGTGTCAAAAAGGAAATGGCAGACCTCAAGGCCAAGTCGGCCTGAGCCGGGTGATCGCATGAGCGGAGTAGGTGCGGCGAAGGCCGCCGAGATTGCGGCCCGCGTCGAGGCTTTCGTTCGCGACGTCGTCGTGCCTTATGAGAAAGATCCCCGCTGCGGCGGCCACGGCCCGACCGACGAACTGGTCGTCGAGCTGCGCGCCAAGGCGCGGGCGGCACGCGTGCTGACGCCGCATATCCTTCCCGACGGCAGCCATCTCAGCCAGCGCGAGACCGCGACCGTCCTGAAGGCATCAGGCCTGTCGCCGCTGGGTCCCGTGGCCGTGAACACCATGGCGCCCGACGAAGGCAACATGTACCTGCTCGGCAAGGTCGGCAGCCCGGAGATGAAGGAGCGCTTCCTGAAGCCGATGGTGGAAGGGCGCGCGCGTTCGGCCTTCTTCATGACCGAACCGGCGGGCGAGGGCGGTGCCGGTTCAGATCCGTCGATGATGCAGACCACGGCCGTGCAGGACGGCAATCATTGGGTGGTCAACGGCCGCAAGACCTTCATCACCGGCGCGAAGGGTGCGAAGGTTGGCATCGTCATGGCGAAGTCCACGGCGGGCGCCTGCATGTTCGTGGTCGACCTTCCCGATCCGGCGATCCGCATCGACCGCGTCATCGACACGATCGACAGTTCGATGCCCGGCGGCCACTCCGTGGTGACGATCGACAATCTCCGGGTACCGGCCGACCAGATGCTCGGCGAGAACGGGGGAGGTTTCAACTATGCGCAGATACGTCTCAGCCCGGCCCGCCTGTCGCATTGCATGCGCTGGTTCGGTGCAGCCAAGCGGGCAAACGAGATCGCCACCGCCTATGCGGTCAAGCGCCATGCCTTCGGAAAGCCTTTGATCGATCATGAAGGCGTGGGCTTCATGCTGGCCGACAATCTGATCGACCTGAAACAGGCCGAACTCATGATCGACTGGTGCGCCGACGTTCTCGACACCGGGGTGCTCGGAACGGCCGAGAGTTCGATGGCCAAGGTCGCCGTGTCGGAAGCGCTGTATCGCGTGGCCGATCGGTGCGTCCAGGTGATGGGCGGCACGGGCGTTTCCACCGATACGATCGTCGAACAGGTTTTCCGGGAGGTCAGGGCCTTCCGCATCTACGACGGGCCGACCGAGGTCCATAAGTGGTCGCTGGCCAAGAAGATCAAGCGCGACGCCGCGAAAGCGTCCTAGGTCCGGATCGGTTGGCACGCTCCATGCCCGGGGATAAAGTCCAGTAAACCGGGAGGAGTTCGAACATCATGAGCCGTATCACGCGACGGGCCGCCCTTGTCGGCGCCTCTGCCCTGCCGTTCAGCGCTGCGCATGCCCAGGCGAAGTTTCCCGACCGGCCCATAAAACTGATCATTCCCTGGGCGGCCGGCGGGCCGGCCGATGCCGGTTTCCGCATCCTGGCCGAATCGGTCTCCCAGAAACTCGGCCAGCCGGTGGTCGTCGAGAACAAGGGCGGGGCCGCCGGGGTGCTGGGCGCGCTCGCCCTTCAGGACGCCAAGCCGGACGGCTACACGATCTGCCAGATGCACATGAGCATGCTGCGCCAGCCGATGCTCAACCCGGCGCTGAAATACGATCCGATCAGGGATCTCACCTACATCCTGCAGATCACCGGCTTCGTCATGGGCGTGGTGGTACGCACCGAGGCGCCGTGGAAGACGCTGCCCGAGCTGCTGGCCTACGCCAAGGCCAACCCCGGCAAGCTGAACTGGGGCACCTTGGGCGCGGGCTCGACCCAGCATCTCGCGATGGAGAGTCTCGGCATGGCGCAGGGTCTCACGTGGACGCATGCGCCCTACCGCGGCACCGCCGACACGCTACGAGCGCTGCTGGGTGGCGAGATCGACTTCGCCTCGGAGTCCTCGGGCTGGGCGCCGATGGTCATGGCCGGCAAGCTCCGGCTGCTGGCGGTCTTCACCGGCACCCGCGCCAAGCGCTTTCCCGACGTGCCGACCGTGCGCGAGCTCGGCCTGGAAATCGCCGTCGACAGTCCGGGCGGCCTGGTGGGGCCCAAGGGCATGGATCCGGCCGTGGTCAAAATCCTGGCCGACGCCTTCCGCGCCGCGGCGCAGGAGCCGAAGCATCTCGAATTCCTCGAAAACATGGACCAGCCGCTGATGCTGCTGGACGGGCCCGCCTATCGCGACGCGATGATCAGGACCATGGAACAGGAACGCGCGCTGCTACGCCGGTTGAACCTGCTGCCGGCCTAGGCCCCGCCCATGGCTGCCTTCCAGAGTTCCACCACGGTGCTGGACTCGATCCTGTTCCGCGACGCCTTCGGCACGCCTGCGATGCGGCAGGTCTTCTCCGACAGGACCTTCATCGCACGTTGCGTGGAGGTCGAGGTGGCGTTGGCCAAGGCCGAGGCGCGCTGCGGCGTGATCCCGGAGGTGGCCGCCGCGGATATCGCCCGGCTCGGCAACGCCGAGACGCTCGACTTCGAGCATCTCGGCCGCGAGACCGATATCGTGGGCTATCCCATCCTGCCGCTGGTTCATCAGCTCGCCAAGCAGTGCGGCGAGGCCGGCCGCTTCGTCCACTGGGGCGCCACGACCCAGGACATCATGGACACCGCCGTCGTCCTGCAGCTTCGCGAGGGTCTGCGCATCGTGGGCGAGGACCTTGCGTCCCTGCGCGGCATCCTGGCCGGCCTCGCGCGCAAGCATCGCGACACGCCGATGGCCGGCCGCACCCATCTGCAGCACGCGCTGCCCATTACCTTCGGCTACAAGGTCGCGATCTGGCTCGCCATGTTCGACCGGCACGCCGAGCGCCTGGAACAGTTGAAGCCGCGCGTGCTGGTCGGCCAGTTCGCCGGCGCCGCCGGCACGCTGGCATCGTTGGGCGACAAGGGATTGGACGTGCAGGCGGCGCTGTGTGCCGAGCTCGGCCTCGGCGTACCGAGTTCGACCTGGCACGTCGCGCGCGATGGCCTGGCCGAGGCGGTCAATTTCCTCGCCCTCGTCACCGGCTCGCTAGGCAAGATCGCACTCGACATCATGATCATGGCCTCGACGGAATTCGGCGAGGTCTACGAACCCTTCGTCACCGGCCGAGGTGCCTCCTCGACCATGCCGCAGAAGCGCAATCCGATCTCGTCCGAGCTCATGCTCGCAGCCGGCAAGGCCGTGCGCCAGCATGCCGGGCTGATGCTCGATGCCATGGTCCACGACTTCGAACGCGCCACCGGCCCCTGGCACGTCGAATGGATGGCGGTGCCCGAGAGCTTCGTGCTGACGGCCGGTGCCCTGCACCAGGCGCGGACGGCACTGGACGGGCTGATCGTCGACGAGCGCCGCATGGCCGCCAACCTCGCCATGTCCAAGGGCCTGATCGTGGCCGAGGCGGTCATGATGGGGCTGGCGCCGTTCCTCGGCCGCCAGCAGGCGCACGATATCGTCTATACCGCCTGCCGCACCGTCGCCGACAGCGGCGGTGAGCTGGCCGAGGCTCTGGCCAAGGTGCCCGAGATCACCAGGCATCTCGACCGGGCGGCGCTCTATCGCCTGACCGATCCCGCGAACTATCTCGGCATGGCGCCGCAGATGGTCGACCGGGTGCTCGAAAGCGCCGGCCGCTAAAACCTCAGCGGCCGAGACGCCAGCCGACCTCGGATTCGAAGCTGTCGAAGAAGTCTTTTTCGTAGGCGCGCTCGGGTTCGGCGCGCACGCGGGCGTCGATTTCCTCGGCGTCGCGGCCGATCAGGATGCGCCAGCGCTCCGCCCTGACGCCGTCGAGGATGATGCGGGCGGCCTCCACGGCGGACGTCGGCGCCTCATCGAGGAAGCGTTTGGCGCGATCGGCCACGATCTTGCGGACCTCGTCGTCGGACAGTGCCGCGGCATCGCGGCCCATCGAAGCGATGCGTGCCCGGGCCTGGGCGATTTCCTTCGGCGTCATGACATCGGTGTCGTTGCCGCTTTGCACTTTGCGCGAATTGGCGACGATCGAGGTGCCGATGTGTCCCGGCATCACCACCGAACATTTGATGTGCGGGGCGTTGATGCGGAGATCGGTGATCAGTGCCTCGGTGAAGCCCTTGACCGCGAACTTCGCCGCCGCATAGGCGGTCTGCGGGATGTGCGGTGCGATCACGGCCCAGAAGCCGTTGACGCTGCTGGTGTTGACGATGTGGCCGGCGTCGGCCTTCTTCAGCATCGGCAGGAAGGCGCGCGTGCAGTTGTAGACGCCGCCCCAGCAGACATTGAACGTCCGCTCCCATTCGTCCTGCTCGTTGACGACGAGGCTGCCGCCGCCGCCGATGCCGGCGTTGTTGAACAGCAGGTGGATGCAGTCGGTATACTGGTCCCGCGCGACGGCATCGCGAAAGCCGCGAACCTGAACGGGATCGGAGACGTCCGCCACATGCGTGGTGATGCGCTGGCCCTGCCGCATCCCGTCGACCTTGCAGAGGCGCCGTGTCTCTTCCATCGCCGCGGCGGAGACGTCGCAGAGGGCAACGTTACAGCCCTCGGCGATCAGCAGCCGCGCCAGCTCGCGGCCCATTCCGGTGCCACCGCCGGTGATGACGGCGATCCTGCCGCCGAAATCCCTCATGTCGTCCTCCCCGGCTGGCGCGGCAGGAACGCCGTCAGCAGCCCGAGCAGCAGCAGGAACGGCGTCAGCTTGTAGACGGTGTCGATGCTGGTGAGGTCGGCGAGCTGGCCCAGCGCCGCGGCGCCGAGCCCGCCCAGGCCGAAGGAGAAGCCGAAGAACATGCCGGCCACCAGGCCGACGCGGCCGGGCAGCAGCTCCTGCGCATAGACCAGGATGGCGGAGAAGGCCGAGGCCATGATCGCCGCTACCGCGACCGCGAGCATGCCGGTCCAGAAAAGGTTGGCGTAGGGCAGCATCAGGGCGAAAGGCAGCGCGCCCACGATCGAGAACCACATCACCGGGATGCGACCGACTCTGTCTCCTACGACACCGCCGGCAATGGTGCCCATGACGATGCCGACCAGGAAGGCGAACAGGTACAGCTGCGCGGTCTGCACTTCGACGCCGAATTTCTCGATCAGGTAGAAGGTGAAGTAGCTGCCGAGGCTGGCACTATAGACGTTCTTGGAGAACAGCAGCGCCACCAGCACCAGCACGGCCCCGATGACGCGACCGCGCGACAGGCTCGAGATGGTGGGGCCGGCGGTCGCGTTGGCGCGCGTGGCCGGCTTCGCGGCGTTGCCCTTGGGCTCAGCGCGACGACGGCTGTACCAGCCGCCGACCTGGAACAGCACGGCCATGGCGACGAGGGCGGTGGCGGAGAACCACACGATGCTCCGTTGGCCATGTGGCACGACGATGAAAGCGGCCAGCAGCGGGCCGGCCGCGGAGCCCATGTTACCGCCGACCTGGAACAGCGACTGCGCGAGGCCATAGCGGCCGCCCGCCGCCATGCGCGCCACGCGCGAGGCCTCGGGATGGAAGACAGACGAGCCCATGCCGATCAGCGCCGCCGCCAGCAGGATCAGCGGATAGGTGTTGGCCTGGGACATCAGCAGCAGGCCGACCAGGGTGAAGCCCATGCCGACCATCAGGGAATAGGGCTGGGGATGCTTGTCGGTGTACATGCCCACCACCGGCTGCAGCATCGAGGCGGTGCACTGGAAGGCCAGCGTGATCAGGCCGATCTGGCTGAAACTCAGCTCGTATGAATCCTTGAGGATGGGATAGAGCGCCGGCACCAGCGACTGCATCATGTCATTCAGTAGGTGACAGAAGCTGAGCGACAGAATGACCGCGAAGGTCGTGTTGTTGGCCGAGGCGGAGGCCGCTGCGGCGACGGCGGCGGGGGCAGCATTGGCCGCCATCGTGTTGTCGCTCATGATGGTATCATATCAGCCGGCCATCCTTGGACCAACGCGCCCGGGGCAAGTCAGCAATGCGGAGCCTACGCCGGCCCTCTTTACGCCGGTACCGGCCGAGCGCGCTGGTTGTACAGGAGCTTGCGGATGCGGGCCTGTTCCTCGGGCGGCAGCTTCTCGCGCTCGACCGAGAGATCGGCGCCGACCGCCATGCCCTTCTGCACGGCGGCGCGGGCGCCCAGCTCCTCGAACCAGCGCTTGAAGTGCCTGAACTCCTCGATGTCCTGGCCCTGGAATTTCCAGTTCACCGTCCATGGGTAGCAGATCATGTCGGCGATCGTGTACTGGTCGCCGGCGAGATACTTGTGCTTGTGGAGCCGGTTGTTGAGCACGCCGTAGAGGCGGTTCACCTCGTCGGTGAAGCGGGTGATGGCGTATGTCTGGTCGCCTTCCTTCTCCGGATCGAGGCGGCGGAAATGGCCGCACTCGCCCGACTTCGGCCCCTGGTTGGCCATCTGCCAGATCAGCCACTGGTTGACCTCGTACCTGGTCCTGATGTCCTGCGGGTAGAACTTCCTGGCCTTCTCGGCGATGTACATCATGATGGCGCCCGACTCGAAGATCACGATCGGCTTGCCGCCGCCCACCTTCGAATCATTGGGTGGTTCATGATCCACCATCACCGGCATGCGGTGATTGGGATTCATTTCCAGGAACTCGTCCGTGAACTGGTCGCCGCGCCCGATGTTCACGGGCACGATCTTGTAGGGCGTGCCCAGTTCCTCGAGCAGGATGGTGACCTTCTTGCCGTTGGGCGTCGGCCAGTAATGCAGATCGATCATGGGGTCCTCCGAAAACGCGAGCGTCCGCCGGTCGCTCCTCTCCGTCAATGGTGTATGCTGGTTGCCGGAAGGAGACCGGGATGTGGGTCCGCAATGCCTGGTACGTCGCCGGCTGGTCGCACGAACTCGAGGCCGGCCGCATCCTGGCGCGCGTCATCGTCGACCAGCCGCTGGCGCTTTACCGCAAGGCCGACGGCCAGGTCGTGGTGCTGGAGGATCGTTGCTGCCACCGTTTCGCGCCGCTCTCGATGGGGCGGCTCGAGCACGACGATCTCCGCTGCATGTACCACGGGCTGAAATTCGCGCCGGACGGGCGCTGCATCGAAATTCCCGGCCAGAAGCTCATTCCGCAGAGCGCTTTCGTGCGGCGCTATCCGGCGGCCGAGCGCGGCGGCTGGATCTGGATCTGGATGGGCGACGAGGCGTTGGCCGATCCGGCGTCGATCCCCGACTCGGTGCGGCTCGACGATCCCGGCTATCGCATGCGCGGCGGCCAGCTCGACTACGCCGCGCACTATCTGCTGATCGACGACAATCTGCTCGACCTCTCGCACCTCTCCTTCGCGCATGAAAAGACGCTGGGCCTCGACATGCCGCAGTGGGCCGACGAGCGGCCGCGCATCTCGGCCCTGGAGCGGGGCCTGCGCGTGGAACGCTGGCTGCGCGGCCAGCCCTCGCGCAGCTTCATGCGCCGCTGGGGCGAGGCGCTCGACCTGTGGAACAGCTACGACTTTCTCTTTCCCGGCATCTTCCTGCTGCGCACCGCCTTCTATCCGGTCGGCACGGCCGAGCGCTGCAAGGGCCAGCCGCCGGCGGAGCCGCCGCTCTTCCTGCGCTACGACGACCAGGCGGTGACGCCGATGACGGCGCGGACATCGCGCTACTTCTATGCCGCCGGCGCGCGCAGCGCCGACCTCGACGAGGATCGCGTCGGCCGGCTCTATGCCGTCGTCGAGGCGGCGTTCAACGAGGACAAGGCGATCATCGAGGCGCAGCAGAAGCTGATCGACATGGACCCCGAACGGCGCATGTTGCCGACCAGCCTCGATGCCGGTCCGACGCAGTTCCGCAAGCTGGTCCAGACGTTGCTCGATCGTGACGGCCAGCCGGGTGCGGTGAAGAACGCAACAGTACAAGCAGGGTAGGGCGTGACCGACAATCAGAATGGGCGGTCCGTCCGCCGTCTCGAGGATGCGCGTTTCCTGCTGGGGCGCGGCCGTTATGTCGAGGACATCGACGCAAGGGCAGTGGGGACAGTGCTGCACGGCTACGTGCTGCGCTCGCCGCACGCCCATGCGTCGATCAAGTCGATCGATGTGTCGGCTGCCAAAGCCGTGCCCGGCGTTCGTCTGGTGGCACTCGCCGCCGATCTTGCGGCCGATGGGCTGGGGCCGCTGCCCTGCCTGGCGGCGGTGAAGCCGCTGATCGTGCCGCCGCGGCCGGCACTGGCCGATGGCCGTGTGCGCCATGTCGGCGATCCCGTGGCCTTCGTCGTGGCCGACAGCGCCGACGTGGCGCGCGAGGCGGCCGAGCTGATTGGGGTCGACTACGAGCCGCTCCCCGCCGTCGTGGACGGCATCGCAGCGCTTGCCGGTGGCGCGCCGGCGCTCTGGGATCAGGCGCCGGGCAATCTCGCCTTTCATTTCCGCAAGGGCGACCATGAGGCCGTGGCGCAGGCGATGAAGAGCGCCGCCCACGTCGTGGCCGTCGAGGTGATGAACAACCGCGTCGTCGTGGTGCCGATCGAGCCCCGGGCCGGCATCGCCCGCTACGATGCCGCGACCGGGACGATGGATCTCGAGCTGACCGGACAGGGGCTGCACGGCATCCGCCGCCAGCTTGCCGAGTTCGTCTTCAAGGTCCCGCTGGAGCGCATCCAGCTTCGTGCGCCCGATGTCGGCGGCGGCTTCGGCATGAAGAACTTCCTCTATCCCGAATGGGTGCTGCTGCCGTGGGCGGCGCGCAAGCTCGGCCGTCCCGTCCGCTGGATCGCCGACCGCGCCGAGGAATTCGTGTCCGGCGCCCAGGGGCGCGACATCGCGGCCTCGGCCAGGATCGGGCTCGACGCGACGGGCCGCATCCTGGCGCTCGACGTGGCGATGGTGGCCAACCTCGGCGCCTATCTTTCGGGCAACGGTCCCGGTGCGTCGGCCGTCGCCGCCTCGACGGCGCATGGCGGCGTCTACGACATCCCCCTGATCGCGGTCGACGTGCGCGGAGCCTTCACCAACACCGTGCCGGTCGATGCCTACCGCGGCGCCGGCAAGCCCGAGGCCAATTACATCGTCGAGCGCGCGATCGAAGCGGCGGCGCGCGCGATCGGCCGCGACCCGGCCGACTTGCGGCGGCAGAACCTGATCGCTTCGTTTCCGCACAAGACGGCGATGGGCATGGCCATCGATTCGGGCGGCTTCGTCGCCAACCTCGATGCCGCCGTCGTGCGCGCCGATACGGCGGGCTTCGAGGCGCGTCGGGCGGCGGCGAAGGCCCAGGGCCGGCTGCGCGGCATCGGCATCGGCTGCTTCCTCGAGACCTCGCGTGGCGCGCCCAACGAAGGTGCCGAGGTCCGCTTCGAGCCCGACGGCACGGTGACGATCGCGCTGGGCACCGAGTCGAACGGGCAGGGGCACGAGACGTCCTTCGCACAGATCGCGTCGCAGCATCTCGGCCTGCCGATCGCGACCTTCCGTTACGTGCAGGCCGATACGCGTCGGGTGAAAAGCGGCGCCGGCCATGGCGGCGCGCGGTCGATGCACATGGGCGGCGCTGCGCTCGTGAAGGCGATGGACGCGGCCCTGGCCAAGGCGCGGCGGCTGGCGGCACATCTCTTGCAGGCGTCGGGGGATGATCTCGACTATCGCAACGGCAGCTTCAGGGTGCGCGGGACAGACCGAAGCATCGACCTCGCGGCGCTGGCGAAGAGCGCGACCGATCCTGCGAACCTGCCCGACGGCATGGCGCCGGGTTTGGGCGAGCACGTGCTGAACATCGCCGACGTCTTCACCTTCCCGAGCGGTTGCCACGTCGCCGAGGTCGAGATCGACCCCGAGACCGGCGCCTGTGCGCTGCTGCGCTACACCGCCATCGACGATTATGGCCGCCTCATCAACCCGATGCTGACCGAGGGCCAGGTGCAGGGCGGCGTCGTGCAGGGCATCGGCCAGGCGCTGCTGGAGCACACCGTCTACGATGCTGCCTCGGGCCAGCTGCTCAGCGGCTCGCTGATGGATTACGCCCTGCCGCGCGCCGACGACCTGCCGTCGTTCGACATCGACCTGATCGAGCGGCCGACTGCCGCCAATCCGCTGGGCGTCAAAGGCTCGGGGCAGGCGGGTTGCATCGCCGCCCCGCAAACCGTGATGGCCGCCGTCCTCGACGCGCTTCGTCCTGCCGGTGTAGTCGCGATCGACATGCCGGCCACGCCGGAGCGCGTGTGGCGGGCACTGCATCCGCTGGAGTGAGGAACCGCCATGCCCAGGATCAACGGTGAACGCTTGCTGGCCGACCTGCGGCGCATCGCCGATTTCGGCCGCTACGAGAGCGGCGTGCACCGGCCGCACCTCTCGCCGCAGGATGTCGAGAGCCGGCACTGGCTCGCGGGCCGCATGAAGGAAGCGGGGCTCGAGCCAACGATCGACGGTATCGGCACGGTGATCGGCAAGAGCCCGAGGACCGGTCCCCGGCTGCTGCTGGGCTCGCACTCCGACACGCAGCCCCGGGGCGGCTGGCTCGACGGAGTCATGGGCGTGATCTACGGCCTCGAGGTGGCGCGGGCGCTGGCCGAGGATCCCGAGACGGCGCATCTCGCCGTCGATGTCGCCTCGTGGGCCGACGAGGAGGGCCACTGGGGCCAGATGACCGGCAGCCGCTCGTTCATCGGCATCTTTTCCGAGGCCGACATCGACAAGGCCAGGCACCGCGACGAGGGCACGCCGATGCGCGAGGCGCTGAAGGCGGCCGGCCTCGACAAGGTGCCGCGCGAGCACCTGGAAGAGGGAAGGTATCGCGGCTATCTCGAGGCGCATATCGAGCAGGGTGGCCTGCTGGAGGCGAGCGGCAAGCGCATCGGTATCGTGACGGCCATCGTCGGCATCATGGCGTTCCGCCTGACCTTCAATGGCATCCAGAACCATGCCGGCACCACGCCCATGCCGATCCGCAAGGATGCCGGCGTGGCCATGATGCGGCTCTACAACGACGTCATGGACAAGTTCCCCGCGGTCTCCGGTCCGCGCAGCGTGTGGACCGTCGGCAAGATGTCGATCGAGCCCGGCGCGCCCGCGATCGTTCCCGGCAAGGCCGAGATGATCCTCCAGTTCCGCGATGCCGACACCAAGGTCCTTCAGGCTTTCGAGGCCAAGCTGATGGAGATCGTCGCCGATCATCGGAAGAAGGGCCCCTGCACCGTCGAGTGCGTGAACCTCTCGCGCACCCAGCCGCTGCCGATGGACGACCGCTTCCTCGAGGCGATCGAAGAGTCGGCCGCCGCGCACGCGCCCGACCTGCATGTCCGCATGCCATCCGGCGCCGGCCACGATGCGCAGGTGATCGGCCTCAAAATTCCCGCCGCCATGATGTTCGTGCCCTCGATCGGCGGGATTTCGCATCACTTTACCGAGAACACCGCCGACGAAGACATCGTGCTGGGTTGCCAGGTCTTCGCCGATGCGGCTGCGAAGATCCTGAAGGGGAACTGAGACAGGAGTCAGACACTTCACGTCGTCCAGGGAGTCACGCGGCGGCCGCTAACCCCAGGTCGTCGCTGCACATTTCCCGTGACGACGGCGTCGCGACGGGAGTCACCGACTGTCGATTTTCAGGACTCCGTGCGGCCAGCTCGGCCCGCAGCAGCAGCAGCTCGCGCCGCTCGGCGCGGTCCTCGGCGCGGCGGCGGTCGGTGTCGAGGCGGCTCTGCACATGGATCAGGAGCCGCGTGTTGACCTTGCGCTTCTCGCCGATCTTCTGGCCGCGATAGAACACCGGCTGCACCTCGATCGTGTTGGCCTGCAGGGCGATGTCGTCGCCGACCTCGTCGGCGCGGCGGCGGATGGCCTCCGCCCAGCGCCCGGCGAATTCGGGGTCCTTCTTCTTCCAGCGGTAGAGCGTGCCGCGGTTCACGCCGGCGCGAAGCGCTGCTTCCAGGACCGAGCCGCAGTGCGCGAGCTGTTCCAGGAACGCGGCACGCTGGCGGGCGGGTGTCCGGCGCCGCCGCGGGTTGGCGATCGCCCGCTCCAGCAGGCCGGGCGGCGGGACCGCCGGCGCCTGCGACGGCGGAGTCAGCGGATTGTTGATGGGGTTGTAGGACAGCGGTTTGCGCGCCCACCGTTCGAGCGCCTCCTCGGCGCGGCGGCGCGCCGATTCCTCGGCCAGCTCGGCGGGATCGCGCTCGGGGGTTCCAAAATGCCAGGCTTCTTTCGGCATCGTTCCAGTCTCCTTCCTCCGGAAAATCGCCGGATGGATAGGATTTATAGGAAAGGATAATATAAGTCAATAGGCCTATCTTGGGGGTCCAGGCCGGTCGTGACGGCAGCGTGCCTGCAGTCGTCGCCGGCGCTCCAGCGACCGGCCGGAACTTCGTTGCGCTTTTGGAGTTAACGAAGAGGGCGTTCCTGCCCACGTGGAGCTTTGAATGAACAACATCATCTGGTGGGTCGGCGCCATCGTCATCATTCTGTTCATCGTCGGTTACTTCGGGTTCGGCAGGTAGGCGATTGCCTGTCGCTTCCGTGGCGGGTCTAGGCGGCGCGCGACGCCACGAAGCGGTTCCAGACGAACAGCACGACCACGGCGCCCACGGTGGCGGCGATGAAGCCGGCGCCCTGGTCGGCGCGATACCAGCCGACGGTCTGGCCGGCGAATGTCGCAAAGAACGCTCCGGCGATGCCGAGCGCCGTGGTGAGCAGAAAGCCGGTGGGCTTGTTCGGGCCGGGCGCGAGCAGGCGCGCGACGATGCCGGCCACGAAGCCGATCGCGATAATCCAGAGAATGCCCAATGTGTCCTCGTCCGGTTGCTGGTGTTTCGAGCCCGTTGCCGTCGGCCGCGAGTCAGACCGCGCGCGACATTTCCTCGGCGGAGGGGAGGCGGCCGTCGGGCGTGAGCTTGTCGACGACGGCCGGCAGTTGCTGGCTGAGGCCGGCCAGCAGTTCGTCGCGCGACAGGCCGCTGCGCGTCGTCAGGAAGTCGATCTGCTGCGCGGTCAGGACCTTGGACAGGTCGGTCGGCGCGATTTCCTTGTTGGGACCGGTGTGGACCCAGGAGTCGGCAACGTCGCCCTTTCCGGCGCCCTGGAACTGCTTGATCAGGTCGCCGAGGCCGCCGCTGAGGAGGGCGCCCAGGCCACCGGCGCCCGATCCGGCCCCGAGTCCGCCAAGTCCACCCAGACCCCCGGCCTTGAACAGATCGCCCAGACCGCCGCCTCCGCTGGCCCCACCGCTGGCCTGGGCGCCGGGCGCCGCCGGGCTCGCGGCGCTGCCGCCGAGGCCCTTGACTGCCTTGTAGGCAACCAACCCCAGCAAGGCCATCGTGATCGGCGACATGCTGCCGCCCGCCGAACCGCCGCGTGGCCCGTTCTGCATGCCGTTGAAAATGTCGAACAGGCCCATCGCTTCCTCCACGCCGGCACGACAATGTCGCCGCAACCGGGAGCCCAACGCCGCGAGCCGGCAAGAAGTTGCAATGCCGAGGCCGTCGATACGAGACGCCTGGGTTTTTCCCGGGAGTCTTCCTTTGAACAGTCGCCGGCCCAGGGGCGGCCTATCGTCGGGTCCTGATTTTGGAGGGGATTCCATGAATCGAGATCCGAAAGCATCGCTCAGTCCGCACGAACTGCGGTCGCTGCGGCAGTTGAGTTTCGATTCGAGGCAGCCCGTGTCGGACGTCCATCGCCGGCTTCTGCTGTCGATGCGACTGATAAAGCTCAATGCCGGCCAAATGGGGTTGACCAGCGAGGGGCACGAACGCCTGATGCAGGAAAAGGTCGGGCTCGGCACGCCGCCCTAGCGACACGCCTCGACCCCGCCCGCCAGACATCCGGCGATCGCTTCGGCCGCCAGCGCATGGCCGCGCGCATTCCAATGCCCGTCGTTGGCGAAATGATATCCAAGCGGCGTGCCGCCGGCTTCCATCGGAGGCCGCAGGTCGAGCACCGCGATGCCGCGCCGGACGAGCGCGGCCACCAGCGCCTCGTGGACCCGGTCCTCCTCGGCGCGGTTGCCGCCGATCCAGAGCGCGCGAGACGGGATCAGCACCACCAGCGTGGGGAAGCGTTTCGACAGCGCCTGCAGCCGGTCGGCCAACGCTTCGATCGCCTTGGCGTCGTAGCTGTTGAGCCCGATGCCGTCGAAATTGGGCACGATAGCGCCGGCGCCGACCGCCAGCGCCTTCAGGGCCGGCGTCTGGTGGATCATGGTCGTCAGCAGCAGATACGCCGCCGACCGTGCCGCCAGCCATCCCTTCCAGTCCCGTCCCTTCCCGTCTGTCGCCAGGTCGTGCGGCGAGGCGTCGGCGGAGTCGTGGAGACCGAGATCGTTCTCCATGCATACCGCCACCACGACCTCGCCGATCCGGGCGCCCAGGGACTGGGCATGGTCGAGCAGTGCTGCATAGCCCGCGATGTCGGTGGGGGTGGCGAGGTTGAAGACGCGCCGACCGGTCAGCGCCTGCACGCGCTCCGAGAACCGCTCCGCCGCCTCGACTCCCCAGCCCCAGGTGAAGGAATCGCCCACGAACACGAGGTCGCCGGGCGCCGCCTCGGCAATGTCCTTGTCGTCGCGCAGGCCATGGCGGTTGAGGCGGACGGCGACGTCGTAGTCGCCGGTGTTCTTCACTTGCCGCGCGCCGATACCGGGTGTCCCCAAGGTGAGCGATCCCACCGGATGGCCGAACTCGAACCGGCCCGCGGGATCGAACGCCGGGAAGAACAGGCGGGTCGAGATTTCCAACAGGCCGACCCCGACGAGGATCGACACGACGACCGTGAGGGCCGCCAGGAGGACGCGGCGTGTCATGTCGATACGATCCTGGGCCAAACCCGTTGCGTTGGAAGTGCAACCTACAAAATGCCGTGAACATGCGATAGCGCTCGAAAGCCGGTCTATAGTGACCGTCAGAACCGCCGCAGGCCGCAACCCCGGGAGCCCATGCCGATCCATGTCGACATCTCCGATCTCGACCGGCTGGTGCTTGCGGTCGTCCTCGGCGAGGTCACGCCCGACGATATCGCGGAAGTGGCGCGTGAGTTCGTGGCGATCGGCCGCCAGCACTACGGCAAGATCATCGACACGACGGCCGGGACCTCGTCCATCGACGAAAACCGGATAGCGGCCATTGCCGCCTTCATGCGTGCCGATCCCAAGGCGGGGTCGCGCGGCCCGCTGGCCTTCGTCGTCGATCCCAAGCGGGGCGAGCAGGCCATGAAGTTCGCCGAAATCACTGCCGGCGAACGGCCGGTGAAGGTCTTCAACAGCCTCCGCGCCGCCCGCGCCTGGGTGCGCGAGAACACGAAGGTCGATCCCAACCTCGGGTGACGCCCTCGCTCTTCGGTCTTAGTTGGGCGTGTGCTTCTCCAGGAAGGCGCGCACGCGCTTGATCGATTCGTCGAGGAACTCCGGGCCGCGCCAATCCTTCTGGATCTCGATGTTGGGCGCGAGGGCGGCGATCTCGTCGCTGGTCGGGCCGGGGTGCGGCTTGTCGTTGCCGGGCTGGAGGAAGAGCGGCGTCGTGCAGCTCTTCACGAAGTCGCGGGTGACCGAGAAGACGAAATCGTTGCCGAACATGTTCTTGCCGAAACTGTCGATCGCCGACTGCGGGATCGACGGATCGCGGGCGCGCACGGTCTCGCCGTAGCCCTTCACCGCCGCATCCCAGGTGTCGCTGTTCTCGTGCAGGCCGATCGGATTCTGCAACACTGCCGCCGCGACGCGGTCGGGCGCCTGCTCGATCGCCTCGAAGTCGTAGCTGCCGCCGATACAGCCGCCCATGACGTGGAACTTCCCGAAGCCGAGGTGATCGATCAGGGCCAGGTGGTCGGCGGCGAACGTGTGCCAGCCATGGTCGGGCTTCACGTCGGCCACCGACTTGCCGGCATTGCGCTGGTCCATCGAGATCACGGTGAATTTGTCGGCCAGCGCCACGCGCGGATCCATCCAGCTGCGCGGCGCGCCATCGGCTCCGGGGCCCCAGAACTCGATGTTCGATTTCAGGCCGCCCGGTGCGAACAGCAGGATCGGGAAGCCCTTGCCGTGGACCTCGTAATGGATCTCGGCATCGCGGCGCTTCAGCATCGGCATGGTTGTCGTCCTTGTTGAGGAACACTACAGGGCGGGGATTACCCCGCCCGGATCGAGACGCATCGCTTCGGGGCATTCACATGCCCCTGTCGCGATGCTCCTCAGTGAGGCAATCGTCGAACAATCGTCGCTGCGCTTCGAGCCCTTTTACAACTCATTGTTTCGGCGACATTCTTTTCGAGTCGGACTCCGAGGAGGCCCGAAGGGCCGTCTCGAAGGGTGCGATGCATCAGGATACCAAACTCCACGCCAGTTCGGCGCGTTCTCGGGCCGATTTGCTCATTTTGATCGAGTCGGGGTTTGCCGCGTTGCCGTCGAGGCCGCGGCGGTAGACGCCCTGCGCGATGGCGGCGAGGCGAAACAGCGAAAAGGCGAGATAGAAGTTCCAATCCGGGATCGAGCGGCGGCCGGTGCGGCGGCAGTAGGCCTCGACATAGGCGTTCTCGGACGGCAGGCCGAGCTTGTGGAAGTCGACGGTGGCGTAGCCGTGCGGCGGCTCCAGCAGGCGATAGCCCAGGCAGTTGTAGGCGATGTCACAAAGCGGGTGCCCGAGAGTCGACAGTTCCCAGTCGAGCACCGCCACGATGCGCGGCTCGGTGGGATGGACGACGAGATTGCCGAGGCGGTAGTCGCCATGAACGATGGTCGTCGGATCTTCCGCCGGGATGTTCTCCGGCAGCCAGGCCATGAGCCTGTCCATCGCCGGGATATCCTCGGTCTTGAGCTCGGCATACTGCCGGCTCCAGCGCGAGACCTGGCGGGCGACATACTGGCCGGTGCGGCCATAGTCGCCGAGCCCGACCGCGGCGGGATCGACCCCGTGCAGGCGGGCCAGCACGTCGTTCATGGAATCGAAGATCGCCGCGCGCTCGGCCGGCGTCCGGTCGGGCATGGCCGGGTCGACCAGGATGCGGCCCTCCACGGCGTCCATGAGATAGAACATCTGGCCGATCACCGAATCGTCGGCACAGAGAAGATGTGCCCGGGCCACCGGGACATCTGTCTTCGCCAGCGCCGAGATCACGCGGAACTCGCGGTCGACCTGGTGGGCCGAGGCCACGAGCTTGCCCGGCGGCTTCTTGCGCAGCACGAAGTCGCGGCGCTTGCCGCTTTCCATCTCGGCCGAAACAAAGAAGGTCGGATTGGAGTGGCCGGAGTCGAACTGCCGGATTTCCAGACCGCCGCCATAGCCGGGCAAGCGATCCCGCAAATAGCGATCGAGCGACGCCGCGTCGAAACGGTGTCGCTCCATCACATCGACGGTGTTGGCATAGGTCGGCATCGCCGAGAGCCTAGGGCTCCCGCCGACCTCGCGGCAAACCGCCGGTCCCGCAGAGAGAAACCCTCGGCAGTTAGTCTTCGGAAGGCGTTCGCGGCGCGCCGGTGGCGGGTTTGGGCCGCGCCGGTCGAGGCCTCGACGATCGCCCTATCGTCGATCGCCCCGTCGTCGCGGCCGACGTTTCAGACGAGAGGTGCCTCGACCTGGCGGCGACCGTGCTGTTGCCCAGCCTGATCCACTGGCTGGCAATTTTGAGGAACACCGCCCGTATCTCGGCGGTTGGAGCCTGCTCGGCAAGCCGTTCGCAGTCTGCGGCCATTTCATTGCATTCGATTACCGTTCTTGGAGCCATGGCCTAGACCTGTATTTGGAGCGGGGCGACGACAGGCGAGAAGTCTTTTGAAACGGCCCACGGTCGCCGTGGTTCCTCGCGATTTCGCCGCGATCCTCGGCAACAAATGGCCGGATTCGGCGTTAATTCCCCAGGCGAGGTGATGGTGGCGGAAAAATCAACGATGCGCGTGCCGACCGTGCATCTGCGTGGTGGTTCGGCCATACGCCGCCCCCTGATCGTGCTCGCGGTCTGCGCCGTCGGCGTCGTGGGCTACCTCGCGCGCGATTTCCTGATCCCGACCGCCGGCGCGATCGTGCTCGCCCTGATGCTGATGCCCGTCGCCAACGCGCTCGAGCGCATCCACCTGCCCAAGACACTGGCCGCCGCCGCCGCGGTCTCGCTGCTGGCACTCGTCCTGGCGGGCGTGCTCGCCCTGGCCATTCCCTCGATCACCGGCTGGATCGCCGATGCGCCGACGCTCACCTACCGGCTGGAGAAAAAGCTCGCAGGCGTGCGCGAGTCGATTGCCGCCGTCCAGAAAGTCACCAAGCAGGTCGAGGAGGCCACGACCGCGGCGCCGGCGCCGGCTCCGTCGGCGGAAGGCGTTGCTGCGCCGACGCCGGAGAAGGTCGTGGTGCAGGAAAGCAAGTCGTTGCTGGGCCAGCTCGCCAGCACGACGCCCGGCGTCGTGCTGCAGCTCGGCTACGCCGCCGTGCTGGCCTTCATGCTGCTGGTTCATCGCAACGATCACCGGCGACAGATGCTGCGCGTCGCCGTGACCTTCGCCACGCGGGTGCGTCTGGCGCGGGTGATGCGCGATATCAACGAACGGGTCGGCCACTACCTCTTCGCGCTGGCGGTGATCTATTCCTGCGTGGCGGCGATTTCGGCGGCGGCGCTGGCCTTGCTCGGCCTGCCCAATGCCATCATCTGGGGTGTCCTGATGGGTCTCGCCTCGTTCGTGCCTTTCGTCGGCGCGCCGGTGATGGTGGCACTGGTGGCTGCAGCGGCCCTGGTGACCTTCGACGAGTGGACGCTCATCCTGGCGGCGCCCGCCGCGCTTACGATCATCCATATCGTCGAATCGCAGTTCATCACGCCCTTCTTCGTGAGCCGCCGCTGCGCCCTCAACACCGTGGGTGTGTTCGTGGGCATAGCGTTGCTGGGTTGGATGTGGGGCGTTATCGGCGCCATCGTGGCGGTGCCGCTTTTGATCCTGCTCAGCACCATCGCGGCCCACCTGCCGTCGTTGCGCTGGCTGGAAGTATTGTTGTCGGATGACCGGCCGGTGAGCGAGCGCCTGGCGGTCAAGCCGCCGCTGGCATCGGTAAAAAGTCAGATGCCGCGGCGTCGGCGGGTGGCGGCCAAATAGAGCACGAGGCCGGCAGCGGCGTAGAGCCCACCCACGATGCCCCATGCCCCGGCGGGATCGAGGTGGCGCTGCAGGATCGTGAGGCCAGCATAGCTGAAGCACAGCACGCCGATGGCGCCGGCAAGCACGGCGCCGAGGGTGAGTGCGAGGCGGAGCGCCACGTCGCCGGCGGCGTTGCGCATCGTGCGCGCGACCGCCGAAGCGGCCGCGAGCCGGAGGAGGGGAGCTATCAAGGCAGACACGCCGCTCGAGCTTTTCTTGTTCCGCGCCGGCCGCCTAGCTCCCCATCTAGCTCCGACGACAAAGGTACCCCGCGAGGAAGCCGATGCCGATCACGGTCGCCAGGGTGGCGATCGGGCGTTCCTTCACGGTCTCGATCAGCGTGTCGGTGGCATCGTCGCGCAGCTTGGCCGACTTCTGCATCAGGGCCTTGGTGGTTTCCTTGGCGCCGTCGGAATAGTCGTCGATGATGGACTGCGCCGTCTCGAGCACCTCGTCGATGGCTTCCTTGCTCTTGGTCTGGATCTCGCTCAGCGCGCCGCCGATGCCGTTGGTGGCGTCCTTCTCGATCGAGGTCGAGAGCTTCTTGAGCTGGGCCTTGAGGACCGCGATTTCCTTGACCAGTTCCTTGGTGCTGTTGGCCGTGGCCGTGCCGTTGGCGCGCATGATCGTTCTCCGCTCCGGGGGTGAATTCCTGGGCAGTTAACGCCGCGCACGGCGGAAGGTTTCGCGCGTTCTAGCCGTCCCAGACGTTTTGCGGCATCGGCAGGCGGGCAAAATCGGCCTCGACCAGCGGCCGGGGATGCGGCTGGCCCTCGCGCTCGAGCAGCATCATGTATTGCCGGACATGCTGGCCGGAATGCCAGGTCGTGCGCTCCAGCAGTTCGTGCAGGCTTTGCGGTCCATAATAGGTGTCGAGGCTGCGCGTGCCCGAAGTGTCTCCTGCTGCCCACCAGTCGCGGAAGCGCTGGCGGACCTTGGTGCCGTAGACGACAAGCTCGGCGGTTCCGGCGTTGGCGGCGGGCTCCTCGCGGAGCATCGCCTGGACCAGCGTGATGCCCTGGTTGGCGTCGAGGAAGGCGTCGACCACGCGGAACAGGTGGAAGCCCAGCGAGCGATAGCTGCGCGGCCGGCCGGGCACATGGGTGTCGAGGCGTTCCCCGGGCATCAGAGGCAGCAGCTCCAGCGCCGCGGTCATGAACTTGTCGAGCCTCTGGTACAGTTCGGCCGGCGAAAGCTCGGGCCCGGACTTCTCGTCGATGCCGAGGAAGTCGACGATCTGCCTGGTGCTCTGGCCGAAGGTGAACTTGTCGCCGCGCGACAGCACCGGCACCGAGCGGGCGCCGAGACGTTGCAGCTCGGTCAGGCCGGCCGGATCTTCAAGGACGTTGACGGAGACGAAGTCGATCCCACGGACCGATAGAAACTCTTTGAGTCTCAAACAGCTGGTTCAACCGGGCTGCCAGAACACCTTGAAGGGCGGCATGCGATGCTCCTGTGACGGAGGCTCAATTGACGGACTTGATACCCAGCAAGTCAAGGGTCGCTTTCCATGCCTTGAAATCCAAGGCGAGCCGCTCGGCCATCTCGGCAGGCGTCGAGGTCTCGACGGCGAGGCCCAGTTGCTGAAGTTGCTCGGAGACTTCGCGCGACTGGAGCACCCCCCGCAGTTCCGCGGTCCAGGCCGCGACCAGCGACGCCGGCATGTCGGGGGGCGCGAAGAAGGCATACCAGTTGGTTTGAACCAGCTTGGGAAAGCCCAGCTCGACCACGGTCGGCACCTTGGGCGCGATCGGGCCGCGCTTGGCGGCGGAGGTCATCAGTATCTTCAGCCGGCCGCCGCGCTGGGGCACGAGGAAAGAGGTGATGCCGCCGGTACCGGCGGGGATGCGGCCCTTCTCGAGGTCGCCGACCAGTGGCCGCGCCCCGTTATAAGGCACGGCCTCGAGCGGCACGCCGATTTCGCGCCCCACCAGGGTGCCGAAATACTGGGTGAAGGAATCAGGACTCGTGGTGCCGAAACGGGCGCGCGTCGCATCGCCCGCCTTCAACCAGGCGACATACTCGGCAAGTGTGGTGACGTCGATCCCAGGTGAAACGGCGAAGGCGGTCGGATAGGTGCCGGCAAGCGTCAGCGGCAGGAGGTCGGTCAGGGGATCGAACGGGAAGTTCGCTTTGACCAGTTTGCCGACCATGGTGGCACTCGGCATGAAGGCGATGGTGCTGCCGTCCGGCGTCGCCTTCTTGAGGACCTCGCCGGCCGCCACCCCTGAAGGGCCGGGCTTGTAGTCGATGGTGACGTTGCGCGAGAGCTGGCTCTGCAGGGCGCCGGAGATGACATGCACCATGGAGTCCGAGCCGCCGCTCGAGGGATAGCCGACCAGGATGCGGATCGGCTTGTGCGGCAGGCCCGACTGGGCCCGCGCGATTGCCGGTGCCGCGAGGGCGGTACCGGTCGCGAGCAGCCAGCGGCGGGTGAAGGGCGTTGTCATCGCCATGATACGTGAAAACCAGCGTTACGGATGCGGTTTGTGGCAGACGATGCAGACCTTGTTGCCGTCGGGGTCGCGCAGATAGGCGCCGTAATAGTTGGGGTGATAATGCGCGCGGATGCCGGGCGCGCCCTCGTCCTTGCCGCCGGCAGCCATGCCGGCCTTGTAGGCGGCGTCGACCGTTGCGCGGTTCGCGGCCTCCAGGCCGACCGTGATGCCGTTGCCCACCGTGGCCGCCTTCTTGTCGACCGGGCTGAGGACCCAGAGCTGCGGCCGGCCGCCCGCCGGCCCGTAACCGGCGGCGTTGGGATAGTCGGCGTGGCGGACCAGGCCCAGCGGGTCGAGCAGGCTTTCGTAGAAGTCCTTGGCCTTGCCGAGGTCGTTGCTGCCGATGGTGACGTGGCTGAACATGCTTCTTCCTCCCCGGCAGAAGGTTAGGCCCTGCCCGCCGGACGCGCGAGGCCGAAATGGTCCCGCAGCGTGCGGCCTTCATAGGCGGTGCGGAAAAGCCCGCGCTTCTGCAGGAGCGGGATCACCTCGGCCACGAAGACGTCGAGCATCGAGGGCAGGAGCGGCGGCATCAGGTTGAAACCGTCGGCAGCGCCGTCGTCGAACCAGTCCTCTATGAGATCCGCGATCTGCTCGGGCGTGCCGGCCGTGGTGAAATGGCCGCGCGCGCCGGCCAGGTAGGCGAGCAGTTGCCGCAAGGTCGGCTTCTCGCGGCGTACCAGGCCCACGATCACCTCGGTGCGGCTGCGGGCGGCCTGCACCGTGCCGGGATCGGGGAAGTCCTCCGGCACCAGCGGCCTGTCGAGCGGCAGATGGGAGAAGTCGTGGCCGCCGAAGCGGCCGCCCAGCCGCTTGCGGCCGACCTCGGGGTCGGTGAGGTCGTTGAGATCGCGGGCGAGGCGCTGGGCTTCGGCCTCGGTCGGTGCGATCACCGGGCTGAGGCCGGGCAGGATCAGCGCCTGGTCGGGCGCGCGGCCCTCCGCCGCCACCAGTCTCTTGAGATCGGCATAGAATTCCTGCGCCGTCGCTTTTTCCATCTGGGCGGTGAACACCGCCTCGGCATGGCGGGCGGCGAAGCGGCGGCCGGTCTCGGACGAGCCCGCCTGCACGAACACCGGCCGTCCCTGCGGTCCGCGCGGCATGTTGAGCGGGCCGGCGACTTTGTAGAATTTGCCGACGTGATCGATCGGCCGAATGCGCTCGGCGCGCGCGTAGTGGCCGCTCCTGCGGTCGTCGAGCACGGCGTCGTCGGCCCAGCTGTCCCACAGCGCCTTGGCGACCTGGACGAACTCCTCGCCGCGTTCGTAGCGCTCGTCGTGGCTGACCAGACTCTCGCCGCCGTAGTTGCGCGCCGCCGCCGCCAGCCACGAGGTGACGATGTTCCAGCCCACGCGACCGCCGCTGATATGGTCGAGCGAGCCGAACTGGCGCGCGAGATTGAACGGCTCGGAATAGGTGGTGGACGCCGTCGCGATCAGCCCGATGTGCGTGGTCGAGCCGGCCAGCGCGCCCAGCGTCGTGATCGGCTCCAGCCAGGTGCTGGCGGCATGCGCCACGGTGTCCATCAGCGCCAGCGTGTCGGCGAGGAAGATCGAATCGAAAAGGCCGGCCTCGGCGCGGCGCGCGACGTCGCGGAAATAGTCGATGTCGGTCAGCGCCAACGGGGACGAGTCCGGATGCCGCCACGATGCCTCGTGATGGCCGCGGCTCTGGATGAAGAGATTGAGGTGGAGCTGGCGCCTGCGGTTCATGCCCTCATTGTGCGGCGGGCGCGTAGACCGCCGCAAGCTGGCGCGACACCAGGCGGGCGTAGAGTCCGCCACGCGCGAGCAGCAGGGCATGCGTGCCGCTTTCCGCCACGCGGCCCTCGTCGAGGACCACGATCAGGTCGGCGTCGCGCACGGTCGACAGGCGGTGGGCGATGACGATGGTGGTGCGGTCGGCCTTGAGCACGTCGAGCGCGCGGCGCACCGCCTGCTCGTTCACCGCGTCGAGATGCGAGGTCGCCTCGTCGAGGATCAGGATTGGCGCGTCCTTCAGAAAGGCACGCGCGATGGCGACGCGCTGGCGCTGGCCGCCGCTGAGACTCGTGCCGCGCTCGCCGACCGGCGAATCGAGGCCCTGCGGCAGGGCAGCCACCAGCTCGGTGAGCGAGGCATGCTCGATGGCGGCCGTCAGCTCGGCCTCGGTGGCGTCGGGCCGGGCGATCAGGATGTTGGCGCGCAAGGTGTCGTTGAAGAGATAGGTGTCCTGCGCCACCAGCGCCACCAGGCCGCGCAGCTCGTCGAGCTTGTAGTCGCGGAGGTCCGCGCCGTTCAGCGTGATGCGGCCCCCTGCTTCATGATCGTCGTCGGGATCCCAGAAGCGCATCAGCAGTTGCGCCGTCGTGGTCTTGCCGGCGCCCGAGGTGCCGACCAGCGCCACCGTCTTGCCGGCGGGGATATCGAACGTGACTTGGGAGAGCGCGCGGCGCGACTGGCCGGGATAGGTGAAGTTCACCTTCTCGAGCGACAGCGCGGCAGCGCCCTTGCGCACCGGCACGCCCTTGCCGTCGCGCACCGGGATCGGCTCGTTGGCCAGCGCATAGACTCTTCGCGTGGCGCCCAGCGTATCGGCGAGCTGGCGGCCGACCTGGGCGATCTCCGACACCGGCAGGAAAGCGGCCATCGCCAGCACGGTCATGAGCGGCAGAAGGCCGGCGTCGAGCATGCCGCGCGACGACAGGACCGCGCCGGTGACGACCACGGCGAGACCGCCGAGGCCGGTCAGCACTTCCAGGATCGCGTGCTGGAGCGTGAGTTCGCTGAAGAAGGGCAGGCGCAGCGAGATGTGGCGCTGCGAGAGCTCGTCGAGCTTGTCGCCGCGCGAACGCTCCTGCTGGAAGGCCACGATCTCGCCCAGCCCCTGCACCGAATCGACGGCGAAGGCGCCGAGCTCGCCGGCCGCCTCGCGCGCCTTGGAGCCCAGCGTGTCGACGCGCTTTCGCATCAGGAAGGGGCTGAGGCCGACGGCCAGCAGGAACGGCACCAGCGCGAGCGCCAGCCAGCCGCTGGCCGAGGCGAGCGCGACGACGACGACGGCCGGCACCAGGATGGCGACGAAGGCCGGCGCCACGGTATGGGCGAAGAAATACTCGACCAGCTCGATGTCGTGCGTGGCCAGCGCCATCAAGTCGCCGGTGCGGCGGCGCGTCAGGTAAGCCGGCGCCAGCGCATCGAGCTTGCGGAAGGCGTCGATGCGCATCTCGGCCAGCAGGCGGAAGGCCATGTCGTGCGCCATCCACGATTCGAACCAGTGGAGCACGCCCGAGACCGGCGCCAGCACGGCGAGCGCAATGGCGAGGCCGGCATAGGGCTGGCCGTCCTTGAGCGCGAGCACGATCAGCGCCGACAGCACGCCGATGCCGATGAAGGACATCACGCGCAGCACGCCCAATATGAAAGTGCCCGCGAGCTTGCCCTTCCACGGCATGATCACCTTCATCAGGGCCGCCACCACCTGGTACCAGGTGAGCCCCTCGGCCTTGATGATGCCTTCGGTGAGTGTCTTGCTGGGGCCGTGTGCTTCTCCTGGACCGCGCGCATCCTGCGCGCTCATGAGCGAGCCGGAGGCTCGCGGTCCGGAAGAATCCTGAGCCTGCTCGGCCATCAGGGTTGCATAGACACCGCCCCGCGCCATCAGGTCGGAATGGCGGCCCTCTTCGGCGACCTTGCCGCCGTCGAGGACGAGGATGCGGTCGCAGTCGATCACGCTCGAGAGGCGATGCGCCAGGATCACGGTGGTGCGGCCGCGCATCAGGCGGTCGAGCGCCTCCTGGATCACCGCCTCGTTCTCGGCGTCGACGGCGGAGAGCGCCTCGTCGAGCACCAGGATCGGCGTGTCGCGCAACAGCGCGCGGGCGATGGCAACGCGCTGGCGCTGGCCACCCGAGAGCTTGATGCCTTTCTCGCCGATGATCGTCCGGTAGCCCTGCGGCATGCTGCGGATGAAGTCGTGGATGTTGGCGGCGCGGGCGGCGGCCTCGAGCTCGGCTTGCGAGGCGTCGGGACGGCCGAGCCGGATGTTCTCCTCGACGGTGCCGTGAAAAAGGAACGTGTCCTGGTTCACCACCGAGATCAGCGCGCGGATCTGCTCGAAGCTGAGCGTCCGCAGGTCGTGGCCGCCCAGGGTGATGCGGCCGTTGTCTGGATCGTAGAAACGCAGCAGCAGGCGCACGATCGACGACTTGCCGCCGCCCGAGGAGCCGACCAGCCCCAGCCGCTCGCCCGCCGCCGCAGTGAACGCGAGGCCGTTGTGCACGGTGCGGCGCGTGCCGGGATAGGAGAAGCGCACGTTCTCGAAGGCGATCGTCGGGCTGAGCGCCGTGCCAAGCCTGGCCGGCGTGGCATCGGCGACCGACGGGGCGTCGTCGAGGATGCGGTAGATGCCCTGCGCGGCCGAGAGACCGACCATGCCCTGGTGCAGCACGGTCCTGAGCTCGCGCATCGGCCGGAAGATTTCGATGCCCAGCATCATGACGATCAGCAGCGAGGTGAGCGACATGGCGCCGGCCTCGACCCGCGACGCGCCGTAGATCAGCGCCGCCGCGGCGCCGCCCGCGATCGAAGCGTCGGTGATGCCGCGCGCCAGCGAGTTGGTGCCCAGCACCCACATGGTGCGGCGGAAGAGATCGCGTGCCTCGACTTCGAGCTTGTCGGCGCGCGCCTTGCCCTGGCCGAACGCCTTCAGCGTCGCCAGGCCCTGGATCGAATCGAGGAACTCGGCGGCGAACGACTTGTAGGCGTTCATCCGGCCGATCGAGGCGCGGACGTCCCATTTGTGCCAGAGCGCCGGTGCAAACAGCGCCAGCAGCGCGAAGCCCAGCATCACCAGCGCCACCGGCAGGTCGATGAAGGACACGACCGCGAAGATCAGCAGCGGCGAAAGCAGCGCAATCAGGAACTGGGGCAGGAACTGGCCGAAGTAGGTTTCGAGCTGCTCGACGCCGTCGATCATGGAAAGCGTGAGGCCGCCGGAGCGCTGGCGCCCGACCGTGCCCGGTCCCAGCGACGCCACCTTCTCGTAGAGCGTGCGGCGGAGCGCCTTCTGCACCCGCGCCGCGGTCTCGTGCGCCACCACGGCGCGCCAGTGCTCGGCGGCGCCGCGCAACACCATGACGGCGGCGATCAGGACGACCGGCAACACGAGTTCCGAGAGCGGCCGGCCCATAAAAACCTGGCCGATCAGCCAGCCCAGCAGGCCGAGGCGGGCGATGCCCAGGCTGACGGCGAGGAGACCGATGGCGACGGCGGCGGCGATGCGCAGGCGCACCCCTTTTGTGAAGACGAGCAGGCGAGGTTCGATATGCATGAGGCCATGCTAGGCCGAACGCCGATATTCGTCAGTCCACAATTTGGAAAAACCCGTGTACATTTATGAACATGGATATGAATGCCAATTGGGACGATCTCCGCGTGTTCCTGACGCTCGCCCGCGAGGGCACGCTGACGACGGCGGCCAAGGCGCTGGGCGTCAGCCATCCCACGGTGGCGCGCCGCGTGCAGGCGCTGGAGAAGCAGATCGGCGCGCGCCTGTTCGAGCGCCTGCCCGACCGTTTCGCGCCGACCAGTGCCGGCGAGCAGTTGATCGCCGACACCGAGGCGATGGAGAAGGCGGCCCTGTCGATCCATCGCCGCAGCGCCGGTCTCAGCGATGCCGTGAGTGGCGTCGTGCGGCTGTCGGCCGGCGAGGCGATGGCGGTGCTGGTGGCGCGTCATCTGCCGTGGCTGCGCGCCCGGTTGCAACAGATCGAATTCGAGGTGATCACGAGCCATACGCTCGCCAACCTGTCGCGGCGCGAAGCCGACCTTCTGATCCGCGATCAGGTACCGGAGCTTGCCGGCATCGTCACACGCAAGCTCTGCCACGTCGCCTATGCGATCTATGCCGCGCGCAAGCTCGCGCTCGAGCACACCAGCATGCCGGCGCTGGTCGACCAGCCGTGGATCGGCTTCGACGACGACCACAGCTACATGCCGGGCCAGCACTGGCTGTCCGAACAGCTCGGCCGCCGGCCGGAGATCCGGGTCAACAACTGGCTCGTGCTGCACGAAGCGGTGCGCGTCGGATCGGGCCTTGCGGTGCTGCCCTGCTATCTCGGCGACCAGGACCCGGCGCTGCGCCGCGTCGGCGGCGTGCTTCCCGAGGTCTCCACCGAGCAGTGGCTGCTGGTCCATCGCGACCTCAGGGCCCTGCCGCGGGTGCGCGCGGTCATGGATGCGCTGGTCGAACTCTTCCAGCGCCATCGGTCTCTTCTGGAAGGGCGGGGCCGGCAGACTGCGCTATAGTGGGCCGCCTTTTCCGGGAGAAACGCCATGAAGAAGATGTTTCTTGCAACGGGTCTTGCCGCTATCGCGTTTGCGTCGGCTGCTCATGCCGAAGGGCCGGCACTGCCGCGCGCGGCGACGCCGGAGGAGGTGGGCCTCTCCTCGGCGCAGCTCAAGCGTCTCGAGGAGGTGACCCAGAAGCACGTCGACTCCGGGTTGGTACCGGGCGCCGTGATGCTGGTGGCGCGGCGCGGCAAGATCGCGTGGCAGGCGACGCTCGGGAAGCGCGATCTCGCGGCGGGCGACGCCATGAAGCCCGACGCTATCTTCCGCATCTATTCCATGACCAAGCCGATCGTGAGCGTCGCGGTCATGCAGATGGTCGAGGAGGGCAAGCTCCAGGTCAGCGATCCGGTTTCGCGCTTCCTGCCCGAGATCGGCAAGATGAAGGTCGGCACGGAGGCGACGGGCGGCGACGGCCGGCCGGTGCTGCGTCTCGGCGACCCGGAGCGGGCGATGACGGTGCAGGACCTGCTGCGCCACACCTCGGGCCTGACTTACGGTGCGCGCGGCACGTCGCTGGTCAACGCTGCCTACGTCGAGGCCAAGATCGGCGACCGCGGCATGACCAACGAGGAGTTCGTGGCCAAGCTCTCCACCCTGCCGCTGAAATTCTCGCCGGGCGCGCGCTGGGAATACGGCGTGTCGACCGACGTGCTGGGCCGCCTGGTCGAAGTGATCGACGGCAAGAAGCTGGGCGCAGCGCTCTCCGATCGCCTCTTCACGCCGCTCGGCATGATCGACACGCAGTTCCAGGTGCCGGCCGACAAGCTTGCGCGCGCAGCCCAGCCCGGCCCACGCCCGAACGGCCAGCCGATGACGCCGCGCTTCAAGGTCGACGACGGCGCCAAGTACGAATCGGGCGGCGGCGGCCTCACCGGCACGACCGACGATTACCTGCGCTTTGCCGCGATGCTGGCCAACAACGGCCGGTTCCAGGGCAAGCGCCTGCTCGGCAAGCAGACGGTGACCTTCATGACCGCCGACCACACCGGCACCCGCGCGGGCCGCCCGCCGGGCCTGGGCTTCGGGCTGGGCTTCGACGTGCGCACCAAGGAAGGCGAGGCGGCGCTGCCCGGGTCGCTCGGCGAATATGGCTGGGCCGGTGCCGCCGGCACGCTGTTCTGGATCGACCCCAAGGAAGAGCTGATCGCGATCTACATGGTGCAGGTGAGCGAACTCGATCGCGTCGCGCTGCGCAATCAGTTCCGGACCATGGTGCAGGCCGCGATCATCGATTAGCTCATCGCTGGGAGCGCGCCACTCCAGTGGCACTCATACACTTAGGACTTAGTCTAAGTCGAAGATCTCTCCCAATGCCGTCCCGCCGAGTTCGCGCGATCGATGCCACGAAAGCCAGATCGGCTCGGACACCTTCTTCGCTTCGATCAGAGCGTTAAGCAGCTGCTTCGCGAGTGCTTCGGGATTCGGCGACAACTCGTGCTCCCGCACGTAGCAGTCGATGCGCGTGTGCGGCAGGATATTCTCGCTGATGCCGTCTAGTAGTGGGCCGGCGTGCCACTGCCGGACGTAGTATTTGGCGATAGGGGTCCATACCTGACCGAAGCCGTGCGTGTTCTGCGCGACGTGAACGATCTGGCCATACAATAGTTGGCCTTCAGTCTCCAGGCTTGCCTTTGCATTCGCGCTCAAGGTCAGGGTGGTCATTGGGGGACTCATGTCGCAGCAAAGCGATGAGCGCCACTGGAGTGGCGCGCTCCCAGCGATGACTTAGAGGGCGACCTGGCGGATACCGCCGCGCGGGCGGCCGGCCTCGATCTCCTGCCACAGGATCTCGTGGCCCTGGGGCAGGGCGCGGTTGTTGCGCATGGTGAGCCAGAGCCGCAGCAGCATCCGGTCGTGGCCGCTCGACGCATCGTCCTCGAACGGCGTGCGGCCGTGATAGGTGACGTGGCTGTTGATGAGCTGCAGGTCGCCGGGCTCGAGCGTCATCTCGAAGCAGAGTTCCTCGGCCGTCTGCATCAGCAGATCGATCGCCTCGCGCTGGGCGTCGGTGAGCTTCGGCACGCCGGGCGCCATCTGGGCCGCCTCGATGAAGGTGAGCGAATAATGCGAGGTGAGCTTGCCGTCGCGCAGGCCGAAGATCGGCAGCGGATAGGCGGTCTCGCGGGTGGTCGCTTCGCCGTCCTTCTTGGTGCCTTCCTCGCCGAAGCGGCTGCGCCAGAAATCCTGGAACAGGACTTCCAAAAGGTCAGGCCGCTTCGCCAGGATGGCGTTGTGGATGGCGGGCGTCGAGGCGAGCTTGCTGACACCGCCGGCGCGCGCCTGGCGCACGCAGAGCAGGCCCACCACGTCGGTGCGGTCGGTGTGGAAACGGAGACCGCCGTTGGTCAGCGTGCGGGCGTAGGAGGAGAGGAAGGTCGAGCCCTTCTCGTCCCTGGTCTCGCCGTAGGTGCGGCCGACATGGGCGCCCTCGTCGCGGATGGCGCGCATCAGCTCGCCGCTGCGATTCTGGAACACCGGCGTGCCGATATGGGTGCCGAGTCCGAAATACATCTGGCGCAGCTCGTCCCCGCTGTAGCCGGTCACCGGAATGCCGCGCAACTTGACCATGCCGCAGCCGTTCTCGAGTTCGTCGGCGACGTCGTCGAGCAGATCGCTGATGGTCGGCAGTGCGAAATCCTCGCGCGTGATCTCCTGCCACGGCATGCCGCGCACCGACTTGACCGCGGCGTCGAGTTCGTCGAGCGCCTCTTCCGGCAGGTCGCGAATCCAGCGGCGGGAGTCCTTGATGTCCTGGCCCAGCCACACGGAGGGGCCGGCGAGCGGTGTGCGTGTCGTCATAGCCGGCTATTTGGCGCGCAGCCTCGCCGGGCGCAAGGGCTTGCGCATGTTGATCGCCGCCCGGACTGGGTTACCGTACGGGCATCGAGCCGCCACAGGCGCGGGTCCGGAGGTAAGATGCAGACGGTAGTGTTAAGTCCCGGCGCCGTTCCACTTTTTGCATGGCGCGAGATTTATAAGGGCGCTGCCGCCGCTATCGATCCCGCCGCCTATCCCGTCGTCGAGGCATCGGCCAAGGCCGTCGCCGCCATCCTGGCGAAGGGCACGCCGGTCTACGGAATCAATACCGGCTTCGGCAAACTGGCCAGCGTCAGGATCGAGGCGGCGGACCTCGGAACGCTGCAGCGGAACATCGTGCTGTCGCATGCGGCCGGCGTGGGCCGTCCCATGCCGATGTCGGTCGCGCGACTGATGATGGCGCTCAAGCTCGGCAGCCTGGCGCAGGGCGCCTCGGGCGTGCGGGTCGAGACCGTAAAATTGCTCGAAGCGCTGCTGGTCAAGGGGCTGACGCCGGTGATCCCCTGCCAGGGCTCGGTCGGCGCGTCGGGCGATCTCGCGCCGCTCGCGCACATGGCGGCGGCGATGATCGGCGTTGGCGACATGCTGGTCGGCGATATCCGCGTGCCGGCGGCGACGGCGCTGGCCGATGCCGGCCTGGAGCCGCTGGTGCTGGGCGCGAAAGAAGGCCTGGCGCTGCTGAACGGCACGCAATTCTCCACCGCCTATGCGCTGGCGGGCTTGTTCGAAGCGGAAAATCTCCACCACGCCGCGCTGGTGACGGGGGCACTCTCGACCGACGCGGCGCGCGGCTCCGACGCGCCGTTCGATCCGCGCATCCACCTGCTGCGGCGACACCAGGGCCAGATCGATTCGGCCGATGCCCTGCGCCGCCTGATGATAGGGTCGGCCATCCGCGCCTCGCATCTGGTCGGCGACGAGCGCGTGCAGGATCCGTACTGCTTGCGCTGCCAGCCACAGGTCATGGGGGCTGCCCTCGACATCCTGCGCCAGGCGGCGGAGACGCTGTCGACCGAGGCCAACGGCGTCACCGACAATCCACTGATCTTCCCCGAGACGAACGAGGCGCTGTCGGGCGGCAACTTCCATGCCGAGCCGGTGGCTTTCGCCGCCGACATCGTCGCGCTCGCGATCTGCGAGATCGGCTCTCTCGCCGAACGGCGCATCGCCATGCTGGTCGATCCCGCCCTGTCCGGCCTGCCGGCCTTCCTGACGTCGCAGCCGGGCCTCGGCTCGGGCTTCATGATCCCGCAGGTGACGGCGGCAGCCCTGGTCTCGGAGAACAAGCAGCGCGCCCATCCCGCCAGCGTCGATTCGATCCCGACCTCGGCCAACCAGGAAGATCATGTCTCGATGGCGGCCCACGGCGCGCGCCGGCTGCTGGAGATGGCCGAGAATGCCTGCGGCGTGATCGGCATCGAACTGCTGGCGGCGGCGCAGGGCTGCGACTTCCATCGCCCGCTCGCCACCAGCCAGCCGCTGGAAGCCGTGCGGAAACTGGTGCGCCGATCCGTGCCGCACCTGGACGAAGACCGCTATTTCCATCCGGATCTCGAGAAGGCCATCGCGCTGGTCACGAGCGGAGCGATCGTCGAAGCCGTCGGGCCCGATGTGCTGCCCGGGATCGAGGGGAGAACACAGTCATGAGCCGTATCGACAATACCCGCGTGGTCCGCGCCGCGCGCGGCACCGACCTCACGGCCAGGAGCTGGCTGACCGAGGCGCCGTTGCGCATGCTGATGAACAATCTCGATCCCGACGTCGCCGAGAAGCCCGGCGAGTTGGTGGTCTATGGCGGCATCGGGCGAGCGGCGCGCGACTGGCGGAGCTTCGACGGCATCGTGGCGGCGCTGCGCAAGCTGGGCGACGACGAGACGCTGCTGGTCCAGTCGGGCAAGCCGGTCGGTGTGTTCCGCACGCACGCCGATGCACCGCGCGTCCTGATTGCCAATTCCAATCTCGTGCCGCACTGGGCCACCTGGGAGCATTTCAACGAGCTCGATCGCAAGGGCCTGATGATGTACGGCCAGATGACGGCGGGCTCGTGGATCTACATCGGGAGCCAAGGCATCGTGCAGGGCACCTACGAGACCTTCGTCGAGATGGGCCGTCAGCATTATGGCGGCAGCCTCGCCGGCCGCTGGATCCTGACCGCGGGCCTGGGCGGCATGGGCGGCGCGCAGCCGATGGCCGCGACCATGGCCGGCGCCTCGTGCCTGGCCATCGAATGCCGGCCCAGCAGCATCGAATTCCGCCTGCGCACCGGCTATGTCGACGTGCAGGCCAAGGACCTCGACGATGCGCTGGCGATCATCGGCAAGGCCACGAAGGAAGACAAGCCGATCTCGGTGGCGCTGCTCGGCAATGCCGCCGACGTGCTGCCCGAGCTGCTGCGCCGCAGCGTGCGGCCGGATTGCGTCACCGACCAGACCTCGGCGCACGATCCGGTCAACGGCTACCTGCCCAAGGGCTGGACGCTGGCGCAATGGGAAGACAAGCGCGCCAGCGATCCCGCCGCCGTCACCAAGGCGGCCAGGCAATCGATGGCGGGCCATGTCCGCGCCATGCTCGAGTTCCACAAGCTCGGCGTGCCCACCGTCGACTATGGCAACAACATCCGCCAGGTGGCGCTGGAGGAGGGCGTTGCCGATGCCTTCAGCTATCCCGGTTTCGTGCCGGCCTACATCAGGCCGCTGTTCTGCCGCGGCGTCGGGCCGTTCCGCTGGGCCGCGCTTTCCGGCGATCCCGAGGACATTTACAGGACCGATGCCAAGGTGAAGGAGCTGATGCCCGACAGCCCGCACCTGCACCGCTGGCTCGACATGGCGCGCGAGCGCATCAAATTCCAGGGACTGCCGGCACGCATCTGCTGGGTCGGGTTGGGCGACCGCCATCGCCTCGGCCTCGCCTTCAACGAGATGGTGGCCAGCGGCGAACTGAAGGCGCCCGTCGTCATCGGCCGCGATCATCTCGACTCGGGCTCGGTGGCCAGCCCCAACCGCGAGACCGAAGCGATGAAGGACGGCTCCGACGCGGTCTCCGACTGGCCGATGCTGAATGCGCTGCTCAACTGCGCGTCGGGGGCCACCTGGGTGTCGCTGCATCACGGCGGCGGCGTCGGCATGGGCTTCTCGCAGCATGCCGGCATGGTCATCGTCTGCGACGGCACGCCGGAGGCCGCCAGGCGCATCGAGCGCGTGCTGTGGAACGACCCCGCCACCGGCGTCATGCGCCATGCCGACGCGGGCTACGAGGAGGCGATCGCCTGCGCGCGCGAAAACGGCCTCGATCTGCCGAGCCTCGCGTGACCTTCTCCCTTGTCGGACGCTGTGCCAGGACCGGCATGTTGGGCGCGGTCGTCACCACCTCGGCGATTTCCGTCGGCGCGCGGTGTCCCTCGGCCCGCGCGGGCGTGGGCGCGGCGTTGACCCAGCATCGCACCGATCCCCGGCTTGGCCCGCTCGCGCTCGATCTCCTGGCCAAAGGCGTTACGGCCAGCGAGGCGATGGAGGCCGTCGTGGCCGCCACGCCGCATCGCCATTGGCGCCAGTTGGCGCTGATCGATGCCGCGGGCCGTACCGCCGTCTATTCCGGCGCCAACGTCGGCGGCGAAAGGGGCGAGGTTCAAGGCAAGGACTGTGCTTCCATCGCCAACATCGTCCGCTCGGCGTCGCTTCCGGCCGCCATGGCCGCGGCCTTCGAGAAATCACCCGAACTGCCGCTGGCTCGCCGGCTGCTCGATGCGCTCGAAGCCGGCGAAGCGGCGGGTGGCGAGAGGCAGCCTGTCGTCTCGGCGGCGCTGCTCGTCGTGCACAAGGAATCGTTCGCCTATGTCGATCTTCGTGTCGACGACCACCCGACGCCCATCGCGGAGCTTGGCCGCCTCTGGTCGATGTACGAGCCCGAGGCCGATGCCTATGTGGTGCGCGCCGTCGATCCGGAGCAGGCGGTGCCACCGCCCGGCATGAAGATCGCCTGACTAAAGCGGCTTGCGCATGTTGATCGAGGTCGGGTGGTCGAAGCCGGGATGGGCCTCGCGCGAGATCTCGCGATAGCCGAGCGACACGAACAGGCGCTGGTTGTCGGGCAGCGCGATGCGCACGCCCAGGCGCACGCCGGGGAGGCCGCGAGACCGGGCATCCTGCTCGACGGCGGCAATCAGCCGCTTGGCGAGGCCGAGCCCACGGGCGGTCGGCAGCACGGAGAGGCGGCCGAAGTAAAGATCGCCCTCCTGCGGGGTGGTGACGACACAGCCCAGCATTTCGCCGTTCCGCTCCGCGACGATGGCACCGGCGTCCTTCTTCAGTTCGGCGGCGATCGCGGCGGCGGTCTCGCCGAAGGCGGCGGACTCCGGGACGAGCTTGCCGCGATACTGCGCGAAGGCGGCGGCTATGGTGGCCGCGATCGCGGCTGCATCGGCGATCGTCGCGGGACGCAGGGCTGGGGTGTCGCTCATCGGCTTTTTCTCGCGTAGGCTCGCGCAAAAGGCGAGAGGAAATGCGGATGGACCAGCAGACGATCGCAGTGCACAAGCTGACACCCGGCATCGGCGCGGAGATTTCCGGCGTCGACCTTGCCCGGCCGCTGGGCAACCAGGCCTTCCAGGAGATCCACGACGCGCTGATGGAGAACCTGGTGATTTTCTTCCGCGACCAGGAGCTGACGCACGAGCAGCACAAGGCGTTCGGCCGCCGGTTCGGCGACCTGCACATCCACCCCTCGTCGCTGGCCGTTCTTGCCGAGCATCCCGAGGTGCTGATCATCAAGGCCGACGAGAAGTCGAAGTACGTGGCGGGCGAGGAGTGGCACACCGACGTGAGCTGCGACGCCGAGCCGCCGATGGGCAGCATCCTCTATATGAAGCAGCTGCCGCCCGACGGGGGCGGCAACACGCTGTTCGCCAACATGTACCGGGCGTTCGACACGCTCTCGGCCCCGCTCCGGAAGCTTTGCGAAGGGCTGACGGCAATCCACGACGGCGCCCAGGTCTATGGCGGCCGCTTCGGGCAGGCGCCGCCGGCGGGCGGTTTTCCCCGCAACGAGCACCCGGTCGTGCGCACGCATCCGGTGACCGGCCGCAAGGCGCTCTACGTCAACCGCAACTTCACGACCCGCATCGTCGGGCTCCGCCGCAACGAGAGCGACGCCCTGCTGGAGATGCTTTACCGTCACAGCGAAACGCCCGAATTCCAGTGTCGCTTCGCCTGGCAGCCAAATTCGATCGCCTTCTGGGACAACCGCGCCGCCATGCATCATGCCATGTGGGACTATTTTCCGCACAAGCGTCTGGGGTACCGGGTCACGGTCAAGGGCGACAAGCCGTTTCATCGCGCATAGAGGACTCAAATGGCACTCATCACCTATCTCACGCGCATCCAGATCGATTTCGGCGCGCTCAAGCTGCTCGATGCCGAGTTGCAGCTGCTGGGTATGCGCCGGCCGTTGATCGTCACCGACAAGGGCGTGATCGCCGCCGGCCTGTGGGCCGGGGTGAAGGAGCAGTTGCCCGGCAACATGCCGATCACGCTCTACGACGGTACGCCGGAGAACCCGACCGAAGCGGCGATGCGCGATGCGCTGAAGATCTACAAGGACGAGGGCTGCGACGGCATCGTCGCCATCGGCGGCGGCTCGCCGATGGATCTCGCCAAGGCAGTGGCCCTGATGGCGACGCATCCGGGCAACTCGTTGCAAACCTACGCGATGGTCGAAGGAGGGGCTGCCAGGATCACCGCCAAGGTGGCGCCGATCGTGGCCATTCCGACGACCTCGGGTACCGGCAGCGAGGTCGGCCGCGGCGGCATCATCATCATGGACTCGGGCCGCAAGCTCGCCATTGGCAGCCCGCATCTGATGCCCCGGCTGGCGCTGATCGATCCGGAACTCACGCTCAGCCTGCCGCCGCACCTCACGGCCGGCACCGGCATGGATGCCTTTACGCACAACATCGAATGCTATTTGTCGAACGTCTTCAATCCACCGGCCGATGCGATCGCGCTCGATGGGCTGGAGAAGGCGTGGACGTACGTCGAGCGAGCGACCCGCGACGGCCAGGATCGCGAGGCGCGCTACAACATGGCGGTGGCCGCAATGGAGGGCGCCATGGTCTTCCAGAAGGGCCTGGGCGCCGTGCATGCGCTCAGCCATCCCACGGGCGGACTGAAGGGCTATCGCACCCATCATGGCACCTTGAATGCCGTCTACCTGCCGGCGGTGCTGCGTTTCAACGCCCCGGCGGTCGGCGACAAATTCAAGCGCGTGGCGCAGGTCATGGGTCTGCCGGCGCGCGAGGGCAGCGCCGAGGGCGTGGCCAACGCCGTGACCGAACTCAACGGGCGGCTCGGCATTCCCAAGGGACTGGCCGCCATGGGACTGAAGCAGGAGGTAGTCGAGGCCATTGCCGACGGCGCGCTGGGCGATCACTGCCACCAGTCGACGCCGCGTCAGCCGACCAAGTCCCAGTATGTTCAGCTGATCCAGGAGTCATGGGCATGAAGGTCAAGGACAAGGTCTGCGTCGTCACCGGCGCGGCGGGCGGCATCGGCGAGGCGATCGCGCGGCGCTACGCGCGGGAAGGCGCCAAAGGCGTCGTCGTGGCCGACATGGACGGGGGCCGTCTCGATAAGGTTGCCAAGGACATCGGCGGGCTCGCGGTCGCGGGCGACATCGGCAAGGAGTCCGAGGTCAAGCGACTGATCGCCGAGGCCGAAAAGAAGTACGGCCCCATCGACGTCTTCTTCTCCAACGCCGGCATCGGCCGCGGCGGCCACGAGGACGCCACCGACAAGGACTGGGCCGATTCCTGGGCGATCCATGTGATGGCGCATGTCTATGCCGCGCGGGCGCTGGTGCCGGGCATGCTGGCGCGCAAGTCGGGCTATCTGCTGAACACCGCGAGTGCGGCCGGCCTGCTGGCGTCGATGGGCTCGGCGCCTTACGGCGTTACCAAGCATGCCGGCGTGGCGCTGGCCGAGCATCTCTCCATCCAGTACGGCGACCGCGGCATCACGGTCTCGGTGCTCTGCCCGCAGGCGGTCGACACCGACATGTTGCGGATGGCGGGCGCCACCGCGGCATCGGTCGACGGCGTGCTCAACACCGACGCGGTGGCCCAGACGGTGATCGAGGCGATGGACGAGGAGCGTTTCCTGATCCTGACCCATCCCGAGGTGAAGGACTACATGGCGCGCAAGCTCGACCGCGACCGCTGGCTGCGCGGCATGCGCCGCCTGCGCGACAAGACGGGCGAAGGGCAGAGCAAGCGGGCATGAGCACGACGATCGACCTCTGGCTCGATCTCAGGAGTCCCTATTCCTACCTCGCCAAGGATCCGGCTTATGCGCTCGAGAAGGAATTCGGCGCGACCGTGCGGCTGCGACCGTTTTCGCTGGAGATCGCCGGGGCGCTGAACCTCAACGATCCCGCCGCCGTGCAGCGTGGCCTGCGCAGGATCAAGTACCTCTATGCCGACGCCCGGCGCTTCGCCAACCCGCGCGGCATCACGCTGCTTGGACCGAAGAGGATCTTCGACCAGAAGCTCGTTCATCTCGCCTGGCTCTACGCCGACAAGGCGGGCAAGGGTCGCGAGCTGGTCGACCTCGCCTATCCGCGCTTCTTCAAGCGCGAGATCGACTACGAGGACAAGGGCGCAATCGACGCGCTTCTGAGGGAGGCCGGCGTCGATCCGGTGGGCTTCGGTGCCTTCGCCGCGGGCGAAGGGCCGAAGCTGCTCTCCGAGCATCAACGGGTGGCGGAAGCGGCGGGCGTATTCGCCGTGCCGACCTTCGTTGTCGATGGCGAACTATTCTGGGGCCAGGATCGCATCGACTTCGTGCGCGCCAAGCTCGCCCGGTGACCGATCAGGCGATCGCCTACACATCCGCCCTGTTCGCAGGCGTCGGCCTGTGGACGGCGATCGGCGTCACCCTGGTGGCCGGCCTGATGCGCGGTTTCGCGGGCTTCGGTTCGGCCATGCTGATGGCGCCGATCTTCGCCATCCTGTTCGGCTCGGCCGACATGGTGGTGACGGTGGTGGCCATCGAGCTGGTGGTCTCGCTGCAACTCTTTCCGCAGGTTCGCCGCCACGCCGACTGGAAGGTGCTGACGCCCATGAGCATCGCCGCCTGCGCTGCCATGCCTTTGGGTGTCTGGCTGCTGGCGAGCATCGACAAGAATGCCATCGTGACGGCGGTGTCGGCGGTGATCGTAGGCTTCGTCGTGCTGATGTGGACGGGCTGGAAATACACCGGCCGGCGCTCGACCGCGGCCACCGTGACCGTGGGCGCGGTGTCGGGCGCGATGATGGCCACCACCGCGGTCGGCGGGCCGCCGGTGCTGCTCTACCTGCTCTCGGGCAACGATCCGCCCGAGGTCAACCGGGCCAACATCGTCACCTATTATTTCCTGACCCAGTTCCTGCTGATCGCGATCGTGCTGGCGGCCGGTGTCGCCGGCTGGGACGCGCTGGCCCGCGCCGTCGTGCTGTTTCCCGTCATGGTGCTGGGCGCCTGGGCCGGTGGCCGGCTGTTCCACGGCCTGGCCAGCGAGCGGATCTACCGTAACGTGGCGCTCGCCATCCTGTTCGTCACCGGCATGTTCGGCTTGCTGCGCGAGTGGCTGTTGGCGTAGCCCGAGACGGGCATTGACACATCCGGAGGTTGCTGTCGAAATCGGGACACATCCGTTCTGAGTGTCGAGCCGGGGGATTTCAAATGACGAATGCGTCGCCCGTCGTAGCCCACGCGTTGACCGGACAAGCCGTCGGAAACTACCCCAAGCAGGCGGTCGTGGTGGTCCACGGCATGGGCGAGCAGAAGCCCATGGACACGATCAAGAATTTTGCCCGGGCGGTGTGGCGCACCGGGGATGTCGCCGAGGGACAGGCGGATCCCTACGAGATCTGGAGCAAGCCCGATACCCGGACGGGTTCGCTGGAACTCAGGCGCCTGACGACTCGCCCGAGCACACCGAACGACATTTTCCTGAAGGGTGTCCGGCAGGACTTCTACGAACTCTACTGGGCCGACCTGTCCGGCGGCTCGACCTGGGACCAGGTGAAGAACTGGATCACGATGCTGCTGTTCCGCAACCCGGTCACGCGCGTGCCTCGCAGCGTGAGGCTGGCCTGGGCGCTGCTCTGGCTGGTTGCGTTGGTCGCCGTGGTGCTGGTGATCGCGGCGGCGCTGCCCGCGCCGGAGCCAGGTCCGGGCGGATACACTCTCCTGCTCTGGAATCATCCGCCCTTCGCCTGGCTTGTCGGAGTTCCGAGTTGGCTACTGGTGGCGATCGTCGCCTTTCTGGGATGGCTGGTGAACTATCTGATCGTGCCGTATTTCGGCCGGGTGGTTCGCTACACGCGCGCCGTGCCCGACAACATCGCCTCGCGCAAGAAGATACGAGCGCGCGGCCTCAAGCTGCTCGACGATCTGCACAAGGAGGAATACGACCGCATCGTCGTCGTCGGCCATAGCCTCGGTTCGTTGTTGGCCTACGATCTGGTCTCGTATTTCTGGGCCACCCGGCACGCCGCCCATACGGTCAAGGAAGGGACGCCCGCCTTCGAACACCTCTGCACGCTGGAGAAGTTGACCGCTGAACTTGAAGGCGGGATGAACGCGACGTGGTCGGCTCGATACGAGGAAGCGCGACGTGCGCTCTGTCGGGAACTGCGCACGCGGCCAGCGCCCACCGCCGCGACCGAACGCGATACCAGGTGGCTCATCACCGACCTCGTCACCGTCGGCAGCCCGCTGGGGCATGCGGATTTTCTGCTGGCAAACAGTCCCGCCGACATGAAATCCCGCATCGAGCAGCGCGAATATGCAAGCTGCCCGCCTGTCCGCGAAACGGTCGATTCGGATAAGGTGCAGGAGGCAAGGGACGCCGGTCTCCTCGACGCCGATGCCGAGCCCAGACTGTTCTGCTTCCCGCTCGGCCACGACGACGAGTGGCAACTCCATCACGCGGCGCAGTTCGCCGTGGTGCGGTGGACGAACATCCACGATCCGGCGCGGCTGGTGTTCTTCGGCGACATCGTTTCCGCGCCGGCCGCGCCGATTTTCGGCCCCGGCGTGAAAGATATCGATCTCAAGAAACTCCGAAAAAGTCAGTCCTGGTGTTTCTCCCACACGCGCTACTGGGTCGAGGGTACGCCGGTCCCCGAGCATCTCGGGCAATTGCGCCTGGCTCTGGACCTCGCGCGCCAGGCAAACCCCTGACCCCGGGGCGGGCGTCACCGGCTGCGGCAGTCGGACCACTAACGGGATGGGCTCGCGGACTGATATCATCGGGCCGGACGCGCCACCCTGGAGGAATACATGCGTATCGTTTGTCGCGGCCTCGCTGCCGCCAGCCTCGCGCTTCTCGCCCTCGTCTTGCCGGCTGCCGCGCAGACCGACGAATTCATGAAGGAGTGCATGGTCACCGCCTCCCAGAAGATGTGCGCCTGCATCAGCGGCCGGATTCCGCCCGACCAGCGCGCCAACGCCATCGTTGGCCTGCGCAAGTCGAATGCCTCGGTTGCCGTCAGCGGCAGCCTGCTCGATCCCGCGACCCTCAACCAGAACGAGATGCTGGGCCTCAACGCCGTGGTCGCTGCCCAGGCTTATTGCATGTAGCGGTGACGGTTCCGCCGCGATAGTCTCGCGACCATGAGCGATGCCGGCAAACGGCGCGAATTAGGGAGGAAGCGATGGGTGTGATTTCCCGCAGGTTCGGTTTGGTCGCGGCACTGGCCGCCGGGCTGGTGCCGGTCGCGGTACAGGCACAGGCGCCGGCGGCTGCGCCGGTGAAGGGCGGCACGCTGACCATCGGCGTCGAAAGCGACTTCGAGGGCTTCGACCCGGTCAGGGCCGGTGTCTATTCCAATTCGACGGTCACGGCGGCATCGCTGTTCTACGAGACGCTGATGCGGCTCGACGACAAGGGCAATCTCCTGCCGGCGCTCGCGTTGTCGATGACGCCCAACGAGGACGGCAGCGTTTGGGCCGCCAAGATCCGGCCCGGCGTCAAGTGGCACGACGGCACGCCGTTCAACGCACAGGCAGTGGCCGACCACTTCAACCGTCTGCTCGATCCGGCCAATCGCTTCGCCGGCCGCGCCTATCTCGCGATCGAGAAGGTCGAGGCGCCCGACGAGCTGACCGCGGTGTTCAAGATGCGCGGCCCCAATGCGGCGCTGCCCAAGACGCTGGCGCAGCCGACCGTCACCACCCTGATTATCCCGGTCAAGCAGGCGATGGAGAAGGGTGCCGACTACAACCGCAATCCGATCGGCACCGGCCCGTTCGTGTTCAAGGAATGGCGCGCCGCCGACCGGCTGATCGCCGAGCGCAATCCCAATTACTGGGACAAGGACAAGCCCTATCTCGACCGGGTGATCGTTCGCCCGCTGCCCGATTCCGACGCCCGCTACGCCAGCCTCGTGAAGGGCGACGTCCAAGTGATCTGGGAGGACCGCGCCGAGAACATCCTGAAGGCCAAGAAGGACAAGAACCTGATCACGCTGAACTGGGTCGGCAGCGGCGCGCTGGTGATCCCGCTCAACACCGTCCGCGAGCCGCTCAACGACAAGCGCGTGCGCCAGGCGATCTCGATGGGACTCAACCGCAAGGGCAACGCCGCCGTCCTCAGCCAAGGCCTGCGCCCGGTCTACGACGATCCGTACGGCCCGGCCTCGGGCATCGAGTGCAAGGACAACGGCGCGCTGGGCTACGACCCCGAGAAGGCCAAGAAGCTGGTGGCCGACTACGGCAAGCCGATCAAGCTGGTGCATACCGTGACGGCGACGCCGCGCGGCCGCGAGGGCGCGCAGGTCTTCCAGGCCGACATGAAGAAGATCGGCATCGACGTCGAGATCAAGCCAGTCGACCAGACCCAGCTCGTCAAGGAGACGCTGAGCCGCGACTTCCTGGTCTCGGGCTGGCGCATCATCGACCTGGCCGACGTCGACCCGCAGATGTTCGCCAACTTCCACTCCAAGAGCCCGATCAACTTCTCCGGCTACAACAACGCCGAAGTCGACCGGCTGCTGCTGATCGGCCGCACCAGCCTCGACGAGAACAAGCGCAAGGCGGCCTACTGCGACCTGATCAGGATCATGAACGACGACGTGGTGTGGCTGTGGACCGGCTCCAACACCGACTTCGCCATCACCCGCGCCAACGTCCGCGGCATTCCGGCGCTGCGGGGCGGCGCGGTTCAGGTCGAGGCGGCGTGGCTGGCAAAGTAACGGCGGCGTCCGGCCGCGTGATGTAAGGCGGCTCCAGTGCATTGGCTGGCGCGCCAGGTGCTGCGGCTGGCAGTGGTGCTGTTTTGCGTCACGCTGCTGACCTACCTGATCGTCAACATCCTGCCCGGCGACGTGGCGATGGTCATCCTGGGTTCGCTGGCCACGCCGCAGGATATCGCGGGCCTGCGCGCCGACCTCGGCCTCGATCGGCCGATGCTGGTGCGCTACTTCGACTGGCTGGGCTCGGCCCTGTCGGGCGATCTTGGCCGTTCCTACCGCAATGGCGAGCCGGTGGCGCAGGCCATCGCCGACCGGCTGCCGGTGTCGCTGCAGCTCATGGTGATGGCCCAGATCATCGCGCTCGGCATCGCCGTGCCGGCCGCACTGCTCTCGGTGCGCCGGCCGGGCGGGCTGTTCGATCGCATGTCGGCCTCGGCGGCATTCGGCTTCCTGGCGATGCCCAACTTCATGCTCGGCATCGTGCTGATCTACCTGTTCTCGGTGACTTTCGACCTGCTGCCGGCGACCGGCTTCTCGCCGATGTCGGAAGGCCTGTGGGACAATCTCGTGTCGATGACCCTGCCGGCGCTGACCCTGGGGCTGATCGAATGGACCGTGCTGATGCGGGTGCTGCGCTCGGACCTGCTGACCACGCTCAAGGAGGATTTCATCCTGCTCGCCCGCGCCAAGGGCCTGCCGCCGTGGCGCGTCCTGCTGCAGCATGCGCTGCGTCCGTCCTCGTTCACCCTGATCACCGTGCTCGGCCTCAACATCGGCGGCTTGATCGGCGGCGCGGTGATCGTCGAGCAGATCTTCGCGCTGCCCGGCGTCGGCCGCCTGCTGCTGGGCGGCATCTTCAACCGCGACCTGATCCTGGTACAGGGCACGGTGTCGTTCATCGCCGCGGGCTTCGTGCTCATCAACTTCCTGGTCGACATGCTCTACGCCGTGCTCGACCCCAGGGTGCGCTATGCACGCTTCCGCAGCTAAGGGCGCCACCGTCGCCGCGACGCGGACGCGGCGGCGCTGGCGCTGGGCGCTCGCCCTGCCGCTGGGCTGGCTCGTGCTGGTGACTTTCCTGGCCGTCACCGCCGACTGGATCGGCCTGCCCGATCCGGCGGCACAGGAACTCATCCTGCGCCGCAAGCCGCCGTCGCTGGAGTACCTGCTGGGCACCGACAATCTCGGGCGCGACATGCTGTCCCGCATCATCTACGGCGCGCGCACGTCGTTGATCGTCGGCATCTGCGCGCCGTTCCTGGGATTCCTGATCGGCGGCGCGATCGGCATGAGCGCCGGCTACTTCCGCGGCAAGGTCGACCTGCTGGCGGTGGGCTTCATCGACGTCCTGCTCGCCTTCCCGGCGCTGGTGCTGGCGCTCACCTTCACCGCCTACCTCGGCCAGAGCCTGTTCAACGTCACCCTGGCGCTCGGCATCCTGTCCATTCCCGCCGCGGCGCGGGTGTCGCGCGCCAACACGCTGGCCTGGGCCAACCGCGACTTCGTGCTGGCCGCCCGCACCATCGGCGCCAGCAACTGGCGTATTCTGACGCGCGAGATCCTGCCCAACCTGCTGCCGCCCATGTTCGCCTTCTGGCTGGTGGCGATCAGCGTCATCATCGTGGCGGAGGGCGCGCTGTCGTTCCTCGGTCTCGGCATCCCGGCGCCGCAGCCGAGCTGGGGCGGCATGATCGCCGACGGCCGCGAAGCGCTCGACGTGGCGCCGCACACCGCCCTGATCCCGGCGGCGGTGATGTTCGCCACCGTGCTGTCGCTCAATTTCGTGGGCGACATAGTGCGCAACATGGTCGACCCGCGGAGGTCGGCGCTGTGAGCGACGCTCCGTTCCTGTCGGTGCGCGACGCACCCCTCTTGTCCGTGCGTGACGCACGAGTTGGTTTCGCCACGGCGCGCGGACCGCTCCGCGCCGTCGATGGCGTGTCGTTCGACCTCCAGGCGGGCCGCACGCTGGGCATCGTGGGCGAATCCGGATCGGGGAAATCGGTCCTCGTACGCTCGCTGATCGGCTTGGTGGGCGAGGCCTCCGGCGCCCAGGTCGCCGGCCAGGTACTGCTCGACGGTCGCGACCTACGGTCGCTGTCGCCCGCCGAGATGCGCGCCGTGCTGGGCCGCGAGATCGGCATCGTCTTCCAGGACCCGATGACCTCGCTCAATCCGGTGATGAAAATCGGCCGCCAGATCGGCGAGGGCCTGCGGCTCAACCGCGGGATGGATGCCGCCGCCGCCGCCCGCCGCGCCGTCGACCTGCTGGCCGAGGTCGGCATTCCGGAACCAGAACGTCGCGCGGCTCAGTACCCCCATGAGATGTCGGGCGGCATGCGCCAGCGCGTGGCCATCGCCATCGCCATCGCCTGCGAGCCCAAGCTCCTGATCGCCGACGAGCCGACGACGGCGCTCGACGTCACCGTGCAGCGCCAGATTCTCGATCTGCTGCAGCGCGAGCAGCGCCAGCGCGGCATGGCGATGATCCTGATCACCCACGATCTCGGCGTCGCCGCCGGCCGCACCGACGACATCATGGTGATGTATGCCGGCCGCGCCGTCGAAATGGCGACGACGCGCGAGATTTTCCGGTCGGCCCGCATGCCCTACACCGAGGCGCTGCTGCGTTCGCTGCCGCGGCTGAGCGATCCCACGCATACGAGGCTCTCGGCCATTCCCGGCCGGCCACCCGATCTCGCGCGGCGCACCGGCGGTTGCTCCTTCGCGCCGCGCTGCCGCTATCGCGACGCGCGCTGCGACGAGGAGCAGCCGCCGGAGACTCGCGAGCAGACCCGCGAGGGCGGGCGCGGCTACGCCTGCTTCCATCCGATAGGGGCGGGCGCTTGAGCGATCTCCTCAGCATCGCCGGCCTGACGGTCGAATATCCGGTCGGCGGCGGCCGCCACGTCCATGCCGTCAGCGACGTCACGCTCGCCGTCCGCGAAGGCGAGACGTTGGGGCTGGTGGGCGAATCGGGTTCGGGCAAGTCGTCGCTGGCGCGGGCGCTTCTGCAGCTGCCGCCGCCCAAGGCCGGCAGCGTGTTGTTCGAGGGCAACGAACTGACCCGGATGCGCGGCGAGGCGTTGCGCGCGGTGCGACCGCGCCTGCAGATGATCTTCCAGGATCCGATCGCCTCGCTCAATCCGCGGCGCCGGGTGGCCGAAATCGTGGCCGAGCCGCTGGTCGTATCCGGCGTGCGCGATCCGGCCGAGCGCACGCGGCGCGTGCGCGCCGTCATGGAGGCGGTCGGCCTCGATCCCGATGTCGTGTGGAGCCGCCGGCCGCATGAATTCTCCGGCGGCCAGTGCCAGCGCATCGCCATCGCCCGCGCGCTCGTGCTCGAGCCCAAGCTGATCGTCTGCGACGAGCCGGTCTCGGCGCTCGACGTCTCGATCCGTGCCCAGATCCTCAACCTGCTCGACGACATGAAGGCGCGCTTTGGGCTCACGCTTCTGTTCATCGCCCACGATCTCGCGGTGGTGAAGTCGGTGTCCGACCGGGTGGCGGTGATGTATCTCGGCAAGCTGTGCGAGGTGGCGGATTCGACGTCGCTGTTCGCCACGCCGGCGCACCCCTATACGGCCGCCCTGATGGCGGCGATCCCCGAGCCCGATCCCGACATCCCGCTGGGCGACACCAAGCTCAAGCCCGGCGATCCGCCGTCGCCGCTCGATCCGCCCTCGGGCTGCCGCTTCCGCACCCGCTGCCCGCACGCGGAGGCGCGCTGCGCCGCCGAGGTGCCGCCGCTGCGCGAGATCGCGACCGGCCGCGAAGTCGCCTGCCATTTCCCGTTGATCGGCTGACCGGCCGAACGAAAAACGGCGCGCATCGCTGCGCGCCGCTCTTTCCCGATTGGTCGGAGCGAGAGGATTCGAACCTCCGGCCCCTAGCTCCCGAAGCTAGTGCTCTACCAGGCTGAGCTACGCTCCGTCAGTGATACGGACTCCGGCCCGCTCGGGAGGCGGGGTTATAGCCGTGGCCTACCGGGGTCGCAAGTATGGTCGCCAGCCTGGTCCGGAGGGCGGTCTCATGGCGGGTTGCCTCGCCCCGCGGCCTAACCTAGGCTCCGGCTCAACAGGGAAGAAAACAAGCGTAACTATCATCCGCGCGTGCCGAACAAGCCAGTCCGCCGCCCGCCATCTGGGGCGTCGGATAATAAACCGCGATGAGAGCGACACATCATGCCCGAGACGGTGCTCGAGCTCGACGACCTGACCGTACGCTTTCGCCTGAGGCGGGGAGATCTCACGGCGGTCAATGGCGTGTCCTTCGCCATCGGCCGCGGCGAGACCTTCGGGCTGGTGGGCGAATCCGGTTCGGGCAAGTCGGTGACGGCGCGGGCGATCATGCGGCTGATCCCCGACCCGCCGGGCGAGATCCAGCGCGGCCGCATCCTGTTCGGCGGCGACAATGTCCTCGACAAGAGCGACGCCGAGATGCGCGCGCTGCGCGGCCGCCACATCGCCATGGTGTTCCAGGAGCCGATGAGCGCGCTCAATCCGGTATTCACCGTGTGCGAGCAGATTTCCGACGCGCTGCGGACAAACCTCGGATTGTCGAAGCAGGAGGCGCGCGAGCGCGTCGTCGAGCTGTTGTCCCTGGTCGGCATCCCGTCGCCGCGGAAGCGGCTCGACAGCTACGTCCACGAGTTCTCCGGCGGCATGCGCCAGCGCGTGATGCTGGCGATGGCCTTGAGCTGCAATCCGGGCTTCCTCATCGCAGACGAGCCGACCACGGCGCTCGATGTCACCATCCAGGCCACCATCCTGGAGCTGATCACCGGCATGATCGAGCGGCTCGGGATGTCGCTGCTGTTCATCACCCACAATCTCGGCGTCGTCGCCCACTCCTGCGACAAAATCGGCGTGATGTATGCCTCGCACATGGTCGAGCTCGGCGAGAAGCGCGAGATCTTCGCCAATCCGCAGCATCCCTACACCGTGGGATTGCTGAACTCGATCCCGCGCCTCGACATCCAGGCGCGGCACCTGACCCCGATCACCGGATCGGTCTGCAACATGATGGAGCCACCGTCGGGCTGCAAATTCCATCCGCGTTGCGCACACGCGATGGACGTCTGCCGGCGAGAGGTTCCCCGGCTCAAGGAAGTGGCGCCCGGCCACCTTGCCGCGTGCCATCTGCACGATCGGGGATGACCTCATGACGGTGCAAGAATCGACCAGCGACATGCTGCTGGAGGTCAGGGGCCTCACCAAGCATTTCACGCTGCATGGCGACATCTATTCGAAGCTGGCCGGCGAAAAGGCCCAGGTGCTGAAGGCGGTCGATGGCATCGACTTCCACATCCGCCGCGGCGAGACGCTGGGCCTGGTGGGCGAAAGCGGCTGCGGCAAGTCGACGACGGCGCGGCTGGTGACGCGGCTGATCGAGCCCACCGCCGGAGAAGTGAGGTTGAAGGACGAGGATCTGCTGGCGTTCTCGCATCGGCGGATGAAGGAGACGCGCAAGGACATTCAGCTGGTGTTCCAGGATCCCTATAGCTCTCTCAATCCGCGCAAGACGATCATGCATATTCTTAGCCGGCCGATGGAGATCCACGGTCTGGCGCGCAGCTGGAACGAGAAGCGCGAGCGCGTGCTGCACCTGCTGCACCGCGTCGGGCTGAGCGTCGAGCATATCGACCGCTATCCGCACGAGTTTTCGGGCGGCCAGCGCCAGCGCATCGCCATCGCTCGCGCGCTCTCGGTCGACCCCGAGCTGGTGATCGGCGACGAGCCGGTGTCGGCGCTCGACGTCTCGATCCAGGCACAGGTGCTGAACCTGTTCCGCGACCTGCAGGAGGAGTTCGGGCTCACCTACCTGTTCATCGCCCACGATCTCAGCGTCATCCGCCACATCAGCGACCGCGTGGCGGTGATGTATGTCGGCAAGATCGTCGAGACCGCGCCGGCGAGCGCGCTGTTCGACAGGCCGCTACATCCCTACACCAAGGCGCTGCTGGCGGCCGTGCCCGAGGCCGACCCGTCCAAGCCGCCGCCCCGGCTGACGCTCAAGGGGGAAGTCTCGACCCCGATCGACCCGCCGCCCGGCTGCCGGCTGTGCGGCCGCTGTCCGCGCGAGTTGCCGGTGTGCGCCGAGGTCGAGCCGCAGTTGGTCGATGTCGGCGGCGGCCGCCAGGTCGCCTGCCACAATTTGTGACGATCAACGCTCGGCCAGCCGCGGGTCGAGGATGTCGCGCAGGCCGTCGCCGAACAGGTTGAAGGCCAGCACCGTGTAGCAGATGGCGAGTCCCGGGAAAGCGGCGATCAACGGATGGGTCTCCATGTAGTCGCGTGCGGCGCTGAGGTCGGAGCCCCAGTCCGGCGTTGGCGGCGGTGTACCGAGCCCGAGGAACGACAGCGCCGCCACGATCAGAATGACGGAGCCCAGCCGCACCGTGGAGGTCACGATCAGCGGCGAGATGATATTGGGCAGGATCTGGCTCAGTGCGATGCTGACCGACGAATCGCCCACCGCACGGGACGCCTCGACGTACTCCTTCTGTTTCTCGGCCAGCACCGAGCCTCGCGCGAGCCGCGCTTTCTCGGGCATGCCGGCAAGGGCAAGCGCTCCCACCAGCACGAGATCGATCATCACGCCCTCGAGTTTCCAGGCCTGGGCGACCGTCACGAACAGGAGATAAAGCAGCAACCCCGGGAAAGCGAGCAGCCCGTCGACGATGCGCATGCCGATGGTGTCGGCGAGCCCGCCGAAGTAGCCGGTCAGCACGCCGAACGGCACGCCCACCACCAGCGAGAGCGCGACCGCCACGACGGCGATGGTGACCAGCCGCCTCCCGCCATAGAGCAGCCGCGAGTAGATGTCGCGACCCAGGCGGTCGGTTCCCAGCAGGTGCTTCTCGGAGGGCGGCTGCAAGCGCTCGCGGTAGTTCTGCTTGATCGGATCGTGCGTTGCGAGCCACGGCGTCCCGATGCAGGCGCCGAACAGCAGCACCAGCATGACCGCGCCGATCGACGCGGTGCGGCTCTTGCGCAACTCGTGCCAGGCGTTCGAGAGCGCGGTGGCGAGTCGTCTGCTCCGCGGCGGCGCCGGCGGTGTGCGCCAGACGATCGCACCATCGACCAGCTTGTCGGCTTCCAGTTCGGACATGGCCGGTCCTCTAGGCGAATTTGACGCGCGGGTTGAGGAGTCTGTAGGTCAGGTCGACCAGCAGGTTCATGACGACGACGATGCAGCCCAGGACCAGCACGCCCGCCTGGATCAGCGGATAGTCGCGCTGCAGGATCGCCTCGAAGATAGCGCGGCCGATGCCCGGCCAGGCGAAGATCGACTCCAGCACCACGGTGCCGCCGAGCAGGTTGGCGAGCTGCAGGCCCGAAATGGTGATGGTCGGGATCATGGCGTTGCGCAGCGTGTACTTGAAGACCACCTTGCGCTCGCTGTGGCCGAGCGCGCGCGCGGTGTCGACGTACTCCTTGCTGAGCTCGTCGAGCATAGAGGAGCGCGTCAGCCGTGTCGTGAACGCCGCCTGCCGGAAGCCGATGGCCGCCGCCGGCAGGATCAGGAACTGCAGGCTGCCCCAGAAATCCTCGAACGGGCTGACGTAGCCCGAAGATGGCAGCCAGCCGAGGTAGAGCGAGAACAGCAGCACGCAGAGGATCGCGAACCAGAACTCGGGAATCGAGATGCCGGCGAGCGACGTCACCTGCGCGGTGTAGTCGACCGCGGAATTGCGGCGCACGGCGGCGAAAGTGCCGAGCGGTACGGCGATCAGCATGGAGAGTACGATCCCGACCGAGGCCAGGTAGACCGTAGCCGGGATGCGGCTCAGCAGCTCGAGCGAGATCGGCCGCCGCGTGACAAGCGAGTTGCCGAAATCGAACTGCAGGGCTCGTCCGAGCCACAGCACGTAGCGCTCGTGAACCGGCCGGTCGAGGCCGTACTCCTTGGTGAGGATGGCGCGCGCTTCCTCGATGTCGCCGCCCTCGGTGCCGACCAGCGTGTCGACGATTGAACCCGGCAGCGCCTCGACGAAGGCGAATACCGCCACGCTCAACACCAGCAGGACGGGGACGAGCTGGGCGATGCGGCGAAGCGTATAGGCGAGCATCGCCCGCCCCGCCTCAGCCTTCGATCCAGGTACGTCGCATGCCGGCGCCCGAGTAGCTCCAAGGTCCCGAGTAGGACACTGCGTAGTTCTTCACGCGGGCGCGGTTGCCGGCCATCATCAGCGGCACGAAGTGCGTATAGAGCATCGGCAGGTCCTTGTTCACCAGCGTCTCGACGTCGGCATACATCAGCCGGCGCTTGGCCCGGTCGCGCTCCTTGCGCGCCGCCAGGATGATCTGGTCGGCCTTTTCGTTCTTGTAGCCGACGCGGCGGCGGTTCTCCGGTGCGGTCGACAGGATGTTGCGGCCGTACCAGCCGTCGGGGTCGAGGCGGTAGGAGTTGGCCGTAGAGTCGATGTGGTAGTCGCCCTTGTTCTGCTTATCGAGCATGACCGGCGACGGCAGAATCTCGAGCACGGCATTGAAGCCGGCGTCCTTCAGCATGGCGTGCACGAGTTCGCCCGACTGCTGCATGTAGGGGAAGGTATCGTTGGCGATGATGATGAACCTCTCGTCGCCGCCCTTGGCCTTCTTGCGCAACGACTTGGCCTTGTCGGGATCGAACTTCGGCCAGCCCTCGATGTCTTTCGAGTGCCAGGGGCTGGCCGAGCTGTAGAAGCCCTTGGAGATCTCGCCGATGCCGTTGAAAACGGCCTGATGGATGCCCTCGTGGTCGATCGCGTGGGCGATCGCCTGCCGCAGCAGATGGGCGTCGGGGTTGTCCTTTTCCGACAGGAGACCGTTCTTGAGGTTGAAGAACATCATTGCCGTACCGACCTGGGGCACGTCCCAGGTGTCGAAGGTCCTGCCGTGGTCCTTCTTGAAGGCCGGTGCATCGGCATAGGCGACGTTGTCGATGAGGTCGAGCTCGCCTGTGCGCAGCGCGGTCAGGCGGACGCGGTCCTCCTTCTTCGGCCGTCCGATCAGCCCGTCGAGATAGGGTAGAGAGTTGCCCTCGGAATCGGTCTCCCAGAAGTTCTCGAAGCGGACCAGCTCGCAGACGTCGAGGCGCCGCCACGACTTGAATTTGAACGGGCCGCAGTTGACCGGATGCGTGTCGACCGTGTCGACCGCCCCCGGCGACATCAGGTTCACCGGATAGTAGATGAGGTTGATGTCGAGGGCGGCGTGGGCCTCCTTGAGATGGAACCGGATGGTGTGCTTGTCGTCCACCGTGACACGCTCGACGTCGGACAGGACCGAGCGCGTGAACGCGTGACTGGTCTTGGGATCCTTGATGCGCTCGATGTTCCACTTGACCGCTTCGGCATCGATGGTCTGGCCGTTGTGAAACTCCGCACCGCGCCGGAGCTTGAACGTCCAGGTCATGAGGTCGGACGAGGCGTCCCACGATTCGGCGACGGCCGGCTTGGGCTGCATCTTGTCGTCGAAATCGACCAGCCCGCCGGTGATGCCGGTCAGCGGATGCGAGACGAAATAGATGATGTTGCGATGGGTATCGAGCGCGATGGAGTCGTCGCGCGTACCAAACCGCAGCGTACCGCCGCGTTTGGGGTGCTTCTTCGGTGGCGACTGTGCGTCGGCCAAACCGGGTACGCCGGCGAGCGCGGCGCCCGCTAGGGCTGTGCTCGCCTTGAGGAAACTACGCCGTGTACTGTCGGAACCCTTGTTGTGCGCATCGTCGGTCATGACGTCGCCTCCCAGATTTTTTGGTTGGGCCGAAGTTGGCTATGTGGATGAACGCTTACTCGATAAAAACCTCCTGATTGGCCTGGCCAATGTCGGGTTCCCGCGGCAATTCTCGGCGCGCGCGATCTTGCAGGTCGGAACAACCTGCCGTCATTCGGTGTGAAGGTCAACGCCCGGCCGGCAGTCCTGCAGCGGGTCGCTAGCACCGATTCGGCTCGCTATAGTCGCTCCGCGCCTGGACCTGCGGGGATTACATGGCAAAGAGCAAGAGACTGAAAATCGCGCTGATCGGCTATGGCGCCATCAGCCAGACCCTGTTCGAGCTGTTCGCGGCCAAGAAGCCTCCGATCGATATCGTCGGTGTCCTGGTGCGGGAGGGCCGCATCAAGGCGACGCAGAAGAAGGTCGGGGCCAAGGTCGCGGTGGTCGATTCGCTGAAGGCGCTGCTCAAGCTCGAACCCGATGTCGTGGTCGAGGCGGCGAGCCAGCAGGCGGTGCGCGACTGGGGCGAGACGATCCTGAAGAAGGGCTTCGATTTCATGGTGATCGCCACCGGCGCCTACGGCGATCCCAAACTCTGGAAGAGCCACGTGAAGGCCGCCGAAAAGAGCGGCGCGCGGTTGCGCCTGCCGTCGGGGGCGATCGCGGGGCTGGACGGGCTGCTGGCGATGCGGCTCGGCACCCTCACCAAGGTGAAATACGTGTCGATCAAGCCGCCGCATGCCTGGACCGGCACGCCGGCCGAGACCGATTTCGACCTGCCGTCGATCAAGGAGCCGACGGTGATCTTCCGCGGCAAGCCGGCCGATGCGGGCCGCCTATATCCGAAGAATGCCAACCTCGCGGTGACGGTCGCGCTGTGCGGCGCCGGACTAGAGCATACCGAGATCGAGTTGGTGGCCGATCCCACCCTGCCGCCGGGCACTAACGCCAGCCGCCTGGAGGTGGTGGCCGACTCGGGCGAGATGACGCTGCAGCGGCTGGGCCGCGCCATGCCGGACAATCCCAAGACCGGCGTGCTGACGGCGCTCACCATGGCGGACGACCTGATGAAGATCGTCCGCTCGAGCGACTGGTAGAAATCTAGCGCTGGCTGCCGTGATGGCGCATCCCGCCGCCGGCCATGCCGCGCGGCCTGTCGAGGATCGCCTTCTGCTCCGGCGTCAGCACGGCGTAAAGCGCGGTGAGCGTGGGCTTCACCGCCTCGATCGAGGCGACGCGGGCCTTCATCGCATCCTCTTCCATCGACAGGCGGTCGACGTAGTTGGGACGTTCCTTCATTTCGGCCGGCAGCGTCGCGCAGCGGGCACCCGACTTGGTGTTGGCCTCGTCCGAGGCCTTCTCGAAGGCGTTCCAGGCGGTCATCTGCTCCGGCTTCAACTCCAAGCGTGCCTTGATGTAAGCGCGGTTGCCGATGCGGCGCGCCAGCATGTCCTGGCACATGGACTTTGGCGAGAAGGTGCGGCCGGCCGCGGCGACTGGCGGCGCTGCCTGGGCGAGCTCGATCATGTCGCTGTCGCTGTCGCGGTCGAGGGCGGAGGCAGGGCTTGCGAAGGCAAAGCTCGCGGCGGTGGCCAGAAGCACGAAACGGAGGGACATCGAACACCTCACCCGGAAAAAGGAGCGTTCCGATGATACGGCCCGAACGGACCGAGCGTGCCCGGCGCCAAGGTTAAGTTATGTAAAGTTGGGGCCCGGATCATTCGTGCGGAGCTCGGCCATCCACCGGGCAAAAGCCTCGCGCTCGGCCGGCGTCATGTGCAGCCCTTCCTTGGTCCGCCGCCACAGCACGTCCTCGGCCTCGACCGCCCATTCGTCGCGGATCAGGTAGCGGACCTCGACCTCGTAGAGGTGGCCGCCGAAGTGCCGGCCGAGATCGGCCACCGTCTTCACCTGGTCCAGCAGCTCGCCCAGCCCCGAGCCATGCCGGCGCGCCAGCGCCCGGACGAGCTCCCGGGGCAGGCCGGGCTTGGTCTGGGCCGCGCCGTCGACGAAGCGGTCGAAGGCCTCCTCGAAGGTGGGCGCATCGGCCAGCTCGCCGTCGAACACCGCCCGCGCTGCCGTCCAGGGCCCGCCCATGCGCGGGAAATAGGGCTTCAGGTCCGCCAGCGCATGTTCTGCGAGGCGGCGGTAGGTCGTGATCTTGCCGCCGAACACCGAGAGCAGCGGCGCGGTGCCGACAGCACCGTCTACTTCGAGATGATAGTCGCGCGTCACCGCCGAGGGATTGTCGTCGCCATCGTCGAACAGCGGGCGCACGCCGGAATAGGTCCAGACCACATCGGCCGGCGTCACCGGCTTCTGCATGTAGTGGCCGGCGATCTCGCAGAGATAGGCGATCTCCTCGGGCGTGCAGACCGGCTTTTCGCCGAACTCGGAAGGGATGTCGGTGGTGCCGATGACCGTGAAGTCGCGCTCGTAGGGAATGATGAAGACGATGCGGTTGTCGCTGTTCTGCAGGATGAAGGCGTGGTCGCCCTCGTAGAGCCGCGGCACCACGATGTGGCTGCCCTTGATCAGGCGCACGCGCTTGGTGGTGCGGATGGGCGTCTGCTCGTCGAGGAAGTGTTTGACCCAGGGGCCGGCGGCGTTGACCAGGCCGCGCGCCTCGAGATGCACCGCCGTGCCGTCGGGCGCGGCGAGCTCGATGTGCCAGAGCTTGCCGTCGTCGCTGCGCCGGGCGGAGACGCAGCGGTGGCGGGCGAAGATGCGGGCGCCCATCTCGCGCGCCGACTTCATGTTGGCGATCACCAGGCGGGCGTCGTCGACCCAGGCGTCGGAATAGACGAAGCCCTTCTTGAACGACGGCTTCAACCCGGCGCCGTACTTCGAGCCCGGCAGGTCGATCGCCTCCGACTTGGGCAGGGTCATGTGCCAGTCGAGGTGGTCGTAGAGGAAGAGGCCGAGCCGGAGCATCCAGCGCGGGCGCAGGTGCGGCTCGTGCGGCAGGACGAAGCGCATCGGGAAGGCCAGGTGCGGGGCCTTGGCCAGCAGCACCTCGCGCTCCATCAGGGCCTCGCGGACCAGCCGGAACTCGTATTGCTCGAGGTAGCGCAGGCCGCCGTGGATCAGCTTGCTCGAGGCCGAGGAGGTGGCGCTGGCGAAATCGTTCATTTCGCAGAGCCCGACCTTCAGCGACCGTCCCACCGCATCGCAGGCGATTCCCGCGCCATTGATCCCGCCACCGACCACGAACAGGTCGAGCGGGGCGTCCTCCCTCGCTTCCATGCCCGATCCTATAGCGGGGGCTGGCGCGGGAGGCGAGCGGACTGCTTGGCCCCTTCGACTTGACCCCGTTGAAGGGTGTGCGCACAAGCGGTCCATGGGTCTGTTGCTCAAACTCGCGCTGCTCGGGGTCGCGCTCTACGCGGCGTACAAAACCTTCTCCCGCTGGAAGGGCCTTTACGACCGCTTCGTCGGTCCGCCGCCGGTTCCGCAAAAGCCGGAGCCGCCGCGCGCGCCCGAACCGCCTCCGGCGACCCAAACCGCCCAGGCCAAGCCCAGGGTGATCGAGGAAACCGTCCAATGTGCGGGCTGCGGTGCCTATGTTTCGACCGCTGCCGCAAAATGCGGCGGTTGCGGCCGTCCCCTGCCATAAGGCCGCAACAGGCCGTCGGCGTGCTTGACCGGGGTGGGGGTCGCACCTATTTTGCCGCACCGCAAAAACGGCCTTAAGTCGCGGAAACAAAAGGCTTCTTGAGCTTCGGGGAATATCGGTGTCCGCACCCGCCAAGCCGACGTGCTTCCAGGAATTGATCCTCACCCTGCAGGACTATTGGGCCGGACAGGGCTGCCTGATCCTCCAGCCGTTCGACATGGAGATGGGTGCCGGCACCTTCCACACCGCCACGACCCTGCGCGCGCTCGGGCCGAAGCCGTGGCGAGCGGCCTATGTGCAGCCGTCGCGCCGGCCTTCGGACGGCCGCTACGGCGAGAATCCCATGCGGCTGCAGCACTATTATCAATTCCAGGCGATTCTGAAGCCATCACCGCCGGACATTCTCGAGCGCTATCTCGGCTCGCTCGAGGCGATCGGCATCGATACCTCCCTGCACGATATCCGCTTCGTCGAGGACGACTGGGAGAGCCCGACGCTCGGCGCCTGGGGGCTGGGCTGGGAAGTGTGGTGCGACGGCAGCGAGATCAGCCAGTTCACCTACTTCCAGCAGGTCGGCGGCATCGAGGTTGACATGGTCGCGGGCGAGATCACCTACGGGCTCGAGCGGCTGGCAATGTACCTGTTCGACAAGAAGTCGATCTACGAGTTGCCCTACAACCGCACCGACTCCGAGGTGCCGCTGACCTATGGCGACGTCTTCCTGCAGAACGAGCAGGAGCAGTCGGCCTACAATTTCGAGCATGCCGACACCGACATGCTGTTCCGGCATTTCGCCGACGCCGAGAAGGAATGCGGCAAGCTGGTAGGGAAGAAGCTGCCGCTGCCGGCCTACGAGCAGTGCATCAAGGCGAGCCATACCTTCAACCTGCTCGATGCGCGCGGCGTGATCAGCGTGACCGAGCGGCAAAGTTTCATTCTGCGCGTGCGCGAGCTTGCCAAGGCGTGCTGCGAGGCGTGGCTCGTGACACAGAAGGAGGCCGCCTGAGATGGCCGAGCTTCTGCTCGAACTCCTGTCCGAAGAGATTCCCGCGCGCATGCAGGCGCGGGCGTCGGAGGACCTGAAACGGCTGGTCTGCGACGGGCTGAAAGCCGCCGGCCTTTCATTCACCGGCGCGCGCGCCTTCGCGACGCCGCGGCGGCTGGCGCTGGTCGTCGAGGGGCTGCCGGTCGCCCGCGAAGACGTGAGCGAGGAGCGGCGCGGGCCGCGCGTCGGCGCGCCGGACCAGGCGGTCCAGGGGTTCCTGAAGGGCGCTGGACTCTCGTCGCTCGACAGGGCCGAGAAGCGCGACACCGGCAAGGGTGAGTTCTGGTTCGCCGTCGTGACCAAGAAGGGTGGGCCGACGGCCGACGCGCTGCCCGGCATCATCGATGCCGCGATGAAGGCGCTGCCCTGGCCGAAATCGATGAAGTGGGGCAGCGGCACCATGCTCTGGGTGCGGCCGCTGCAGTCCATCGTGGCGCTGTTCGACGGCAAGGTGCTGGCGGGCGAGGTGGCCCCAGGCGGCGCGATGAAGCCGATCGCCTTCGGCGACGCCACGCGCGGGCATCGCTTCCTCAGCAAGGGTGAATTCAAGGTCTCGGACTTCGCCGACTACACGGCCAAGCTTCGTGCCGCCCATGTCGTGCTCGATCCCGCGGAGCGCAAGAAGATCATCCTCGCGGGAACGGAGAAGCTTGCCACCGGCGCGCAAGTGACACTGAAGGCGGACGAAGGCCTGCTCGACGAAGTGGCGGGCCTGGTCGAATGGCCGGTGCCGCTGCTCGGCACGATCGATGCGCAGTTCATGGACGTGCCGCCCGAAGTGCTGATCCTCTCCATGAAGACGCACCAGCGCTACTTCGCGACGACCAAGGACGATGGCACGCTCGCCAACCGCTTCGTCGTGGTCGCCAACAATGTGGCGCGCGACGGCGGCAAGGCGATCGCCGACGGCAACGAGCGCGTGCTGCGCGCGCGCCTGAGCGACGCAAAATTCTTCTGGGACCAGGATCGCAAGACGACCCTGGAAAGCCGGCTGCCGGCTCTGAAAGGCATCGTCTTCCACGCCAAGCTCGGCACGCAGGCCGAGCGCGTCGAGCGCATCGTCAAGCTCGCGGGCGAGATCGCGAAGTTCGTGCCGGGCGCCGACTCCAAACAGGTCGAGCAGGCGGCGCGCCTTGCCAAGGCCGATCTCGTGACCGGCATGGTGGGCGAGTTCCCCGAGCTGCAGGGCATCGTGGGCCGCTACTACGCGCTCGGCGAGAAGCTGCCGGCGACGGTGGCCGACGCGATCGGCGATCACTATGCGCCGGCCGGTCCAAACGACCGCTGCCCCAATGCGCCGGTGTCCATCGCGGTGGCGCTGGCCGACAAGCTCGATGCGCTTATCGGCTTCTGGGCGATCGGCGAGAAGCCGACCGGCTCGCGCGATCCCTTTGCATTGCGCCGCGCGGCGCTGGGTATCATCCGCATCGTGGTGGAGAACAAGATCCGACTGCCGCTCGGCACGTTCTTCAAATCGGGCGACCTGATGGACTTCTTCGCCGACCGCCTGAAAGTCCAGGTGCGCGAGAAAGGTGGGCGGCACGATGTCGTCGATGCCGTCTTCGCGCTGGGGGGCGAGGACGATCTGGTTCGCCTGTTGGCGCGCGTGGACGCGCTGCAGGCGTTCCTCGGTACTGAAGCCGGCAAGAACCTGCTCACCGCCTATGGCCGGGCCGCCAACATCGTTCGTGCCGAGGAGAAGAAAGACAAGGCGCTGGCCGCCAGGATCGCCGTTGCACCCGATACGGCGCTGCTGGAACAGGCCGAGGAGAAAGCCGTGGCGGCCTCCCTGGCCGAGGTCGAGCGCGCGCTCGGACCGGCGCTTAAGGCCGAGGACTTCGCCGGCGCGATGGCGGCCTTCGCCTGCTTGCGCGGGCCGATCGACGCTTACTTCGAAAAGGTCACAGTGAATGTCACGGATAGGCCTGATTTGCGGCTAAACAGGCTTAAGTTGCTCAACAAGATTCGCGCCACCATGGACCAGGTGGCGGATTTTTCGAAGATCGAGGGCTGAGAATGTCCAAGTGGGTTTACTGTTTCGGGGATGGCAAGGCCGAAGGAGGCGCCGAGATGCGCAACCTTCTGGGCGGCAAGGGCGCCAACCTGGCCGAGATGTCGAGCCTCGGCCTGCCGGTCCCGCCGGGCTTCACCATCACGACCGAGCTCTGCACGCACTACTACGCCAACAAGGAGACCTATCCCGCCGAGTTGAACGACGAAGTAGAGGCCGGTGTCGCCTCGATCGAGAAGGTCGTGGGGGCAGGCTTCGGCGATCCCAACAACCCCCTGCTGGTGTCCGTGCGGTCCGGCGCGCGCGCCTCGATGCCGGGCATGATGGACACGGTGCTGAACCTCGGCCTCAACGACCGCACCGTGCTGGGCCTCGCCAAGTCCTCGGGCGACGAGCGCTTCGCCTACGACAGTTACCGCCGCTTCATCCAGATGTACTCGAATGTCGTACTCGACGTCGGGCATCACTATTTCGAGGAAGCGCTGGAGCGCAAGAAAGAGGACCTCGGCGTCACCATGGACACCGACCTCAAGGCCGACGACTGGCGCGCCATCGTGGCCGAGTACAAGAAGATCGTCGAGAAGCGCACCGGCAAGCCGTTCCCGCAGGAGCCGCGCGAGCAGCTCTGGGGCGCCGTCGGCGCGGTGTTCGGCTCGTGGATGAACCAGCGCGCCATCACCTACCGCCGCCTGCATGCGATCCCCGAGAGCTGGGGCACCGCGGTCAACGTGCAGGCCATGGTGTTCGGCAACATGGGCGACGATTGTGCCACCGGCGTCGCTTTTACGCGCGACCCCTCGACCGGCGCCAACCTGTTCTATGGCGAATATCTCGTGAACGCCCAGGGCGAGGACGTGGTGGCCGGCATCCGCACGCCGCAGCACCTCACCGTCGAAGGCAAGCTCGCGCAGAGGTCCGATGCGCCTGCGATGGAAGAGGTGATGCCGGAAGTCTTTAAGCAGCTCGCCGCCGTGCGCCACCGGCTCGAGACGCACTATCGCGACATGCAGGACATCGAGTTCACCGTCCAGCGCGGCAAGCTCTATATGCTGCAGACGCGCAACGGCAAGCGCACCGCAAAGGCTGCGCTGAAAATCGCCGTCGACATGGTGCGCGACGGGCTGATCGACAAGAAGGAGGCCGTGGCGCGCATCGTGCCGGCCTCGCTCGATCAACTCCTGCATCCGACGCTCGATCCCAAGGCCCATCGCAAGGTGATCGCCAAGGGGCTTCCCGCATCTCCTGGCGCCGCCTCGGGCAAGATCGTGTTCTTCGCCGACGACGCCGAGAAGCAGGCGCGGGCCGGCGAGAAGGTCGTTCTGGTGCGCCGCGAGACCAGCCCCGAGGACATTCACGGCATGCATGCCGCCGAAGGCATCCTGACCTCGACCGGCGGCATGACCAGCCACGCCGCCGTCGTGGCGCGCGGCATGGGCAAGCCCTGCGTCGCGGGCGCGGGTGACGTGCGCATCGACGCCAAGACTGCGACTCTCAGCGTCCGCGGCACGGTGGTGAAGGCGGGCGAGATCATCACGCTCGACGGCAGCACCGGCGAGATCATCCTGGGCGTCGTGCCGACCGTGCAGCCCGAGCTCTCCGGCGACTTCGCCGAGCTGATGGTGTGGGCCGACGAGGTCCGCACCTTGGGTATCCGCACCAATGCCGAGACGCCGGCGGACGCGGCCCAGGCGCGCAAGTTCGGCGCCGAGGGCATCGGCCTCTGCCGCACCGAGCACATGTTCTTCGAGGGCGACCGCATCGTGGCGGTGCGCCAGATGATCCTGGCCGACGACGAGAAGAGCCGGCGCACGGCGCTGGCCAAGATCCAGCCGATGCAGCGCCGGGACTTCGTCGAGTTGTTCGAGATCATGGCGGGCCTCCCGGTCACTATCCGCCTCCTCGATCCGCCGCTGCACGAGTTCCTGCCCAAGACGCCGGCCGAGATGGAAGTCGTGGCCAGGGATCTCGGCGTCGACGTCAAGGAGATCGAGGAGCGCGCCCACAAGCTGCACGAGTTCAACCCGATGCTCGGCCATCGCGGCGTACGGCTCGGAATCTCCTATCCGGAGATCTACGAGATGCAGGCCCGCGCGATCTTCGAGGCGGTCGCGGAAGTGCAGAAGAAGCACGGCAAGACGGTGATCCCCGAGATCATGATCCCGCTCGTGGCCACGGCCAAGGAACTCGAGCTGATGAAGGCGGTGGTCGACCAGGTCGCGTCGGAAGTCGGGCAGATGTCGGGCGAAAAGCTTGAGTATCTCGTCGGCACCATGATCGAGCTGCCGCGCGCCTGCCTGCGGGCAGCCGATATCGCCCTGCATGCCGACTTCTTCTCCTTCGGCACCAACGACCTCACGCAGACGGCGCTCGGCCTCAGCCGCGACGACTCGGCGTCGTTCCTCGAAAAATACCAGCAGCGCGGCATCCTCGAACAGGACCCCTTCGCCTCGCTCGACATCGAGGGCGTGGGCGAACTGATCGAGATCGCAACGGAGCGCGGCCGCAAGGCGAAGCCCGGCCTGAAGCTCGGCATCTGCGGCGAGCATGGTGGCGACCCGGCCTCGGTGTTCTTCTGCCACAAGGCCGGCCTCGACTACGTCTCGTGCTCGCCCTACCGCGTGCCGATCGCGCGGCTGGCCGCGGCCCAGGCGGCTTTGGGCGGTTCGCTCAAGACGGAATGACGCTCGCCGCGCTCCGCGACGGCGGCAAGCGGGCCCTGGCGGCGGCGCTCGTCGACCTCGAACGCGACGGCGACAGTGCCGGGGCCTTGGCCCTGCTCGACGAGGCCTGGCGGACGTCTAAGGCCCATGTGGTCGGCATCACCGGCCCTCCCGGCGTCGGCAAATCCTCGCTCTGCGCGGCCTTGGTTGCGGCTTGGCGCCAGGATGGTCGGAGCGTCGGCGTGATCGCGGTCGACCCTTCCTCCAAGGCCAGCGGCGGCGCCCTGCTCGGCGACCGAGTGCGTATCGTCCACGACACTTTAGATGACGGCGTGTTCGTGCGCTCGATGGCGGCGCGCGAGCGGCTGGGCGGGCTCGCCGACCAGACCTTGCCGGCCATGGTGCTGATGCGCGCCCTGTTCGACCGTGTGCTGATCGAGACCGTAGGGGTCGGCCAATCCGAGACCGACGTGGCGGGCTTCGCCGACACGGTTGTGTTCTGCGTCCAGCCCGGCTCCGGCGATTCGCTGCAGTTCATGAAGGCCGGAATCGTCGAGATCCCCCATGTCGTGGCGGTCACCAAGGCCGATCTCGGTGGCGTGGCGGAGCGGGCGCGGGCCGACGTGGCCGGGGCGCTGTCACTGGCGTCGGCCGATCGGAACGACTGGCCGCTCAAAACGCTCGCCGTCTCGGCCCGCAGCGGCACCGGTATCGAGGCGCTGATGGCCGCCCTCGAGGCGCACCGGCAGCACATGGCGGGGCAGGGCCGCCTCGTGGCCGCTCGCCGCCGCCAGAGCGAGCGCTGGGTCGTGGAAGCCTTCCGCGAGCGTTTCGGCCAGCGCGGGCTGCAGCGCCTGCAAGGCGTTGCCATGGGCGGTATCGTGTCGTCCGATGCCTCGCCCTTCGAGCGCCTGCGCCAACTGACGGAAATCCTGGAGAGACCGCGATGAGCCATCCCACCGACGGAAGCTGCATCTTCTGCAAGATCGTCGCGGGCCAGATCCCGTGCTTCAAGTTGCTGGAAGACGAGACGACGATCGCCTTCATGGACATCAACCCGGTCAATCCGGGCCATGCGCTCAGCGTCGCCAAGGGCCATTGGCCGACGGTCGACGTCATTCCGGCCGAGGTGCTGGGGGCGGTCGCCAGGACAGCGCAGCGGGTGGCGAAAGCGGTCATCGGCGAGCTGAAGCCGCACGGGGTGAACCTGCTGCAGGCCAATGGCGAGGGCGCGGGGCAGAGCGTGCCGCACCTGCATATCCACATCATGCCGCGCCGCCCGAACGACGGCGTCGCGCTCAACTGGGGTTACAAGCCCGGCGACACGGCCGAGATCGAGGCGATCTACAAGCGACTGAAGGCCGCGCTGTAGATCAGGAAGCGACCAGCGCCGCCGTGCGGTGCTGCGAGAGGCTGAACCACTCGCGCTCGTCCTGGTGGAATCTCTCGCGGATGTAGTCGATCACGGCGCGGATGCGGGCGCCCTTGTTGGTTTCCTCGTGGCTCACCAGCCAGATATCGCGGGTGATGTTGAGGTCGATGGGGGCCTCGATGAGGTTCTCGTTCTTGCGGCTGTAGCTCGGGAAGACCGACAGTCCCCACGACGCCTTCACCGCTTCCATCGCCGAGTGCGACGAGTTGGTACGCAGCACGACGCTGGCGCTGCGCTCGACCACTTCCGTCCAAGCCTTCATCGCCGGCAGGCTGTGCAGCGTGGTGTGGTCGACGATGTGATGCTCGTTCAGGTCTTCCAGCCTCTGCGGCAGCCCGTACTGCTCGATGTACGCCGGAGCGGCGAAGATCGACATGTTGAACTGTCCGACCCTTGCCGCAACGAGCTGGTTGGACGTCGGGCGGAAAAAGCGGATGGCGAGATCGGCCTGGCGCGTGGCGAGGTCGAGCACCTGGTCGCCCACGATCACCTGGACGACGATGTCGGAGTGGAGGCGGCGCAGCTCGGACAGGCGCGGCACGAGCCACTGCGCGGCCAGGCCCTCGGTGGCGGCCACGCGCACGATGCCGGCCATCTCGCGGTCGAGGCCGGCCAGATGCCGCTCGATCGACGTCGCATTCGACATCATCGATTCGGCCTGCATCAGCACGCCGCGGGCGGCTGGCGTCACTTCCATGCCGTGACGGTGGCGGTCGAACAGCTTGGCGCCCAGCCGGCGCTCGAGCGCCTGGATGCGGCGACCTACGGTTGTCTGCTTGGTATTGAGCTGGGTGGCGGCGGCGCTGAAGCTGCCGGTTTTTGCAACCGCCAGGAAAAAACGCACGTCGTCCCAGTCGCCGAGAATGTTCGGAGCTTTGTTCTTGCGTGGGGGAGCAGTGACCATCGTAACAATCGATACAATAAGGTTGTCGGCCCAAAGTTTACTTGGCGGAGGCCTCGTGGTTTATCTTACATCATTGCGGATGAAACGTCGTTTTCTGTCTCAATCGTAGGGTATTAGACGGCTTTTTTCACCAGCCGTATAGGCCCACCAAGCGCTTATTTAGCCCTCGTATTCGTTAGTCAATCTATCTGTTGTGGATATCCCGATTGACGGGTCGTAACGGGCGAGGGTGCTTCTGTGGCCGTAATAGGCTCAGACGGTGGGACGACGAAGCTGTCGATCGACAGGCTTCTCCGCTACGTGCGCAGTCCCTCGACGCGCCTGGCGGTGTTTGCCGCCCTTCTTTCATACCTGAGCTATGCATACGCGCACGGCAGTTGGGCTAACCCGGCCCTGATCGGCGTGTCACTCTTCACCGGGGTGTTCATGCCGAGCTACGCCAAGCTCAGCAACAAGGCCGACTTGTGGGCCAGCAATCGGTTCGGATTCATCACGGCCGGCCGGCTTGGGCGGTTCATCCCGCAGTACGCGTTCAACCTGGCGGTGTTCGGGATCATGTTGTGGGGAGGGGCCCTGAATCGCGACGGCATCGCATCGGTGGGCGGCTTCGCTTCCGCTGCACTCTTCACGACGCTCGCTTCGCAAGGCACTCAGTATCTCGGTATGTATCTGGTCGCGCGCGGCATCGGCGACGCGAACCGCAACGTGCTGGTCGGCCTTTCGGTCAACATTGTCCTGGCATCGTTCGGTACGGCGGGTGTTCCCGTGGCCCGCGAGGCCTTCCTGATCCTGGGGTTCGGCTTCGGCACGATCCTGTTCGGCATCGGCCTCCTGTCGGACCTCCGCTCGACGATGGCGCCCAAGGGCGGCATCGGCCTCTACTTCGGAACGTTCAACCCCTTCCACAACACCCACCTGGCGCTGATACGGCGCGCGCTCGACGAGCGTGGCCTCGACAAGATCATCATCCATCCGGTCCTCGTGCCGCGGCTTCATGTCGATGCGTTCCGCAAGGGAGAGCTCCGGGTCGGCCGCCTGGAGAAGGGCTTCCAGATCTACGAGAAGACCGACAAGGCCGATGCGAACGTCGACTACTTCCCCACCGGCCGCATGTTCCTGCCGCCGGAAACGCGGAAGGTGCTGATCGATCTCGCGGTGGCCGAGGCCGGCCTGCGGGGTCGCGTCGAAGTCGTCGTCTTCCCCGCGATCTACAACAAGAAGGGCTTCCCGGGCGTCATCGCCGAGATCAAGAAGACCCATCCGGGAGTCCGCCTGCATGGCATGCACGGCACCGACAATGGCGGCATGTACGTGCGCCAGATCTACGACGAATGCGGCTGGATCTATCCGTGGTGCGTGCTGCGCCGCGACAATGTATCGGCGACGGCGATCCGTGCCGGCGCCAGGGGAATGACAGCGACCGTCGTGACCGACGTGCTCGAGCAGCTTTCAACGAATGTTCCGGTGGTGACGGCTGGGGGCCGCCGCTTCCGGAATGACAACGGAGTACTGACCGAGGGGGACTAACATGACCGTGCAACCGCCGGTCGGGGTGGGTAACCACCCCGTCGTGACCATCAAGCTGGCATCCACGTCGGACGAACTCATGCAGTGCTACATGCTGCGTGCCGCCGTGTTCATGGGCGAGCAGGCCTGCCCGTACGGCGAGGAGTTCGACGGCAACGACTACACCGCCTCGCACGTCATCATGTACGTGGACGGCGAGCCGGCTGGCTCCATGCGTCTGCGCTGGTTCCAGTCGTTCTGCAAGTTCGAGCGCTGCGTCGTGCTGCGACCGTTCCGCGGCCTCGGCATCCACCACGAGATCAACGCGTGGTGCAAGGAATTCGCCCGGCGCAAGGGCTACACCAAGGTCTACCTCCACCTTCAGCGCCGGCACATGCCGATGATGGAGAAGGAAGGCTTCCGCCGGGTCGACGACCGGGTCTTCAACTTCTCCGACCACGAATACTACGCGGTCTACTGCGAGCTCGAGCCGGTCGCCGGCGCGGTGAAGCTCGAAACCGAGCCGATGGTCATGAACCGGCCGGAAGACCGCCTGGATGCGCTGGGCATCCTCGAGAAGTCGGCAGCGCGCGGTGCTTCCAACCCACACGCCCCGCGGCCCGAACGACGCGTGAATTGAGGAGATGTGAGATGAACGCAATCGCGCAATCGATCGGCGGCGAGGCCATCACCACCAAGCTCGCCATGAGGATGGAAGACTCCCTGCATGCCTTCGCGGTGCGGGCGGCCTGCTTCATCGGCGAACTCGACATGCCGTACTCCGAGGAGTTCGACGGCCACGACTTCGGCGCCACCCACGTCATCGCCTATGTCGGCGACGAGCCGGTGGGCACCGTCCGCGTGCGCTGGTTCCAGTCGTTCGCCATGCCGGAGCGTCTGGCCGTCATCCAGCGCTTCCGCGGCCACAACATCGGGCAGATGCTGCTCGAGCGCTGCCGCAAGCTGGCCGAGGGCCGCGGCTCCAACACGCTGTATGTCCAGGCGCTGCCGGGCGACGTGAAGTACTGGGAGAAGCAGGGCTGGCGCCGGCTGGTTTCCGAGGAGTCGAGCTCGGGCGTCAAGCGGATCGTGGGCATGGTCAAGGCCGTCGATCCGAGCAAGCCGCTGCCCGAGGTCGAGGCGCCGGAGTCCGCCTTACTGGGCGTCGAGCTGCAACTCGACTCCACCGGCCTGCCGCGGGGAACCGCCTCGAACTGAGTTTTCGGAGAGGGCATCGCAGAGGTTTTACCTCTCCAGACTGGCTATTTGCGTTCCGCCGCCAGGCTCCTCTCGATGCCGGCATCGATCTCGGCGCGATCGAAGATGCCGGCAGGATTCTCGCGGGTGGCCGTGAAGGCGCGGAAGTGCGTCCAGCGCTCGCGGCTCACGGCCTCCAGCCGCGCCAGCTCGAGCAGCGGCTCGATATGGTCGTCGACCCTGAGATCGAGCTCGGAATACTCCTGGTCGCCGTAGATGACGAGCGCGGCCGACTGCTTGCCGCGCTTGTCGCCGCCGGCCGCTTCGCCTGCCTTCATGGCGGCGATCAGGCGACGGGGCAGGGCGAGGTCGGTGCGTTCGCGCAGGACACGGACCGTCTCCGATATGACGGCAGGCCCCGCCAGCATGTTGCCGGCGACCGACATGTCGTCGCCGATCCAGTGGCCGCACCAGGGTACGCACTCGGCGCCGGTACGGGCGGCGAAGCGGCCATCGGCGCCCATGACATGGAGTTGGCGGTGCTCGCGGCCAGCGTCGGGCGTCGTCAGCAGGCGCACGACGTCGGCGGCACCGACGCCTTCGCGGATCAGCCGCAGTCCGTGCGGCCCGTAGAGCGGATTGGTCAGCGCCTGGGTGCAGACTGCACCCTTCTGCGGCTCGATGTTGGGCACGCGCGCGCCGACCGCGAAGAACTTGGTCGCGACGGCGATGCCGATCCGGCCCGTCGGCCGGTCGTGGAAAATGATCGACCAGGTCATGGTGTCGTCAGCGCCCCTTCACCGTCAGCGTCCCGCCGCGTAGCCCTGCATGCCACGCGGGTTGGCGGCCGCCTTGCGCCAGGGATCGTCGCGCGTCGCCGCCGTGAGCCTGCCTTCCGACCATTCGTCGTTCACTTCGACTTCATGGCCGCGGCGGCGCAATTCCTGGGTCGTTTCGGCCGGAATCCGGCCTTCCAGCACCAGCACCCCAGGGCGTGCGGTGCGCGGCCAGAAGGAGCTGGGGAAATGCTCGCTGTGCCAGGCCGGTGCGTCGATCGCCTCCTGCAGGTTCATGCCGCAGTCGACATGGCGCAGGAACATCTGGGTGATCCACTGGTCCTGCTGGTCGCCGCCGGGCGATCCCCAGACCATGTAGGGCTGGCCGTCGCGATGGGCGAGGGTGGGCGTCAGCGTCGAGCGCGGCCGCTTGCCCGGCGCGAGCGAGCCCGGCAGGCCTTCCTCCAGCCAGAACATCTGGCCGCGGGTGCCGAGCGGGAAGCCGAGTTCGGGAATGACCGGCGAACTCTGCAGCCAGCCGCCCGAGGGCGTGCCCGAGATCATGTTGCCGTCCCTGTCGACGATGTCGAAGTGCACGGTGTCGCCCGTGGTCTGGCCGACGCGGCCGACGGTGGGCTCGCCGGCGCCGCTCGAGGCGACGCCCAGCCGCGAGGCGTCGGCACGGCGCAGCTTCACCACGCCGCCATATCCGTCGAGCTTGCCCGGGCGCTGGTCGAGCGAGGCGCGCGCGCGGTCGATCAGCGTGCGGCGGTCGGCGTTGTAGGCGTCCGACAGCAGGGTCTGCATCGGCACGTCGACGAATTCAGGATCGCCGTAGAAGGACTCGCGGTCGGCATAGGCGAGCTTGCTCGCCTCGACCACGAGATGGATGAAGTCGGCGCCGGTGGGATCGAGTTTGTCGAGGCCCATGCCCTTCAGGAGGGCGAGTTGCTGCAGCACGACGGGGCCTTGCGTCCAGGACGCCGCCTTGCAGACGGTGTAGCGGCCGTAGTCGTAGGTGAGCGGCGCCTCGACGGTGGCCTGCCACCTGGCGAGATCGTCGCCGCGCAGCACGCCCTTGTTGCGCTTGCCCGAGACGTCCATCACTTCCTCGGTCGTGCAGAAGCGGTCGATCGCCTCGGCGACGAAGCCCTGGCTCCACACCTTGCGCGCGCGCTCGATCTCGGCCTCGCGGCCGCCGCCGCCGGCCTCGGCTTCCTTCAGGATGCGGGCATAGGTGTTGCCCAAGGTGACGTTCCTGAACAGCGAGGCGGGCTTGGGGACCTCGCCGCCGGGCAGGAAGACATCGGCCGAGGTCTTCCAGTGGGTGCGGAACTGTTCGGCCACGGTGGCGATGGTGGCGGTCGCGCGCTCGACGATGGGATGGCCGTTCAGCCAGTAGCCGATGGCGGGCGCCAGCACGTCGGCCACGCGCATGGTGCCGTAGTCGCGCAGCAGCAGCATGTAGGCATCGAAGGTGCCGGGAATGCAGGCGGGCAGCAGGCCGGTGCCGGGGATGAGATCGAGCCCGAGGCCCTTGTAGTGGGCGATGGTGGCGCCGGCCGGCATGGAACCCTGGCCGCAGATCACCTCGGTCTTGCCGCGCTTCACCGCGTTCAGGATCAGCGGCACGTCGCCGCCGGGGCCGCAGAGGTGCGGTTCGACCACCTGCAGGGTGAAGGCGGTGGCAACGGCGGCGTCGAAGGCGTTGCCGCCGCGCTCCAGGATGCCCATGCCGACGCCGGTGGCGATCCAGTGCGTCGTGGTGACGACGCCGAAGGTGCCGACGATCTCCGGCCGCGTGGTGAAAGGATTGGGGTTGATCAGTCTCACGGGCGATCTCCTCGCGTGCTGGCGCGCGAGGAGACCTTAGGCCCGGTGAGGCAGGTCGACCAGAGACTGTCCTGGTTCTTCCTGGGAGGCCTAGTTCTTCTTGGGAGGCGGGTTGACCGGCCGGAACTGGTTGACCCTGCCGATGTTGCCCTGATTGGTCACGGCATTCCTCACCGCATTCGTCTGCTGCGGCTTCGTGATCGCGGGAGGCGGCTTGAAGGTGCTGGGTCCTTGAGGGCCGGCCGCCTTTGTGGGCTGTCTCGGGGGCGGTCCCTGGCCCTGCTGCCCCTGGCGGGGATTGAAGTTCGAAGCGAGCTTGATCTGGCCCGGTGGCACGCCCGAGTTCTTCCGTATCAGCGGCGAATTATCGAGGGCAGTGTCGATCGAGGCCGTCGTCGGCCGGACGAGCGGTAAGCTCGACCCTGCCGGCGGCGGTGTGCTGGAACCCGGCGGCGGGGGGGCTCCACTCGAACCCGTCTGCCCACCCGTCGGCGGAGGCGGCGGAGGTTGTCCGCCTGTCTGCGGCTGCTGGAACTGCTGTTGCTGGTTCTGGTTCAGCAATCCCTGAAGCGGCGGCCCCGGCGGCTTGCCGGCGGGTCGCTCGAACGCGGCGTTGGAGCCCGGCCGTCCCGGCGGGCGAAGCGCAGGCGGCGACGGCGGCGCTCCGGGGGCCGCGGTGATTTCCGATCCGCTGCGCGTGGCAATCTGCGTCGTGCCGAGGCCCGTGACCCGCAACGCATCGCCGTAGATGAAGTGCGCCCTGGTGGCACCGCCTTCGGCCACCTCGACCGTGGCGATGCCGCCGCGAATGCCGATCGTGGCCGACGGCGTCTTGATCGTGACTTCGCTGTTCTTGCTGATGGTTCCGCCGACGAAGCGGAACACGCCCTTCGTCGCGCTGAGCGCCATCTCGCCGGCCTTGCGGTCGGGATCGTAGACATACTTGTCGATCACCAGGACGCTGTTGGGGCCGACCGTCAGAGCCGTGCCATCGAGGAACACGACATGGGCGCGGTCGTCGGCCCTGGTGGTGACCCGCTCGTTTGCCTGTACGTCGATGCCGACGCGCAAGATGCGTTCGGTGCCCGCCGGCGGCAGGCCCACAGGCTCGCCGTCGGTGACCGACGTGACGCCGACCCGCGCCGATGCCGGCGCAGCAGCAAGACCCGCCGCGATTGCCGCGGCGAGAACGGTAGAGCAAACGCGTTGCATGATTGTCTCCGAGGCTAGAATCGCCACCCGATTCCAACAAGCGTGGTGAACGCTTCGTACGCGTAGGTGCTGAGCGAGGCCGTTCTTTGCGTGTAGTTGGCCTGACCGATCAGGGCTAAACTGTCATCCAGGGGGATGGTCAAAATAAGGCCGAGATTCACGTCGTTCTGGTTTCGTGCCACCAGGGAATTGATGGTCTGATCCGGCGCGGCATAGGCCGCCTGGGCCATGGAAAGGCTGGCCGTGGCCGACCAGGTGCGCCCGTTGATCCCCAGCGGATCGGCAAAGCGGACTTCCAGCCCGGTACCGAAGCCGAATTCGGTGTAGCTCTGGGGCAGGGACTGGGCGACGAACTTGGTGAAGTTCGCGCCGAACGACATGGTCATGTAGGAGGTGAGTTCGACCCGCAGGTCGAGCACGGCCACACCTTCGTTGCCCGAACTCTGGTTGTTGGTCGGCGCATTGGGGTTGTTGAGAAATTCGCGGCGACGGCCGAACACGTTCAAGATGCCGTTGATCTGGGGCCCGAGCGGAGTCGTTGCCTCCATGCCAGCGCCCCACGCCCAGTAGCTCACCTGGTCCTGGACGCCGACGTAGCGGCCCGTGAGCATCGGCCGCACGGTCAGTTCATCGAGTAAGCCGCTGTCGAACGGCGAGGAGCGCGGTCCGGTGGTGAACTCCACGAGGGTGACGTTGGCTTCCGACACCTGGAACTGCCGCGCGGTGTAGAACGAGAGTTCGCTTTCGAGCGCGCCATTGTCCTGGCGGTCGAGATCGTAGCGATGCCGGATCGTGGCCGCGCCGACGACGTTGAAGTCCGGTCGTTGCGAGACGTTCGGGTTGGTTATGGCCGTGGCGCCGAAGGTCTGGACGGCGCCGCCCGGCCCGCTGTTGGCATTGCTCGAATAGCCGATGCCGAACAGGAGGTCGCCCGAGAACTGGGACTTGCTGACCTTGCCATCGACCTCTTTCAGGTACTGGGTTGCCCGGTCCTTGATCTCGGGCGAGGCGAGGCCCGAGCCGCGGGCACTTTCCAGGTATGTGCGCGCCGCCTCGTAGGAGCCGAGGCGGAAATAGAGGACGCCGAGTTCCAGCTTCACCTTGGGCTGGTCGCCGTCGATCAGCAGCAACCGCTCGAGCGCCGAGATTGCGCCTTCGATGTCGCCGACCTGCACCGCGAGATCGGCGTAGCGCACCAGGGTCGGCGGATCCGTGGGGTTGCGGAGCGTGTCCTGGAAGGCAGCATCATAGGCTGCGCGAATCTGCGTCGAAGGGGTGGTCTGCTGGGCAGTTGCCGGAATCGCTGCGATCAGGCCAGCGAGAACAGTGGCAATTCTGAATATGCGCATATGCCGCGCATGATAGGCGAATTCTTAGCCTTGTCCAAATTTTGCCTTAATTTGGCGGCGCTAGCTAGGCCAGGCGCATCCACGACGGGATGGCGGGGACGACTTGCACGCCGTCTGCGGTCAGGGGTCCCGGCCCGCGCGCTGCCTCCGTTTGCAGGAGAGCCAGGGCGCGTCGTCCCGAGCCCGAGCGCAGTTCGCCCACTTCCTTTCCGTCCAGATGAATGGACGTGCCGGAGGCCGGCAGGGCACCCTGGACGCTGACCGGGAACAGGCGCTTGCGGACAAGGGCGCGGTACTTGGTGCGGGCCGTCAACTCCTGGCCCATGTAGCAGCCCTTCTTCCAGTCGATGCCGTTCAATTCGTCGAAGCCGCTCTCGAGCAGCAGCGCCTTTTCGACCGGCAGGTCTTGGCTGCCGTCGGGCACGCCCAGCGACAGGCGAAGGGCGTCGTAGTCGCCGAAGGGCGCGGCGGGGACGCCGCGCGCGGACAGCAGATCGGCGGCCTTTCCGGCCGGCGCGAGCACGCGCACGCCGAGCTCCGCGAGCCGGGGATCGACGAAGGAGATCGCGCCGTCGAGCTGCAAGGCTTTCTCGGCGCCGGCGCCGAAGACGACGGCGACTTCCGTCGCCGCACTTCGATCCTCGACCGTCACCTTGGAGCGCAGCTTGTAGAGCGAGAGCTTCTTGGTCAGCGCTGGCGCGCGCTCGCGCTCGGTTTCGAGCAGAAGCGTGTCATCGCCTCCATCGGCCACGAACATGTCGTTCAGGAAGCGGCCCTGGGGCGTCAGCAGGGCCGCCCAGACGGCACGGCCTGGTGCGACTTTCGTCGTGTCGTTGGAAATGAGCCCCTGCAGGAACTCGACGCGATCGTCACCGCCGACGGCAACGACGCTGCGGTAAGGGATCAGGCTGAAAGAGGGAGCAGACATGGCTCCGAACAGTTGGGGTCAAGCCTGCCTCTTGGCAAGCACCTCGCGGTGGCTAAGCCCGATAGAACGGCTTGTCGCCGCAGACCGTCACGCGATGGCCGTAACGGCGGTGTGGGTAATAGTCGAACATCGCGTGATGCTGGGCGCAGCGATTGTCCCAGAAGGCCACCGAGTTCGGCTGCCACTTGAAGCGGCATTGGAATTCCGGCGTCTCGATGTGGCGGTAGAGCATTTCCAGCAGCGCATCGCTCTCGTTGCGGCGGAGCTGGGGAATGCGGAGCGTGAAGCCGCGATTGACGTACAGCCCCTGTTTGCCGGTCACCGGATGGGTGCGGACGATGGGATGCTCGGCGTTGGGGAACTTGATGTCGTCGCGGTCGGTGGCTTTCACCCGGTAGTAATGCGCCTTGGAACTGTCGTGCAGGGCGGTGAGGCCCGTGAGCATCTTCTTGACCGGCTCCGAGAGCGTCTCGTAGGCGCGGTACATGTTGGCGAACAGCGTGTCGCCGCCGCCGTCGGGCGGTACCTCGGTGAGGTAGAGGATCGAGCCCATCGGCGGCTCGGCATCGCACGACACGTCGGTGTGCCATTCCTCGCCGGCGACGTGCTTCGACTTCTCGTCGGCCTTGATCACCAGGATCTCGGGATGGTCCTTGAACTCGATCGGCGCGTTGGGATGCGTGTGCAGCGGCCCGAAGCGGCGGCCGAAGTCCTTGTGCTGGTCGATCGTCATCTTCTGGTCGCGGAAGAAGATCACAAGGTTTTCCATCAGCGCGTCGTGCACCTCCTGGAATTGCTGGTTGCCCAGCGGCTTGGCGAGGTCCACGCCGAAGATCTCGGCGCCGATGGTGGGCGTCAGCTTGCGCACGTCGATCGACTGATAGGCCATTGCTTGTTTCCTCCCCAACCCGGACCCGTTGGAACTTCTTCTATGCCGATTCGCGCTATCGTTCACGGATTATGTCGAGCGAGTGGGACAGTCGCTTTCGTCCATCGGGAGACCCCCAACCCTGCCAAATGACTCGATTCAAGATGCCCATTCGGCTGTCCCGACCGATGCGTCAGGCGACGACTCCGCGGTCGCGCAGCACGTCCAGCACGGACTCGATCTCGTCCTCGAGCGACATCTCGGTCGTGCGGATATGGATATCAGGCGATTCGGGGGCCTCGTAAGGCGAGTCGATGCCGGTGAAGTTCGCGATCTTGCCTTCGCGGGCACGTCGGTAGAGCCCTTTGGGATCGCGACGCTCGCATTCGGCGAACGGCGTGTCGACGAAGATCTCGACGAACTCGCCTTCGGCCATGCGCTCGCGGGCGAGCTGCCGTTCGCTGCGGAAGGGCGAGATGACCGATACGAGCACGATCAGTCCGGCCTCGCAGAACAGACGGGCGACCTCGATGACGCGCCGGACATTCTCCACCCGGTCGGCATCGGTGAAGCCCAGGTCCCGGTTGAGGCCGTGCCGGACGTTGTCGCCGTCCAGTGAGTAGGTATGGCGGCCGGCCGCGAGCAGCCGCTTTTCGACGCCATCGGCAATCGTCGATTTTCCCGATCCGGACAGGCCGGTAAACCACAGCACGCAGGGGCGCTGGTGCTTGATCCGGGCGCGCGCTTCCTTGTCGACGGTGAAAGCCTGTCCCGGCAGGTTGGAGGCCCGGCGCAGGGGGAACCGGATCATGCCGGCGCCGACGGTTGCGTTGCTCGTCCGGTCGATCAGGATGAAGCCTCCCGTGTCTCTATTCTCGTCATAAATGTCGAAGGGCGCCGACCGGTCGAGGGCGACATTGGCGAATCCGATTTCGTTCAGCGCTAGTTGCTTCGTCGCCTCGTGAACGCCGGTCTCGACGTCGATCCGGTGCTTCAGCTCCGTCACGGTCGCGGTCATTGTCGCGGTTCCAAGCTGCAACAAATAGGGCCGGCCCGGCAGCATCGGCGCGTCGTGCATCCACACCAGGTGGCAGGCGAACTGGTCGGCCACATGCGGCGAGCGGTCGGGGCTCGCGAAGACGTCTCCGCGCGCGACATCGACCTCGCCGGCGAGGGTCAGAGTGACGGCCTGGCCGGCGCCGGCCTCGGCAAGATCGCCGTCCTGGGTGACGATGCGGGCGATCCGGCTGGCCGCTCCCGAGGGCTGCACCACGATCTCGTCTCCGGCACGGATGCTGCCGCCGAGCACGGTGCCGGCATAGCCGCGGAAATCGCCGCCGTTGCGATTGATCCACTGCACGGCGAGGCGAAACGGCTGCGTGCCGGCCCGATCGGCCTCGACACTCTCGAGATGGCCGAGCAACGTCGGGCCGCGATACCAGGGCATCGCGGTGCTTGGCATCATCACGTTGTCGCCGCACAGCGCCGATGTCGGGATGGCGGTGACCGCGGCGAAGTTTAGCCGCTGGGCGAGCAGTGAGTAGGCGGCGGAGATCTCGGTGAAGCGCTGCTCGCTGTAGTCGACCAGATCCATCTTGTTGACCGCGAGGACGACGTGCCGGACGCCCATCAGCGATACGATCGTGCTGTGCCTGAAGGTCTGGGTCAGCAGGCCCGTGCGGGCATCGACGATGACGATCGCGAGGTCGGCGGTGGAGGCGTCGGTCACCATGTTGCGGGTATACTGCGCGTGTCCCGGCGTATCGGCGACGATGAACCGGCGCCGCGGCGTGGAAAAGAACCGGTAGGCGACGTCGATCGTGATGCCCTGCTCGCGTTCCGCCTGCAGACCGTCGACCAGCAGCGCCAGATCGGGGGAGTCGCAGACGGTGCCGTAGCGTCTGGAATCGCGTGCCAGCGCCTCGAGAAGGTCGCCGGGCACCTGCCTTGTATCGAACAGCAGCCGGCCGATCAGCGTGCTCTTGCCGTTGTCGACGCTGCCGCAGGTGATGAGGCGCAGCATGTCCCTGTCGCCCGGGTTGGGCAGCGGCGGCGCCATCAGAAGTATCCTTCCCGTTTCTTGAGTTCCATCGAGCCGCTTTGGTCGTGGTCGATGGCGCGACCCTGGCGCTCGGACGTGTGGGCGCCTTCCAGCTCGGCAATGATCTCGGACAGGTTGGCTGCACGGGATTCGATGGCGCCGGTGAGCGGGTAGCATCCGAGGGTGCGGAACCTCACAAGGCGCGTCTGCGGCACCTCGCCGGGGCCGAGCGGCAGCCTGTCGTCGTCGACCTTGATCAGCATCCCGTTCCGCTCGACCACCGGGCGCTCGGCGGCGAAATAGAGCGGGACGACGGGAATGTCCTCCTGGCGGATGTAGGTCCAGACATCGATCTCGGTCCAGTTCGACAGGGGAAAGACGCGGATGCTTTCGCCGGCATGGATGCGGCCGTTGTACAGCCGCCACAGCTCGGGGCGCTGGTGGCGCGGATCCCAGCGATGGGCGGCGTTCCGGAAGGAAAAGATCCGCTCCTTGGCGCGTGAAGTCTCCTCGTCACGCCGCGCGCCACCGATCGCGGCGTCGAAGCCGTGCAGGTCCAGCGCCTGCTTCAGGCCCTCTGTTTTCATGACGTCGGTGTGGACGGTGCCGCCATGGGAGATCGGGCCGATGCCCCGGTCGATCCCGTCGCGATTGACGTGGACGAGCAGCTCGAGACCCAGCTCGCTCACGCGCCGGTCGCGGAAGGCGATCATCTCCCGGAACTTCCACAGCGTGTCGACGTGCAGCAACGCGAGGGGCGGCTTGGCCGGGAAGAAGGCTTTTAGGGCGAGATGAAGCAGGACGGAGGAGTCCTTGCCGATCGAGTACAGGATGACGGGCTTGCGAAATTTCGCGGCCGCTTCCCGCAGGATATGGATGCTCTCGGCTTCGAGCGTCTGCAGGTAGGAATTCGGGGCTGGCAAGAGAGCTTGTCTTTCCGCAACGGCTACTACTCGGTCGCAATATGCTGTGCCTGCGGCGGAAAATCTCCGAAATCCTTGGCGGTCATTTTTCCCGGGCGCATGCGTAGGCGTGTATACGGGCGAGTTAACTCCACCATCCCTCGGTTCGGCCCACTTTTTATCGGGATGCGTACGCCCAGTTGCGAAAAGTCCCGGGTCGCTGCCCGTCCGTGTCCTTGATACAACTTCGGCACAGGTCAGGAGAGGAGCTCCAATGTCGTTCCGCGCGCTCGTTCTCAGTCAAGGTGCCGACCGCAAGGTGAGCGGCGTCCTGGAAATCTTACTCGATGATCGCTTGCCGGCGGGTGACGTCACGGTCGCCGTCGACTATTCGACGCTCAACTACAAGGACGGGCTGGTGCTCACGACCGGCGGCGGGTTGGTAAAGACCTGGCCACATGTCGGCGGTATCGATTTTGCCGGCACGGTCGAGACGTCGGACAACCCGGCCTTCAAGGCCGGCGACAAGGTCGTGCTCAACGGCTATCGCGTCGGCGAGCTGCACTGGGGCGGCCATGCCTCCAAGGCGCGGGTGAAGGGGGACTGGCTGGTCAAGTTGCCGTCCTCGATCTCGACCCGGCGGGCGATGGCCATCGGCACGGCGGGCTACACCTCCATGCTCTGCGTGATGGCGCTGGAGAAGCACGGCGTCGAACCTGCCTCGGGCGAAATCCTGGTGACCGGCGCGGCCGGCGGCGTCGGCAGCGTCGCCGTCGCGATCCTGGCCAAGCTCGGCTACGCGGTCGTGGCCGCCACCGGCCGGCCGCAGGAAGGCGCTTACCTCACGGCGCTGGGTGCCAAGACGATCATGGACCGCAAGGAACTCCTGGAGGCACCGGACCGGCCGCTGCTGTCGGAGCGTTTCGCCGGCCTGGTCGACACGGTCTCCGGAGCGATGTTGGCCAAGGCGCTGGCGCAGGTGAAGTACAACGGAGCGGCGGCGGTGTGCGGGCTGGCCGCGGGACCGTCGTTTCCCGGTTCGATCCTGCCCTTCATCCTGCGCGCCATCACCGTCTACGGCATCGACTCGGTGATGCTGCCCAAGGCGCCGCGCGAGGCGGCGTGGAAGCGCCTGGGCACCGACCTGCCGCTCGACAAACTCGACAGCACGGTCAGCGAGACGGGCCTTTCCGATCTGATGGCGTTGGCCCCAAAAATCCTCAAGGGAGAGATACGGGGCCGCGTGGTCGTTGACGTGAACAAGTGATAGCGTAAGTCGTCGATCTTGCAGTTCGCCTAGTTTGCCGAGGAATAACCATGACCCCTCCCAATTCGAAGCCCGTCGCCAACAATCTCGAAGCGTTCTTCATGCCGTTCACGGCGAACCGGCAGTTCAAGAAGAACCCGCGGATGCTGACCAGGGCGAAGGGCGTTCACTACTGGACGCCGGAGGGACGCAAGATCATCGACGGCACGGCGGGCCTTTGGTGCGTCAACGCCGGTCACGGCCGCGAGGAGATCAAGGCGGCGATCGCCAAGCAGCTCGACGAAATGGACTACGCACCCTCGTTCCAGATGGGCCATCCCAAGGCGTTCGAGCTGGCGGCGCGCCATGCCGCGATGCTGCCGGGCGATCTCAACCACGCCTTCTATTGCAACTCGGGCTCGGAGGCGGTCGATAGCGCCCTCAAGATCGCGCTGGCCTATCACCGCGCCAACGGCCAGGGCACGCGCACGCGCTTCGTCGGCCGCGAGCGCGGCTATCACGGTGTGGGCTTCGGGGGCATTTCCGTCGGCGGCATGGTCAACAACCGCAAATGGTTCGGCGCCATGCTGCCGGGCGTCGACCACATGCCGCACACGCATCTGCCGAAGAACGCCTTCTCCAAGGGCCAGCCCGAGCACGGCGCGGAACTCGCCGACGAGCTGGAGAAGATCGTGGGTCTGCACGACGCCTCCAACATCGCCGCCGTCATCGTCGAACCCTGCGCCGGCTCGACCGGCTACCTGCCGCCGCCCAAGGGCTACCTGCAGCGGCTGCGCCAGATCTGCGACAAGCACGGCATCCTGCTGATCTTCGACGAGGTCATCACCGGCTTCGGCCGCCTCGGCACCGGCTTCGCCGCCGACAAGTTCGGCGTCGTCCCCGACCTGATGACGGTGGCCAAGGGCATCTCCAACGCCACGGTCCCGATGGGCGGCGTGTTCGTGCGCAAGCCCGTGTTCGACGGGCTGATGAACGGGCCGGAAGGCGCCATCGACCTGTTCCATGGCTACACCTACTCGGCGCATCCGCTGGCCTGTGCCGCGGCGTCGGCGGTCCTCGACATCTACCGCGACGAGAACCTGTTCGAGCGCTCGGCCGAACTCTCGCCCTACTGGGAAGAGGGCGTGCACTCGCTGAAGGGCCTGCCGAACGTCACCGACATCCGCAACCTCGGCCTCGCCGCCGGCATCGACCTGGCGCCGAGCGGCGCGGTCGGCACCCGCGGCTACGCCGCCTTCACCAAGGCGTTCGACCTTGGCCTGATGGTGCGCCAGTCGGGCGACGCCATAGCCATGTCGCCGCCGCTGGTGATCGAGAAAGCGCAGATCGACGAGATCATCGACATCACGGCGAAGACGATCAAGGCGGTCGCCTGACGTCCGCGTGACCCTGACCGGAGAGCTGCTCTGGCTGATCGGTGAATTCGCCGCGGTGATGCATATCGCCATCGCCAGCGCCGTCACTGTCCACGTCCTGCTCTACAAGCGCAATGTCGGCGCTGCCGTGTCCTGGATCGGCATTGCCTGGCTGTCGCCCTTCATCGGCGGCATGCTGTACGCGATCATGGGCATAAATCGCGTCAAGCGCCGCGCCAAGCGGTTGCTCCGTGCCCGCTCGCAGCCCGCCATCGCCGAAGCCGCATCGGCCGACATGTCGCCCGACGATCCGCTGGCGCCACTTGAATTCGCCGTCGGCCGGCTGACAGGGCTGCCGCGCGAGCACGGCAACAAGGTCGACGTCCTTCGCAATGGCGATGAAGCCTACCCCCGCATGCTCGAGGAAATAGGCCGGGCCCGCACGAGCATCGGCCTCCAGAGCTACATCTTCCGGGCCGACGCCGCGGGCGATCCGTTCCACCAGGCCCTGATCGAGGCCCAGCGCCGCGGCGTGCAGGTGAGGGTGCTCATCGACGGCGTCGGCGGCGGCTATTTCTGGTCGGGAACCTACCGGCGACTCAGCCAGGCCGGCGTGCCGGTCGCGCGCTTCCTCCATTCGTACCTTCCCTGGCGCATGCCGTTCGTGAACCTGCGCAACCATCGCAAGGTACTGGTGATCGACGGTCGCGTCGGCTTCACCGGCGGGTTGAACATCGGTGCGGAGAACATGCAGGCCGGCAAGCCCGCCGATCCGGTGCGCGACACGCATTTCCGCTTCGAGGGACCGGTCGTCGAGCAGCTTACCGATGCCTTCGCCGACGACTGGCTGTTCGCGACCGGCGAGACGCTGCCCGACGACGCCTGGTTCCCGCCGATCGAGAAGGCCGGCGTCGTTTCGGCCCGGGTGGTGACCTCCGGCCCCGACGAGGACAACGAGCGCATCGAGTTCGTGGCGTTGCAGGCCATTTCCTGCGCCCGCAAGTCGGTTCGCGTGGTGACGCCGTATTTTCTTCCGCCCGAGCCGCTGACGATGGCCCTGGGGCTCGCCGCCATGCGCGGAATCGAGGTCGACCTGATCCTTCCCGAGCATGGCAACCATGCGATCCTGGACTGGGCGCGGCAGGTTCCGCTGCGGCCGCTGATCGAGGCGGGCTGCCGTATCTGGCTGCTGCCGCCGCCCTTCGAGCATTCGAAGCTGATGGCCGTCGACGACAGCTGGTCGATGATCGGCAGCGCCAACTGGGACACCAGGAGCTTCCGGCTCAATTTCGAACTCAACGTCGAGCTGCACGACACCGGATTTGCGCACGAGATCGCGGTGGCGACGAAAACCTGCCGCCGGTTGATGGCTGCCGAGCTCGACGCCGCCCCCCTGCCGACGCGGTTGCGCAGCGGCGCCGCTCGCCTGTTGCAGCCCTATCTGTAGGCCGTCCTAGCGCAACGCCGCGCGAAGCCGAGCGATACGATGACGCGTCGCCCTTAGCGGGTCGCGCTTGGCGGTCGCCGTCGAGACGTGCAGGTCGAGCACGATGGGCCGATGGTCCGATCGACCGAAGGCAAGCGTGCTGACCGCACCGCAGCGCAGCCCATGCGCCAGGCAACGGTCGAGGCGGAAGGGCACGACGTTGCTGGCGAAGTGCGTCGGCTCCAGCGGACCGACATCGAAGAAGCCGGGCATCAGGATGGGACCGACGGCGTTGTAGTCGCCGATGATCGCCGAAGGCTTGCCGCGCAGGGACGCAGCAATGCGGGCGAGCTGGCGGCGGTTGAGAAGCTGGCCGTGCGATAGATGGACGTTGGCGAAGGTGATGTCGCCCACCTGGACAATTTGCGCGCGGCGGCGCGGCAGCCGGCCGGGAAGCCGCGACGCCGGCAGCGGCAGTGCGTAAGGCGCGACATGATGCTGCCGCGTCCACACCGCCAGCCCGTGAATGCGCCCTGGCCAGGGCTGGCGATGAAAGTGGCCGGCAACGAGTGACGGCAATACGTCCATATGCTCCGTGACCTCCTGCATCAGCAGCACATCCGGTTTCTCTCGTTCCAGCAGGCTCGCCACGTCCTCGACAGCCGCGCCGGTCAGGCGCAGCAGGTTCCAGCTGATGACCTTCACGCACGCCTCATGATTTGGGCTTCCGGTCGCGTCGCGCCGTCTGCCGGGCCTGGCGGATCTGCTCGGTCAGGAGACTCGTCGTCCCGGCAGCGGACTGCAACTCGCGACGGACCGTCTCGCGGCGCTCGTGGATCGAGGCGATCACCAGGCCCATCGGCACACCCAATCCGACCAGCGCCGATTCCGCCAGTTGCAGGCTTGCTTCGATGGTCTCCGGCACCGTGTCGGTGACGTCGAGCGTGTAGAGGTGCCGGGCGTGCTGGGCATCGTGGGCACGCGCCACGATCATCACGTCGGGCCGGCGCGCTCGCACTGCCCGCACGACATCGTCGACGACGGCGGTGTCGATGGTGACGATGACGCCTGCCGCCTCGTCGATGCCGCAGCGCTGCAGATAGATCGGATTGCTGGCATCGCCGTAATAGATCGGGCGGCCGAGGTTGCGCCAGCGCTCGACCAGCGCGACGTCCTTGTCGGTGGCGAGATAGGGAATTTCGTGCTTGTCGAGGAGATCGCAGACCAGTTGGCCGACGCGGCCATGGCCCACGACGATGACGCGCTTGGTCCGGTCGTCGGGTGGCAGCAAGGTCGAGGAGGGCCGTGACGGCGCCTCCGCATCGAACCGCTTGTGAATGCGCCGGGCGGCCAGGGCGACGATCGGCAATGTGCCCATGGTCAGCGACACTACGGCGAGGACGCCCGCCGCGACGCCGCCGTCGATCAGCCCGAGCTGGGTCGCAAGGCCGATGCCGATGAAGGCGAACTCGCCGCCGGGCGCCAGCAGCAGGCTGGTTTCCATGCTGGTCGACCATGGCACGCCGAACAGCCGGCAGAGCGGCGCCAGCAGCAGCGTCTTGGCCACGATCATGGCGAGGAACCCGCCGGCCACCAGCAGCGGCTCGCGCCAGATGAAGCCCAGGTCGATATGCATGCCGACGGAGAAGAAGAAGACCCCCAGAAGCAGGCCGCGGAAGGGATCGATCATGGCCTCGACCGCGCGGCGGTACTCGGTCTCGGCAAGGAGCAGCCCGGCAATGAAGGCGCCCAGCGCCATCGACAGGCCGGCGGCGGCGGCGATCACGCCGGACCCGACGGCGATCAGCAGGGTAGCGGCCATGAAGAATTCCGGATTGTCCGTGCCCGCCGCCAACCGGAACAGCGGCTTCAGCACGACACGGCCGACGACGGCAATCACGCCGACCGCAACGGCCGCCTCGACCAGCGCGATCACCACACCCTGGACGACGGAGCCCTCGCTGTTGCCGCCCAGCGCGCTGATCAGAAACAGCAGGGGGACGACGGCGAGATCCTGGGCGAGCAGGATAGCGAAGCTGGTGCGGCCGGTGGTCGACATCATGCGGCGCTGGCCGCTCAGCAGTTCCATCACGATGGCCGTCGAGGACAGGGCCAGGCAGGCGCCGATGATCAGGGCCGCGGCCGGCGGCTGGCCCAGCCACAGGGCGGCGAGGCTGATGGCGATCGCCGTCAGGGAGACCTGCATGCCGCCCAGGCCGAACACCAGCCGGCGCATGGTGATCAGGCGGCGCATCGACAGTTCCATGCCGATGAAGAACAGCAGGAAGACGATTCCCAGATCGGCAATGAAGGCGATCTGCTTTTCGCCGGTGACGGTCAGCCAGTCGATGGCGCGTGAATAGTCGGCGAGCTGCCCCAGCCCATACGGGCCGAGCAGGGCGCCGACGACGAGAAAGCCCAGAATCGGGCTGATCTTCAGCCGGTGCACGACCGGCGCCACGATGGCTGCCGTTCCCAAAACGATCAGGGCGTCCTTGAAGACGAAGATTTCCGCCGATCCTGCCATTGGCTCGAACATAGACTGCGCACGGCGATCTGTGCACACTTTCGTCGGCAAAAAAGAAATTCGGGATGGAGACGACATGAAGGTGGTCATCACCGGCGGCGCGGGCTTCCTCGGCAGGAAGCTGGCCCGACGCATCCTGCAGCAAGGCACGATCGCAGGCGCGAGCGGCGCGCCGGAGCGCGTGAGCGAGCTGTTGCTGTTCGATGTCGCGAAAGCGACCGGACCGGGTCTCGACGATCCCAGGGTCCGGACGCTGGCCGGCGATATCGCCAATTTCGCCACCGTGCAGTCGATCGTGCAGGGTGCGGCCACGGTCTTCCACTTCGCCGCCGTCGTGAGCGCGGGCGCGGAGGCCGATTTCGATCTCGGCTACCGGGTCAATCTCGACGGCACGCGCAACGTCCTCGAAGCCTGCCGGGCGCTCGGCTCCAATCCGAGGGTCGTCTTCACGAGTTCACTGGCCGCCTTCGGTGGCGACCTGCCGCCAGCCGTCACCGACGACACGCCGCTGACGCCTCAGACTTCCTATGGCGCGCAAAAGTCGATCGGCGAGTTCCTGGTGCGCGACTATACCCGCAAGGGATTTTTGCGTGGTACGGCGGTGAGGCTGCCGACGATCTGCGTCCGCACGGGCCTGCCCAACAAGGCGGCGTCGACATGGGCGAGTTCGGTCCTGCGCGAGCCGCTCACCGGCACCGACGTCGTTTGTCCGGTAACGCCCCAAACCATCATGGTCGTGCTCAGCCCACGCAAGACGGTCGACGCCTTCATGCGGCTGCACGACCTGCCGCCCGATGCCTTCGGGCCGGGCCGAACCCTGCTGCTGAACGGCATCAACGTGACGGCGAAGGAGCTGGAGGCCGCGGTGGGTCGCCACGCCGGCAACCGCAAGGTCGGCAAAGTGGTCTGGCAGCACGATCCTGCCATCCAGAAGATCTGCGACGGCTGGCCTCAGGGTATCGATTCGAAGCGTTCCCGGGCACTGGGGTTCGAGACCGACAAGGATCTCGACGAGGTCGTGCGCCACTTCATTGCGGACGATCTCGACGAGCAGATGAAGCTCGTCAAGCCTGTCTGATCGCTAGTTCCTGCGCAGCATGCGCCAGCCGTTCTGCAGGTGGCGCCAGGGCCCCCAGACATGGCGGGTGCGCATCATGTGCCAGCGTTGCGGCTCGTTGTCCGGGCCGGCAACGGGACCGGCATCCTCGACATAGTCGGTGATGCCGACCGCATCGGTGTCCCAGGGGCCGGTGGTCTTGAAGATCGTCGTCTTGGCCCCGTAGGTGGTGAGCGAGCGCGACATGCCCGACGCCATGAAGTCCATGTAACGCGGCAGGCTTTCGGGGCGACAGAGATAGCCCTTATTGAAGCCGACGGCGAGGAGGCGGAAATGGAAGGGGTTCTTTTCGAGGTAGCGGATCACCTCGGTGGTGTTGGCGGGATAGCGCGGCGAGAAAAAGTCGTCGATCACCACGATGCCTTCGGTGTTGACGATCCGATTGGCGAACTCGAGTTCGCGGTAGACCGCAGTGCCGGTGTGCTCGCCATCGATGTGGAACCAGCGCACCGTCTGGTGCATGGCTTGGAGGTCGAGCTTGGCCGGCAGGTCGGCCGACGGGCCCGAGAGGGGCACGATGTTGGCCGGTTCGACGCCGACCGACTGGATGGCGCGCTGCACCGCGGGCTCGTCCAGCCTGAGGTCGCACAGGTAGAGTTTCTCGCTGCCCTTGCGATAGGATGCCAGCACCGAGGCCGACCGGCCGCGCCACACGCCGATCTCGAACAGATCCCCGGTCACTCCGGCCTGCTGGTCGAGCAGGGCGCGCCAGACGCAATAGGACTGGAACATGAACCAGCCCGGAATCGCGTCGATTTTCTCCCAACTGAGCATCGTCTATCCTCGCTTGCGGCGCCTTGCTAACAGCGCCCCTTCGACGCCGCAAGCCGCGAGCGCTTGCTTCCATCCCGACGGTCAGGTAGAGCCCGCTCGCTTGCGTATGCCAACAATAATCGCCTACCGCACGACGATCGGTCTGCTTTGGGGGCTGGCGCTCTGGCATAGCTGGGAGAGCCGGGGCCTGTTTGTCGATGGCTCGGCGTTCCTCGTCCAGATTGCCCGCCGCGAGTGGTTCTTCGACTTCTACGCGCCGCGCCTCTACGCGATGGTCGTCGGCCAGATTCCGGTCATGACGGCGCTGTTCCTGGGCGTCACCGACCTGCATCTCATGGCGCGGCTGCTGTCGTTCGGGCTGTTCGTGGTGCCGACCGCCTTCTACCACCTCGCCCTGATGCGCGCGAAGGACGACGCGGTGCTGCTGGCGGCGGTTGTGGCGGCGATCGCCGTGGTCTTCATGACGACCTCGTTCTTCATCGTCGGCGAATACAACACCGCCTATGCGCTCACCATCCTGGTGGCGGTCCGGCTGGCGACGGCCGAGCGTCTCACCATTTTCGACAGCCTGGTGCTGGCGGCGCTCGCCTTCCTGGCCATGCGGACCTACGAGGTGATGATCTATCTCGGTCCCCTGCTGGCGGCGATGATCTTCTGGGCCCTGCGCCGGGCGCCGTCGCGGCCGATCCTTCCCACCGCACTCCATGTCGCGGCGGCAGGCATGTTCCTGGCCGGGATGGTCGTGGCGACCGGCTCGATTCTCAAGCCTCACTCCGAGGAGCATCTCAGCGACACCGTCGCGACGGCCATGAACTTCTGGCAGAACATGCAATTCGACATGGTGCTGCTGGCGGCGCTGATCGTCGTGGTCTGGGCGTTGGTCAAGCCGCGTGCCCTGCTGGGGGCGCGCCCCTATGCCTGGGCGGCCTTGTTCCTCGTCGTGCTCGCCCTGTCGCCGATTCTGGCGATGAACGACACGCTCGTGCGGCCGCTGGCCAAGTCGCAGTACGTGGCCCGCACGGCGGCAGGGCTGGTGATCGCTTCGATCGTCGTCTTCATCTGGGCATACCGCTCCAAAGTCGGCGCCAGGTTGCCGGTGTTCGCGATCCTGCGCGTGCCCGACGCGGCGCGGCGCTTCGTTGCCTTCGCACTGTTGATGCTGTTGGCCGGCCTGCCTGCCGACATCTACCTGACGAGAACCTGGATGCAGTACCTCGACGCCGTGCGATCCGTCGTCCGGACACAGACCGGGGTGATCGCTTTCGAGAACACGTCGCTGTCGAAAAATCCGCACCTCCATCTGATCGAGGCCTGGATCCTGCCCAGTCAGAGCCTGGTGCTGCGGGCCAAACGCGGCGACGGGATCATCGCGCCACCCCGGAATTTCGATTCGTGGCAGCCATTCCCGCCGGCGGAACCCTACGCGCTCGGCGCCTTCGTCTGGCGCGACTAGGCATGCCGGGCATCCCGCTCTCGATGGCCTACCGGGGCGTCGTTCTGCTGTTGTGGGCGCTGGCCGTCCACAATGCCGTGGAGTGCCGCGGGCTCTTCTGGGATGGAGCATCCTTCCTGGTGAATCTGCTCGACCGCGAACGCTTTCACGACTTCTATGCCGCCCGCGCGCATGTCGATTGGCTGACCCAGGCGCCCATGCTGCTGCTGGCCGACGCCGGCCTGCGCGACACGAGGCTCCTGGCCATGGCCTATTCGGCGACGCTGTTCGCCGTGCCGGCGGCTTTCTATCACCTGGCGCTGGCGCGCGTGCGCCATGACCCGCTGCTTCTCTCCTTCGTCATCGCCATCGTCGTCCTTGTCTATCTGCCGACCTCGTTCTTCATCGTCGGCGAGTACAATGCGACCTTCGCGGCCGTGACGGCCGCCATGGCGGTGACGCTGACGATGGGCGACAGGAGGCTGCGCGACGCAGCGATCCTGTGTGCGCTCGGCGCCCTTTGCCTGCGCTCCTACGAGGCCATGATCTATCTCGGACCGCTGCTCGCGGCGACCATCGTATGGGCCTCGCGTCGCGCCTCTGTTCCCGGCTTCGGTTTCCGCATGCTTTGCGCCCTTGCCGCACTCACCTTCATCGGCGCGGCCGTCGTGTCGGCCTCGACGATCTTCGATTACTGGGAACACCCGCATTTCCTGAAGGTGCGGTCGACCAGCGTCGATTTCTGGCAGAACATGCAGTTTGCCATCCCGCTGTCGGGCTTCGTGATCTGCGGCGTGGCCGGCCTGCGCCGGCCCGACTGGCTGCAGGGACGAGGGCCGTTCATCGTCCTCGAGACGATTGTCGTGCTTCTCGCCCTGTCGCCGTGGTGGCGCGTCGTCCACCCGCCGTCGATCCTCTATCCGCCGTCCCACTACGTGGCGCGCCAGGCAGCAGGCATTCTGCTCGCGGCGTTGCTGGGAGGTATGTGGCTGCACGCCGGTCGGCGGCGCCATCCGCCCGCCGTGCTCGCGACCCTGCGGCAGCCGGCGGTCTCGCAAAGGTTGCTGACGCTCGTCACGGCGCTGACTTTCGCCGCAGCAGTCCCCGACATCGCACTCACGCGGCTGTGGTCGGGCTATCTCGATGGCCTTCGCGCTTTGGTCAACGAGCGCACCGGCATCGTCCGTGCCGAGACGCTGCCGTTGCACGAGTGGCCCAGCAAGCTGTTCTTCCAGGACTGGTCGTTTCCGGCGCTGAGCGCGATCGTCAGCCGCACGCCCGGCAAGGCCTATGTCGTTTCCGACCAGGACTATCTCAGCAACCCGCCATTCGAGCCGCAGTGCGGTCTGCTGCCCAGGCTCCACGGCTATGGCTGGGACGAGCGTTAGGGAATGTCTGAACAAGTATCGATAGACGCGAACGATGTCATCGAGAGCGACTGGGCAGTGACTGAACGAGGGTTTCGATCGGCGTGGTGGCGGGTTTTGGTGTCGGCCGCGACCAGAAGAC
>JAESGK010000046.1_pt1 | contig 172033 bp, 187 predicted proteins | sample 9269681 | NCBI WGS metagenome assembly JAESGK01 (sample SAMN14515347, study PRJNA621673) | algae metagenome | isolation source: Timaviella obliquedivisa GSE-PSE-MK23-08B and co-occurring heterotrophs from... | place: USA: Grand Staircase Escalante National Monument, Utah | collected 2006-08-15 | reverse complement strand
CCGGGATCGCCGCCTACAACAACACGCCGCGAAAGTGCCTGCGGTTCAGGACCCCGGCTGAAGTCTTTCTTGCCAAACTGTTGCACTTCGAACGTGAATCCACACCCTCGCTGCGCTCGGGATGACACTTTTGCCTGTTGGTCACTCCGCCCACCTACAAATGGATGGGCTTTTCCCAGGCCGCCAGGGCTGCTTCCTTGAGCGCCTCGTTGACGGTCGGATGGGCGTGGCAGACGCGGCCGATATCCTCGGCCGAGGTAGAGAACTCCATGGCGAGGGCGGCCTCGCCGATCATCGTGCCGGCCTCGGCGCCGAAAATGTGCACACCCAGGACGCGGTCGGTGGTCTTGTCGGACAGCACTTTCACAAATCCCTCCGTCGCCCCGTTCGCGCGGCTGCGCGGGTCGGCGGTGAAAGGATATTTACCGACCTTGTAGGCAACGCCGGCTGCTTTCAGTTGTTCCTCGGACTTGCCGACGCAGGCCACTTCGGGCTGGGTGTAGACGACCGACGGCACCAGATCCCAGTTCACATGGCCCTTCTGGCCAGCCAGCGTCTCGACGCACGCGATGCCGTCCTCGCTCGCTTTGTGCGCCAGCATCGGCCCGTCGATCACGTCGCCAATGGCGTAAATGCCGGGCACCGAGGTCTGGAAATGCGCGTCGACGGCGATGCGGCCGCGGTCCGTCAGCTTCACGGCGACCTTGTCGAGGCCGAGGCCGGCCACGTAGGGACGCCGCCCGATCGCCACCAGCACGATGTCGGCCTGCAGCGTTTCCGCCGCGCCGCCTTTGGACGGTTCGACGGTGAGCGTGACGCCCGACGCGCTCGCCTCCGCCTTGGCCACTTTGGAGCCGAGCTTGAACTTCAGCCCCTGCTTGGCGAGTGCCCTCTGAAAGAACTTGGTGATCTCGTCGTCGATGCCGGAGCAGATGCGGTCGAGGAATTCCACGACCGTCACCTCGGCGCCCAGCCGCCGCCACACCGAGCCAAGCTCCAGGCCGATGATGCCGGCGCCGACCACGACGAGGTGCTTGGGCACCGCGGTGAGTTCGAGCGCACCCGTGGAAGACACGATCTTCTTTTCGTCGATGGTCACGCCCGGCAGCGGCGTCACTTCCGAGCCGGCGGCGATCAGGATGTTCTTGGCCGCGACCGTGTCCTTCACGGCACCGTCGAGGCCGAGCACGGCAACACTGCCGGCGGCCTCGATCCGACCGGTGCCCTGCAGCCAGGTGATCTTGTTCTTCTTGAACAGGAACTCGATGCCCTTGGTGGTGGCGCCCACCACCTCGCCCTTGCGCTTCATCAGCTGGGCGAAATCGAGCGTCGGAGCGGCGACCACGATGCCGTGCTGGGCGAGGTCGCGGCCCGTCTCCTCGAACAGATGCGAGGACTGCAGCAGCGCCTTGGACGGGATGCAGCCGACGTTGAGGCAGGTGCCGCCGAGCGTCGCGTTCTTCTCGACGACCGCCACCTTCATGCCGAGCTGGGACGCGCGGATCGCCGCCACATAGCCGCCCGGTCCGGCGCCGATCACGACGAGGTCGAAGGATTCGTTTGCCATGGCGTACTCACCTCATGGCTGGGAGCGCGCCACTCCAGTGGCGCTCATGATGGCGCCACTGGAGTGGCGCTCCCAGCAAAGACTAAACCCCCACCAACAGCCGCTCGGGATCTTCTATGCATTCCTTGACCCGCACCAGGAACAACACGGCCTCGCGGCCGTCGATGATGCGGTGGTCGTACGACATGGCGAGGTACATCATCGGCCGCGCCTTGATCTCGCCGCCCACCACCATGGGGCGCTGCTGGATCTTGTGCATGCCAAGGATGCCGGACTGCGGCGGATTGAGGATCGGCGTCGACATCAGCGAGCCATAGACGCCGCCGTTGGAGATGGTGAAGGTGCCACCCGTCAGGTCGGCGATCGAGAGCTTGCCGTCGCGCGCCTTGCGGCCGAGCTCGCCAATGCCTTTTTCGATGCCGGCAAAGTCGAGCACGTCGGCGTCGCGCAGCACCGGCACGACCAGGCCCTGCGGCGTGCCGACGGCGACGCCGATGTCGTAGTAGTTCTTGTAGACCAGCTCGTCGCCCTCGATCTCGGCATTGACCGACGGAAGTTCCTTCAGCCCGGCGATGCAGGCCTTCACGAAGAACGACATGAAGCCCAGCCGCGCGCCGTGCTTCTTCTCGAAGTCCTCCTTCAGCCGCTCGCGCAACGCCATCACATTGGTCATGTCCACCTCGTTGAAGGTGGTGAGCATGGCGGCGGTGTTCTGCGCCTCTTTCAGGCGGTTGGCGATGGTGCGGCGCAGACGCGTCATCCGCACGCGCTCCTCGCGGTCGGCGCGGGAACGGGGACCGGCGGGAACGGCGGGCTTGGCGGCGGCAGCGCTCGGCGCCGGCACCGACGCGATCGCGGACAGCACGTCTTCCTTGGTGGCGCGGCCGTCCTTGCCCGTGGGCTGGATGGCGGACGCCGCGACGCCCGTCTCCTCGGCGAGCTTGCGCGCGGCGGGGCCGGAGGCGGCGAGGTTGGCACCAGCCGGTGCGGGCGCCGGGGCAGCGGGCTTCGGCGGCGGTGGCGCAGCGGCGACAGCCGGTTTCGGCGCGGCGGCGGTTGCTCCCGCGGCTCCCGCCTCGATGTGGCAGAGCACGGCGCCCACCTGGATGGTGGCACCTTCCTCGACGGCGAGGTCGGCAATGCTGCCGGCCACCGAGGCGTTGACCTCGACGGTGACCTTGTCGGTCTCGAGCTCGCAAAGCGGCTGATCGATCGTCACCACATCGCCCACCTTCACCAACCACTTGGCGACGGTTGCCTCGGTGACCGATTCACCCAGTGCCGGGACCTTGATCTCGACGGCCATGACTAAAACCCTTTCCCTACCCGCGCTCAACCGACTGTGAGGGCGCGGTCGACCAGATCGGCCTGTTCCTTGAGATGCGTGCGCGCCGAGCCCGTCGCGGGCGACGCGGCCTCCGCCCGACCGATATAGACCGGCCGCTTGGCCTTCACGTTGGCGCCCGACAGGGCACGCTCGATGCGGCGGTCGGCGAAATGCCAGGCGCCCATGTTCTCGGGCTCCTCCTGGCACCACACCACCTCGGCATTGGGATAATGCGACAGCCGAACGCCCAGCCGGCTGAACGGGAACGGATAGAGCTGCTCGATCCTCATGATGGCGATGTCGTCGATCTTGCGCTTGCGGCGCTCGGCCACGAGATCGAAGTAGACCTTGCCCGAACACAGTACGACGCGGCGGACCTTGGCTGGATCGGCGAGCTGGTCGGTCTCGGCCAGGATTCGCCGGAACGAGGAGCCCGGCCCGAAATCGGCCAGGGTCGACACGCACTCCTTGTGGCGCAGCAGCGACTTCGGCGTCATGACGATCAGCGGCTTGCGGAACGACCGGCGCATCTGGCGGCGCAGCGCATGGAAGTAGTTGGCCGGCGTAGTGGGATTGATCACCTGCCAGTTGTCCTCGGCCGAGAGCTGGAGGTAGCGTTCCAGCCGGGCCGAGCTGTGCTCCGGGCCCTGGCCCTCGTAGCCATGCGGCAGCAGCATCACGAGGCCGTTCATGCGCAGCCACTTGCTCTCGCCGGAGCAGATGAACTGGTCGATGATGACCTGCGCGCCGTTGGCGAAATCGCCGAACTGCGCCTCCCACAGGACCAGCGCATTGGGCTCGGCCGATGAGTAGCCGTATTCGAAGCCCAGCACGCCCTGCTCGTTCAGCGGGCTGTCGATGACCTCGAAATGCGCCTGCTCCGACGCCACGTGGTTGAGCGGGATGTACTTCGTCTCGGTGGTCTGGTCGACCAGCACCGAATGGCGTTGCGAGAAGGTGCCGCGGCCGGAATCCTGGCCGCTGAGCCGCACCGGCGTTCCCTCGGCCAGCAGCGTGCCCCAGGCCAGCGCCTCGCCGGTCGCCCAGTCGATGTTCTCGCCCGTGTCGATCGTCTTGCGCTTTTCCAGGAGCTGGCGCGCGATCTTGCGGTTGAGGTCGAAGTTCTTGGGCGCCTCGGAGATCGCGCGGCCGACCGAGACGAGCTGGTCGAGCTCGACCGCGGTCACGCCCTTGCGATCCTCCTCGCCCGGCGCGACGGTGAAGCCTGCCCACTTGCCTTCCAGCCAGTCGGCCTTGTTGGGCTTGTAGTTGGTCGCAGCCTCCAGCGCCTTGTCGAGCTTTTCGCGCAACGCGCCGTCCATCGCGGCCACCTCGGCGGCGCTCACCACACCTTCGACTTCGAGGTGGCCGGCGTAGACTTCCTTCACCGTCTTGTGCCCGCCGATCTCCTTGTACATCAGCGGCTGGGTGAACATCGGCTCGTCGGCCTCGTTATGGCCGTGCCGGCGGTAGCAGAACATGTCGATGACGACGTCGCGCTTGAAGTGCTGGCGGAACTCGGTGGCGATGCGCGAGACGTGGACCACGGCCTCGGGATCGTCGCCGTTCACATGGAAGATCGGCGCCTGCACGATCTTGGCGACCTCGGTGCAGTAGGGACCGGAGCGCGAGTAAGTGGGCAGCGTCGTGAACCCGATCTGGTTGTTCACGATGAAATGGATGGTGCCGCCGATGCGGTAGCCGCCGAGGTCGCTGAGGTCGAGGCTTTCGGCCACCAGACCTTGCCCCGCGAAGGCTGCGTCGCCGTGCATCAGGATCGCCATGACCTGGCTGCGTTCGGTATCGCCGCGCTGGTCTTCCTTGGCCCGGGCCTTGCCCAGCACCACCGGATTCACCGCCTCGAGATGCGAGGGGTTGGGCGCCAGCGAGAGGTGGATGACGTTGCCGTCGAACTCGCGGTCGGCCGAGGCGCCGAGGTGATATTTCACGTCGCCCGAGCCGCGCATTTCCTCGGGCTGCGAGGAGCGGCCCTGGAACTCCGAGAACAGCGCGGTGTAGCTCTTGTGCATGACGTGCACGAGGGTGTTGAGGCGGCCGCGATGCGGCATGCCCATCACCACGTCGCGGACGCCGAGCTGGCCGCCGCGCTTCAGGATCTGCTCGATGCCGGGGATCAGCGACTCGCCGCCGTCGAGCCCGAAGCGCTTGGTGCCGACGAATTTGACGCCGAGATAGCGCTCCAGTCCCTCGGCCTCGACGACCCGCTGCAGAATCATCTTGCGGCCTTCGACCGTGAACTCGGTGTGGTTCTCGATGTGCTCGATGCGCTCCTGGATCCAGGCCTTCTGGTCGGGATCGCTGATGTGCATGTATTCGACGCCGATCCTGCCGCAATAGGTCTTGCGCAGGCGGTCCCAGATTTGCCGGAGCGTTGCGGACTCGCCCAGGCCAAGCGAGCCGAAGATCAGGATGGGACGCTCCCAGTCGGCCTCGCCGAAACCGTAGGTCGCGGGATCGAGTTCGCGATGCCGTTCCTGGCGCACCAGGCCGAGCGGATCGAGATCGGCCTCGAGGTGGCCGCGGATGCGGTAGGAGCGGATCAGCAGAAAGGCGCGCGACGTGTCGTGGGCGGCGGCGCGGATCTCGGCTTCGGTCTTGCCGGCGAGCGGCGCTGGGGCGGCGCCGTTAGCACCTTTCACGTTACGGTTGGCGGGCGTCTTGGCCTCGAGGTCGGCGGCGCCGATCACCCTGACGCCGTTCGGCGCCCAGGAGGCACCGCGCGTCTCGGCCAACACGTCGGCCTTCTCCTCGGCCAGTGCTGCGAAGAAAGTCCGCCAATCCCGATCGACGGCATTGGGATCGCCCTGGTAGCGCGCGTAAAGCTCTTCGATGAATGGCGCATTGGCGCCGAACAGGAACGACGTCTGCTCTGCTTTCATGGCCCGCTACTCCTTGGCCTGTCCTTGCTGGCCGCCTGGCAGAGGCTGGGCGGCAGTTCGCTGGTCAGCCCTTCATGGCCTTCAGCATTTCCTCGCCGAGCGCGGCGGGTGAATCCGCCACCTTGATGCCGACGGAACGCATGAAATCCACTTTGAATTCGGCCGTGTCCTGGCCGCCCGAGATCACCGCACCGGCATGGCCCATGCGGCGGCCCGGCGGCGCGGTGCGGCCGGCGATGAAGCCCACGACCGGCTTCTTGGTCTTGGATGCCTTGATGAACTCGGCGCCCTTGACCTCGGCATCGCCGCCGATCTCGCCGATCATGACGATGCCCTGGGTCTCGGGATCGGCCAGCAGCATCTCCAGGCACTCGACGAAGTTGGTGCCGTTCACCGGATCGCCGCCGATGCCGATGCAGGTCGTCTGGCCAAGGCCGGCCGCCGTGGTCTGGGCCACCGCCTCGTAGGTGAGCGTGCCGGAGCGCGAGATGATGCCGATCCTGCCGCGCTTGTGGATATGGCCCGGCATGATGCCGATCTTGGACTCGCCCGGGGTGATGACGCCGGGGCAGTTGGGCCCGATCAGGCGCGACTTCGCGCCCGTGAGCGCCCGCTTCACCCTCACCATGTCGAGCACCGGGATACCTTCGGTGATGCACACCACCAGCGGGATCTCGGCATCGACCGCTTCCAGGATCGAATCGGCGGCATAGGGCGCGGGCACGTAGATCACAGACGCCGTGGCGCCGGTCTTGGCCACCGCCTCGGCCACGGTGTCGAACACCGGCAGGTCGAGATGGGTGGTGCCGCCTTTGCCCGGCGTCACGCCACCCACCATCCTGGTGCCGTAGGCGATCGCCTGCTCGGAATGGAAGGTGCCCTGAGAGCCAGTGAAGCCCTGGCAGATGACCTTGGTGTTCTTGTTGACCAGCACGGCCATCAGTTGGTCTCCTTGACGGCCTTGACGATCTTCTCGGCGGCGTCGGCGAGGTTCTCCGCCGAAGTGATCTTGAGCCCGGACTCTTTCAGGATCTTCTTGCCGAGATCGACGTTGGTGCCTTCCAGCCGCACGACCAGCGGCACGTGCAGGTTCACTTCGCGGGCCGCGGCGACCACGCCCTCGGCGATCACGTCGCAGCGCATGATGCCGCCGAAGATGTTGACCAGGATGCCTTCGACGTTGGAATCCTTGAGGATGATCTTGAACGCCGCCGTCACGCGCTCCTTGGTGGCGCCACCGCCGACATCGAGGAAATTGGCGGGCGCCGAGCCGTAGAGTTTGATGATGTCCATGGTGGCCATCGCGAGGCCGGCGCCGTTCACCATGCAGCCGATCTCGCCGTCGAGCTTGACGTAGTTCAGCGCGTACTTGGCGGCTTCGGTCTCGGCCGGGTCTTCCTCGTCGAGATCGCGCAGCGCTTCGAGCTCGGTGTGCCGGTAGAGCGCGTTGTCGTCGAAGGTCATCTTGGCGTCGAGCGCGATCACGTCGCCGGCCGCCGTCACGACCAGCGGATTGATCTCGATCAGCGAGCAGTCGAGCTCGGTGAAGGCCCTGTAGAGATTGCCGAGCAGCGAGACGAAGGCCCCGACCTGCTTGCCCTGGAGGCCGAGCGCGAAAGCGACCTTGCGGCCCTGGTAGCCCTGAAAGCCGGCGGCTGGATCGATCGTCTGCTTGACGATCTTTTCAGGCGTCTGGTGCGCCACCGTCTCGATGTCCATTCCGCCTTCGGTCGAGGCGATGACGGCGATCCGGCTCGCGGCGCGGTCGACTAGCAGCGAGAGGTAGAGCTCGCGTTTGATGTCGCAGCCTTCCTCTATGTAGAGCCGCTTGACCGTCTTGCCGGTCGGCCCGGTCTGCTTGGTGACCAGTTCGTGGCCGAGCATGGCGGTCGCGTTGGCGCCGACCTCGTCGATCGACTTGGCGAGGCGCACGCCGCCCTTGCCATCGGGGTCGTTCTTGAAGCGGCCCTTGCCGCGCCCACCGGCGTGGATCTGGGATTTCACGACGGTGACGGCGCTGCCCAGCTTGCGGGCAACGTCCATGGCCTCGTCCTTCGTATAGGCGACGCCGCCCTTGAGCAGGGGGACGGCGAATTTGGCCAGCAGGACCTTGGCCTGATACTCGTGGATGTTCATGAAGTCCTATTGCTCGGGATCGGGTGCAGGAAGCGTTCCAAACCACTTAGTTGTAAAACGCAACTGACCAATGGTTGCGGCACTTTATGAGTGCCACAACGCCTTGGCAATGACGGACTCATGATCCTTTTGGGTCATTAGACCAAAGTAGGGGATCGCCCCCCGAATCAGGCCCGGCCGACGATCTTGTTGGTGGCGTCGATCAGCGACCGGACGGCGGCCACTGATTTGTCGAACATCGCCTTTTCCTCGGCATTGAACTCGACCTCGACGATGCGCTCGACGCCCTTGGCGCCGATCACGACCGGCACGCCGATGTAGAGGCCCTTCACGCCGTATTCGCCGTTCAGCATGGCGGCGCAGGGGATCATGCGCTTCTTGTCCTTGAGGAAGGACTCAGCCATGGCGATGGCCGACGCGGCCGGCGCATAGAAGGCCGAACCGGTCTTGAGATGGGCTACGATCTCGGCACCGCCATCGCGGGTGCGCTGCACGATCGCCTCGAGGCGCTCCTTGGTGGTCCAGCCCATGTCGACCAGGTCATGCAGGGAGATACCGCCGACCGTCGAATAGCGCAGCAGCGGCACCATCGTGTCGCCGTGCCCGCCCAGCACGAAGGCCGTGACGTCCTCGACCGAGACGTTGAATTCCTCGGCGAGGAACGAGCGGAACCGGGCGCTGTCGAGCACGCCCGCCATGCCGACGACGCGAGCCGGCGGGAAGCCGGTGACTTCCTGCATCAGGCCGACCATGGCGTCGAGCGGATTGGTGATGACGATGACGAAGGCGTTGGGGGCATGCTGCTTGATGCCCTTGCCGACCGCGTCGATGACCTTGGCATTGATGCCGACCAGGTCGTCGCGGGTCATGCCGGGCTTGCGCGGGACACCCGCGGTCACGATCACGACGTCGGCGCCCTCGATGTCCTTGTAATCGGACGTGCCGCTGTACTTCGCATCGAAACCCGCGACCGGGCTGAGCTGGTTGATGTCGAGCGCCTTGCCCTTGGCAACGCCCTCGGCGGCCGGGACGTCGAACAGGACGATGTCGCCCAGTTCCTTCTGGCCGGCGAGCAGCGCCAGTGTACCGCCAATTTGTCCGGCGCCGATCAGCGCGATCTTCTTGCGAGCCATGCGAAAAACTCCCGTTCGTGAAGGCGGCGCGTGGTAGCGCGATTCGCCCCGACCGGCAAGAAGCCGTCAAACGGGATGTTTCGCGAGGTGTCCCAGCAACAACTCCGTCGCCTTGGCGGGCGCCTGGTCCATGACGAAATGGCCGACGCCGGGCAGCACTTCCATGCCAAAGGCCGCGCTCACGAACTCAGCGGTGCCGTGCGCCGCATCGGGCCCGACGGTCGCATCGGCATCCCCCCAGATGTAGAGAGTCGGGACCCGGATGGTGCCGATGTCGGCGGCCAGGCCCTTGTTGGCGCGATACCAGGCGAGCGCCGCTTCCAGCGCCGCTGGATTGCCGAGGACCGAAAGATGCTCCTCGAGGGCAGCCGACGGCACGCCCTGCCCGAACAGCCCGTCGCGCAGGCGCTTGGCATTGTCCGCAAGCAGCATCCCGCCGGTCCCGGGCTCCAGGAAAGCCCTGTGGTGCCGCGAGCGATGCTTCTGGTCGCCCGCTTCGTCCAGAAGCGCACGACGAAACGATTTTGGATGCGGCCGCGACAGGATGGCGAGCGAGGAGAGACGCCCGGGATATTTGTCCGCCACGCCCCACGAAACCTGCCCACCCCAGTCGTGACCGACGAGGTGGAAGCGCTTGCCGTCGTAGCCGGCTGCCGCGGCGATCTCGATGGCATCGTCCACCAGCTTGTCGAAGGCGTAGTTCGACAGGTCGGCGGGATCGGGCCGCGCGCCGGGCGAATAGCCGCGCTGGTCCGGCGCCACGGCGCGATAGCCCGCACCGGCCAGAGCGGGAAGCGCCGCGCGCCAACTGTGTCTCGATTCTGGAAACCCATGCAGCAGCAGCACGAGCGGTCCGCCGGTCGAGCCCGCGACATCGATGGTGAATGTCAGGCCCGACCGGGTCTTCAAGCCGATGGTATCGACCATCGTTTGGTCAGGTCACGCCGTTGGCCTTGAACCAGGCGATCGCCTTCTTCCAGCCGTCGTCCGCCTGGTCCTTGCGGTAGGATGGCCGGTAGTCGGCGTTGAAGGCGTGCGGCGTATCGGGGTAGGTGACGATTTCCGACTTCTTCGCCGCCGCGCTGCCGTCCTTGAGAGCGGCCCGCATCTTGTCGACCGTGTCGTTCGGGATACCGGTGTCGGCACCGCCATAAAGTCCGAGCACCGGCGCCTTGAGATCCTTGGCGAGGTCGACTGGATGCTTGGGGGTGAGCGCCGTCGAGTCACCAACAACACGGCCGTACCACGCCACGCCTGCCTTCACGCCCGGATTGTGCGCGGCATAGAGCCAAGTGATGCGACCGCCCCAGCAGAAGCCGGTGACGCCGAGCTTGGCGGTGTCGGCCTTGCCCTCGCCCTTGGCGAAGGCGACGCAGGCATCGAGATCGCCCATGACCTGCTCGTCCGGCACCTTGGCCACGACCTCGGCGATCAGCTTGGGAATCTCGGTGTAGCCCTTGGCATCGCCCTGGCGGAAATAGAGTTCCGGCGCGATGGCGTAGTAACCCGCCTTGGCGAAGCGGCGGCACATGTCGGCGATGTGGGCGTGCACGCCGAAGATCTCCTGCACCACGAGGATCGTGCCGAACCCGGTGCCCGACGCCGGCATGGCGCGATAGGCATCCATCTCCTTGCCGTCCTTGGTCTTGACCTTGACGGCGCCGGCCGTGAGGCCGTCCGTCGGTGTCGTGATCATGGTCTGCGCCGATACCGGCTGGACCGACAGCGCGAAGGTGCCACCCAGCACGGTGCCGGTCGCCGCCATCGCCGTGCGTCGCGAAAGTCCACGTTCGTTGATTGAAATCATCCCGTCGCCGTCCATGATTCTGCCTCTCAGGAAAAAACCCCGCGGAGCCTAGGCTGCAGCCGCTATGAACCGCAATCACAATTAGGCGATGTGCTCCAGGGCCAGGTACTCGGGGCTCTGCATCTCCATCAGCCGCGAGACCGTGCGCTGGAACTCGAAGGCGCCGTCGCCGTCGATGTAAAGCCCGCCCGGCGCCGTGGCGGCCGAGCAGATGAATTTCACTTTCTTCTCGTAGAATTCATCGATCATGGTGACGAACCGGGCCGCCTTGTCCTGGCTGTCGGGTCCCATCCTGGGAATATCGGCCATGATGACCGTGTGGAAATTCTCGGCGATGCAAAGGAAGTCCGCCGCGCCCATCGGCTTGGCGCACCAGTCGAGATAGTGGGCCATGGCGACGCCCGGCGCCGCGCGTGGAATCTCGACGTCACGCCCCTGCGTGCGCAGCACGCGCGGTTCGCCGTCGGCACCGGCGGCGAGCGCCCGGAAGGCCTCGTCGAGCTTGGCGTTGGCCCACGCGCCCAACGGCGTCAGGTAGGCGTCGAAGTTGCGCAGGCGGTTCATGCGATAGTCCAGTTCGCCGCCCAGCTCGAGGACTTCCAGGCGCTGCTTGATCAGGTCGATGAACGGCAGGAAACGATCGCGCTGCAGCCCGTCCTTGTAGAGATCGTCGGGCTGGCGGTTGGAGGTGGCGATCACCGTCATGCCTTCGTCGAACAGGGTCTCGAACAGGCGCGCCAGGATCATCGCGTCGGCGATGTTCGTGACCTGGAATTCGTCGAAGCACAGCAGGCGCGTTTCGGCCGCGATCGCGCGCGCGATCGGCACGATCGTATCGGCTTCGGGTGGCGCACCTTCGGCCGCGAGCTTCTCGCGGCGGCGGTGCAGCCGCTCCTGGACCTCGAGCATGAACTCGTGGAAGTGCACGCGCCGCTTCCGGGCCACCGGCGCGTCGGCGAAGAACAGGTCCATCAGCATCGACTTGCCGCGGCCGACCGGACCCCAGATGTAAAGACCGTGCGGTCCCGACACCGGCTTGGGCGTGCGTCCCAGCCCCAGCCGCGCCAGCAGGCCGGGCCGGGCGGGCTGGGCCGCCATCGCGGTCAACTGGTCGTGCATGGCCTGGAGCCGCAGAACGATGCGCTCCTGCACGGGATCGGCGTGGACTTCGCCCGCGGCCCGGCGCAAGGCAAGGTTGGCGACGGGTCCCTTGCCGGAGGTCGCGGGGATCGGAGTGTCCATTGCGGCATAACTAGCTCACCGCCGCGCGGCTGCCTATAAGGTGCGGCGATGAAGATTGCCTTTCTCGGTACCTCCGCCTTCGCCGTTCCGGCGCTCAAGGCGTTGGCCGAGGCCGGTCATGACGTGGCCGCCGTCTACACGCGCGCGCCCAAGCCGGCCGGTCGCGGCCAGCAGGAGCGGCGCACGCCGGTGCATGAGCTTGCCCTTTCGCTCGGCCTCGCCGTGCACTCACCCAGGGGCCTCAAGACCGACGAGGAGGCGCAAGCGTTCAAGGCGCTCGATCTCGATGCCGCCGTGGTCGTGTCCTACGGCCATATCCTGCCCAGAAGCTTCCTCGATGCCCCGGTGCTGGGCTGCATCAACATCCACGGCTCGCTGCTGCCGCGCTGGCGGGGCGCCGCGCCCATCCATCGCGCCATCCTGGCGGGCGACGGCGAGACCGGCGTCACCACCATGCGCATGGACGATGGCCTCGACACCGGCCCCATGCTGCTGGCCGAAAGCACGCCGATCTCCTCCGCCGATACCGCCGAGACGGTGCACGACCGCCTGGCCGAGCTCGGCGCGCGGCTGATCGTGTCGACGCTCGACGGGCTGATGCGCAACACCATCGATCCGGTGGCGCAGCCCGAGGACGGCGTCACCTATGCCCACAAGCTCGGCAAGGAAGAGGGTGTGCTGGATTGGCGCCGTCCGGCGGCCGAGCTGGAGCGCAGGGTCCGCGCCTTCCATCCGTGGCCCGGCACCTCGTTCGAGCTACCCAAGGAGAGTGGCGGCGAGCGCATCAAGGTGCTGGCGGCGGGCCTCGCCCTGGCCGGCGGCACGCCGGGCACGCTCACCATCGGGCGCGACGGCTTCCCGGTGGTGGCCTGTGGCATCGGCGGCCTGAAACTCTTGCAGCTCCAGCGGCCCGGCAAGTCGGCGCAACCCGCTGATGCCTTTTTGCGCGGCTTCGCTCTGGCGGCTGGCACCCTGCTGCCCGTACCCATCGTCGTGTCGCTGCCAACCAGACCCGCCTGACGCCGTGCCGCGTTACAAGCTCATCGTCGAGTACGATGGCGGTCCGTTCGTTGGCTGGCAGCGCCAGCCCAACGGCCCGACGATCCAGGCCCTGCTTGAAGACGCGATATTCGCCATGAGCGGCGAGCGTGTTCAGGTGCAGGGCGCGGGTCGCACGGATTCCGGCGTCCATGCGCTGGGCCAGGTCGCGCATTTCGATCTTGCGAACGAGATGGCCCCCGACAAGGTGCAGGCCGCGCTCAACTTCCACCTCAAGCCCAACCCGATCGCGCTCCCCTCGGTCGAAATCGCACCGGCAAAGTTCCATGCGCGCTTCTCGGCGACGTGGCGGCGCTATCGCTACCGCATCCTCAACCGCCGGGCGTCGCCGACCCTCGACAGTGGCCATGTCTGGCACGTCCCTGCCCGGCTCGATCTCGACGCCATGATCGACGCCGCCGCGGCGCTGCAGGGCCATCACGACTTCAACAGCTTCCGCTCGACCGCCTGTCAGGCGCCATCGTCGATCAAGACGCTCGACCTGCTCCGCGTCGGCCGCGACGGCGACGAGATCCACATCGATGTCGGCGCGCGATCGTTCCTGCACAACCAGGTACGCATCCTCGTCGGAACGCTCCGGCTCGTCGGTCGCGGCCAATGGTCGAAACGCGACGTCGAGGAGGCTCTGGCGGCCTGCGACCGCACCCGCGGCGGCCCCACGGCGCCACCGCAGGGCCTCTGCTTGATGGAGGTGCGCTACGATCTACCCAGCGGCGACGTTCACGACGCCGAGATAGCGGGCGACGAGGAATGAGATGAAGGCCAGCGGCACCCAACTCACGACCAACAGCATGGTCGAGAGCAGCCAGCCGGCCCCGATCACCTGCCGCGTGGTGACCAGGAACCAGTAGAAGAACAGCCCCTGCAGACCGATGCTGACCAGGCTGCCGATCGCGGGCGGCGCCAGGTGCGCGAGGGGCACGAAGACCACGGCCAGGGCCATGCCCGGCAGGTTGATCCAGTTGAGCGCCCCGATGTAGCGCGCGTAGCGGTCGAGCCAGCCCTGGCGCCGGGCGATCTCATGGAAGACCACCGGGAACAGCAGCCACTCGACGACATAGCCCAGCGTCTCGACGAAGAAGATCTCCATATCGTCGGCCGCCACCGTTGCGTTGGAATAGCGGACCAGCAGGATGATGACGTGGAGGGGCGCGACCAGCACCATGACGCGGAACGAGCGCAGGCAGGCTTCGGTCGTATTGTCGAAATAGCCCGGTGCCTTGGGATCTCGCCACAGGAAGGCCAGCGCACCCTGCACGCCACGGGCGATCTCGGCAGCGCTGAACATAGCTGGCCTTCAGGCCACGAAGAAACGGTCGAGAACCGTCTCATAGACGCTGGCGAGCGTCCTGAGGTCGGCGACGGCGCTCTTCTCATCGACTTTGTGCATGCTCTCGCCGACCAGCCCGAACTCGAGCACCGGACAGTAGCTGCGGATGAAGCGCGCATCCGAGGTGCCGCCGGTCGTCGAGAGTTCGGTCTCGATGCCCGTGACGTCGCGGATGGCGCCGGCCACCAGGTCGCTGAGCGGTCCAGGCGGCGTATAGAACGACTCGCCCGAGACCTCGTGCTTCAGCTCGAACAGGCCGTTGCCGCCCAGCGCCGCGTTGGCGCGCTCCAGCCGCTCGGTGAGATGGGCGAGCAGCGTCTTGGAGGTCCAGAGATCGTTGAAGCGCGTGTTGAAGCGCGCGGTAGCGACGCCCGGCGCGATGTTGGTCGCCTTGTTGCCGACATCGACGGTAGTGAACTGCAGCGACGTCGGCTGGAAATGCGTGCTGCCTTGGTCGATCGGCTCGCGCACCAGCGCCTCGATCAGCGCCGACAGCCGGTGAATGGCATTGTCGAGCCGGTCGGGATAGGCCACGTGGCCCTGAACGCCGCGCACCACCATGTCGACGGTCATGCTGCCGCGCCGGCCGATCTTGATCATGTCGCCGAAGCGCTTCGAGCTGGTCGGTTCGCCAACCACGCAGGCGTCGATCGTCTCGCCGCGATCGGCAAGGCGCTTCAGCATCTTGACCGTGCCGTTGACGGCAGGTCCCTCCTCGTCGCCGGTGATCAGGAGGCTGATCGAGCCGCCGAAGTCGCGACCACGCTTGGCCAGGAACCGCGTGGCGGCATCGGTGAAGGCTGCGATGGCGCCCTTCATGTCGGCGGCGCCGCGGCCGAACAGGTAGCCGCCGGACAGCTCGGCCGAAAAAGGACCGATAGTCCACGACGAGAGGTCGCCCACCGGCACCACGTCGGAATGGCCGGCAAAACAGAAATGACGGCCGCTGCTACCAACGCGGGCGTAGAGGTTGGCGACGTCGTCGGTGCCGGCCTGGGTGAAATCCATGCGCTCGCAGCGGAAGCCGAGCGGCGCCAGCGTGCCTTCGAGCAGGTCCAGCGCGCCGGCTTCGCGCGGCGTCACGCTCTCGCAGCGCACCAGCGCGCGCGTCAGTTCGATCACGTCGGTGGCGTTGGTATTCAGGGCATCGGGCATATCGGGACACTACATCCCAGCCCCTCCAAAGAGAAGGGCGCCAGCTCGGCCCAGCTGGCGCCCCAGTCGATTTGAGAGAGGAAGATAGTCTTGTTGGTTATGGAACTTGATGCTGGAACCTAGGCCACCATCCGATCGGCTTCCTGCAGGTTGACCGAGACGAGCTGGGACACGCCCTGCTCCGACATGGTCACGCCATAGAGCCTGTCCATGCGCGCCATGGTGACGCGATGATGGGTGATGATCAGGAAGCGCGTGTCGGTGCGGCCGGCGATGTCCTTCACCAGGCCGCAGAAGCGCTCCACGTTCAGGTCGTCCAGCGGAGCGTCCACCTCGTCCAGCACGCAGATCGGTGCCGGGTTGGTCATGAACACGGCGAACAACAACGACAGAGCCGTCAGTGCCTGTTCGCCACCGGACAGAAGCGACATGACCTGCAGCTTCTTGCCCGGCGGGCTGGCGTGGATTTCGAGGCCGGCCTCGAGAGGATCCTCGGATTCGGTGAGGCGGAGTTCCGCCTTGCCGCCGCCGAACAGCTTGGTGAAGAGCTGCTGGAAGTGGCCGCTGACCTGCTCGAAGGCGACAAGGAATCGCTCGCGGCCCTCGCGGTTGAGGCTCTGGATGCCCTGTCGCAGCCGGCCGATGGCGGCGACCAGGTCGTCGCGCTCGGCCGTCATGCCGTTGATCTGCTGCTCCAGTTCGTTGGCCTCTTCCTCGGCCCGCAGGTTGACCGCGCCCATGGTCTCGCGCTCGTGGACCAGCCGTTCGAGGCGATGCTCGGCCTTCTCGATTTCCGGCAGTTCCTCCAGCGACTGGACTTCGGCCAGCGCCAGAACGCCGTCGGGCTCGCAACGCAGCCGCTCGACGATACGCTCGACCACCGCCTCGCGGTCCTTGGTCGCCTGTTCGACCTGGCCCTCGCGCCGGACCCGGCTTTCGCGGGCGCCGGCCAACTCGCCTTCGGCCTGGCGCATCGCCTTGTCGGCCTCGGCCAGCCGCGTCTCGCCGATGGCGAGTTGATCGGCCGCCTGCTGGCGGTTGATCTCGGCCTTGGCGATCTCCTCGGCCAGCGCTTCGCGCTTGGTCTCGATCTCGGCGGGCTTGGCTTCCAGTTCGGCGATGGCGCCGGCGATCTGTTCGCGGCGGGCATCGAGTTCGACGATCTGGCCATCGGCATCGGCCAGGCGCTTGCTCCAGCCGGCATGCTCCTGGGCGATCTGGCCCAGGCGCTCGACCCGCATCGCCGCTTCGCGGGCGAGGCGGTCGCAGGTGCCTTCGGCCTCGACCAGCGCGCCGCGCAGCTCGGCAATGCGCACGCGGAGCGCACCGGCCTCGATCCGATCGGCCTGGGTGTCGGAAATCGCCGACAGCCGCGCCTCGCGGAAGGTGCGGCGCATCTCGGCGTCGGCGATGTCGCCCGCGATCTCGACCTGCGCCTGCTCGATGCCGGTAAGGCGCGTGCGGAGCTGGTCGGTGCGGCGTGCCACCTCGGTATGGCGATCGCGTGCGGCGGTGGCCGCGCGCTCGGCGGCGGCGATCGCGGTCTGCGCGGCCCGTTCGGCCGCACGGGTCGCTTCGCCCGCATCCTGGGTCTTGCGCCGCGCGGCATCGGCCACGGTGCGCTCGTGCTGGCGGGCCTGCTCGACGCAGGTCCGCTCGGCGCCGCGGGCGGCGGCGAGCCAGCCCGCTTCGGCATCGGCGCGGGCCTGCTCAGTCGTCTGTTCGATCACGACCGCATCGATCTGCAGGCGGATCTCGGCCAGGCGATTGCGCTGGCTGAGCCGCACGGCGGCGCTCGACGGCGCACCGGCGCGCATCGTGTAGCCGTCCCAGCGCCAGACCGCACCTTCGCGCGTGACGAGCTGCTGCCCGGGCTTGAGCTGGGTCTGCAGCGCCTCGCCAGTGGCGTCGTCGGCCACGAGGCCGATGAAGGCGATGCGGCGGGCGAGTTCCGGCAGCGCCTTGACGAAGGCGCCGAGCGGCATGGCGCCTTCAGGCAGTTCGGGCGCATCGGCCAGCGGCTCGAGCGGCAGCCAGTGAACCGGCGCGCCACGATCGGACGAGGCCTCGAGTTCGTCGCCGAACGCAGCGCCCATGGCCTTCTCGAACCCCGGCTCGACGGAGAGCGCGTCGAGCAGTGGCGGCCAGAGCGAATCGGCTGCCGACTTCAGCGCCGCGGCGACGCCGGCTTCCTCGGCGCGCAGCTTGGTGAGGCGCGCGTTGGTCTTCTGCACGATCTCGGCGGCAGTGGCGTGGCTCGCCTCGGCGGCCTGGCGTTCGGCCGCACGGGCGCGCTCCATTTCGATGCGCTCGGCCTCGGCCTTGGCCACGGCCAGACGCGCCGCGTCCGATTCGTAGCGCGCGGCCTCGCGGGCGTTCTCGATTGCTTCTTGGCCTTCGCGGCGGGCGGTCTCGAAAGCCGCACGAGCGGCTTCGAGCGCGGCCTCGACTTCCGGAAGCGCCGGCAGGCCCGAGAGTTCGGTTTCGACCTGCTGCCGTTGAGCGGCAACCTCGTCGCAGCGCACGGCCATCCGGCGCAGGCGGTCCTGTAACTCGGCGATCTCGCGGCCCACGCTCTGGCGCAGCGCCTCGTCGTCGGCGATCTGGCGGGTCAGGCGGTCGTGTTCGGTCTCGGCCGTGGCGGTATCGGCCTGGGCGACGTCGCGGGCCTGGCGGGCCGCGGTGGCGCGATCCTCTTCACCCACCTGCTCCTGCTCGAGGCGGCCGCGCTGGCCGTCGAGATCGGCGGTCGCCGCCTCGGCATCTCCCTTGCGGCCGCGCTCGCGCTCCAGATCGGAATCTGTCTGGCGGAGCCGGGTCTCCGCCTCTTCCTGGGCCTGCGCGACACGCTCGGCTTCGGCAGTGAGCGCATCGTGCGCAACGCGCAGGCGCTGTAGCGCGGCTGCTGCGGCGGCTTCGTCGTTGCGCAGCGGCGGCAGCGAGGTCGCGGCATCGGCCTGCGCCGTGGTGGCAAGACCGACCAGTCGCGTGAGGTCGGCGACCAGGGCCTCGGCTTCGCGCAGGCGCTCGCCCGAGTTGGCGAGATCGCTCTCGGCGGAGGCGAGCTTCAAGGCCAGCACAGCGGCTTCGGCGCGGCGGATATGGTCGGAGAGGTTACGATAGCGGCTGGCCTGGCGGGCCTGGCGCTTGAGGCCCTTGTGCTGCTCCTCGAGAGCCACGAGCACGTCCTGGACGCGCGCCAGGTTCTGCTCGGCGGCGCGCAAGCGCAGTTCCGCTTCGTGGCGCCGGGCATAAAGACCGGTGATGCCGGCGGCCTCGTCGATGATGCTGCGGCGGTCGGCCGGCTTGGCGTTGACCAGCGAACCGATGCGGCCCTGGCTCACCATCGCGGTCGAGCGCGAGCCGGTGGCGGCGTCGGCAAACAGCGTCTGCACGTCGCGGGCGCGGATTTCGCGGCCGTTCACCGTATAGGCCGAGCCGTGGCCGCGCTCGATGCGGCGCATGACGTCGAGCTGGTCGGTGTCGTTCACCATCGCGGGCGCGGTGCGGGTCTTGTTGTCGAGCGAGAGCATCACCTCGGCGATGTTGCGCGCCGGACGGGTGCCGGCACCGGCAAAGATGACGTCCTCCATCTCAGATCCGCGCATCTGCTTGGCCGAGGTCTCGCCCATCACCCACTTGAGCGCCTCGACGAGGTTCGACTTGCCGCAGCCGTTGGGGCCGACGATGCCGGTCATGCCGGACTCGATGGCGAGCTCCGTCGGATCGACGAAGGACTTGAAGCCGGAGAGCCGGAGCTTGTCGAACTGGACCATCTACACCACGCCCTGTCTGTTACTTGCTAGTCTGGTTACTTATTTGACGAGTTTCGCGAGCGCGGCGTCGATATCCTCGACGGAACGCGACCCGCGATAGAGCTGACCGCCGATGAACAGCGTCGGCGTCGCACTGACGCCGAGCGTCTCGCCGCTGCGGTAGTCGTTGAGCACGGCATTGAGCATCGCATCGTTGGCGAGGCAGGATTTGATCTCGGCTTCGCCGAGGCCCGCGATGCGCAGCGGCTTGGCGAGCTCGGCAAGCGGATCGGCACCTGCCGCCCACTGCGGCTGGCTGCGGAAGATGATGTCGAGAACGCCGAAGTACTTGTCGTTGCCGGCGCATTCGGCGATCTGGGCGGCCTTGACCGCCACCTGGTCGAGCGGGAAGTCGCGGTAGACGAGCTTCACCTTGCCGGTGTCGATCCACTTCTTCTTGAGATCGGGCAGGATCTGGATGTGGAAGTGGGCGCAGTGCGAGCAGGTGAGCGAGGCATATTCGACGATGGTGACGGGGGCCTTGGGGTCGCCCAGCACATGGTCGCCCGGCAGGACGGCCATCAGGGCGGCCTTGTCCGCGGTCGCGGCCACGGCAACGGGCGCCGGGCCCGGCGCCGGGGAGCGCGTGCCGTACCAGACGCCAGCCCCGATCGCAGCCACCGCCACGACACCGCCGGCGACAATCAACATATTCCGCATACTCGTCTTCCTCTCCACTACATCTTGGGAATTTCACCTGTGGGGAGTCAAACGATTACCGCCCCACCTGGCGTAAAATTGCTGCGATGGCATCGGGACTGCCGGGATTCTGGTAGTTTTCCTCGTTGATGAACAAGGTCGGTGTCGACCGGGCCCCCAGCGCCTGGCCGGTCTGGACATCGAACACGACTTTGTCCAAAGCGCGGTCGTTGGCGTAGCAGGCTTGGGCCGACTGGGGGCTGACGCCCTGGGCCGCCAGTACCTTGACCATATCGGCCTCGGGATCGCTGCCGGTCAGCCACTCCACGTGGTTGCGGAACAGCGCCTCGATGAAGGCGAAGAACCTGTCCGGGGGGGCGCATTCGGACAGCTGGGCGGCCCGCGTGGCCACGATGTCCGAGGGAAAGTGCCGGTGGATGAACCTAAGCCGGCCGGTGTCGATCCAGTCCCGCCGCAGCGTCGGCATTGCGCCCATGTAGAAGGTGGCGCAGTGCGGACAGGTGAACGAGAAATAGGCGATCAGCGAGTTGGGCGCGTCGGCCTTGCCCAGGATGTGATCGCCGGGCAACGGCTCCAGCAGCTTGGCGCGGGGCAGTTCCTGCGCACGAAGATCATCCGTCACGAACAGAGCACCCAGCGCCGCGGCCATAACGCCGCGCCGGTTGAGCGACACGCGAGCGCCGAGCCGGGTCAACGCGGCCCTCAAATCAGGATCTTTGACCGTGGCGGCACGGGCCGCGACCTGGGTCACGGTCTGCGGATCGGGCTTCGGGACGACGCGCGGCGGCGGCGCGGCGGCGATGGTGCCTTGAACCAGGCGGATGTCGTCGATCATTCGGTGTCCGAAATAGGCATTCACGCGCTCCACGATCTGGCCGGTCTGGTGCTGGACTTCGAGCGCGGCGGCGCCCGAGACGCGCAGCCGGAGCACCTTGCCGGCGCCGCTTGAGTTCCGGGCGCCCCGACCGGCCACCAGGGACTCCGGCCGCGTGGTGCGGGCAAGGTCGGAACCGACGATGGCCGACCATTCGGCACGCAGCCGCGCGATCGAGGCGCCTTTGCCCCCCTTCGCCCGAGTGGTGGCGATTCCGGAGGTGAGCCGCTGGGCCAGACCGCCGATGGCACGGAAGCCGTTTTCGCGCATGGACCCTTTCAAACCCTGTTCCTTATGGTAGGCCACGGCCTCTTACATGACCATGACCCACGCCCCGCGTCTGCTCGCCTGGTACGATCGTCATCGTCGCACCCTGCCGTGGCGCGCCTCGGCCGGCGAGCGCACCGCGCCCTACCTGGTATGGCTGTCGGAGATCATGCTGCAGCAGACCACCGTGGCCACCGTGGGCGACTATTACCGCCGTTTCATCGAGCGCTGGCCCACCGTCGAGGCGCTGGCCGCCGCGCCGCTGGACGAAGTGCTCTCGGCCTGGGCCGGCCTCGGCTACTACGCCCGCGCCCGCAATCTTCATGCCTGCGCCCAGGCCGTCGCAACGGGCCACGGCGGTGTCTTCCCCGAGGACGAGCCGGGCCTGCGGGCGCTGCCCGGCATTGGGCCCTACACGGCCGCCGCCATCCGCTCGATCGCCTTCGACCTAAAAGCCTCGGCGGTCGACGGCAATGTCGAGCGCGTGATCTCCCGGCTCTACGCCATCGAGACACCGCTGCCCGACGCCAAGATCGAGATCCACGCCCGCGCCGCCGAGCTGGTGCCCGAGGCGCGCGCCGGCGATTACGCCCAGGCGACGATGGATCTCGGCGCCACCGTGTGCACGCCGCGCAAGCCCCTTTGCGTGATCTGCCCGCTCGCGCGCAACTGCCGGGCGCTGAAACTCGGCATCGCCGAGACCCTGCCCAGGCGCGCGCCCAAGGCCCTGAAGCCAACCCGCCGCGGCCTCGCCTTCGTACTGGCGCGCAAGGACGGCGCCGTCCTCCTGCGCAAGCGGCCGACCAAAGGTCTTTTGGGCGGCATGGACGAGGTGCCGTCGAGCCCGTGGCGCGAGGGCAAGTTCGTTCCCGCCGATGCGCTCGCCGATCCGCCCGTGCCCGCCCGCTGGACGCTGCTGGAAGGCCTGGTGCGCCACACGTTTACGCACTTCCACCTGGAACTGAGCGTCGCCCGCGCCACGGCCACGACGGATCGCCTGGCCAAGCTGCTGCCCGGCAGTGCCTGGTGCACGCTCGATCTCCTGGACGACCGCGCCTTGCCGACGGTGATGCGCAAGGTGATCGAGAAGGCCTCTCTTTCTTGACCGCGAGGAGGCCGGTTTTTGGCACACCTCGTCGTGCCACGCGGTGTCCTGCGACCTGTGCCACAAAGTGCGCTCAAGCCTTTGACTGGACAGGCGAATCGCCCCTCGAAGAACTGTGCCACCGACCCCGGCTTCCGGGCGCGATGAGAATCTGAAAAATCGCCCCGGCCCGGAGCAAAATCCGACCACGAAAAACGCCCGGAAGCGAAGCTTCCGGGCGTCATTGAAGAGGCGTCAGATGCCGCCCATCGTAGGACAAATCCTAGCCGAAACCTGCAGATTCTGCAAATCGCAGAAAGCGCCGCCTAGATCAGGTTGGGCTTCGGCAGGCTCGTGGGGAGGATCTCGATCACCGAATAACCGTCCCGCTCGAGCGAAACCGCCTGAAGCTGGGCTTCCTTGAGGGTCGAATAGGCGATGCCGATACGCCGGCCACCCTTGGGCTTCTCCACCCAGACCATGTGTTTGCCGATTGCTGCTGTTGTCATGGCGGACCCTATACAGGCAAACGCCGGCATTAGCGAACGTCAACCGCGAAGGTCGAAATGGAACACTTTGGAGATGATCTGCCAGCGATCCTCGACGAAGACGAGAGTGAGAAGATCGCTGAAGAACTTGGCGCCGATAGCGCATTCGACCCGGGCGAAGGCCGTCACCGGCCCCGCGAACTCGATGGCAACGATACGGTCCGCCCGCGCCTCGTTCCGGCTCGCGGGCGACGGCCGTCGGTCGACGATCGGGAAGTACTCATCCATGCCGAGATGGACGAGCGTGCTGTCGGTCGCAGAGACATAGTGCGCCCTGGGGTGAAACACCGAGCGCAACAGGGTGGTGTCGCTGTGATACAGCCCATCGAAATACCGGACGAGAACGGCGGCGACGGCGGCGAAGTTCGTATCCATCCGAGCCACCACCGTCAGGCCGCCATGAGCCCTTCGACCCGCATCGCTGCCTGCACGGAGGGCCGCGCGGCAACCCGGGCGACGAACGCCGCCAGTTTGGGCGACCTGTCCAATCCGATCCCCGTCGGCTCCGTCCAGATCGCGACCGTGAAAAGATAGGCATCGGCGACCGAAAAGTGCTCGCCGAGCAGGTAGGGCCGACCATCGCCCAGGATTCGCTCGAAATAATCGAGGCGGCGGCCGATCGCGGCGACCGCGGCCTGCTTCGCTTCCGCGGACGTGGCGGGGCCGAACAGCGGCGAGAACGCCTTGTGCAGTTCCGACGAGATGAAGTTCGAGTGCTCCTGGAGCCGGACTCTTTCGAGTGTCCCGTTCGCCGGCGCGAGGCCTGCGACCGGATACCGGTCGGCGATGAATTGCACCATGGCGACGCCCTCGGTCAGCAGCTCGCCGTCGTCGAGGCGAAGCGCCGGCACGTAGCCCTTGGGATTGATCTTCGAAAAATCCTCGCCGCTTGCCGTCTTCCGGGAGGCGAGGTCGACGCGCTCGAGATCGAAGGATACGCCGGCTTCACGCAGGCTGATGTGTGGGGAGAGTGAGCAGGCGCCGGGAGCGTAGTAGAGCTTCATCGTGCGGTCCTCAGGGTTGGGGGATCGAAGAGGCCGCAACGTTAGACGCTATAGATAACTTTTGTATATCTCATACCCTTCTGTTACCTCACTTTCGGATATCCGATCGGTAACCGGAAAAGACACGCCAATGGTGCTCAAGGTCCGCAAGAACAGATCGCCGCTGCCCGTCTGCCCGGTCGGCCAATGCATGGCGCTGCTCGGCGGCGCGTGGACGCCGAACGTCATCTGGTATCTCAGCGGCGGCCCGCGCCGCTTCGGCGAACTCAGGATCGACATGCCGCCGATCTCACCCAAGATGCTGAGCGCGCGGCTGAAGAAGCTCGAGGCGAAGGGTGTCGTCCGTCGCGCCGTCGTTCCGACTTCGCCGCCGTCGGTCGAATACGCGCTGACGAAATTAGGGCTCGAACTCGTGCCCGCAATCGAGGCGATCGTGCGGGTCGGTGACAGGCTGAAGCGCCGGCGCTGACCTCATCCCGAGGCGGCCCGAAGGGCCGTCTCGAAGGATGCGCCGCAGACGAGGTGTTCGTTCCCACCCTTCGGGACGCATCGCTTTGCGATGCAAGGGTGAGGTTGTTGGCGTGGCTGGTCTTAGAGACCGGCTCTTACCTGCTGGCGCAGATGATCGATCGGCAGCCGCGCGCCGGCGACTTCGACATGCCAGAAGGTCCAGCCGTTGCAGGCCGGTGCCCCCTGCACCGCCGCGCCAACCTGGTGGATCGAGCCGCGATGATCGCCCAGGGCATTGGTGGCCGAGACCGATCCGTCGGCGCGCACGCGGGCATGCAGGCGGCCGCTGGGATCGCTCAGGATCGCGCCGGGCCGCAGCAGGCCCGCCTCGATCAGCACGCCGAAGGCGATGCGCGGCTCCTGGCGCTTGCTGGGCTTGGGCGTCACGTCCTCGGCCGCGAGGGGCTCGATCTCGGCGACGCGCTTGCGTGCAATGGCGGCGTAGTCGGGATCGCGCTCGAGGCCGATGAAGCGGCGGCCGAGGCGGCGTGCCACGGCGCCCGTGGTGCCGGTGCCGAAGAAGGGATCTAGGATCACGTCGCCCGGATTGGACGCCGACATGATGCAGCGGAACAGCAGCGCCTCGGGCTTCTGCGTCGGATGCGCCTTCTTGCCGTCGTCGCCCTTCAGGCGCTCGCCGCCGGTGCAGAGCGGCAGCAGCCAGTCGGAGCGCATCTGGATGCCCTCGTTCAACTCCTTCATCGAATCGTAGTTGAAGGTGTACTTCTTGTTGGCGCGATCGCGCGCTGCCCAGATCAGCGTCTCGTGCGCATTGGTGAAGCGCTTGCCGCGGAAGTTCGGCATCGGGTTCGACTTGCGCCACACGATATCGTTCAGCAGCCAGTAGCCCTGGTCCTGCAGCGCCGTGCCGATGCGGAAGATGTTGTGATAGCTGCCGATCACCCAGAGCGTGCCGCCGGGCTTCAGCGCGCGGCGCGCGGCCTTCAGCCAGGCGTTGGTGAACTGGTCGTAGCGCGCGAAGTCGGCAAACTTGTCCCAATCGTCGTCGACCGCATCGACCTTGCTGTGGTCGGGCCGCAGCAACTCGCCACCGAGCTGGAGATTGTACGGCGGGTCGGCGAAGACCATGTCGACGGAGGCTTCGGGCAGGGCGCGCATCAATTCGATGCAGTCGCCGACGAGCACGCGATCGAGATTTTCCACAGGCATCCGTGGAAGATGAGTCCACAGCGATTCCCGGTCAAGAAACCAATTGAATCAATCGTTTAGACACCAAATCGAGTCGATTTTCTCCCGCCGACCCACCACAGATAGGCGGTCATGTTGAAGACGAGCCACTGATCGACTAAGTTACATGTAACCGAAGCCTAGGAGCGATCATGTCCGCGTCTACCCAGCCCAAGTCTTCCCGCATCAAGGTGCGCGAACACCGTGAGCGGCTACGTCGGCAGGGCCTGCGGCCTATTCAGATCTGGGTGCCGGACATCCAGTCCCCCGCTTTCCGCAAGGAGGCCCGGCGCCAGTCCGTGGCCGTCGCCGCCAGTTCCTGGGCGGCCGAGGACCAGGCCTTCATCGACGTCTTGACCGAAGCCGATCGCCACGACGGGACATGAAGCGCGGCGACATCTGGACGGCCGCCGGCGGAAAAGATTACGCTGGCAAGCCCAGGCCGGTGGTCATCGTCCAGGACGACGCCTTCGACGGAACCGATTCCATCACGATCTGCGCCTTCACCACCGACGCGACGGAAGCCCCGCTGTTCCGGCTGGTCGTACAGCCGACGGCCCGCAATGGGCTGCGTGCGACATGCCGGCTGATGGTCGACAAGGTGACGACCGTTCCCAAGAGCAGGCTCGGCGCGCACGTCGGCCGGCTCGACGATGAAGACATGCTTCGACTCAATCAGGCCCTTCTGGTGTTCCTGGGACTTGCGATTTCGGCAAGATCGAGACGCGGCAGGAGACCCAATGCCGCGCGGGACGCGCGCCGTCCAAAAGACTCATGATTTTCCGGACCGCGCGCGTCCCGCGCGCTCATGGGACTCTTGTGCCTGATGTCGACTGCTCGAATGGGCAGTCGCACCCAGCCCTACTCGGGCTTGATGCCCGCGGCCTTGATGACCTTCGCCCACTTTTCGGTGGCTTCCGCGACGAGCTTCCCGAATTCTTCCGGCGTGCCCCCCATCACCGTGCCGCCGAGCTCCTCGATCCGGCCTTTGATCTTGGGATCGGCGAGGGCGGCATTGAGCTGCTTGTTCAGCACCTCGATGACTGCGGCCGGGGTGCCCTTGGGCACGCTGATGCCGGCAAAGCCGCTGGCCTCGTAGCCCGGCACGAACTCGGCAATCGTCGGAACGTCCGGCAGCACGTCCAGACGTTTCACGGGCGTTACCGCCAAGGCGCGCAGCTTGCCGGACTTGATCTGCGGGATCGATTCCGAGATGGGCGCGAAAATCACCTGGACGTGGCCGGCGAGCAGATCGGCGACGGCAGGCGCACCGCCCTTGTAGGGGACGTGGACCAGATTCACCCCGGTCATCATCTTGAAGAGTTCGCAGGTGATGTTCTGCGGCGTGCCCTGTCCGGCCGATCCGTAGTTGATCTTGCCCGGGTTGGCCTTGGCGTAGGCGATGAGCTCGGGCAGCGTCTTGGCGGGGACCGACGGATTGACCACGACGACGTAGGCCAGCCGCGCTTGGTAGATGACCGGCGCGAAGTCCCGGATGAAGTCGAAAGGGAGATTGCTGTAGAGCGAGGGATTGATCGCATTCGGGGTCACGACCTGCAGCAGCGTGTAGCCATCCGGGGCTGCCTTGGCGACCATCTCGGTGCCGATGCTGCCGCTGGCGCCGGGCTTGTTCTCGACGAGGAATTGCTGGCCGAGGCGCTCCGTCAGCCAGTCGCTCATCAGGCGCGCCATGATGTCGGTGGCCCCGCCGGCAGGAAAGCCGACGACGATGCGTGCCGGCCGAGACGGATAGGCTTGCGCCCGCGCAAGGCCGGGCGCGACCGGTAACGCGGCCGCGCCTGCGGCCAGATGCATGAATGAGCGGCGGGAGAATTTCACGGTGCTGCCTCCACAGTTTGCGCGACGACACGGATACGCAACGCAACTGGACGTCTGCGGGAGCAGGCTACACCGGTCTTGGGAGGCGGCGGAAGGGCCCCTAGGCGAGCTCCTCGGCGATCGCCTTCTTGACCTCAGGACGTTCCGCCATGCGACGCCGATGATCGACGACACGGGGGATGCGCCCGGGATCGACGCCGTCCTTCTCGAGCCACTGCGCCAACGTGAAGAGATAGGGATCGCAGATCGTGTAGTGCTCGCCCATCACCCACGGGCCCTTCAGCATCTCGCGCTCGATCATCTCGAAGGCGCCACCCACGGACTCCGGCACCTTGCGTTGCATGGCGGCGATGGAAGCCTTGTCGTCGGCATCGACCCAGCGATGGCCGCGCATGCGGTGCGCGTGCGCCACGTGAAGGTGCGAGCAGAGATAAGAGTTGAACGCCTGCACCTGGGCGAAGGCGAAAGGATCGTCCATCGGCACGAGCCGCGACTTGGGGAAGCTTTGCGCCACGTAGACCAGCATCGCCGGCGTCTCGGTCAGGATGCCCCGGTCGGTGATCAGCGCCGGCACGCGCGCCTTGGGATTGACCTTGAGGAATTCCGGCGACTCCTGCTGCTGCCTGGCGAAGTCGATCCGCACCGTCGAATAATCGGCGCCGACCTCTTCGAGGACGATGTGCGTGGCGAGCGAGCAGGTGTGGGCGGCGTAATAGAGCGTGAGCACGGGCGTTCTCTCCTCACTCAGACTTCGGCGTAGATCTCGATGACGTTGCGCTCGGTGTCGCGGAAGAAGATCGCGCGGTGCCCCCAGGTCGGGATGTCGCGCGGCGGACCCATCAACTCGACACCCTGGGCGATCAACTCCGCCTGGCATTGGTCGATCTCGGGCGGCGACACGCGAAAGGCGAGCTGCACCGACGCCGAACCGGGGGCGCCCGGACCGTCCTGAAAGACACCCTCCAGAGTGCGCGGCCGCAGGCAGAGGAGGCCCGAGCCGACATGGAAGCTCACCCATCTCGGCGTCTCACGCTCGATGCGGAACTTCATCACGTCGAGATAGAATTGCCGCGCGCGGACCAGATCGTCGCAAAGCAGGACCACGTAGTCGAGGTTTCGAATCGAAGCGAGGCCCATGCCGTCAGCGTAGCCGACTGACAGGCGCGAAGCTCATACGATGATGCGGGGTCGGCCCGAGAAGTTCGAGGGCTTGCAGGTGCTGCGCGCTGCCGTAGCCGCGGTTGGTCTCCCAGCCGTAGCCCGGGAATGCCGCGGCGAGCGTGGCCATGTGACGGTCGCGCGTCACCTTGGCGAAGATCGAGGCAGCGGCGATCGAGTAGGAATGCGCATCGCCGCCCACGATGGTCTCGGCGCGGCAGCCGAGGCCAGGCGGGACGCGGTTGCCATCGACCAGCACGACCTCCGGCTGCTCGACCAGCGCCTGCACGGCGCGGCGCATGGCAAGATACGTCGCCTGCAGGATGTTGATGCGGTCGATCTCCTCGACGCTGGCTTCCGCGACGGCAAACTGCACCACGCCGGAGGCGATCATGGCCTCGTAGGCCTCCTCGCGCCGTTCGAGCGTCAGCTTCTTGGAATCGTCGATCATGCGCAGCAGTTTTCGCGCCGCGCGCGTGCGGTCGATGACGGCCGCCGCGGCATGGACCGGCCCGGCCAGCGGCCCGCGCCCGGCCTCGTCGATGCCCGCGACACGTCCTTCGCAGCGCAATTCGAAACGAAAGCTCGGCATGGGACGTCGATCAGGCCGCCCGAACTTCCATGGCGAGACGCCGCCCGAGTTTTCCCTGCGCGACCATGAGGTCATAGCGGGTCTGAAAATTCATCCAGAACTGCGGCGTCGTCCCCAGACGGCGCGCTAGGCGCAAAGCGGTGTCGGCGGTGATCCCGCGCTTGCCGTTGACGATGTCGGTGATACGCCCCGAGGGGACCCCGAGTTCGAGGGCCAACCTGTTGGCACTCAACTTGCGGGCGACCATCTCACGGCGCAGCAGACGTCCCGGATGTACGACGACAGGCATTATCATCCCCTGTGGTAGTCGACGATCTCGACGTTGAAAGCGTCGCCGTCGCGAAACTCGAAGCAAAGACGCCAGCGGCGATTGATGCTCATGGCCCATTGTCCTCGTCTGTCGCCCTTGAGCTTATGCAAGCCGATACTCCGCAAATTTCCCAGCTCGGTCAGGTTCGTCGCCGAGTCGAGCGTCGCGAGAAGTTCGTGCGCCGCTGCGATGTCGAGCCCGCGAAAGCCGGAAGGCCTTCCCAGCTCGTAGAACCTGCGCGTGGCCGAGTTCGCGAACGACTTGATCACACCCTTATCATACTACGTTGGCCGTACTATGATAAGCGTTATGTCTTTGCTGATTGCCAATATCATTGCAGAAGACGCCGTGGCAATGGAACAGCTTCGTGCCGTGCGCTCCCTTGCGCTGCCGGACTGGTGCATTGCCGCGGGATTCGTGCGCAATCGCGTCTGGGACCACCTGCACGGCATCGTGCCGGCGCGCCTGCCTGTGGATATCGACGTGATCTATTTCGACGCGAGCGACACCGGCACCGCGCGCGAGACCGAGTACGAGGCCAGGCTCGCAGCACTGCTGCCGCTGCCCTGGGAGGTCCGCAACCAGGCGCGCATGCACGTGGTGAAGAAGAATTTCCCGCCGCACCGCGACACCGCGCACGCCATGACCTTCTGGCTGGAGACGGTGACACCGGTCGGCGTGCGGCTGGAGATGGATGACAACCTCAGCGTGGTGGCGCCGCTCGGCACCGACGATCTCCTGAACCTCCGCTGCCGGCCGACGGAATTCGGCCGCGCGCGACGTTCCGAGTACGAGACGCGCATCGCCACCAAACGCTGGCGCGAACTGTGGCCGAAGGTGCGGTTTCTCGACTGACTAAGTCGATTTGGCGAGCAGTTTGCCCTTCTCTTCCGCCCTCACCGCTGCCGGACGCTCGACATGAGGGGCGACATAGGCCTCGAAGACCGGCCGCTTCTCGACGACGCCGAATATCATGCCCCAATGCAGGAACGAGGCCATATAGAGGTCAGCGGCCGTAAAGTGATCGGCGGCGATGTAGCGCCTCCCGTCGACCGCCTTGGCCACGGTCTCCATGGTGCGCTCATAGGAGCCGTAGCCGAAACGCCCCTGCAGCTCCGGCGTATCGGGATTCCAGCCGACCGACTTGTTGCCCATCGCGGGCTCGCAGCAGCCGGCAACGAAGAACAGCCAGCGATAGTAGGCGTCGCGTTCACCAGGCGGCGGCGCGAGCTTCGCCTCGGGAAAGGTGTCGGCGAGATAGCAGAGGATCGCCCCGGTTTCGGTGACGACCCTGTTGCCGTGCTTGATCGCCGGCACCTTGCCCATCGGATTGATGGCGAGATACTCGGGTGACTTCATGTCGGGCCCGAATTGCTTGACCTCGACCCGATAGGGACAGCCAACCTCCTCCAGCATCCAATGGGGCATCGCGCCCCGCGACTGAGGATTTGTGTACAGGACGAGTTCGTCGGTCATGGATTTCCTCTTTTAGAGCAATCTCATCTGCCTTGCGTCGCGCTTGGCGTCGACGAGGGCGGTGCGGGCGGACTCGGGCACATGGAACGCCGAGGTGTCGAGCCTGACGCCGATACGGTTGAGGCCGAGGCGTTTGACGGCGGCAGCGAACCGCTGGCTCAGCAGGATCGCGAGCGGGCCCTCGCCGCGCATGCGGCTGCCGAACTCGGCATCGTAGAGCTTGCCGCCGCGCATCTGGCGGATCAGCGACAGCACGCGCTCGGCGCGGTCGGGCCGGTGCGTTTTCAGCCATTCCTCGAACAGCTCCTTGATCTCGAGCGGCAGACGCAGCGGCACGTAGCCCGCGCGCGTGGCGCCGGCATCGACGGCGGCGTCGAGGATCGCCTCCATCTCGTGGTCGTTCAGGCCAGGGATCATCGGCGCCGTCATCACGCCGGCAGGAATGCCGGCCTCCGCCAGCGCGCGGATCGCCTCAAGGCGTCGGTGCGGCGCCGACGCCCGCGGCTCCATCGCGCGGGCGAGGTCCTTGTCGAGCGTCGTCACCGACAGGAACACCTCGGCGAGATTGCGCCGCGCCATGTCGGCCAGGATGTCGATGTCGCGCGTCACGAGATGGTTCTTGGTGACGATGCCGACGGGATGGTTGAAGTCGCTCAGCACGCGCAGGATCTGGCGCGTCACCTTGAGATCGCGCTCGACCGGCTGGTAGGGATCGGTGTTGGTGCCCATCGCCATGACGGCGGGCTTGTACTTGGGCGCAGCGAGTTCGGCCGCCAGCAGCTTCGCCGCCTCGGGCTTGAACAGGATCTTGGTCTCGAAATCGAGGCCGGGCGAGAGGCCGAGATAGGCGTGCGTCGGCCGGGCGAAGCAGTAGATGCAGCCATGCTCGCAGCCGCGATAGGGATTGATCGAACGGTCGAAGCCGATGTCGGGCGAGTTGTTGCGCGCGATGATGGTGCGCGTGGCGTCGCGCGTCAGGATCGTGCGGAGCGGCGGCAGTTCGTCGTCTTCCGCCGCGGCGGCGACCTCGGCCTCCCAGCCGTCGGTGGTGCGGATGCGCTTCTCGGTGTCGTAGCGGCTGGTCTCGTTCGACAGCGCGCCGCGGCCCTTGTGCACGGGCTCGGCGATCGGATCGTCGGGATAGTCCGGGGGTGCGGTCGGCCTCATGGCGCGACTCTTAGAACAAATAGAGAACGAGTCAAGCATAGTCGTGCCACACAAGGCCGCTATGGCTCAACGGGCATGCAGTCATTGTCAGCAATCACGATCCGCCAGGCCCTGCCTTCCGACGCCACCTTCGTATGGGGTCTCTCGCCGCGCCTGTCCGGCGTGCCCGGTCCGCCGTGGCACGACCTCGCTGCCATGGAGGGCTTCCAGGACCGCTACATGGCGGCAACCTTCTCGCCCACCGAACTCGAAGGCGCCTCGACCCTGATCGCGGAGGCCGCGGACGGTCGGCGACTTGGTTACATCCACGTGCGGCCGGGCAAGGACGGCGTATCGGACGAGCCCTGCGGTTACGTCTCGCTGCTTGCCCTCGACAAGGGCGCCGAGGGAACAGGCGTCGCGCGTCGCCTCATGGCCGCGGCCGAAGACTGGGCACGCGCACGCGGCTATCGACTGCTCGGTCTCGACGTGTTCGCCGACAACCGCCGCGCCATCGACTTTTATAGGCGCGGCGGCTTCAAGCGCGAGACGATCCGCATGGTGAAGCCGCTATAGCCATTCGGCGCGGATGGCGCGGACCTGGTCGCGGCCAAGACACTGGTCGATGCGGGCGTGCAGATGGACCTTCATCGCGGGCTCCAGCCCGGCGTCGCTCCACTGTCCGGGATCGTCGGGATCACGCGGCTGGCGCGTCTGTACCCGCCAGCGTGCCATGAACATGGTGGTGCGCAACCAGGTGATCCGGCGCATCGGCATCAGCCAGGGTTCGAGTTCGGCTGCCCGCGCCTCGCCAACCTTCGCCAGATACTGCGCGTAGAAGCCGGCCACCTGCCCCCGGGTCAGGATTTTGCCGACCTCGGGATGCCAGAGCGTCGAGGTCGGCAAGGTCGCATGGGCGAGGTCGATCGCGGGCGAGCCGATGTGCACCTTCTCCAGGCCGACGAACCACGCCGTGCCAGCCGACGTCATGATGAAATTGCCGGGATGCGTGTCGGCCAGCGCGATCGTGAGCGGCTGTGGTCGCCCGGCGACCGCCGATGCCAGGCCGCGCACCAGCCCGAGTTCCTCGGTGATCTCGGCGCGTGCGCCCTGGTCGGGCACGGCCCTGTCGAGGAAGCGGAGCGCGTTCTGCTCGATCAGCTCGAGCGTCTCGAGGAACGGATTCTTCTGGCGCGGGATCGGTGAGCCTGCCAGCGGCGGCTTGAGCGAATGAAGGATGGCCAGTGACGCGGCCATCGCGCCCAAGTCGCGCGGCAGCGTGGGGACATGACCGACGATGCGATCCACGATCAGCGCACCGCCGGGCAGGCCTTCGCGCGGCAGCAGGACATCATGCAGGACCGGCGTGCATTTGCTGGGGGCCAGAAGCCGGAATGCCGCCGCCTGAACGTCGAGCCGTGCCGCGGCGCCGGGATCGCCCTCATAGGCGTAGGCAACGCGCGCGATCAGGCCGCCGGGCAGACGGACGTGGCCGTGCGCCGTGCCGGTGGCGGGCAGCGGTTCGAGATCTTCGGCCGTGAGGCTGGCGAAGCGCGGGCGTTCCCTCAGCGCCGCAAGAAGAGCATCAGCCACTAAGACTCACCCGCTCCGGGGCGCCTTGCCTTCGTTGAGGCGCGGCATCAGCTCGGCGAAGTTGCAGGGCCTGAAGCGGATGTCGAGCTGCTGGCGCAATATGTCGTCCCAGCCGTCCTTGCAGGCGCCGGCCGAACCGGGCAGCGCGAAGATGTAGGTGGCGTTGGCGACGCCTGCCGTCGCACGGCTCTGCATGGTCGAGGTGCCGATTTTCTGGAAGCTGATCCAGCGGAAGGTCTCGCCGAAGCCCTCGATCTTCTTCTCGAACAGCGCCTCCAGCGCCTCGGGCGTGACGTCGCGGCCGGTGACGCCGGTGCCGCCTGTGGTGATCACGACCTCGACCCCGGGATCGTCGATCCATTTCTTCACCCGGGCACGGATCAGCGCCACGTCGTCGGTGACAATGGCTCGGTCGGCCAGCACATGGCCGTCGCGCGCGATGCGCTCGACCAGCGTGTCGCCCGACTTGTCGGTTTCGAGCGTGCGGGTGTCGGAAACCGTCAGTACGGCGACGTTCACCGGCTTGAAAGGCTTGCTCTCGTCGATGCGGTTCATGGCCTCATTCTACAGCCGACGCCTTGCCGAGGCGAGGTCGGCGGCCTAAATCGGTGGCATGACCGATTGGAAACACGATGGCGTCCGCGTGATCCCCGCAGGCTCGCTCGACACCAACACCGCCCAGACGCCGGGCATGAACCGCGCTGCGGCCATCAATTTCGCCCGCGTCGGCGCCCAGAAGCTGTGGGCCGGCACGGTCACCATCCACGCCCACGCCAAGACCGGCGCCCATCATCACGGCCATCTCGAGAGCGTGATCTATGTCGTGAAGGGCCGCGCCCGCATGCGCTGGGGCGACCAGCTCCAGTTCATCGCCGAGGCCGGGCCCGGCGACTTCATCTACGTGCCGCCCTACGTGCCGCACCAGGAGATCAACGCGTCGGAGACCGAGCCGCTGGAATGCGTGCTGGTCCGCTCCGACAACGAGGCCGTGGCGATCAACATCGACATCGCGCCGGCCGCGAAGGTCGAAGAGGTTTACTGGGTCGACCCGACCCACCCGCACCCGCACAAGCATTGACGGCGGCGGCGTCCCGCGAGATCGAAACCGATCTGGCAAAGGCCGAGCGGGACGGCCTCGTCGTCTCCCTGATCGGCAGATTCGCGGTGCTGGCCGTCGTTGGGGCATGGCTTGCCTACGGAACCATCGTCTATCACGCGAGCACCGCCATCGGATTGGCGGTCGTCCTGCTCTATCTGGCGGCCAGCCTCGCGCTGATCCGCTACTTCCGCAGGGGTGGCCACCTCTGGGTGGCTTTCGCTTTCTCCGCCGCCGAGATCGTCGGCATCGGCCTTGTCGCCGCCCTTGCTCCACTTGCGGCAGGCGGCGACGTTCCGCAGATCTTCGTGTTTCGTGTCTACAACATCGGGTACTTCGTCCTGCCGATCGCCATCGGTGCACTGTCGCTATCTCCGGCCTTGGTCCTGTGGACGGGCCTTGTCGCCTGCCTGACCCTGTGGGGCACGTTTCTCTGGATCGTGTCCGCCATGGGCCGCCGGGTGTCCTGGGAGTCGTTTCTCGACGGCGGCACCGGCGACGAGTACATGCGCGTCGTGCTCGATCCGGACTTCGTCGGCGTCGGCAATCGCATGGAAGAGACCATCGCCCTCGCCCTGACCGCCGGACTGATCGCTTTCGCGGTCCATCGCGCCCGCGTGTTCTTTCGAACCCGGGCGGTCGCCGAACAGCGGCAGCGCCAGACCTTGGAGATATTCGGCCAGTATGTACCGAGCGATGCCGTGTCGCGACTGATCGACAACCCCGCCGACCTCGCGCCGCGCACGCTGCACGGCTCGGTCATCTTCGTCGACATGGCGGGCTTCACCCGCTTCTCACAGGGGCGCGCGCCAGCCGAGGTGATCGTCACGCTGAACGATCTGTTCGACCTCATCACCCACGTCATCGCAGAGCGGCAAGGCGTGGTGGCGGGCTTCGCCGGCGACGCCGTATGCGCGGCGTTCACCCTCGCAGACAACCCTGGCGAGTCCGCGCGGCAGGCTCTCGCGGCCGCCGAAGAGATCACAAGCGCAGTCTCGCAAAGCCGTTTCGGCTCCGCAAATCTTGCCGTCCGTATCGGCGTGGCGTCCGGCGAGGTTGCGGCCGGCAGCGTCGGCGGGCGGCGGCGGCGAACGTACACCGTCTACGGCGATCCGGTGAACGTCTCGCAGCGACTGCAGGAACTCTGCAAGACGACAGGAACATCGATGCTGGTGACGGAGGAGACTTGGCGGCTGGCGGGGGCGCCGGATCGCTATGCCGATCGCGGCTTAACGGCAGTGAGGGGACGCGACGGTAGTTTGCGCGTCTACTCGCCGCAGTAGGATTCGGCTACGTCCCCGCCCGAACCTCAGCCGACCTGTCCCAGATATTCGGCTGCTCCTTGTTGGTGTAGCCCGAAACGAAGAGATGAGCCTCGCCGCTCGCCGCATCGAACGTATGCCGGCGCACCGCGCCGATGTTGCCGCCATAGACATGGATGCTGATCGAGCCGCAGTCGCTCAAGGCATTCGTCACCTGATGGATGTCGCCCAACGCCGGCAACAGCGCCTCGACATTGCCCGGCGCCAGGGTCGAACACTCTCCCATCGTCAGCGCGCCCGTCGCCGGATCGCGCGTAAAACGTTGCGACGTTTCCGAGCCGCGCAACATGCCGACCAGGCCCCACATCTGATGATCGTGGACCGGCGTGCGGGCCGACGGCGCCCAGACGAAGCTCACCACCGAGAAGCGCTCGAACGGATCGCACCACAGCAGGTTCTGCGCGTAACCGTGCGGCGGGCACCTGGCCATCGATTCGGGCAGCCAGTCGTCGTGCCTCACGAACTCGGACAGCAGCTTGGCGCCGACCTCGATGGTCGCCGCCTCGTCCTTGTCCTGCCATGCGCCACCGACCAGCGACGTCATGTCCCCGATGAAGCGGCGCAAGCGGTCGATGCTCATTCGGCAGTCCCAAGCACGGCTTTGGTAGCGGCCCCTAGTGCCGGCGGGTCTCGCCTCTTGCGAAGGTCGGTACCGGAGATTTTGACCGGCACGCCGAACGTCTTGGTCTTCACACCTGACGGCAGCTCCATCTCCTCGACCCAGCCCATGTGCTGGACCTGTGGGTCGGCCAGGATCTGGCTATAAGTGTTGATGCGGCCCTGCGGGACGCCGGCCTTCTCGAAGGCGGCGAGCCAATGGTCGATGCTCTGCTCCGCGAACTCGACCTCGAGCAGATCCTTCAGCGCAACCTGATGCTCGGCGCGCAACAAGGTCGTGTTGAACCGCGGATCTTCAAGAAGATCGGGCCGGCCGACGACATGGGCCACCGATTCCCACAGCTTGTTGTTGCCGGCGGCGATCACGAAATGGCCGTCGCTTGCCATAAAAGCCTGGTAGGGCGCGTTGCGCGGATGCGCAGAGCCGAGCTTCCTCGGATCGCGGCCGGTGCCGAAATATTCGCTGGTCTGCAGCGCCGCCACGCCGAGGCTGCAGCCCAGCATCGAGGCGTCGATATGCGCACCCGCCCCGCCCCCCGCCACGCGGCGCAGCACCGAGACGATGGAGAAGGCAGCGTAGAGACCGGTGCCGGTATCGGAAACGGGCACGCCGCATTTCACCGGCGCGCCATCGGGTTCGCCGGTCACGCTCATGATGCCGCTCATAGCCTGCACCGTGACGTCGAAGCCGCCTTCGCCCGAGCGCGGCCCGCTCTGCCCGAAGGCCGAGATCGAGCAATAGACGAGGCCCGGCTTCTCCTTGGCGAATGAGTCGTAGCCCAGACCCAGGCGATCCATCACGCCCGGCCGGTTGTTCTCCAGCACGACGTCGGCCGACAGAACCAGCCGACGCGCCGCTGCCTTGTGTGCGGGGTTTTTCAGATCGAGCACGACCGAGCGCTTGTTGCGGTTGATCGAGGCGAAATTCTCGCTGTAGCCGTCATTGATCGGCGGCCACTGGCGCATCATGTCGCCCTCGGGCGGCTCGACCTTGATCACCTCGGCGCCCATGTCGGCCAGCAGCATGCCGCAGTAGGGACCGGCCAGGACCTGGCCGAATTCGACGACCTTAACTCCCGCCAACGGCAGCATTCGTTTCTCTACCCTCTCAGCGCCGCGCATCCTGGCGCCGCATCTTCCCTGGCCAGTCGAGAATCGGACGATCAGCCGTCAACAATACTGCGTCCTCTGCAAGAGCCGTGGCAACGATGATGCGGTCAATGGGATCGCCATGCAGTTCGTCCAGTTCGGACGCACGCATGGCGACCTCCGCCGACACCGGAACCTCGCGAACGCCCAACCGAAGGAGACGACTTCGCCAGTCGCGAACAGAGGGTGGGCCTAAGACCCGGCCCCGCCTCAGCAGGCGTCCTGCTTCGTAAAAGATGATGCTCGGAACGATGAGATCACTTCTTGCCAGCGCGGCGTCGCAGTCGCTTCTTGCCACCTTTCCGAGCTTTGGCACCTGTTCGGTCAACCACAGGATCGTGTGTGTATCGAGCAGGAGGGTCATCGAACTGTCCGGTGTAGTTTCGCCATTCGCGATCCTCGTCGTAGCCTTCGTTGAGCGGGCCGACGATGTCACCGACGATCTTGAACGTTCCCTTGGTGGCGCCCCAGAGCGTCTTCGGCTTCTCGCGCACGGCGACGATCTGCACCTTCGCCTTGCCGCGCTTGGTGACGGTGATGGATTGCCCGCTCTCGGCAACCTCGTCGATCAGGGCAAGGCACTGCGCCTTGAAAGTGGAGGCGTTGATCTTCCTGTCCATGGCCGGACCCGGTTGACAATGTGACTATATGATATGGTCACATTGTCGGCGTCGTCAACGCCGGCTGTCCTGGGCGCTGTAGCGCGGCCATTCGTGGGCCGCGATCTGGTCGAGCGACGGCGTCGGCTGGCCGAGGCGGACCTGGTAGAGCCAGTAGTTCGCCAAAACGCGCTGTACGAAGTCGCGCGTCTCGTGGAGCGGGATCGAGGCGATGTAGAGCAGCGGATCCTGGCCGGCGTTCAGCGAGCCGTCCCACTTCATCACGTTACCCGGCCCGCCGTTGTAGCCGGCGGTGGTGCGCACCAGGTTGTTGTCGGTGTCGCTGAGAAGCTGCGCGATGTAGGCCTGTCCAAGTGCAACATTGGTCGACGGCTCGTAGGGATTGCCGGCACCGTGGTCGGGAATGTAACGGGTCGCCACCAGCCGTGCGGTGCTGGGCATCAGCTGCATCAACCCCATGGCGCCGACATAGGAACGCGCCTTCGGATTGAACGCCGATTCCTGGCGCATGAAGCCGTAGACCAGCGCGCGGTCGACGGTGAAGCCGCCCGAGGGTTGCCACGGCGGGATCGGATACATCGCACCGTCGTAGCCCGCGATCCTGTGGCGCTGGTCCCAGTTGGCGTTGCCCACTCGAACCGAGAGGCCGGGCAGCGCCGCCTTCTCCGCGAGGCTCAGCACGGCCTCGACATATTGCGGGTCGGCATCGATCGAGCCGGCATAGAGTTCGCGCTCGGCGGCAGTCGTGGCGCCGAGTTGCAACAGGGCGAGCGCGCGCTTGCCCGTGCGGTCGCCGCGCAACTGGTCGGCCCTGCGGCGATCGAGATCCGGCACTTTCCAGTCCGGTGCGATCTGCATGCCGAGCGCCTTCTGTGCCACCAGGCCATAGAAAGTCCGGCCATGCAGAGCAGCGCGCTTGAGGTAGGGCGCGAATTTCTGCGGATTGCCGGCCAGCAGGTTGGCGCGCGCGGCCCAGAACGAGCCGGCGGAGAGCGTCCAGGACGAGGCGCGGTCGGGCGGCGCATCCGCGACCAGCTCGAAGCGGCGCGCCGCCTCGGCCATATTGCCGCGCGTAAAAACCGACATGGCCGCGTTCCAGTTGGCATCGGGCGGCAGGCCGACCTCGACCGGAACCTGCAACGTGCGCTGCGAATCGGCCTCGAGCGCGCGCGTGCGGATGCGACCGCGCCACATTTCGGTTTCCTGCGGCCCCAGCGTATCGGCGGTCGATTTGCGGTCGAGCAGGACAAAGGCAGCATTGAAGCCGCCATCGTCGATCATGTGCTGCAAACGCGAGCGTAGCTCGGCGGCCTGCGAAGCGTCGCCGCCGGTCACGGTGCGGGCGGCGGCGAAGCTCGGCGAGCCCGGAGTGAAGCCGACGAAACTCGCTGGCGTTAGCGCGGGGCCGCCCGGCGTGCGCCGCGCCAGCGCCAGCTTGTAGACCGCCGGCGCGTCCGGGTGGTCGTTGTAGTCCTGTAGCCAGGTGGCGAGTTCTTCGTAGCGCGCCGGATAGCCCTGGCTTAGCAGGCGCTGCGCGCCGACATAACCCATCAGCGTCTTGTCGGTCTGCTTGGCGATCTCGGCGTCGGCCTGCCCCCACTGGCCGGCGGCCTGAGCCTGAAAGATGCGCCGGTAACGGTCGCGGCTTTCGGCCTCGAGCACGGTCGGCAGGCCGGCCACGACAGGTGCCTCGTCGAGCTCGATGACAGGCGCTGCTGGCACGAAGACGGGCCGGCGGGGCTGTGGCGCGGGACGGGCGGCGGGCCTCGCCGTGGCCGCCGCAGGCTTGGTCGCCGCCGCTGGCTTCGCGGGCGGTTTGGTCGTTGTCTGGGCCAGGACCGATGTCGCAATCAGGGTCGCCGCGCCCAGCAGAACGCCGGCAAGGATCTTTTTCATGACCCCATCGTAGTTGGACTTGCCCTGCGGCGACAAGCGCCCGATGGCTATACTGGGCCGAACGGGGGCCCAACGGAGGACCGAATGAACCTGCATCAAGAGCGTGCCGCCGCCGTGCGGCGCCTGGTCGACGAAGCCCGCCTGACCGAAAAGGCCGGCGTCACCACCGCGACCCTCGACAAGATCGGCGGCCTGCTGTCGTCGCTGGCCAGCCGCGCCGACCTCTTCCCGCAGGACGAGTTCCCGCTCGGCCCCGACGGCGGCATCTACCGCCTGAGCGAGGATCCCGACCATCGCTTCGCGCTCTATGCCTCGGCCGGCGGGCCCGGCAAGAAGGTGCCGCCGCACAATCACACGACCTGGGCGATCATCGCCGGCGTCCACGGCGCCGAGCGCAACGTCGTCTACGAGCGCCTCGACAATGGCGCACGGGAAGGCATCGTCCAGTTGCGCGAGGCGCCGGCCAAGGAAAAGACCCTGAAGCGCGGCGACGTCATCGCCTACCTCCCGGATGACTTCCACCACATTGAGACGCCGGTGGGATCGGGCAACGCGCTCCATCTCCACTTCTATGGCCTCAGCCTCGAGCACCTGCCGGATCGCGTCAGTGTCGACATGGCCACCGGCGCCGCCAAGCGCTTCATGGCCATTCCCAAGATCCTGACGCCGCTGCTCACCGTGCAGCAGGTCAAGGCGATGCTTAAGTCGGGTGAGGTGTTCGCGTTCTTCGACGTGCGCGAAGAGGGCGAGTTCTCGACCCAGGGCCACCCGCTGTTCGCGACGCCGCTTCCCCTCTCCCGCCTGGAACCGCGGGCGCTCGCCCTGCTGCCCGACCCGCATACGCGCATCGTGCTGATGGACAGTGGCGAGGAAGGCCAGACCGGTCGCGCCGGCCGCGCCGCCGCAAAGCTGTCGACCCTGGGCTACACCAATGTGGCCGTCGTGAAGGACGGGCTGAAAGCGTGGCGCGACGCGGGCTACGAGGTCTTCACCGGCGTCAACGTCCCCAGCAAGGCCTTCGGCGAAGTGGTCGAGCACGGCAACGACACGCCCAGGATCGACGCCGCGGACGTGCAGAAGTTGCTGGATTCGAAGGCCGACATGGTGATCCTCGATTCCCGGCCGCTGCCGGAATTCACCAACATGTCGATCCCCGGCGGCGTCGATTGCCCCGGCGCGGAACTCGTCTATCGCGTAAAAGATTTCGTGCCGAGCCCCGACACGCTGGTCATCGTCAATTGCGCCGGCCGTACGCGCTCGATCATCGGCGCCCAGTCGCTGATCAACGCCGGCCTCCCCAACAAGGTGATGGCGCTCAAGAACGGCACCATGGGCTGGCACCTCGCCGGCCTGAAGGTGGCGCGCGGCGAGACAAAGAGCTTTGGGCCGCAGGGTCCCGACGCCGCGAAGTTCGCGCAGACGGCAGCCGCCAACATCGCCAGGAAGATGAGCATCAAGACGATCGACAAGGCGGGCCTTGCCAAGCTGGAGGCGAAAGACGGCCCTCTCCATCGTCTCGACGTGCGCGATCCTGCCGAATACGCCCAGGGCCACCTGAAAGGTTTCAGGCACGCCGCCGGCGGTCAGCTCGTGCAGGCGACAGATCAATATGTCGGCGCGCGCAACGCCACCATCGTGCTGCACGACAACGACGGCGTGCGCGCCACCATCACGGCGCACTGGCTGATGCAGATGGGCTGGAACGAGGTCCATGTGCTCAGCCACAAGCCGGTCTCGACCGAACTCACCACCGAGGCCGAGCCGCGCTATCCCAAGGGCTTCACAGTGCCGACGCCCAAGTCGGTGACGGCGGCCGAGCTGCACACGTCGCTGGCGGCGACCCTGGTGATCGATCTCGACACCAGCCTACGCTATCGCGACGGCCATGTGCCGGGGGCCTGGTTCGCCGTGCGTGCCAACCTGGCCAAGACCATTCCGGAAATGCTGGCGCAGCAGAAAGGTGTCACCCGCATCGTGCTGGTCTCGCCCGACGGCGAGATCGCGGCCCTGGCGGCGTCGGAGGCCGCGGCGGCGGCAGGCGGACTGCCCGTCGCGATCCTGGCCGGCGGCCTGCAGGCCTGGCGGGACGCCAAGCTCGCGCTCGAGACCGGCCATGTCCGGATGGCCGATCCGCCGACCGACGTCTGGTACCGGCCCTACGACTTCAAGCAGGACGTCGAGGCGGCGATGCAGCAATACCTCGACTGGGAGGTCGACCTGGTGCCGCAGGTGGAGCGGGACGGCGATGCGACCTTCGCGGTTTTGAAGGCCGCCGGGGGCTCCGGCGGAGGCCACTAACCGATTGGCAAACAACGGGAATCGGTTCCTTGACAGGGCCCGACCCACGCCCTAGACATCCGCCCGCAAGCGGATGGCGAGGATAGTCTCTATCGACGTCGTCCGAGGGCAGAAGCGATGGAAACACCCGATCCCGTAGGCGACCGCCGGCGTGTCGACGATCTGGATGCACGCCTGAAAACGGCGCGTGGAAAGGTCGAAAAACCGCCGCAGACCAGCGACAAGAGCGGAATGTCGCAGCGGCAAACGGGCGTTGCCTATCGTATCTTGGCGGATATGATCGCGGGCCTTTTGGTCGGGGGGTTCCTCGGCTACTGGCTAGACCGCTGGCAGGACTGGACGCCGTTCGGTTTGGTGGTCGGTCTCGTGGTGGGGTTCGTCGCAGGCGCCTACAATGCATGGCGCGCCATCCGGGTCTATTCGGATGCGGCGGCGAAAGGCGACGACGAAGGTCGGCGCCTGCCCTGAAGGCGGTTTGTGGGCGTCGCCATTTGTTGGCGTGGATTGAGTGTGGGGAAGGCCTAAATGCATAGCCCGATGGAGCAGTTCGAGATCAAGCGACTGCTCGATTTCAAGATCGGCGGCCTCGACGCCTCTTTCACGAATTCCTCCCTTTGGATGATCATCGCCGTCATTCTGGCGACGGGTCTGTTCGTGGTCGGCATGCGCCAGCGAGCGCTGGTGCCGGGCCGCCTGCAGTCGGTCGCCGAGGTGGGCTACGAGTTCATCGCCAACATGGTCCGCGACAATGTCGGCGACCAGGGCAAGAAGTACTTCCCGTTCATCCTGACGCTCTTCATCTTCATCCTGTTCGCCAACATGCTGGGCATGGTGCCGTACTCGTTCACGCCGACCAGCCACATCGTCGTCACCTTCGCGATGGCCCTGTTCGTGTTCGTGGGCGTCACCATCATCGGCCTCGCCCGGCACGGCCTGCATTTCTTCTCGCTCTTCGTGCCCAAGGGCGTGCCCTGGGCGCTCCTCATCCTGCTGGTACCGATCGAGATCATCTCCTACTTCATCCGCCCCTTCAGCCTGTCGATCCGCCTGTTCGCCAACATGCTGGCCGGGCACACCATGCTGAAGGTGTTCGGCGGCTTCGTGGTCATGCTGGGCATCGTCGGTGGCTGGGCGCCGCTCGCCTTCATCGTCGTGTTCACCGGCCTGGAACTGCTGATCGCCTTCCTGCAGGCCTACGTGTTCGCCATCCTGACCTGCCTTTATCTGAACGACGCCATCCATCTGCATCACTAACGAAGGGATAATCATCATGGACGCTTCTGCAGCCAAGCTCATCGGTGCCGGCCTCGCCACCATCGCCCTCGCCGGCGTCGGTGTCGGCATCGGCAACATCTTCGGCAGCTTCGTCGCCGGCGCGCTGCGCAATCCGGAAGCCGCTCCCCGCGTGTTCGGCAACGTGCTCCTGGGCTTCGCGCTCACCGAGGCCGTGGCGCTGTTCGCGCTGGTTATCGCTTTCATGATCCTGTTCGTGTTCTAAGCCAGCCCTTGGAACTGAAGATCATGCGTACACCGGTCTACAGCGCCCTGGCGGCGGGCCTTTTCGGCTCCCTGGTCGTGAGTGGCACCGCCTTCGCAGCCGGAGGCATGCCGCAGCTCGACTTCCACAGCTTCGCGCCACAGCTCGTCTGGCTCGTGATCGCGTTCGTGGCGCTGTACCTGGTGATGTCGCAGCTCGCGGTGCCCGCGATCTCCGACACGCTGGCCAAGCGGCAGGCCAAGATCCAGGGCGACCTGGACGCGGCTGAGAAGGCCAACGAGGACACGCGCGCACTGGTCGCCGCCTACGAGAAGCGCCTGGCCGACAGCCGCGAGGAATCGCGCCGTCTGCAGCGCGAGCAGGCGGAAACCGACAGTGGCGTGGCCGCGGCGCGCTTCAGCGAACTGGGCGAACGGCTGAACGGCCGCATCGCCGAGGCCGAGAAGCGCATCGCCGGACAGCGCGACGTCGTCATGGCCGGGCTCGAGCAGATGGCCAGCGAAATCGCCCAGAGCGCCTATGCCAAGCTGGCCGGTCAGCCGGCGGACGGCGCGGCACTCGGCGCGAAGGTTGCCAGCGCCGTCAAGGAGACCGGCCGATGATCGGCACTGCCTGGGCCGCCGGCGCCGACGCCGGCAAGGGTGGCCTGTTCTCCGATCCGGGCTTCTGGGTTGCCGTCGCCTTCTTCCTGTTCTTTGCCCTCGCCGGCAAGGTGCTGTGGAAGAAGATCACGGAGATGCTCGACAAGCGTACCTCGGCCATCGCCAAGGCGCTCGCCGACGCCCAGCAGCTACGCGCCGATGCGCTAAAAGCCAAGACCGAAGCCGACCGCACGCTCGCTCAGGCGGCGGCGGAAAGCGATGCCATCATCCGGCAGGCCCGCGAAGAGGCGGCCCGCATGCAGGCCCGTGCCGCGGCGAACCTCGAGACGTCGGTCGCACTGCGCGAGCAGCAGGCCCTCGACCGCATCGCCCAGTCGGAGGCCCAGGCGACCAAGCAGGTGCGCGACACCGCCGTCGACGTGGCGCTGTCGGCCACGCGCGCGCTCTTGCGCGAGCAGGTCGGCTCCGGCCGCACGCAGGCCCTGGTCGACGAGGCGATCGCCGAGTTGCCGAAGCGGCTGCACTAAACCTTTTCGAATTTCGTATCGCCCGCACAAAATCAATCGCGGGCTACCTGGTGCCCCCGCCGCAAGGCGGGGGCTTTTTCTTGGCTCCAGGCATTGGGCCCAACTTTTCAAATCTGGCCCAACTCGACACACAGAAATTTGGCTCTCCGCACGCCGGAAAGCCAACATATCCGAGATTATATCCCGCTCGTCGGGCCCACCTGAAACGTGCGTGTGTTGGGCCCGAAACTGTGCCCGGATCCTTATCCCGACCCGGCGCACGATTGTCTGTCCACGGTTCGATGCGTGGCTCTTTGTTTGTTGGTGCCGGCACTGCCAACACGAAGCCCTTTGGGCTGATTTGGATTGTGTCTCTCCCCAGGTCAGGACCTGGGGCGGCTGCACCGAGCTCAGGAGCGAACCCGCGGGCGGCCGCGGGCAGGTCGTGCCGAAAAGAAAAAGGCCGGCGCAATCCCCGCCAGCCTGTCATAAATATAGGCATAAACCTGCTGGAATGTCAACTTTATTTTCGGGCCTTCAGGCTCGCGGCTTGTAGACTGCCGGAATCCTGGCGAGGTCCTGCAGCAGATCGGGCGGCAGGTCGGCCGGCTTGGACGAGTTGGCGCTGGCACTGATGGAATCGACGAGGCCGCCGAAGCGGCTTTCGATCGCCCTGGCGATCTGGTCGTGGCGGCCGACGGCGGCGAAGAGCTGGACCACGTCGTCGGAGACTTCCGCCGCGATCTCGCTCCACTGCCCGGCCTTGGTCATGGCATTGAGCTTGCGGCCGAGATCGCCCAGCCCATGCTCCTCGAACACCGGCCAATAGGCCGGCGTCGAGCCATAGAAGGCCACGCGGTAGCGCACCCAGTCGAACAGCTTCTGGACCGCCTCGTCGTCCTTGCCGGTGACGACGAAGCCGCCGCCGGAAATCTCGAACTGATCCCGCCGCCGTCCCGACTTGGCGAGGCCCTCGGTGAGGATGGGCAGAACCTTGTTCTCGAGATACTTGCGCGTGCAGAAGATGTGGAGCTTGGCGCCGTCGCTTTCCTCGCCCGCCACCTTCAGCATGAAGGGGCCGACGGCGGCGAGACCGATGCGCGGCGCGGGACCGTCATAGGCTTCGGGCACGAAGTTGGGCGTCATCAGGGTGAAGCGGTAGTGCTTGCCCTCATAGTTGAGCTTGCCCTCGCCCTTCCATGCCGCCCAGATCGCGCGCACCGCCTGGATGTACTCGCGCATGCGCGGCGCCGGTGCCGTCCACGGTACGGAGAAACGCTTCTCGTTGTGCGCGCGGATCTGCGAGCCAAGGCCCAGCGTGAAGCGCCCGCCGGTGCTGGCCGCGAGGTCCCAGCCGATATTGGCCGCGACCATCGGCGAACGCGGGAAGGAGATAGCGACGCCGGTGTGCAGTTCGATCTTGTTCGTCGCGACGCCGGCCACCGCCAGCGCCAGGAACGGGTCGTGGCGGTTCTCCTGCGTGCTGACACCGGTATAGCCCGCCGCCTCGATCGCTTGGGCAGCGGGACCGACTTTGCGAAGGTCTTCCTGAGGGAGGGTGGTGAAGACCCGCATCTACTTCGTGCTCACTTGCATCAATTCGCGCATGCCTTTGGCGCGCGTGATGGTGCCCACCGCGACGGCAACGACGCGCGGATCGCCGTCCTCCATGGCCGCTTCCAAATAGGCGGCGATATCCTTTGGCGTTTTGAGCAACGCGGCGCTGTCGTAGCGAGTAGTCCGGACTTTCTTGCGCACCATGAAACTCTCCTAGAGGTCGCGAGCCATGCTAAGGGCATGCACAAATCGACCTCTACTGTTTGTCGCAATTCTCTGGAGCCGCCATCAGCCTGTCACTCGACTTCTGCAATGCTGACTAGGTCTCCCTTCCGACTTGGATAGAGAGAGCGCCACAAGTCCCTAGCGCGGCCATCACACGGCTTAAGCCCGCGGGCGGGTCGGCCATCCTTGCCGTCCCGTTGCCGCTCCCAGACTGTCACCTTGCCGTCGACCTTCAGTGCAACGATCTCCTCGGAGCCAAGCGACGTGAGGCGCTCCCGAAGCGCCGGGTTGCCCTTGATGTTCATTGGCCAAATCACGGCGTCCTGGACTTCGATCAATCCGGCTCTGTTGTCTGCCATCTCGCCTCCGACTGGGACCCATGATGACCCCTATCCACCCCCATGTACCCCTAATCTAGGCATTTCACAACGGACCCCCATCTACCCCGCTGGGCCCCTTATGTGAAAGTCATGAGCCCGCTTCCGCTTGTGAATCCAGGTGCAGTTGGAAGAGCGCTCGGTTTTCCTTGCCTACGCGTGTAGACAGTATTATATATATGTCTACACATGGAGCTGCCCAATGGCCCTCAATATCCGAAACGACGAAGTAAACCGGCTGGCCGAGAGACTGGCGGCCCGCAAGCAGTTGACCAAAACCGACGCCGTGAAGGTCGCGCTGGAGAACGAGTTGCGGCGTCTCGACGAAGCGCTGCCGCTCAAGCAGCGCCTTCGCGCGCTCCAGGAGCGGGTGAGCAAGCGGCCGGCGACAGGACTGGCTGCCGACAAGAAATTCTATGACGAGTTGAGCGGCGAAGGCTGATGTTCGTCGATGCCTCGGCGATCGTCGCCATCCTGAACCGCGAACCGGAAGCCGATGCCTTTGCCGACGCCATCGAGCGCAGCGCAGCGCCCGTGACCTCGCCGATCGCCGTCTTCGAAGCGACCTTGGGGTTGTGTCGAATCCGGCATGCGGCGGTTGAGGAAGCTGCCGCCGATGTCGCGGAATTCCTGAGTGTCGCCGCGATCCAGTGTCTGCCCATCGCCTCCAAAGAAGCCGATACGGCGCTCGTTGCCGCCGCCCGCTACGGAAAAGGCCGTGGGCACCCGGCCCAGCTCAATCTCGGCGACTGCTTTGCCTACGCGATGGCGCGCAATCGGCGAATTCCGCTGCTGTTCAAAGGCGACGACTTTACCAAAACCGACATCGACTCCGCGGCGTGAGCCGCCGGCACCGACGGCAACGTGTCAATCGGCGGCTTCCTTGAAGTTGTTCGACGGCTTCCAGCGCAGGATCGGCTTGCGGGCAGCCAGGGTCTCGTCGAGGCGGCGGCGCGGGGCGTAGAGCGGGGCTGCCTTGAAAGCCTCGGCGGCGGTGCCGGTCTTGGCCCTGGCGGTGAGCGAGCGCATCGCGCCAATGAACTGGTCCAGGTCTTCCTTGGCCACGCTCTCGGTCGGCTCGATCAGCATCGCGCCATGCACCACCAGCGGGAAGTACATGGTCATCGGGTGATAGCCCTCGTCGATCATCGCCTTGGCGAAGTCGAGCGTGCTGACGCCGGTGTCCTTCAGGAAGCTGTCGTCGAACAGCGCCTCGTGCATGCACGGCCCCTCGAAGGCCGGGCTCATCACGTCCTTCAGTGCTGCCATCACATAGTTGGCGTTGAGAACGGCATCTTCGGCCACCTGCTTCAACCCGTCGGCGCCGTGGCTCATGATGTAGGCCAGCGCGCGCGTGAACATGCCCATCTGGCCATGGAACGCTTTCAGGCGCCCGAGCGGCGTGCCATCGACCCCCAGAGACTTGAGGGCGGCGCCGTCTTCGGCGACGCGCCACTTGTCCCCGTCCTTCACGATCCACGGATACGGAGCATAGGGCGCCAGCGCCGCCGACAGCACCACCGGTCCCGCGCCCGGACCGCCGCCACCGTGCGGCGTCGAGAAGGTCTTGTGCAGGTTGATGTGCATGCAGTCGATGCCGAGGTCGCCCGGCCTGACCCGGCCGACAATGGCGTTGAAGTTGGCGCCGTCGCAGTAGAAGTAGGCACCGGCCGCGTGCACCGCCTTGGAAATCTCGACGATCTCGCTCTCGAACAGGCCGCAGGTGTTGGGATTAGTCAGCATGATCGCCGCCACATCGGGGCCGAGGGCGGCCTTCAGTGCCGCGAGATCGACGCGGCCTTTCTCGTTGGCCGGGATCGGTTTCACGGTAAAGCCGAGGGCGGCCGCCGTCGCGGGGTTGGTGCCGTGCGCCGATTCGGGCGCCAGCACCACCTTACGCTGGGCACGTTCGCCGCGTGCCTCGAGGGCGGCCGCGATCGCCATCATGCCGCACATCTCGCCATGCGCGCCGGCGGCCGGCGACATCGCCACGGCTGGCATGCCGGTCAGCGTTTTTAGCCAATGCGCCAGTCGGTCGATCAGCTCCAGCGCGCCCTGCACGGTCGAGACCGGCTGCAGCGGATGGAGATCGCCGATGCCCGGGAAGCGCGCCACCTTCTCGTTGATCCTGGGATTGTGCTTCATGGTGCACGAGCCCAGCGGATAGACGCCCATGTCGATGGCGTAGTTCTTTTGGCTGAGCCGCGTGTAGTGCTGCACCACCTGCGGCTCGGCGAGGCCCGGCAGGCCGATCTCGCCGGCGCGGCGCAGGCCGTTGAGGCGATCCTTGACCTTGGGAGGCTCGGGCAGGTCGACACCGCAGCGTCCGGCCTGGCCCATCTCGAAGATCAAGGGCTCCTCGATCTGCAGCGCGCGGTTGCCGGTGTAGGTGCCATGCGTGTTGGTCGGCCCGGTGGCAACGCCACCGGCACGACCTTGGCTACGGTCGAGTGACTGGACCATCACAGCACCTCCTTCAGCGCGGCGACGAGCGGGGCCATGCCGTGCTCGGTCGCCGTCTCGGTCGCGGCCAGCAGCAGCAGGTTCTCGACCGAGGGATCGTTCGGGATCAGGCGCGACACCGGCAGCCCGCCCAGGATGCGCTTGGCGGCCAGCGCTTCGACGACCGGCGCGGCAGGCTTGGGCAGCCGCACGGTGAACTCGTTGAAGAAGCTGTCATTCAGCAGTTTTACGCCGGGGATTGCCGCGACGCGATCGGCCAGTTCCGAGGCCTTGGCGTGGTTGATCTCGGCCAGGCGCTTAAAACCCACCTCGCCCAGCAGGGTGAGATGCACCGTGAAGGCCAGCGCGCAGAGGCCGGCGTTGGTGCAGATGTTGGACGTCGCCTTCTCGCGCCTGATGTGCTGCTCGCGCGTGGAGAGCGTCAGCACGAAGCCGCGCTTGCCGTCGGCATCGACGGTCTCGCCGACGAGGCGGCCCGGCATCTGTCGCATGTATTTTTCGCGCGTCGCGAACAGCCCGACGTAGGGACCGCCGAAGCCGAGACCGTTGCCGATCGACTGGCCCTCGCAGACCACTATGTCGGCGCCCATCTCGCCCGGCGGCTTCAAGAGCCCCAGCGACACGACCTCGGTCACGACCACGATCAGCAGCGCCCCGGCGGCGTGGCAGGCGGCGGCCAGCTTAGCGAAGTCGCGGACATGCCCGAAGAAGCTCGGATTCTGCACCACGACGCAGGACGTCTCCTTGTCGACGGCGGCGATCAGGTCTTCGAGACCATCCACGTCGGGCTTGCCGATGACGGCGCTGAAACCTTCCCACTTGGCGGTGGTCTCGACGATGCTGCGGTACTGCGGATGCAACCCGCCCGAGATCAGCGCCTTGTGGCGGCGCGTCACGCGGTTGGCCATCAGCACGGCCTCGGAGGCGCCCGTCGAGCCGTCGTACATCGAGGCATTGGCGACCTCCATGCCGGTCAGCAGCGTGACCTGGGTCTGGAACTCGAACAGGTATTGCAGCGTGCCTTGCGTGATCTCGGGCTGGTAGGGCGTGTAGGAGGTCAAAAACTCGCCGCGCTGGATCATGTAGTCGACGGTCGAGGGCACGTGATGACGATAGGCGCCGGCGCCGATGAAGAACGGCGTCGTGGCCGGCGACAGGTTCTTGGCCGCATAGGCCTGGAAGGCACGCTCGACCTCGAGCTCGCCCTGGTGGTCCGGCAGCCCGCCGATCTTGGCGCCGAGCACGGCCGAGGCGGGCACGTCGCGGAACAACTCGTCGACCGATTTGGCGCCGATCACGCTCAACATCTCGCGGCGGTCGGCATCGGTGAGGGGGAGATAGCGCATGGAAGCTCCTAGTCGGCACTTTGTTCATGATCTCCTGGACCGCGCGCGTCCCGCGCGCTCATGAGCGCGCGGGACGCGCGCGGTCCGGAAGATATTTTTAACCAAGGCTCTTCACGAAGGCTTCGTAAGCGCCCTCGTCCATGAGACCGGCAAGCTCGCCCTTGTCGGACATCTTGATCTTGAAGAACCAGCCCTTGCCCATCGGCTCGGCGTTGACGTCGCCCGGCGTGTCGGCCAGCGCAGCGTTGCTTTCGATCACCTCGCCCGAGACCGGCGCGTAAATGTCGGACGCGGCTTTTACCGATTCGACCACGGCAATGGCCTCGCCCTTGGTGACCTTGCGGCCTGATGCGGGCACGTCGACGAACACCACGTCGCCCAACTGCTCCTGCGCGTACTGCGTGATGCCGATCGTGCCGGTGTCACCTTCGACGCGGATCCATTCGTGTTCTTCGCTGTACTTGACCTCGGCCATTACGGGCTCCTATCCGCGGTAGTAGGTGTGTTTGACGAAAGGCATGGGCACGATCTCGGCTGGCACCGGCTTGCCGCGCACGAGCAGCTCGACCTTGGTGCCGTTTGTGGATTGCGCGCGCTCGACGTAGCCCATGGCGATGGCGCGGCCGAGGGTGGGCGCAAAGCCGCCCGAGGTGACGATGCCCACGACCTTGCCGGCAATCGCGATCTCCGCGCCCTCGCGCGCGATCGCCTTGCCTTCAGGCAAGAGGCCGACGCGCTTGCGCGGCGATCCCTCGGCGATCTGCTTCTGGACCACCGCGGCACCGGGGAAACCGCCTTTAACGCGGCGTTCCTTGCCGATGCTCCACAGCAGCACCGCCTCGACCGGTGTCGTGGTGGTGTCGATGTCATGGCCGTAAAGGCAGAGGCCGGCTTCGAGGCGCAGCGAATCGCGGGCGCCGAGGCCGATCGGCTTCACTTCGGGATGGGAGAGCAGCTTGCGCGCGATGGGGTCGGCGGCGTCGGCGGGCGTCGAAATCTCGTAGCCGTCGCAGCCGGTGTACCCCGAGCGCGTGACGTAGCAGCGGGCGCCGTCGATCACCACGAACGTGCCGGTCATGAACTTCATGCCGGCGACCTGGGGCGCCAGCCGCGACAGCACGGTCACCGCCTGCGGCCCCTGCAACGCCAGCAGCCCGCGGGAAAACATCGGCTCGATCTCGCAGGCGTCGGAGAGCTTCGCCTTTATGTGCGCCAAGTCGGCGTCCTTGCAGGCGGCGTTGACGACGAGCTGCAGGTGATCGCCGGTGCTGGTCACCATCAGGTCGTCGAGGATGCCACCGGCCTCGCTGGTGAACTGGGTGTAGCGCTGTTGACCCGGCTGCAAGCCCACGATGTCGGCCGGCACCAGAGTCTCCAGCGCCTTGGCAGTCGTGTGGCCGGGCTTGGCCGTCAGCCGCACCTGGCCCATGTGCGAGACATCGAACAGGCCGCAGGCGTTCCGCGTGTGCGCATGCTCGACCAGGATGCCGGTGGGGTACTGCACCGGCATTTCGTAGCCGGCGAACGGCACAATGCGCGCGCCGAGTTCACGGTGCAGTTCATACAATGGCGTGCGCTTGAGAGGGCCGGCAGAAGGGTCGGTCAAAAAGGTCTCCAGAGTCGCTACCGTGCGACCGAGAGGTCGCACGAACCCGACGCAAGGATTGCGCCGTGAGCGACCCCCTCTGTCCGGAGACCTGAAAGATTCGCCGGGATAAAATTTCCGGCTTACTTCGTCGGTGGGCGTGCGCCAGATGAGGCGCCCGCCACTTTCCAGAGACCCATCCTCCTGCGGTCCGTTTGCCTGAGAGTTTCCGGGGCCGGTTGCTCCTTCGGCGCCGCCCCCTCTCAAGCGAACAAGAGAAGGGCGGGCTCTTCCACAGGTATCGTCTGGGTAGCGCGACCATAAGGACCGGTCCAAGGGCCGTCCACGGACAAAGCCCCGCGGCACCCTCGAATTACGGGGAAAAGCACGGGCGCAGTAATAGGGCGGCTTTTCATAGGTTCAATCCTATCAAATATTGATCTTGAAATTGAGCGATCACTCACTTAATAAAGTGAGCGTCTACTCACTCTGGAGAATCGCATGTTCATCCGCCGCACGTTCGACGAGTTCCTGAAGCTGCAGAGCCTTGCCGAGCCCGCCCTCGCGGCCCGAGATTGGGTGATCGACTGGCGCTGGCTCACGACCACCACGGAAGAACAGGCTTCCGAGAGTGAGCGCTCCCTCATAGACTGTTCGTCATGGGCAAGGCCGAAGACACCAAGCAGAGAATAGAGCGCGCGGCGCTCACCTTGTTCGTGGCGCGCGGCGTGGCCGAGACCACGACCCGGGAAATCGCCTTGGCGGCGTCGATCGCCGAGGGCACGATCTACCGCTACTTCCCGAGCAAGGAGCAGCTGGCGGTCGACATGTTCCTCCGCCATCACCGGGCGCTGGCGGAGGCGCTGGACGAGGCGCAGGGCAAGGCCGCCATCTTGCGCGCGAAGATCGACGCCATCGTGCGCTGCTATTGCGAATGGGCGGACCGTGACTGGACCCTGTTCGCCTACCACCTGCTCAACCAGCATTCCTTCCTGATCCAGGTGCCCGATGGCGCGCCCAACCCGGTGAACGTGGTGCGCGAGGTGATCGCCCGGGCGATGAAGGCGGGCGAGATCCCGCGGCGCGACGCCGACCTGGCGGCCGCCTCGGCGATCGGCGCGGTGATGCAGCCCGCCACCTACAAGGTCTATGGCCGCTTCGAGGGGCCCCTCACCGCCCACGCCCGCTTCTTCGCCGACGCGGCCTGGGCGGTGCTGTCGGTGAAGGCAGGCTAGGTCCGGGACGATGCAGCTCATCGCATACGTGTCCGCGGCCATAACCTTGCTCCTGACCGGGACGATGGCGGGATTCTTCTTTGCCTATTCGAGTTCCGTCATGCTCGGCCTCGATGCGGCCGGCCCCGCCCACGCCATCCCGGCGATGCAGGCCATCAACCTAACGGTCCGCAATCCGGTCTTCTTCGTGGCCTTCTTCGGAACGCCGGTCGCCGCCCTCGCGAGCGCCGTGGTCTTCCTCGTCGCACGACGACCGATGGCGGCGGCGCTCTTCCTGATCGCCGGGTCGGTCTATTTCCTGGGCGCACTCCTGCCCACCGCACTGGTCAACGTGCCGATGAACGAGGCGCTCGCGACCGCGACCGTGCCTTCCAACCCACAGGCGGCCGTAAAACTATGGTCCGACTTCTCGGTGCCGTGGACCTGGTGGAACACGCTGCGCACCGCTTTTAGTGCCCTCAGCCTTCTTGTCGTAGGTCTGGCAATCTTCGTGAGCAAACCGCTCCAAAAGTCATAGCTTGACCTTGCGACGCGCGGCTATTTCCTGAAGCGAATACTTCTTCCGGTTCGGGTCGCGCGCCAGCGCCTCGGCACGCTCATCAAGCATCTTTCCAATCTCTTCCGGAACCGGACCTGCATCGAGTTCGCTGTCGATGCCGTCCCACAGGTCGTCGATCAGCGCTCGACGCTCCTCAATGCTGAGCTTCGACAATTCATTTATCGGCATGGCGTTCATCGTGCCAGCTTGATCCCAAATGGACGGATTTCAACCAATGTGCAGCCGGGAGCTTGCTCAGCCCTCTTTCGCCAGCGCCGTAAAGGCCTGGGCGAAGGCGTCGCGCGAGCCGGCAAGGCCGGTCTCGTCGAAGATGTCGGCGGTCAATGACTGCACCGAGGCCTCGTCGATGCGCACGCCATTGTTCGCAAGGAATCTGGCGGCGGCGGCCACGGCCTCGTCCATCGGGCCCCCCGCCTTGTAGAGCCGGTAATAGTCGGGATGGCCGCCGCGGCCCAGCGCCTCGGCCAGGACGTCGGTGAAGTTCACGACCCTGAGCGACGGATAGACCGCCTCGGCGCCGGCCAGCGCGCGATGGCAGGAATGGTACATGGTGACGATGGTGTCTGCGCCCGCCGCGACCGCGCCCTCGGCCAGCCCGCGATGGATCGCCCGTTCGCGATCCTTGAACTTCGCCGCCTGGCCACCGCAGGCGTAGGAGAAGCCGGAATCCTGCACCAGCTCGACCAGTTCGAGATTGGGCACGGCGCTCAACAGCTTGCGGATGCTGTCGACCGTGGCGCCGATGCCGAGATGCTCGTGGACGACGACACGGCGTTTCGGCTGATCGACGAAGCGCGCCTTCAGGGTCTCGAGGTTGGCGGCGAGGAATTCGCTGACGTGGCCGAGATCGAAGAACGGCTCCTCGACGTCCTTCTCCAGCTCGTCGAAATTCTTGGTGCAGGTCGGGCACCAGGTCAGCACTTTCGACGCCCCGGACTGGCCGAAGCGCTGGAAGGTGCGATGGCCCATGCGTTCATACGTCGGCAGGTCGGCTTCCTGGAACTGGTAGACGCCGCAGCAGTGCGAGGTGCCGCCGACCACGTCGAAGTCGAGTTCGAGTGCGTCGAGGATATCCATGACGTTGAGCACGATGTGCGGCGTGCGCAGCACGTTGCAGCCGGTATAGAACAGGATGTCCGCCGTCCGCCGCTCGGCCGGCTGCAGGATCCTCTTCAGCGTCTCCGAGGGAAGCTGCATGCTGGCCAGCAGCCGCACCGCCTGCGCCATGTGACGGAAGCGGCCGGCGGCGGCGGTGGCGCCGACGTCGCGCGGCCGTGCCGCATCGAGCGCCTTCATCTTGGCGATGGTCACCCACTGGCGGACGTTGATGCCCTCGGGGCAGGCCGCGGAGCAGCGGGCACTGCCGTCGCAGGCGTTGAGCCACTTCTGCAGGCCTTCCGCCGCCGGGCCGCCGTTCAGGGTCAAGGTCGAGAGTTCGCCGACGCGCGCCTTTGCCTCGGCGGCATCGAGGCCGATCTCGCGCGCCGTCGGGCAGGCCTCGAAGCACTTGCCGCAGCCGATACAGCGATCGGCCGCGTCGGCGACCAATGCTTCCAGCCTGTCGGCATAGGCGCTCACCGCCCGGCAGCCCGCCGGTTGTAGTCGAGCTCCGCTTGCGTGGGCTTCAACCCGACGGCGATGCGGTAGCCCGTGAGATCCTTGATCTCGTTGAAGGGGATGGACAGCGCCAGCTCCTCGCGCGACTCGCCGCGCGGGCTGGCGCTCGACAGCTTGAAGTCGGCGGTGAAATCCTGGCCCTGCACGACCCGGCCGCTGCCGTCGAGCACGCGCACGAAGTACGGCACGCGCGTCTGGCCGGGCGTGACGGAGGGCCCGGCGCTGACGGCCACGATCATCACCACGGTGACGTCCAGGGCACGGGAGCCGAGCTGGCAGGACGAGCCGGAATTCACCAGCGCCGCCTCGTAGGCGATGTCGCGCGGATCGCGGCCCGCGCCATCCCTGAAATGGGTGATGCGGCTCGCGTCCTGCACCGTGAGCGGCGGCGGACAGACGATGGACGGCGGCGGCGGCCCACCGCCGCCACAGCCTGCAAGAGTGAAAGCAAGCAGGCCCACCGCCGATACGCCAGTAACGAACTTCGCGAGGCTCATGGAAGGGTCTTGTGCGAGCCGTCGCACAGCGGCTTGTTGCTGGAGTGCTTGCAGGCGCAGAGCCAGTGGTCGCCGGCCTTCTCGGCCGTATACTTCATCGGCGCGAAGCTGCCGCCCTTGTGGGCTCCGTCGCAGAACGGCTGGTTCTTGCTCAGCCCGCAGGCGCACCACCAGTAGTCCTTGCCCGCCTCGAGCGTCACTTTCGCAGGCACCCTGCCCGCGACAACCGGCTCGGTCATGTTGCTTTCCCCGTTGCGGCGGCTTTGTTACGGTGCCGCGCCAATCCGCTCCGATCGATCTCTCGAGGGCGGAGTCTAGGCAATGGTCCGCGGGCCCGCAAGCGAGTGGGTCGGCATCCCTTAGAACGAATTTTCATGGCCGCGTCGAAGAAGCCGCTCACGATCCTGCTCGCCAGCCCGCGCGGCTTCTGCGCCGGCGTCGACCGCGCCATCCAGATCGTGGAGCGCGCGATCGAACGCTATGGCCGGCCGGTCTATGTCCGCCACGAGATCGTGCACAATCGCTACGTGGTCGCGAACCTCGAGGCCAAAGGCGCGGTGTTCGTCGACGAGCTCGACGAGGTCCCCGACGACCGCCCGGTGGTGTTCTCCGCCCATGGCGTGCCCAAGGCCGTGCCGGCCGAGGCTGGCCGGCGCAACCTGCTCTATGTCGATGCGACCTGTCCGCTGGTCTCCAAGGTCCATCGCGAGGCCGAGCGCCATCACGAATCGGGCCGTACGGTCGTGCTGATCGGCCATGCCGGCCATCCGGAGGTGATCGGCACCATGGGCCAGCTCCCGCCCGGGGCGGTGCTGCTGGTCGAGGACGTCTCCCAGGTCGCGACGCTAAAGGTGTCCGACCCGCAGAACCTCGCCTATGCCACGCAGACCACGCTGTCGGTCGACGACACGACCGCAATCGTGGCCGCGCTCCGCCGCCGCTTCCCCGCCATCCAGGGTCCAAAGATGGAGGACATCTGCTACGCCACCACCAACCGCCAGGCCGCGGTCAAGGCGATCGCCGAGCGCTGCGATGCGCTGGTGGTGATCGGCGCGCCCAACTCCTCCAACTCGATGCGGCTGGTCGAGGTCGCGGCCAACTACGGCTGCACTAGGTCGCGCCTGGTGCAGCGCGCCGCCGACATGGACTGGGATTGGCTGGGGGATGCAAGGCGACTGGGCATCACGGCCGGCGCCTCGGCGCCCGAGCTGCTGGTCGACGAGCTGATCGAGGCCTGCCGCGCGCGCTACGACGTCAGCGTCGAGGAAGTGCGCACGACCGAGGAGAATATCGTCTTCAAGCTGCCCCGCCAGCTGGTCGCGTAACATGGCTGTCTACACGGAGGTGGGCGACACCGAGCTCGACGCGTTCATGGCCGAGTACGATATCGGCGAAGCCGAGGCGCTGAAGGGCGTGGCCGAAGGCGTCGAGAATTCGAACTACCTGCTGACCACGACCAAGGGCCAGTATTTTCTCACGCTCTACGAAAAGCGCGTGAACCCCCGGGACCTGCCGTTCTTCCTCGGCCTGATGGACCATCTGGCGGCGCGCGGCATCAACTGCCCGCAGCCGATCCATGGCCGCGACGGCGGCACGGTCCGGACGCTCGCCGGCAAGCCCGCCGCCATCACCAGCTTCCTGCACGGCCTGTCGCCGCGCCGTATCGAAGTAAGACATTGCGGGCCGATCGGCGAGGCGCTGGCCGGGCTGCATCTCGCCGGGCGCGACTTTGCGCTGAAGCGACCCAACGCGCTTTCGGTCGACGGCTGGCGGCCGCTGTTCGATGGCAGCCGCGCCCACGCCGACAGCGTGACGCCGGGCCTCGCGCGCGAACTCGGCGCCGAGATCGATTACCTCGAGGCCAACTGGCCGACCGGTCTGCCGGCGGGTGTGATCCACGCCGATCTTTTCAACGACAACGTCTTCTTCCTGCACGACAGGCTGTCGGGCCTGATCGACTTCTACTTCGCCTGCAACGATGCGCTGGCCTACGACGTCGCCATCTGCCTCAACGCCTGGTGCTTCGAGCCCGACCGCTCGTTCAACGCCACCAAGGCGCGCGCCCTGCTGCAGGGTTACGACAAGGTGCGGGCATTGGGCGACGAGGAGAGGCGCGTGCTGCCGCTGCTGGCGCGCGGCGCGGCGCTCCGCTTCCTGCTGACGCGCCTTTACGACTGGCTCCATACGCCGGCCGGCGCGCTCGTGAAGCGCAAGGACCCGCTCGAATATCTCGCCTATCTGCGCTTCCACAGGAACGCCAGGTCGTTGGCTGACTATGGCCTGTAAGGTGGGGCTGTGAGCGAACTGCCGGAAGTCGAGATCTTCACCGACGGCGCCTGCAGCGGAAACCCCGGCCCCGGCGGCTGGGGCGCAATCCTGCGCATCGGCGCGCGCGAGAAGGAATTGTCGGGCGGCGAGCCTGCCACCACGAACAACCGCATGGAGATGATGGCGGTGATCGCCGGCCTGGAGGCCCTGCAGCGGCCTTGCAAGGTGCACCTGTTCACCGACAGCAAGTACGTGCTCGACGGCGCCACCCGATGGATCAAGGGCTGGAAGAGAAACGGCTGGAAGACCGCCGACAAGAAGCCGGTGAAGAACATCGAGCTATGGCAGCGTCTCGACGCCGCACATGCGCTGCACAAGGTCGACTGGCATTGGGTGAAGGGCCACAGCGGCCATCCCGAGAACGAGCGCGCCGACCAGCTCGCGCGCGACGAGGTGACGAAGCTGCGTTAGCTGCGTTTCGGCTGCGTCGGGACGGGCTTCTTCTCGACCGGCTTTTCATAGACCAGGTCGAAGGCCTCGCGCGTGCCGTCGCAGGGATTGTCGCCCTCGGCCAGGCGCCACACCTGCGACTTGCCGGAGCGGCGGAAGGTGAGCGTGCCCGCGACCTTGCACGGCGTTCCCTTCTCGACCTTGGCGACGCGGAAGGCGACTTCGCCGCGGATCTGCACGACACCGGCGGAGATGCGTTCGACGACGCCGTCGATCGAGGCCCAGTCGCCTTCGGTTCCAGGTGCCACGCTCTCGATCTTGCCCTTGATGGTCCAGAGGTTGCCCTGCTTCGTCACGACGACGTCGCCCGACTTGGCGCCCTTGACCTTGGCGTGACGGCCCCAGACGATCTTGCGGGCGTCGATGAAAAGCTGGGCCTCGGTTTCCGCGGCGATCTCGGTGCGCTCAACCTTCTGCGTCGGCGGCAGCGGCGAAGAGAGGCCGGTGGTCGGCACGCCCTGTTGCACCGACGGCGCCTGCAACGGCGGCGGCGCGGGATAATAAGCGGAGGGCGCCTGCGGCGCGGCCTGGCCTGCGGGCGGTGCCTGGGCAAACGCCGCGGTCCCAAACACGGGGGTCGCAAACAATGCGACCAGCGCGATCGATGAGAGAATTCGGGTCATTGCTGTGGCTCTTACCTCAGTGGTCGCCGGCATACTACCGCTTCCCGCCGGCTTTAGGCGCGGCGTTTGGCGCCGCCGGAGCGGCGGGCGCGGCGCCGGCCGCAGCGGGGGCGGGCTGTTCGCCGCGCAGCCCGGCCTCGGCTCGTCGCGCGCTGTCGGAGCCGGGCGGCACGATGCGGATCACCCGGTTGAAGTCCTCGTTGGCCCTGATCCGGTCGCCACCCGCCAGGTTGGCGAAACCGCGTTCGAGCAGCGCCTCGGTGTGTTCGGGCGCGATCCTGAGCGCCCGCCCGGCATCGGCCAAGGCCTGGCTGGTGTTGCGGGCGTTGCGCCAGGCGGCGGCGCGCAGCACCAGGACCTCGACGTCATCCGGCCTGAGGCGAAGCGCCTGGTCGAAGTCGGAAATGGCGCGCGGCCAGGCCTGCAGCGCGGCGTTGCTGAGGCCGCGATCGATCCACAGATCGGGGTCGTTGCCCTTGAGCTCGATCGCCCTTGTCTGAGCAACGGCCGCCTTGTCGGCCTGCCCCGCCTCGATCCAGGCCTGACCTGCCTGGGCCCACAGCTCGGCCCGCAACCCGGGGCGGTCGAGGCCCATGTCACGGGCGATCGCCTCGAACTGGGCCGCCGACTGGGGGTATTTGCCGGCCTGGAACATGGCGACGGCGACGCAATGGCGCGCGCCGAGGCCACCGCCCTCGGTGCTCCACTTCTCGGCCACCGGCAGCGCCCGGAGTGGCTCCTTGCGCGCCAGTCTCATGCACTCGGCGTAGCGCTGCAGGTGATCGGGCGTGTTCTCGAACGGGCTCAGCGTCTGGCCGGCCACCGGCGGGGCCAGCGCGAGACCGAGCAACAGGAGGTGCGTCAGGGGACGAAACGACATCTTTGAAAAGAAGCGCGCCGGAGCGATCCTGACAAGATGACCAAACGCCTTTTCATTTTCGGCCTGGGATATAGCGGCCTTGAAATCGCCCAGCTTGCGAAGGCCAGCGGCTGGACCGTGGCCGGCACCTGCACCGGCGCGGAGAAGGCCGAGAAGCTGCGCGCGCAAGGCATCGAGACGCACCTGTTTGACGGTACGGTGCCGCTCCCCGCCGCGGCGTTCGGCGAGACCTCGCACGTCATCTGCACCGTGGCACCGGGCAGCGGTGGCGATCCGGCGCTGAAACTCTGCGGGGCGCTGCTCAGGCAAGCCAAATGGCTGGGGTATCTGTCGACCACCGGCGTGTACGGCGACCACGGCGGCGGCTGGGTCGACGAGGACATGCCACCCACGCCCGGCCAGCCGCGCAGCATCGAACGCCTCGCCACGGAACGCGCCTGGCAGGCGATGGCGGGCGAGACCGGCGCCCAACTCGACATCTTCCGGCTGCCCGGCATCTACGGCCCCGGCCGCAGCCCGATAGATCAGGTGAAGGCGGGCACGGCGCGGCGCATCGACAAGCCCGGCCAGTTCTTCTCGCGCGTCCATGTCGCCGACATCGCCGGCGCCGTGCTGAAGGCGATGATCGCTCCGCATCCCGGCGGAATCTACAACGTGGCCGACGACCTGCCGGCGCCCAACAGCGACGTCGTGGCTTACGCCTTCGAGTTGTTGGGCAAGCCGGTGCCGCCGGCGATCCCGTGGGACGAGATCGCGCCCGCGATGAGCGCCATGGCGCGCTCTTTCTATGGCGAGAGCCGCCGCGTGCGAAACGATCGCCTCAAGCGCGATCTCGGCGTCGTGTTGCGCTATCCGACCTACCGCGAGGGATTGAAGGCGATCGCGGCTTTGGGTTAGCGCGCCAGCTCCTCGACGGCAGCGATCAGGCGGGCGATGTCGGCCGGCGTGCTGAGGCGGTGGTCGCCGCCTTTGATCAGAGTGGTGATCACTTCGGGCGCGTCGAGATGGGCCGCGATCTGCAGCGAATAGTCCCACGGCACGTCGGGATCGCTCTGGCCATGCAGCAGGCGCACGGGGCAGGGCAGCGACAGCTTCTTGTCGAGCAGCAAATGGTTGCGCCCCTCCTCGATCAGCTTCCAGGTGAAGACCGACGGTTCGGGCGAATATTGCGACGGACGCTCCAGCCGGCCGTCGCGTTCGAGCGCTGCGCGATCCTCGGGCGAGAGCCCTTTCAGCAGCATGCGTTCGGTGAAGTCGGGGGCGGCGGCGATCAACACCAGCCCGGCCAGGCGCTCCGGTCGCGCGCGTGCCACCAGCAGCGACAGCCAGCCGCCCATGCTCGATCCCACCAGCACAAGCTTGCCGGTGGTGAGCTGGTCGATCGCGGCGAGGGAATCGTCGAGCCAGCGGCCGATCGTGCCGTCCTCGAAACGGCCCGAGGACTGGCCGTGACCGAGATAGTCGAAGCGCAGGAAGGCGCAGCCCGCCTCGCGCGCCCAAGCCTCGAGCGCGACAGCCTTGGTGCCGGTCATGTCGGACCGAAAGCCGCCCAGGAACACCACCGTCGGGGCGCGTCCGTCGGTTTTCACATAGGAAACAGTGTTGCCGTCGGGCCGCTGCAACCGCTCGACTCTACCCACGTTGGCGCTCCCGTGTTACCTGCTCTGTCTCCTCCACTCATACGAAAAATAAATCACCGTGTCCGCGCCCACGCTCCTGCAGATCGTGCCGACCCTCGCCGGTGGCGGCCTCGCCCGCGCCACGCTCGATGCGGCGCAGGCCGTGATCGCCGCGGGCGGATCGGCGCTGGTCGCCTCGCCGGGTGGCGCGCTGGTGCCCGACCTGCTGCGGCTGCGTGCCGCGCACATCGAGCTACCCATCACCCAGCAGCGGCTGTGGGGCCGGCTCACCTTGCCCGCCAAGCTCGCGAGTTCGCTGCGCGATGCCCGCGTCGACGTCGTCCAGGCCCGCTCGCCCGCCACGGGCTGGATTGCCCGCGCGCTCGCCCGTCGGCTCGAGATCAAATGGATCGCCACGCTGCACCGACCGTTCATCGCGCCCGACCTGATGGGACGTTTCCTCGAACGGCGCCAGGGACGCGCCGATGCGGCGATCGCCGTGTCCGACCATGTCGCGCGCGATGCCCTGCAGCGCATTCCCGGCCTGGAAGATCGGCTGGAAACCATTCCGCCCGGCATCAACTTCGATCGCTTCGATCCGGCGATCGTGCGCGCCGACCGGCTGATCCGTCTTGCCGGGGAGCTGCGCGTGCCCGACGGCAGCCATCTCGTGCTGTGTCCGGCGCGCTTCGGCGAGGACAACGGCCAGAAGATCCTGATCGAGGCGCTGAAGCAGCTGGGCCGCGACGACGTGTTCTGCCTGCTGCTGGGCTCGGTCGGCCAGCCCACGCCGTTCGAACGCGAACTCGAACGCGCGATCGAGGCGGCTGAGTTGCACGGCCGCATCCAGATCGGGCCCTATGTCGACGACATGCCGGCGGCCTACATGCTGGCCGACGTCGTGGTGGCGACCGGCGGCAGCCGCCAGGGATTCAGCCGCACGCTGATCGAGGCCCAGGCGATGGGCCGGCCGGTTGTGGCGGAGGATGGTGGTGGCGCGGCCGAAGCCGTGCGCCCCGGCGTCACCGGATGGCTGGCACCGGCGGGCGATGCGGCCGCGCTGGCCGGGGCACTGCGGAGCGCTCTGTCGCTGTCCACCCAACGCCGCGCTGAACTCGCCCGCGCCGCCCAGGAACATGCGCGCAGCCGCTACAGCCTGGCCCAGTCCAACAGCCGGTTGCTGCAGCTTTATGAGCGCCTGTCGGGATCGAAGGGCGCATGATATCGGCCTTCCGCGCCACGGCTTTGTCGCCCGGAGTGCCGCCGGCGGATAATCCCCAAACTTGACTCAAGACCCCCGCGCAACTATCTCCGGGCGCATGGACCGGCTGTTTTCCAGCTTCCTGGCTTTCCCGACCACCGACCGAACTTGATTCGGCCGGGCGCGCGCGTTTGTGCCGCTTCCCGGCCGTCTAGGACCGACGCTTTGCGTCGGCAGATGAAGCGCGTTCGGCCTCTCAAGCGGTGGTTGCCATGATCAATATTTCCCTGCCGGACGGCTCGGTCCGGAAATTCGACAAACCGGTCAGCGGCGCCGAAATCGCCGCCTCGATCGGACCGGGCCTCGCCAAGGCTGCGCTGGCCTTGCGCGTCGACGGCAAGATGGTCGACCTCTCCCATGTCGTCGACCACGACGCCAAGATCGGCATCGTGACGTCGAAGGACCCTCGGGCGCTGGAGTTGCTGCGCCACGATGCGGCACACGTGCTGGCCCAGGCCGTCCAGGAACTCTACCCCGGCACGCAGATCACGTTCGGCCCCTCGACGGAGGACGGCTTCTACTACGACTTCGTGCGCGCCGAGCCCTTCTCGCCGGAGGACTTTGCCAGGATCGAGCAGCGGATGGGCGAGATCGTCGACCGCAACCTGCCGATCGAGCGCGAAGTGTGGGATCTCTCGAAGATCAAGGACTACTTCGTCCAGCACGGCGAGAAGTTCAAAGCCGAATGGGCCGACGAGCTGCCCAAGGACGAGATCATCACGGTCTACAAGCAGGGCGACTGGCTCGACATGTGCCTCGGCCCGCACCTGCCCTCGACGGGCAGGCTCGGCAAGGCGTTCAAGCTCACAAAGGTGTCGGGCGCCTACTGGCGCGGCGACAAGAACAACGCCCAACTCCAGCGCGTCTACGGCACGGTCTTCTTCTCCGACAAGGACCTGAAGGACTACCTGCACCGCATCGAGGAGGCCGAGAAGCGCGACCATCGCAAGATCGGCCGCGAGATGGGCCTCTTCCACCAGCAGGAAGAAGCGGCCGGGATGGTGTTCTGGCACCCCAAGGGCTGGACGTTCTGGCGCACGCTGGAAAGCTACCTGCGACGCAAGCTCGAGGCCGGCGGCTATGTCGAGGTGAAGACGCCGCAGCTCGTCGACCGCAAGCTGTGGGAAGAGTCAGGCCACTGGGAGAAGTTCCGCGAGAATATGTATCTCAGCGAGAACGAGGATGGGCTCCGCGAGTATATGGCCGATCCGGCGCAGCGCATCTTCGCGCTGAAGCCGATGAATTGCCCGTGCCATGTCGAGATCTTCAACGTCGGCCTCAGAAGTTATCGCGAACTGCCGCTGCGCATGGCCGAAATGGGCTCGTGCCATCGTTTCGAGCCGTCGGGCGCGCTGCACGGCATCCTGCGCGTGCGCAACTTCACGCAGGACGATGCCCACATTTTCTGCAGCGAGGAGCAGATCGAGAGCGAGACGATCCGCTTCTGCAAGCTGCTGGACGAGGTCTATCGCGACCTGGGCTTCGCCAACTACTTCGTGAAGTTCTCCGACCGGCCGCCGGTCCGCGCCGGCAGCGATGCAGTGTGGGACCAGGCCGAGGGCGCGCTCAAGTCGGCTTCCAAGGCGGCCGGACTCGATCTCGTGATGAACCCCGGCGAAGGCGCCTTCTACGGTCCCAAGCTCGAGTTCGTCCTGCGAGACGCGATCGGCCGCGACTGGCAGTGCGGCACGCTGCAGGTCGACTTCGTGCTGCCCGAGCGGCTCGACGCCAGCTATGTGGCCGAGGACGGGTCGCGCAAGCGGCCGGTCATGCTGCACCGCGCCATCTTCGGCAGCTTCGAGCGCATGATCGGCGTTCTGATCGAGAATTACGCCGGCCGCTTCCCGCTGTGGCTGGCGCCGACGCAAGCGGTGGTGGTCACGATCGTGAACGACGCCGACGCCTATGCCAACGAAGTCGCCGAAGCGCTGCGCGCCGCCGGCATGCGGGTCGACACCGACCTCAGCAACGAGAAGATCAACTACAAGGTCCGCGAGCATTCGCTGGCCCACGTGCCGCTGATCATCGCGGTTGGCCGGCGCGACATGGAGGCCCGCACGGTGGCCATCCGCCGCCTCGGCTCGGAGAAGCAGGAGGTCCTTGAACTCGGGGCCGCCGTCACTACACTTTCAACGGAGGCCCGGCCGCCCTTCTAGGGCGGCCGCGGTTTCGCATCCCGCCCCAACATCGGGGCTTCAACCAAGGAGAGAAAGCCATAGCCAGACCTGCTCAACAAAGCGCGCCCACCCGCGAGGGTCCGCGCGTCAACGCCGAGATCAAGTCGCCGCAAGTCCGATTGATCGACGAGAATGGCGAGATGGTCGGCGTCGTCACCACCCGCGAGGCCATCGAGATGGCCGAAGAAGCCAGTCTCGATCTGATCGAGATCTCGCCCAACGCGGTTCCGCCGGTCGCCAAGATCTCCGACTACGGCAAGTACAAGTACGAAGCGCAGAAGAAGGCGCACGAGGCGCGCAAGCACCAGAAGGTCATCGAGGTCAAAGAGATCAAGATGCGCCCGAACATCGACGACCATGATTACGAAGTGAAGATGCGGGCGATGAAACGCTTCATCGAAGAAGGCGACAAGGTGAAGGTCACCCTGCGCTTCCGCGGTCGCGAGATGGTTCATTCCGACCTCGGCATGCAGGTGCTGAACCGCGTGCGCGGCGAGATGGACCTGCTCACCAAGATCGAATCGATGCCGCGCATGGAAGGCCGGCAGATGATCATGGTGCTGGCGCCCAAGTAGGCGCCGGTTTTTGCTGCGCTAGCGCTCGCGCTGGCGCAGCGTCACGGTCCCGACGCTGCGCGACGCGTCGGGATCAAACCGGCCGGTGGCCACGACGCCGTCCGGCCAGCGCACGCTGTAGACCATCTCGCCGGCGAACGACATCGGACCGTCCGCCTGGGCGTTCATCCAGTAGTCGCAGCGCACGGCGTCGTTGGCATCGAGGTTCTGCGCCCGGCAGATCTGGTGCAGCACGTAGGGAATGAACCGCACACGGCCACCTTCGGGCGCCGTCTTGTGATTGAGCGCCATCGAGCGGAGCTGCCGGCCGCAGCGGTTGGTCTTGAACACCTTGGCCGCGCCCGTGGCGGTCCGGCGGATTTCGTCCAGACTGGCGGTCAAGGCATCGAGGGCACGATCACGCGCTGCGTCGGTGAAGCCTGAAGCGATCAGCGCCGCCTCGTATTGGCCGATCGCCTCGCCGACCGGCGCCGCCGGATAGCCGCCGCGCTCCAGATCGCGCGCCCAGGAATGGGTTTCCAGCGCGCGCGTGACCATGGCGCCGGTCAGTCCCGCATGCTCGGCCCAGTCGCCCAGCACGTTGCCGACAGCCCAGCAGTATTTCAGCAGGTTATAGCCCTCGGGCTCGACCGGCAGCGCCCGCGCATCGACGACACCGATCGACTGCCCGACCACGGTCTTGATCAGCACATACTGGCTGGACGGGTTGTCGCGCACGCGCTCCGAGCTGGACTGCGGCGGGCTGGGCACGGTCGAGGCCGTCTGGGCGACCGCCGGCTGCGCTGCGGCGAAGCCCTTAACCGCGGCCACGACGACGATCGTTGCGGCCTTCCACATCCAGCGATGGTAGCCTCGACCTCCGGAGATGCTTGCATGAGATGGTTGATAGCGACGCTCGTCCTCGCAGCGTCGATCGCGACGGCCGAAGCTCAGCCGGCCGCACAGCCCGCTGCTCAGCCGCTGAACGCCGAGGCTGCCCGCCTCTTCAACGATTTCCAGAACTTCTCGCCGCACCGCGCCTTCGTGGTCGGTGCCGACGGCAAGGCGAACTGGCAGGCAGGCGTCAGCGGTCCCAATCCTGCCAGCGCCATCGCCTCGGCGATGAAGCGCTGCGAAGACCGTGGTCCGCAAACCTGCACCCTGCACGTCGTCAACAACTACACCGTCACGCACCAGGACTGGCGGCAACTGGTACCGGCCCGCGCCGCCGATGCCCCCGACATCGGCCGGCTGCGACCGCAACCCTACTGGTCGATGCGCGGCCCGCAGCTCGCCACCGGCCTGATCGTCTGGAGCCACGGCTACATGGCGGGCAAGAACGCCACCGACAGCGCGCCGCAATCCTGGGTCGGTCGCTTCACCCGCCTGGGCTACGACCTCTATCGTTTCGACCGCGAGTGGATCTCCGACTGGGCGAGCGACGCCACGGCCCTGGCGGCTGCGGTCGGCAAGGCTCGCGAGATGGGTTATCGCCGGGTCGTTCTGGCCGGCCAGTCGGCCGGCGCCTGGGTGTCGCTGGCCGCCGCCATGCGCGGCGCCAAGGTCGATGGCGTGATCTCGATCGCGGCCGCCCATCACGGAACGGTCGACAAGATGCGCGATACCACGCGGGCGCGTTCGGAATGGCAGCAGGTCATCAAGGGCTTGAAGCCGGGGCCTGCCGTCGTGGTGGTGAACTTCGCCGACGATGCCTACGACGTCGGCGGCCGCATGGCCGATGCCAAGGCCGCCTTCACCGCTTCCGGCGTGGCCGGCCTGCTGATCGACGATCCCGATGGCTTCAAGGGCCACGGCGCCGGCGCTGAGTCGGGCTTCGCCCGCAAGTTCGGTCCCTGCATCGTGGCCTTCGTCGAGACGCGCAAGAAGCAGGCGCCCTGTGGCGACTAGCATGCGATTCACGGCATGTACGACCCGCCGTTGACGTGCAGCACCTGGCCCGTCGTGGCGTTCGATTCGTCGGAGGCGAGGAACACGGCGGTGCGCGCGATCTGCTCCGGCGTGAGCAGGCGGCCGCCGAGCGGGATGGTGGTTCGGGCCATTTCGACGAGTTCGTCGGAGCTGTTGCCGTAGCGCGGCTGCGCGGTGTCGGTGAGGCCCGGTGCGATCGCATTGACGCGGATGCCGTGCGGCGCGAGTTCGAGGGCCAGCGCGCGGGTCATCGACACGACGCCGCCCTTGCTGGCGCTGTAGTGGACGCCGCGCACGGCGCCGCGGATTGCCGACGAGGAAAGATTGATCACGGAACCGCCCTGCTTGCCTGACGCAATCAACGCTTTGGCCATCGCAATGGTTGCAAAGCAGCCGGCCTTCAGATTGATGTCTAGGACATGGTCCCAGTCGCTCTCGCGCATCTCCAGCAGCGGCACGCGGGGATAGACGCCGGCATTGTTGACCAGGATGTCGGGCGGTCCGATCTGGCGGACGGTCTCGGCCACCATCGCCTCGACCTCGGCCAGCCTGGAGACATCGGCCTTGATCGGATGGGCGCGGCGGCCAGCAGCCCGCATCCTGGCCGCCACGGCCTCGGCACTGGCCCGGTCGTCGAGCCAGGTGAGCGCGACGTCGGCGCCTTCCTCTGCCAGCGCCACCGCGATCGCCGCCCCAATGCCCTGCTGCGCGCCCGTCACGAGCGCCACTTTGCCTGCCAGTTTCATGACAAAATCCCCCTGCAAAGAATGACTTTGGCACATTCGCCCGCGCTTGCATGGGCGAACCCCCGCCGCTATAAGCCCCGTTCCTTCGAGCGGCCTGGCCAATAAGGGCATTGCCTCGGCTGCTTTGTAAGGACTTTTCGACCTCCTTTCACGAGGGGGTCGGGACCTGCGCCTAGGCGCTAACCCTTTGAAAAGGAACAAAAATGCCCAAGATGAAGACCAAGAGCGGGGCCAAGAAGCGTTTTCGCTTCACGGCCTCGGGCAAGATCAAGCATGGCGTGGCCGGCAAGCGGCACGGCATGAGCAAGCGGGGCAACCGCTTCCTCCGCCAGGCGACCGGGATGGCCATCGTGTCCGAGCCGGACACGCGGATCATCAAGCGCAATTTCTTTCCGTACGAGAGGTAGACCATGTCACGCGTCAAGCGGGGCGTGACTGCACACGCTCGTCATAAGAAGGTTCTCAAGCTCGCCAAGGGCTATCGCGGCCGCGCCAAGGCAGCGTTCCGCGTCGGCATCGAGAAAGTCGAAAAGGGCCTTCAATATGCCTACCGCGACCGCCGCAACAAGAAGCGCGCGTTCCGGGGTCTCTGGATCCAGCGCATCAACGCTGCGACCCGCGAGCATGGGCTCACCTACTCGCAGTTCATGAACGGCATCCTCAAGGCCGGGATCGAAGTCGACCGCAAGGTCATGGCCGATCTCGCCGTGCGGGAGCCGGCGGCATTCAAGGCTTTGGTCGACCAGGCACAAGCAGCTCTGAAGTAGGCCCGCCCTCAAGTAAGTTCGCGGCGCCGAACAACGGCGCAACGGGCAGAGACAGCAAAGAGGGAGCCTGGACCGCAGGCTCCCTTTTTCGTGTTCGGTTCGGAGTAAGCGACGGATGAGTGATCTTTCGACCATACGCAGCGAGGCGCTGGGCGCCGTGTCGGCTGCCGCCGATCTCGGTGCGCTCGAGGCTGCGCGCGTGGCGGTGCTCGGCAAGAAGGGCAGCGTCACCGGGTTGATGAAGACGCTGGGTGCGATGGCGCCGGAGGAGCGCCGCGAATTCGGTGCGAAGGTCAACGAACTCAAGGGCGAGATCGAGGCCGCGCTCGACGCGCGCAAGGGCACTTTGGGCGCCTCGGCGCTGGAAGCGCGGCTGACGGCGGAGAAGATCGACGTCAGCCTGCCGACGCGGCCGATGCGCGAAGGAACGCTGCACCCGATCGGCCAGGTGATGGACGAACTCGGCGTCATCTTCGGCGAGATGGGCTTCACCTGGGCCGACGGTCCCGACATCGAGGACGACTGGCACAACTTCACCGCGCTCAACATCCCGCCCGACCATCCGGCGCGACAGATGCAGGACACGTTTTATCTGCCGCCGCGCGCCGACGGCACGCCCGTCGTGCTGCGCACGCACACCTCGCCGGTGCAGGCGCGGACCATGCTGAGCAAGGACGTGCAGAAGATGCTGGCCGACGGCGGCTCGCTCCGCATCATCGTGCCCGGCCGCACCTTCCGCATCGACAGCGACGCCACGCACACGCCGATGTTCCATCAGGTCGAAGGCCTGGTGATCGACCGCACGACGCACATGGGCCATCTCAAGGGTTGCCTGGTCGATTTCTGCCGCGCCTTCTTCGAGATCGACGACCTGCCGCTGCGTTTCCGCCCCTCCTACTTCCCCTTCACCGAGCCCTCGGCCGAGGTCGACATCGGCTGCTCGTGGAAGGACGGCGAACTCAAGATCGGCGCCGGCGATTCGTGGCTGGAGATTTTGGGCTCCGGCATGGTCCATCCCAACGTGATCCGGAACTGCGGACTCGATCCCGCCGTCTATCAGGGCTTCGCCTTCGGCATGGGCATCGATCGCATCGCCATGCTGAAATACGGCATTCCCGACCTGCGCTCGTTCTTCGACGCCGACCTCCGCTGGCTGCGCCACTACGGCTTCTCCGCCCTGGAGGCCGCAAGATGAAATTCACGCTCTCCTGGCTCAAGGAACATCTCGACACCCAGGCGACACTCGCCGAGGTGCGCGACACGCTGACCATGCTCGGCCTGGAAGTCGAAGGCATCACCAATCCGGCCGAGTCGCTGAAGGGCTTCGTGGTCGGCTATGTCGTCGAGGCGATCCAGCACCCCAACGCCGACCGGCTGCGCGTCTGCAAGGTCGACACCGGCACCGGTACCATCGTCCAGGTCGTGTGCGGCGCGCCCAACGCGCGGACCGGCATGAAGGGCATCTTCGCACCGCCGGGCAGCTATATCCCCGGCACCGACCTGCACCTGAAGGTCGGCAAGATCCGCGGCGAGGAGTCGAACGGCATGCTCTGCTCCTCGCGCGAGCTGCAGCTCGGCGACGACCATAGCGGCATCATCGACCTCGCTCCCGAAGCCGTCATCGGCCAGCCGGCCGCGGAGGCGCTCGGCCTCGACGATGCCGTGATCGAGATCAAGGTGACGCCCAATCGCGGCGATTGCCTCGGTGTCCACGGGATCGCACGCGATCTCGCAGCAGCAGGCCTCGGCACGTTGAAGCCGATGCAGGCCGACAAGGTCGCCGGTACCTACAAGAGCCCGATCAAGTGGACGCACGGCTACGAGCCGAAGCCCGACAGCCTCTGTCCCATCGTGGTCGGCCGGCATTTCCGCGGCATCAAGAACGGCCCCTCGCCCGACTGGCTGCAGCGCCGGCTGAAGGCGATCGGCCTCAGGCCGATCTCGGCCCTGGTCGACATCACCAACCTCGTGACCTTCGACCTCAACCGGCCGCTGCACGTGTTCGACGCCAGGAAGCTCGCGGGTGACCTCGTCATGCGCCAAGCGCGCGACGGCGAGCAGGTGCTGGCGCTCGACGGCAAGACTTATACGCTCGATCCGACGATGGCCGTGATCGCCGATTCCAGGGGCGTGCACGGCATCGGCGGCATCATGGGCGGCGAGGATACCGGCGTGCGCGACGACACGACCGAAGTCTTCCTGGAAGTCGCCTACTTCGATCCCATCCGAACCGCCGCCTCGGGCCGCAAGCTCGGCGTCCAGTCCGACGCGCGCTACCGCTTCGAGCGCGGCATCGATCCGCAGTCGGTGTGGTGGGGCGCCGAGGTCGCGGCCCGCCTGATCCTGGAACTGTGCGGCGGCGAAGCGAGCGAGATCGTCTCCAGCGGTGTAATGCCGGTGTGGGAGCGGAGCTTCGATCTCCGCACGGATCGCGTGAAGACGCTGACCGGCATCGACGTGCCGGGCGCCCACACGGCAGCCATTCTCGGCAAGCTCGGCTTCAAGGTCGACGGCCAGGGCCCGTGGACGGCGGCGGTTCCCTCCTGGCGCCCCGACATCGTGGGCGAGGCCGACCTGGTGGAAGAAGTGACCCGCGTGTGGGGCTTCGACAAGATTCCGACGACCTCGCTGCCGCGGCTTTCGCCGACCTCCAGGCCGGTGCGCGATCCGATGCAGCGCCGCATGCCGCAGGCCCGCCGGGCGCTGGGCGCGCGCGGCATGAACGAGGCCGTCACCTGGTCGTTCCTGCCCTACAAGAAGGCGGAACGCTTCGGCGGCGGCCAGCCCGACCTGCGCCTGCTGAACTCGATCGACGCCACGCTCGACACCATGCGGCCGTCGATCCTGCCCAACCTGATCGATGCGGCGACGCGCAACGAGGCGCGCGGGCTGTCCGACCCGGCGCTGTTCGAGGTCGGCCCGCAATACAAGGACGCGAGCCCCACCGGGCAGCGCACCGTGGCCGCCGGGCTGCGCCACAACATGGCCGTGCCGCGCAACTGGGCGGGCCCCGCGCGTATGGTCGACGCTTTCGATGCCAAGGCCGATGCGCTTGCGGTGCTGGCGGGCATCGGTGCGCCGGTCGACAACATGTTCGCGCAGGCGGGCGCGCCGGACTGGTATCACCCCGGCCGTTCCGGCGCGATCAAGCTCGGCGACCGGGTGATGGCGTATTTCGGCGAACTGCATCCCGAGATCGCTGCCGCCGCCGATCTCGAGACCGTCGCCGCCTTCGAAGTGTTCCTCGACGCGCCACCGCCGCCCAAGGCGAAAGCCAGCAAGGCGCGGTCGAAGCTGGTGCTCTCGCCCTTCCAGCCAGTCGAGCGCGACTTCGCCTTCCTGGTCGATGCCGCGGTCGAGGCCGAGAAGATCGTCCGCGCCGCGCGCAATGCCGACAAGGCGCTGATCTCCGGCGCCAGTCTGTTCGACCTCTACGCCGGCAAGGGCGTGCCGGAGGGCAAGAAATCGATCGCCATCGCCGTCACCCTGCAGCCGGTCGAGCGCACGCTCACCGATGCGGAGATCGAGGCGGTGTCGGCCAGGATCGTTGCCGCCGTCACCAAGGCGACGGGCGCCGTGTTGCGTGGGTAGAGTTCAAGTGAAATGACCGACCTGTCGTTGATCCGCAATTTCTCGATCATTGCCCATATCGACCATGGCAAGAGCACGCTGGCCGACCGGCTGCTGATGGCCTGCGGGGCGGTGAGCGAGCGCGAGTTCCACGACCAGATGCTCGACTCGATGGACATCGAGCGCGAGCGCGGCATCACCATCAAGGCGCAGACCGTGCGTCTCAACTACAAGGCCAAGGACGGCAAGACCTATGTCCTCAACCTGATGGACACGCCGGGCCATGTCGACTTCGCCTACGAGGTCAGCCGTTCGCTGGCGGCCTGCGAAGGCTCGCTGCTGGTGGTCGATGCCAGCCAGGGCGTCGAGGCGCAGACGCTGGCCAATGCGTACCATGCGATCGACGCCAATCACGAGATCATCCCGGTCCTGAACAAGATCGACCTGCCCTCGGCCGATCCGCAGCGCGTCTGCACCGAGATCGAGGACGTGGTCGGCATCGACACGTCCGAAGCCGTCATGGTCTCGGCCAAGACCGGCCTCGGCATCGACGAGTTGCTCGAGGTCATGGTGAAGCGCCTGCCGGCACCCAAGGGCAGCCGCGAGGCGCCGCTGAAGGCGCTGCTGGTCGACAGCTGGTACGATCCGTACCTCGGCGTCGTCACGCTGGTGCGCGTGCAGGACGGTGTGCTGAAGAAGGGCCTGAAGATCCGCATGATGGCGGCGGCCGCGGCCTACGACCTCGACAAGGTCGGCATCTTCGCGCCCAAGGCCACCGACGTGGCGGAACTCGGGCCGGGCGAGATCGGCTTCATCATCGCCGGCATCAAGACCATCGCCGACTGCAAGGTGGGCGACACGATCACCGACGACCGCAAGCCCGCGACCGAGATGCTGGCGGGCTTCAAGCCAAGCGTCCCGGTGGTGTTCTGCGGCCTCTTCCCCGCCGATGCCGCCGAGTTCGAGGTGCTGCGCGAATCGCTCGCCAAGCTCCGCCTCAACGACTCCTCCTTCCATTTCGAGGCCGAGACCAGCGCAGCCCTGGGCTTCGGCTTCCGCTGTGGCTTCCTCGGCCTGCTGCATCTCGAGATCGTGCAGGAGCGGCTGGAGCGCGAGTTCAATCTCGACCTCGTCACCACGGCGCCCTCGGTCGTCTACAAGGTGAAGTTGACCGACGGCACGTCGATGGAGCTGCACAACCCGGCCGACTATCCCGACCCGATGAAGATCGAGTCGATGGAGGAGCCGTGGATCAAGGCCACGATCATTACCCCCGACGAGCATCTCGGCTCGGTGCTGACACTGTGCCAGGAGCGCCGCGGCCAGCAGATCGAGCTCACCTATGCCGGCACGCGCGCCATGGCGATCTACCGCCTGCCGCTGAACGAGGTCGTGTTCGACTTCTACGACCGTCTTAAGTCGATGACGCGCGGCTATGCCAGCTTCGACTACGAGATGGACGGCTACGAGGAGAGCGAGCTGGTGAAGCTCTCCATCCTGGTTAATGCCGAGCCGGTCGATGCGCTCAGCATGATCGTGCACAAGAACGCCGCCGAAAGCCGCGGCCGGGCGCTGTGCGAGCGGCTAAAAGACCTGATCCCGCGCCAGCTCTTCAAGATCGCCATCCAGGCGGCGATCGGCGGACGCGTGGTCGCGCGCGAGACCATCAGCCCGATGCGCAAGGACGTGCTCGCCAAGTGCTACGGCGGCGACATCAGCCGCAAGAAGAAGCTCCTGGAGAAGCAGAAGAAGGGCAAGAAGCGCATGCGGCAGATCGGCGAGGTCGAAATTCCGCAGTCGGCCTTCATCGCCGCGCTGAAGATGGACAATCGCTAGGTCGGATGTCAGCTCCCCGCACGCCGGAGAGCCGACAACGACGGGCTTTTCGCCCGTTATTTGTGGACGCCTGAATGTAACGTTTGGTGTCCAGAAAGATGTCCACTATTGCGAGAAAAGCCTAGTTTTGCTGGCTTTTACGCGTCTCGCACCTTCTTCGTTCGAACATGCCCCGGTGCGCCGTGTTGTTCAGGCGTCGTTAAGTGTCTGGCCGCACGTCGTTTTTCGCGTCGCGTTCAGACGGGGTCGTTGTTGGGACTGTCCGCGGCTCAGGAGCCGTGGCGGCTGCACCCGCGCCATTGCGCAACCCGCGGGCGTGCCGCGGGCGGTCGTGCCGGAAATGGAAAAAGCCGGCACGTTCCAAGCGCCAGCCTGCCTGAAGCGATAGCATATTCTTGCTGAATCTGCAACCTTCAACCGCTCACATCTACGTGAGCGGTTGCTGGCAGTGCTTGCACTCTGTCCGCGGCTGGACGGCCTCAGAGGCCGCGGCTGCGCCGGCGCCGGGGCGGCCTGGAGCCGATGACGAAGCCGCCGCCGTCGGCCGGCTCGCCCTCGCGCCCGCCCAGCCAGAGAAAGACGGTGCCGAGGACGAGGAAGGCGGGCAAAGCCGGGATCATCAGGATCGGCCGCACCAGCCAGTTCCACAGCGAAACCGACAGGTGGCGCTGGACCGCGTTCTGGGCATCGCCCAGCGAACGGACGTCGAGATGCGACCAGAGATCCCCCAGGCCCAGCAGGTGGAAAGTCCCTTCGGTCCACCAGGCAAGGCCGTCATGGACGACCGCCGCCACAGCCATGGCCAGCAGCAGCCACCCCACTACGCGAAACACCACCATCGATCCCCCAAATGGCGGTCGGCACCCTAGCCAAGACGGCGGGCCGGGGGAAGGCCGTTGCGCCTTGTCGTTGCCCCTTGTCCGTTGCTCTGGCCAACCGCCACGCTATAAGAGCGGCCGACCGCGCTTCCCGGACAGGTGGCCGAGCGGTTTAAGGCACACGCTTGGAAAGCGTGCGTGGTGTAACAGCCACCGCGGGTTCGAATCCCGCCCTGTCCGCCAGCGAGGCTAGTTTGTTGCTGTAAATACGGACTTTCTGGAGGAACCTGGCTTTCTACCCACCAGTCTACCCCCTTCTTCTCTGCGCTAGCTGGATGTCGCTCGACGGCAAGACCGTATGGCTATGTTGCCTACATTGACGAGGCGGGCGACCACGGCACGAAGCTGATTGCCAACGCAGATAGATCAGTCGTTTCAGAGTGGTTCATCATGGGAGCCGTAGTCGTCTCCGCAGAGACCGAGCGACAAGTCGGCGCCTGGAAACGAGATGTGCTGCTTCGCTTTGGCCGCACCCAGCGGCGAGACCTTGGCTTCAGGGATTCGAATCACCAACAGCGAACCGTCGTTTGCGAGCATCTGGCCAGTCAGCCAGCGCACCTCTTCGTGGTGATGTCGTACAAGCGGAATATGCAACAGTATCGCAACACCAAGCCTCGATATGACAGGGATTGATTCTACCGCTGGATGACGCACCTCCGCTAGCTATCGTCGCTGCCGTCTCCTTCGCAAAGGGGTGCCAGTATCCGGATCAACCCCGCGATCCAGCGCCGCGCCGCGCTCTTGGGCGACGCGGTTCCAGTGCTCTTGATCGCCATCGGGGCCCATACTAAGCGCTCGATCAATTGCATTTTCGGTCGCTTCCCCGAGCTCGGAGAATGCAGCATCGAGCTTGAAGCGATCCCAGATCACGCGCTTGCCGACTCGAGCCGGCCGCGGCATGCGGCGTTCTTCAATCAGGCGGTCGAAGGTGGTGGTGCCGACGCCGATGTAGCGCGCGGCTTCTTCCCGGCTCATGCCTCGGGGCGGGTACGCGTAGGAATCATGCATTGTCATTGCCGCTTCTGCGCTGCCCGCCACTCCCATGCCTCAGGCAGCCTTGCGCGGCTCGATCGTGTCGATCGCCTTGAGGTCGGCCGAGGCTAGGTCGAATGCGGCCTGCAGGTTCATCCAGAACTCCGGGCCGGTGCCGAAGTAGCGACCGAGCCGGAGGGCGGTGTCCGCCGTCACGGGCGTCTCCTCGCGGGCCAGCCGCTCGATGCGCGTGCGCGGCACCTGGCAGGCTATAGCAAGGGCGTAGCCGGAGAGATCGAGCGGGACCATGAACTCCTCGCGCAGTATCTCGCCGGGATGGATGGGCGGCTTCGGACCGATCATGAGGCGTCTCCTTCAGTGGTAGTCAACGATTTCAACTTCTTCGGCGTGGCCGTCTTTCCAGCGGAAGCAGACCCGGAACTGGCCGTTGATGCGGATGCTCCACTGGCCGCGCCGGTCGCCCTTGAGGGTTTCGAGGCGGTTGCCGGGCGGGCTGCGCAGGGTTTCCACCGTCACGGCCGCGTTCAGCATCGCGAGCTTGCGCTGGGCCGGGCGGACGAGATCGGAGGGGAAGCGCTTGGGCGCCGAGCCCTTCCACACCAGTTCGGCTGTCCGGCCCTTGAAGCTCTTGATCATGCCGGCAACGTATCATGGAATGATACCAATGTCCAGCGGTTCAGGGCTACTTCTTCAAGTACCGTTGGGTTTGAGAGGTGGCGCAATCACCTGGCTGCGCATCAACGACATCGCTCTGGCAACTGTTTCGCTAGAATTGTTGGCTAACGGCCCCGAGGTATCCCCCGGGACCGTTCTCGACGAGGCTCTGCTGTTTAGAAGAGCAGCCGAATGATCGCCACCACCCACACAAGCATGGGAAGGGTGACGATCACCTTGAGTTTCACTTCGAGCATGAGTTCCCTCCGGTGCCGGAGCACCATCGGCCGAAGTTGAAATGACCTATTAGTGGTCGGGCGGAATCAGCCGGGTGACGAGGCCGGATTAGCGTCTGCGGAGGACGAATCCCGCTTATCGTCCGAGAGGAAATATAGAGAAAATGCACCGACTTGTCATAGGCAGCTAGAACCGGCCTACCCACAAGGACAATCCGGTGGTATAAACTGGCACAAGCGCGTCTCGATAAACTTGAGATTTTACTGCACTTTAATGCTGTCGATGGGCAATCCCGCCCTGTCCGCCAGCGAGGCACCAGAACGTTTCCCTGACAGCTTCAGGCTTTGAAGCCCAGGTCGCGCGCGATGATGTTCTTCTGGACTTCGCTGGTGCCCTCGCCGATCACGTAGACCAGCGCATCGCGGTGGATTCGGCCCACCGGATACTCCCGCATGATCCCGGCGCCGCCGTGAATCCGGATCGCCTGTTCGCTCACGGAAACCGCGGTCTCGCTCGCGATGAGCTTGACGCGCGCGGCCGTGGCCGAATCGAGCGTGTTCTGATCCACGCGCCAGGCACCGTAGTAGACGAGCCACCGGGCCGCCTCTATCTGGGCCGACATCTCCGCGAGCTTGTGCCCGATGGCCTGGTAGTCGCCGATGCGCCTGTCCGCCACCAGACGGTCCCTGGCGTAGGCGGTGGCGGCATCGAAGGCAGCCCGCGCCATCCCCAGCGCGTTGGCCGCGACCCCCACGCGGTTCTCGCTGAGGGAGTCGAGGATCACCGGATAGGTGCCCAGGCGCTCGCCGAGCACGCAGTCGTCGGGCACGAACACGTCCTCGATATGGATCAGGCCGGTCTCGGAGGCGCGGATGCCTTCCTTCCGGAGCTTGGAGATCTCCATGCCCTTGGTCGGCAGCTCCACGATGAAGAGGCTGATGGCGTCGCCCCGGAGCTCGGGCGACGTTCGCGCCGCCACGAGCAGGAAGTCGGCAATCGGTGCGTTGGTGATATAGAGCTTGCTGCCGTTGAGCTTCCAACCGCCGGCGACGCGGTCGGCGCGGGTTTTCAGCCCGCGAATGTTGGAGCCGCCATCGGGCTCGCTCAGCGCAAAGCCCGCGATCTTCCTGCCGGCGACGGCCGGTCGGAAGAACCGCTCGCGCTGGCTTTCCGTGCCGGCCTTCCAGATCGGCCAGATCCCGAGGTGGCTGTGGGCCGACCAGCTCGAGGCGAAGCCCTGGCTCATGTAGCTCAGCTCTTCGCGAACGATGCAGTCGCTCACCTTGTCGAGCCCGCTGCCGCCGTCGCTTTCCGGGTAGCGGACGCCCAGGAGACCGAGCTCGCCCCAGCGCGCGAATACTTCGCGGGGCAGGGACTCGGTCTCTTCCGCGGCGACGACGAGCCCCTGATGCTCCGACTGGCACAGGCGGCGCACCATGTCGCGCACCGCGATGTGCTGTTCGGAAAAGGAGAAGTCCATCTACTACTCGAGCTTGAGGTTGAGGTCCTTCACCAGGGTCTTCCAGACCTCGAGCTGGTCCTTCTGATACTGGACGGCGTGCTGCCGGGTCGACGGGATGGGCACGAGTGCGCTTTGCAGGAGCTTGGTCTTGATCGCCTCCGACTCGAGAATCTTCACCACTTCCTTGTTGAGACGGTCGAGGATCTCGTTCGGCGTGCCGGCGGGGGCAACCAGGACCCACCAGCCGTCCATGTTGGGCGGGGTAGGCAGACCGCCTTCCGCGAAGGTCGGCACCTCGGGCAACAGCGCGTACCGCTGTGCCGCCGGGACCCCGACCGGGCGGACCTTGTTGGCCCGGATCATGCCGAGCGAGGCAGGGACATCCGCCACCATGATCTGCACGTGCCCGCTGATCAGGTCGGCGAGCGCGGGCGGGGTCGACTTGTAGGGAACGTGAGTGACATCGAGCCGATGGGCATTCTTGATATAGCCGCCGTAGGCGATGCCTCCGGTGTTGCCGCTCGCGTAGTTGAACTTCCCGGGATTGGCCTTGATCAGCGAGACCAGTTCACCCGCTGTTTTCGCGCCGACATCGGAGTTGACGAGCCAGACGTAATTGACCGACGCGACCATCGTGACATAGCTCAGATCCTTGGCCGGGTCGTAGCGCACGCCGGTCGTGAGACCGGCGGGGCTGGCGGCGAGGCCGGAATTGGTCAGGAGTCCGAGCGTATAGCCGTCCGGCGCCGCCTGCACGACGAGCTCGGTGCCGAGCGTCGTGTTGTTGCCGGGCTTGTTCTCGATGACGATCGGCTGGCCCAGCGCCTGGGTCAGCGGCTCCGCGAGGATGCGGGCGAGGATGTCGCTGCCGGAGCCGGGACCGAAGGGAACGATCAACCTGATCGGCTTGCTGGGATAGGGTTGCGCCGAGGCGACGCCCGCATAGACGAGACCCGCGGCGGCAGCGAGCCCGGCGAGCCACTGAACGATCTTCATGGTGCTTCTTCCCTTTATCGTCGTGATTTCTTGCTTGTTTCTTAACATCGCGGCGGGACTGGCGTGCATGCCGATACCTGGCAATTCCGTGGTTCGGAAATGAATCTCGGTCGTGCTACCCAAGCCTGTACTGCCTCTGGAGAAACGCCGAATGCAGGCCGCCGTCGGGCGGCCTGGCGGCGATATGCTGCGTAACCTGAGCACGTCCGGAGCTGTTCCCGGCAACCATCAGCATGACGCGATTGACCGGAATGCTCTTGAGCGTCTCCCGCTTCAACAGTTCTTCAAGAACGGCTTCCGGCTCGCCCTCTGGAACGGCAATCCAGTATCTCAAGGCCTTGAGCATGCTCTGCGTCTCGGGGTCATACGCCTTGTAGTCGCCGGCAAGGTAGTGCGTTCCCAGCGTTTCGATCCTGGCGATGCAGATCGGCTCTCCCGCCCCATCGGGGTCTTCCGCACTATGATCGGTATGCAGGCCGTGCGGCTGGGGAACCGTGAATTTGCCGTACGAATAGTGCCCTTTGCGAAAGTGCGCCGAAGGAACGAGTACGCTCATCATCTCGTCGACATCTTCATTATAAAGGCGCGCATAGGTCGCCATCTCGTCGGGCGTGCCGCCGGCAAAGTTTTCCGCAAACCAGCCGTCGTCGACGGCTACCGTTTTGACGTCGTCGAACTGTTTCGCATGATCGTAGATCGTCTTGCTCGCAATCTCGCGGAAGCGGGCGATCGGCATGGGCAAGCGGGTATGCGCTTCGCGGTCGTTGAAATCGGCATGCAGTCGCTCGACGAGGGACCAATCGCCGGACGAGAACTGCACTGGTTCCAATATCTTCAGTCTGGGCTGCAGGGTGGCCCATGCCGGGCGAAGAGATGTCATGATCTTTCTGGCCAATGGCTTTGCGACCGTTACGGCTTGCTGGTCCACCGCGGCGGCAATACGCGGGTGTTGAGGAAGAAAGGCACGCTGTTGTCGCTCATCCGGAAGGAGCCGAGCAGCGGGATGTCGTATTCGCCGCGAAAGTAGATCTCCGCGCGCTGGGCAACGGCGGGGTCCTCGTTGATGGGGTGACCGATCAGTGTCCGGAAGGGACAGGTGAAGGTCGCGGATTCACCGGGTTCAAGTCCCGAACCATTGCCAGCCTGGAACCGCACGTCGTTGGCACGGATCAGGGTCGGCGGTATCCCCGAGGCGCGAACATGAGCGAGAACGCAGCTGATCCCGAGGTTCGCGAGCGGGAACCAGGGATTCTTGTTCTCTATCCGGAAGGTGACGTCGAACGGCGAACCGGCCGTCAGATCTTCCGACGAGTAGCTCGGCGTCGGCCGCAGCGACCACACGCCCAGCGCGATGCCGGCGAGCATGAGGAGAACGACCAGCGCCAGGATCACCTGCCGGGCCGACCGCAGGCCGCTGCGCGCCATCAGCAGCAGCTCCTGCTGAAGCGTCAGCGGCGGCGGCAGGGCCGCCCGGGAGCGGGACTGCCGTCGTGGCCCCGGTCGCGTACGCGTGGGGCCGCTTTCCCGCGGCTTTCTTCTCGATTTCTGCTTGGATGCCATTGCGCCGCTTATGCCCGATCCGGGCGACGCCTGCCATCGCGCGATCAGCGCTTCTTGCGGCTGCCCAGGGCTTCGGCATGGCTGGCGGCGCCCACGGTCTTGACCGTCTCGAAGATGCGCTTGCGCACACGGGGTTCGCGGATCTTGTAGTAGGCACGCACCAGTTCGAGGGTCTCGCACTTGATCAGCGGGTCCTTCTCCTGCTCGAACGGCGTGCCGGTCTCGCCGAAGCCACCCTTGCGACCGCGTCCCGACATCGAACGGCCCGACAGCACATTGGCCGGCATCTCGTCGAAGAAATACGACACCGGCACGTCCAGGATCTTGGCGAACTCGTACAGCCGGCTCGACCCGACACGATTGGAGCCGCGCTCGTACTTCTGGACCTGCTGAAACGTCAGCCCGACGGCATCGCCCAGCTTGGTCTGGCTCATGCCGAGCAAGGTGCGGCGCTGCCTAGCCGCGCAGCACCCTTCCCGCTTTCGCGTCGGTGAGCCGTCCCTGCTCCCAGGTGATGATGCCGTTCACCGCCGTGTACTCGACGCCACGCGACGGCATCACGATGCGCTTGGCACCGCCCGGCAGGTCGTGGCGGCGCTCGCCATGGTTGGAGGAGCCGATCGCGGTGGGATCGAAGATCGCCACGTCGGCTGGCGCGCCCTTCTCGAGGCGGCCGCGATCCTTCAGCCCGAACAAGTCGGCGGGATCGGAGGTGAGCTTCCGCACGCCCTCCTCCAGCGTGATCGCCTGCTTCTCGCGTACCCAGGTGCCCAGCAGGTAGGTCGGGTAGCCCGCGTCGCAGAGCATGTCGACATGCGCGCCGCCATCGCCCAGCGCCATCAGGATGGCGGGATTGTTCAGCAACTCGCGCATCCGGTTCTCGCGCGTGTTCCACGAGGAGATGGTGAGCTCGACATCGAGATCGTCGGCCAGCACGAGGTCGAGGAAGGCATCGACGCCGTCCTTGCCTTGCAACTCGCCGATCTCGGCGATCGACTTGCGTTCGAGATGTTTTAGCGCCGGGTTGCGCACGTCGTGAACCACGACGCGGCGCCAGTCGCTGAAACCGGTCGGGTTCTCGAGATCGGCGCGGAACTGGGCGCGGAAGGCCGGATCGGCATAGACCTTCTTCTGCGCCGCCTTGGACGTGTCCGCGAACACCCGCTTCCAGGCCGGGAAGGCCGCGAAGGCGAAGGGATTGTCCATGTTGCATTCGCGCGTGAGCGGCAGCGGCGAGGTCTGCGGCCGCGCGCCCTTGGCGATCATCGGGGCGGCACGCCGCAGCGTGTCGCGCACCGCCTCGGGAATGTCGTCGCGGTCGAACAGCGCGATAAAGGTCACCGGCCGGCCGCTTTCCTCGAGCAGGAAATCCAGCAGCTCGCACTGGTCCTCTTCAAGAACGCCGACCTGGCGCGTCAGTGCGATTTCGATGGCGCCCTTGCCGCGCTTCTTGAGCTGATTGGCGTAGGCCTTCATCTCCTCGCGGCTGGCGTTGCGGCACGCCAGCGGCTTGCCCTCGAAGCCCATGTGCTGGTTGAGCGTCGTCGAGGAGAAACCCAGCGCGCCGGCATCGACCGCCTCGCCGATCAGCCTGGCGATCCGGTGCGTCTCCTCCGGCGTCGCGGCGCGCTCCATGGAAGCCTCGCCCATCACGTAATGGCGGAAGGGCGTCAGCGGCGCGATGAAAGCGAGATTGAGCGACGGCTTGCGCGCGGCAGCCGCGTCCATGAACTCGGGGAAGGTCTCCCAGTCCCAGGTGATACCCTTGTTCAGCACGTCGAACGGGATGCCCTCGACGTTCACCAGGTCCTTCATGGCGATCTCGCGCGTCTCGGGCTTGCAGGGCGCGATGCCGACGCCGCAATTGCCCATGACCACCGAGGTGACGCCGTGCCACGACGAGGGCGTGACCGCACCGTCCCAGCAGATCTGCGCGTCGTAATGTGTGTGCGGATCGACGAAGCCCGGCGCCACGACGAGGCCATGCGCGTCGATGGTGCGCTTGGCGCCTTCCGTCACCTTGCCGATCTCGGCGACCTTGCCGTCGGCGATGGCGACATCGGCCTGGTAACGCTTGCTGCCCGTGCCGTCGACCACGGTGCCGTTCTTGATCACGAGGTCGTAGCTCATCGTTTCCTCCGTCTTTAGCGTTGCCGACCGAGCTGTGGACGCGTCGCCTCTTCGAAGCGGCGCTGGCGCATGGCGACCCTCGGGTCGTCCATTTCCTCCGCCGCCGATCCCGGGATCCAGGCATCGTGGCCGGGCGCATAGTTCCGGTTGGTCTGCTGGGCGTTGCGATTGACCAGCGGCCGCGCATAGAGCGGGTGACGCATGCTGCGCACTTCGTGCTCGATCTGGATCAGCGGCTTGCCGGTCTCGAGGTCGACGATGCTGTCGAAGCGGTACTGGTGCTGGTTGCTTTCCTCGGTGATCAGGCCGCGCTCAAGCAGCTCGCGATGCGGGCCCGAGAAGTTCGCGACATAGACCTGGATATGGTGCCCGTCATAAGGCGCAAGCTTCGCCTCGGTCTCGGAGAAGACCAGCTCCTGCTCCATGCCGACCGAAATCCGGGCCACACCGCCATCGACCTTCGTCGCGGTGCCAAAGACACGGTCGTAGAAATCCGCCACGCCCTTCGCCGCCCCGACCGGGACGTCGAACTCGACATAGGCCATGCCGAGGGTAATGCGGCCGAAGCGCGGCGCCGGATCGTGGCAGAGGATGCAGTTGCCCCAGGGACAGATCGCCTCGACATGATCGGCATGCTCGACGAAGTCGAAGCGCGTGCACCCGAGCGGCTGGCGCAGCTTTTCGAGCCGCCGCAGAAGCGCCTCGCGGTCGGGCACGACGAGGCCGACGCGGCCGCGCAGCCGTTGCGGCTTGCCCGTGACGAGGTGGAACTGGTTGCGACCGACATTGACCCACATGTTGTCGATGCCGGTCATCATGTAGGGATCGCGCGTCAGCCCGAGGCCGCCGATGTAGAACAGCGTCGCCAGGCCCTGGTCCTCGATCTGCAGGTTCACATGCTCGAGCGCAACGACATTGCCGAGGTCCTCGGCGCCGCGATCGTAGGATTTGCTCATCGCCTGCCTCCTCGAGCGAACCGTCACCCCACGACGATGAAGGGCTTGGCCTCGGCATCGTAGTCGGCATAGCCCAGCGTCGCGCGCAGTTCCGCTGGCGGCATGGCGCTCTTGGCTTCCGCCTCGCCGGCGACCAGCGCCGCGAGCCCTGCTTTCATTCCCGCCGCGGCGGGCGAGAGCATGCCGGTCGGATAGGTACCGATCTTGAAGCCGAGCGCCGCCGCTTCCTTCTGCGACGGGGTCGCGCGCGGCGCGCCCGGCGACAGCACCGCGAACGACGGCCGTCCGCCCGCCGCCGCAACGGCCCGGCGAACCTCGCCGTCGTCGGCCGGTGAATCGAGGAACAGGATATCGGCGCCTTCCTTCACGTACATCTCGATGCGGGCCAGCGCTTCGTCGATGCCCTGGGTCGGCCGGCAGTCGGTGCGCGCCAGGACCAGGATGCCGGATTCCTTGGCGGCTTCGACGGCGGCGCGGATCTTCATGCGTGCTTCGTCGCGCGACAGGCAGGGCTTGCCGGCCGACGTGAGCGCACGCGGCGTGATCTTGTCTTCGATCAGGACGGCGGCGGCACCGGCACGGCCATAGGCACGCACCGTGCGCTGCACGTTCATGGCATTGCCGTAGCCATGGTCGCCATCGGCCAGGATCAGCGTCTTCGGTGCGGCGGCATGCACCATGTTGAACGAGTCGAACATCTCGCCGAACGAGACCAGGTCGAGGTCGGGACCACCCAGGCGGCTGGCGGCCACGCAGGACCCCGACATGAACGCCGTCTCGAAGCCGGCGGCGGACGCCAGCTTGGCGGTGAGCCCGTCCCACACGGCCGGCATCACGACGAGGCCGGGCTTGGCCAGCAGAGCACGCAGACGGTCGGGGTAATTCATGACGGAATCCTTGGCTGTGTTTCGAGAGCTAGTTCGCCGGCTTGATGCCGGCGTCCTTGATGACCTTAGCCCATTTTGGAATGTCGCCGGCGATCGCAGCCTTGGTCTCCTCGGCCGTGCTGCCGACGAGGTCGAGCCCCATGAGGCCGAACTTCTTGGCCATCTCGGGATCTGCCAGCACCTTCAGCGATTCGGCGCGGACCTTGTCGAGGATCTGTTGCGGCGTGCCGGCCGGTGCCAGCAACGCGAACCACGATGTCGCCTCGAAACCCGGGAAGCCCGCCTCCACGACCGTCGGCAGATCCGGCGCGTTGGCCGACCGCTTGAGCGAAGTGACGCCGATGCCGCGCACGCGGCCGTCTCGCACCATCGGCATTGCCGCCCCAGCGTTCTGGATGCCGACGCCGACGACGCCGCTCATCACGTCGGTGAGGTTGGCACCGCGGTAGGGAATATGCTCCATCTTGATGCCGGCGAGGACCGAGAACAGCTCGCCTGCGATGTGCTGCGGCGTGCCGATACCCGGCGTGCCGTAGGAAAGCTTGCCGGGATTAGCCTTGGCGTAGGCGATCAGCTCGGCCATCGACTTGATGGGCAGGTCGTTGTTGACCACGAAGACGGACGGCATCGACAGCGACGTCGAGATCGGCGCGAAATCGCGCACCGGATCGAAGGGCAGCGTCTGCAGGCTGGGCAGGATGGTGATGGCGGCGTTGCCCGACCACATCAGCGTGTAGCCGTCGGGCGCCGCCTTGGCGACACGGTCGACGCCGATGGCGCCCGAGTTACCGGCGATGTTCTCGACCACCACGGGCTGGCCCCAGGCTTCGGTGAACTTTTGCGCGAACAGGCGGGCCGTGACATCGGTGGCGCTGCCGGCCGTGAAGCCCACGACCAGCTTGACGGGCTTCTCCGGCCACTTGGTCTGGGCCGCGAGCGGAGAGGCAATGCCGAGCGCGAGCGCGAGCGCGGCGACGGACCGAACGATCGGGTGCATGGTTTCCTCCGGAAGGGCGATCTTCGTCGCCGCTTGCCCGAGGCTATGGGATTTGGGGCTGGTGACGCAACCTCGAAGCCGTGTCGTTGTCGCCGGAGCGGAACTGGAGCTCCCGCACGATGCGGTCGGCAATCTCGCCAAGCGGGCCGTCGATGTCGACGACGATCGGCCTCTCTTCGGGTGTCGGTTCCTGCAGCGTCGCGAACTGGCTGGCCAGCAACGCCGTCGGCATGAAGTGTTCGTGCCGCGCCGCCATGCGGCGGGCGATGAGATCGTGCGAGCCCCTGAGATAGACCAGCGCGACCTCGGGTCGATCGCCGACGATGATGTCGCGATAGGACCGCTTCAACGCCGAGCAGGTGAGCACGCCCTGCTCGCCCCGCGCCTGCCAGCCGGCGATTTCCGCCGCGATCTCGTGCAGCCACGGCAGCCGGTCGGCGTCGGTGAGCGGCGTGCCGCCGCGCATCTTCTCGACGTTCTCGGGCGGATGCAGGTCGTCGCCCTCGCGATAACGCCAGCCGAGCGTGGCGGCGAGCAACGCGGAGACCGTGGTCTTGCCGCACCCCGAGACCCCCATGACGACAACGATCACCGTCTTTCCTTTCCGGCTTGCCCACTCGACTCGCGGTGATAGGTTGCCAGCCTTCTGCCTTCCAACCAACCGCGAGCGGACACGTGCTGCTGGAAACTCTTCTGCCCCTCGGCAAGGTCGATCCCGGTCTTCGCGCGCCCGAGGTGCCCTTCGACCTGCATAGTATCGGCGAGAACGCGCGCCTGCTCGAGGATATCGGCTACGACGGCCTGGTCGTCGAGGAGACCAAGGACGATCCGTTCATCGTCATGGCGCTGGCGGCGCAGGCGACACAGAAGCTGAAGATCGGCACCTCGGTCGCCATCGCCTTCCCGCGCAGTCCGACCGTGACGGCGATGAGCGCCTGGACCTTGCAGAAGCTGTCGCACGGCCGCTTCACCCTGGGGCTCGGCACCCAGGTGAAGGCGCATATCGAGCGCCGCTTCGGCATGCCGTGGACGCCAGCCGGTCCGTGGATGCGCGAGTACGTGCATGCCGTGCGGGCGGTGTGGGACAACTGGCAGAACGGCACGCCGCTCGACGTCAAGGGGCCGCACTACAACATCAATCTCGTGGTGCCGCTGTTCAATCCCGGCCCGATCGAGCACCCGCACATTCCGATCCAGATCGCGGCCGTCAATTCGGTGATGTGCCAGGTCGCCGGCGAAGTGGCCGACGGCATCCGCCCGCATCCGGTCTGCACGCCCTCCTATATCGAGCAGGTCATGATGCCGGCGGTCCGCGCCGGCGCCGCCAAGACCGGCCGCCCGCTGAAAGGATTCCAGGTCGGCATGAAGCCGCTGGTGGCCACGGCCGCCAACGAAGCCGAACTCGTCCCCAAGGTGCGCGACGCGCGGGCACGCATCGCCTTCTACGCCTCGACGCCGCAGTATCGCGCCGCCTTCGACCATCTCGGCCTCGGCGACCTGGCCGACCGGCTGAAACTGCTGTCACGGGCGCAACGCTGGGAAGAACTGCCGCAGTATATCGACGACGACATACTCAATACCTTCGTCACCATCGGCACCTACGACACGATCGGCCGTCAGCTTTGCGAGCGCTACGGCAAGGTCGTCACCCACTGCGAGTTCTCCATCGCGGTCAAGAACAATGCCGACCGGGAAATCCTGCGCGGCCTGGCAAAAGACATTCAAGCCTATGGAGCCAAGCCATGAAACTGGGACGCCTCGGAGTCTGGTATTCGACCGACAAGCTGAACGGAGCGCAGCTCGCCGATCTTCTGCGCACGGTCGAGGGCGCCGGCTATTCGGCCTTCTGGTATCCCGAATCGCGCGGCTACGAATCGATGTCGCTGGCTGCCTATCTGCTGTCGAAGAGCACGAAGCTCACCATCGGCAGCTCCATCGCCAACATCTATGCCCGCGACCCTTTCACCGCGCAGCGCGCCATGGTCTCGCTGAATAACTTTTATGGCGACCGTTTCATCCTGGGTCTCGGCGTCAGCCACATTCCGATGGTCGAGGGATTGCGCGGCCATCGCTACGACAAGCCGCTGGGGGCCATGCGTGCCTATCTCGAGGGCGTCAACAAGGGCCTGCCCACCGGCGAGGAACCGCCGGTGGTGGTGGCGGCGCTGGGTCCGAAGATGCTGGCGCTCGGCGCCGAGAAATCGCGCGGCGCCGTGCCCTACAACGTGACGCCCAGGCACACGGCGCAGGCCGCCGCCATCCTGGGACCGGGCAAGACTCTCGCCGTCGAGCAGAAGGTCACGCTCGAAGCCGATCCCGCCCGCGCCCGCGCACTCGGCCGCAAGGAACTCTTGCGCTACATGGGGCTGCCGAACTACCGCAACAACTGGCTGCGCGAAGGCTTCAGCGAAGCCGATCTCGCCGACGGCGGCAGCGACCACTTCATCGACGCCATGGTCCTTTGGGGCGACGCGGAGACGATCAAGAAGGGCCTGCGCGCGCATTTCACCGCCGGCGCGACCCATGTCTGCCTGCAGCCGGTCCACGATGACGGCGATTTCGCCGCGCGCGACCGCATGCTGGCGGCACTCGCCGACACCTGAGGGAGACGGTGATGGATTTCGGCATCGCGCTGCCCACCGCGGCGGACTCCTGGAAGCTCGCGAAGCGAGCCGAGGAACTGGGCTTCTCTCATGCCTGGTTCTACGACACGCAGATGCTGAGCGCCGACTGCTTCGTCGCCATGGGTGCCGCAGCCGTCAGCACGCAGCGCATCCGCCTCGGCACCGGCGTGCTGGTGCCGTCCAACCGCATCGCGCCGGTCGCGGCCAATGCGCTGGCGACGCTCAACAGCCTGGCCCCGGGCCGCATCGACTTCGGCGTCGGTACCGGCTTCACGGCACGGCGCGCCATGGGCTTCGGTGCCATCAAGATCAAGGACATGGAGGCTTACATCCATCAGGTCTATGGCCTGCTGGGCGGCAAGACCATCGACTTCGAGATGGAAGGCCAGAGCCGCAAGATCCGCTTCCTCAATCCCGAACTCGACCTGTTCAACACAAGCGATCCGATCGCTTTGCACCTCTCGGCCTTCGGGCCGCGCACCCGCGCGCTCACCGCCCGGCTGAAAGCCGGCTGGATCGACTTCGTCGGCAATGTCGAGACCGGCATCAAGGAAGTGCAGGCCATGCGCGGAGACTGGCAGAAGGCCGGGCATGCGCTGGGTGACCTCAACGCCACCGCCTTTGCGCTCGGCTGCGTGCTGCAGGACGGCGAGCCGGCCGACTCGGACCGCGCCATGGCGCAGGCCGGCCCCCGCGCCGCCGTCATGCTGCACCGTGCCGCCGACGAGGCGATCATGAACCTGAAGGCAACGCAGGCCTTGCTGTCGAACCGTCCAGAGATCGACGGCTACGTCGCCCTGGCGCGCACCTACGAGCCCAAGGATGCGCCCTATCTGGAAAACCATCGCGGGCATCTGATGTTCGTGAAGCCCGCGGAAAAGAAGTTCGTCACCGCCGACCTGATCCGCGCCACCTCGTTCACGGCGACCGAGGGCGAGATCAAGCAACGCATTGAGGCGCTGCGCGGTGCCGGCTATACCCAGTTCACGATCCAGCTCGTGCCCGGCCAGGAAGCAGCGCTTGCCGACTGGGCCCGCATCGCCAAGGCCTTCGCCTAGCCGAAGGGGCGGATAATCTTCTCGCCGAAACGCGCGAGGCTCTCTTCCAGGTTCGGCACGAAGGCGCTGGAAGGCAGCACGATGCGGCCGATGCCCTGCGCGACACGTTCCTTGATGGCAGCTTCCGCATCCTTGCCCGAGCCGGACAGAAGATCGGGACAGCCGGCCAGCATTTCGATCGCCCCGGGATCGCGGCCCGCCGCCTCGGCGGCGCGGCGCGCGATATCGATCAAGGGCATGGTGTCGGCGGGCCGCCCGATCGACGGGAAGAAGCCGTTGCCGAGACGGCCGGCGCGCCGGGCCGCGGCCTCCGAATGGCCGCCGACGATGATCGACACGCTGCCGGCCACCGGCTTGGGGTTGCAGCTCACCTCGTGGAACCTCACGAACTCGCCGGCGTAGCTCGCCCCGTCGCCCGCCCATAGCGCCCGCATGGCCGCGATATATTCGTCGGCCCGCTTGCCGCGCTTCTCGAACGGCACGCCGAGTGCCTCGAATTCCTCTTTCAGCCAGCCGACGCCGATGCCGAGTTCGATGCGTCCACCGCTCAGATAGTCGAGCGTCGCGACCTGCTTGGCCAGCACCAGCGGATTGCGCTGCGGCAGGATGAGCACGCCGGTCATGAAGCGCAGCCGCGTCGTGACGGCCGCGACCGACGCCATCCAGATCAGAGGATCCGGCATTAGCGCGGTGTTGTCGCCCGGCAATCGGCCGCTGGCGGCATAAGGATAGGTCGAGTTGTAGGTATCGGGCAGGACGACGTGATCGACGGCGAACACCGAATCGAAGCCGGCCGCCTCGGCCAGGCGCACCAGCCGGTGCGCGCCAGCGAGATCGGGGAAGCTGTTGTTACCGAAGTGCAGGGCAAACTTCATCACAGCAGGTCCGCGACGGCGGCGCGGTAGCGCGTGATCGCCTTCAGGTGGTCGTCGTAGCTCTTGCCCGCGATGCGCTTGTGATGGGCGCTCACATAGGAAGTGTGGGCGTTCACGTGCGTGACGCCTGCCTTCTTCCAGAAGGCGATTTCCTTGCGCCAGTCCGCCTCGGCGCCGATGCCGGGCGAGACCCAGACCTCAAGTCCGACTGACGCGGGATCGCGGCCGGCTGCGCGAATCATCGAGCGCAGCTTGTCGAAGGCATTTAGCGCCTCGTCGCCCGCCGGATAGGCGAGCGGCATGAAACCGTCGCCATACTGCGCCGTCCGCCGGAATGTCGCCTCGGCGTGGCCGCCGAACCAGATCGGTACGCGGCCGGATTTCGGTCGTGGATTAATGCCGCCGTCGTCGAGTTGGTGGAATTCGCCCTTGAACGTGACGTGCGGCTCGGCCCACAGCGCCTGCATGAAGCGGACCTGCTCCTCGGAGCGTTTGCCGCGCGTTTTGAAATCCTCGCCCAGCCCCTGGAATTCAATTTCGTTCCAGCCGACGCCAACGCCGAGACGGAACCGTCCCTCGCAAAGTTCGTCGAGGCAGGCCGCCTGCTTGGCGACCAGCGCCGCCTGGCGCTGCGCCAGGATCAGGACGCCGGCGGCGAAACCGATCTTCTTGGTGACGCCGGCCAGAAAGGCAAACAGCACGAAAGGATCGTGATAGGCCGTGGCGGTGGTGCCCATGCGGCGACCGCCATGGTCGACTTTGGGATTGCCGCCCAGCACGTGGTCGGGGCCGACGAGATAGCCGTAGCCCAGCCCCTCGGCCGCCTGCGCATAATCGCGCAGGACGGTGGGGCCGGTGCCGATGTCGCCCACCGGCAGGGATGCACCGAGTTCCATATTCTTCCTCACTCCGCCGCAGCGGCCTTGCGGGGTTTCAGGTCGGTCGAATACTTGAGGTGGACCGGCGCGTTGGCCTCGAACGGACTCTTGAGGTCGAGGCTCTTGGCGATCTCACGGATCGCCGGGAACACTTCCTGACCGATCAGCTTGATGCAGGTGAGCGAGTCGGCCTGACTCACGCGGCCGTCGTTACCCCACAGCGCGAGGATGCCCGGCCGCGTCTCCTCCAGGATACGCTTCAGCTTGGCCACCACCGTCTTGGGCGTGCCGGCGATGATGCGCAGATCGGCCATCTGCTGCTCGAAGCTGGTCTCGCCTCGCGGATTACTGGCGCGGCCCGAAGCGAACTCGACGAAGGCGCGGCGGGCCGACGGCGAGCCGTAGCCCGACGGCGTGCTCCACACCGGATGCGCAAGGCCGGTGAACTCACCCTGCATCCAGCGGAATTGCTTGGCGTTCTCGATCGCCTTTTCTTCGTTGTCGGAGACATGGACCTGGATCAGGTAGCCGCGATTCTCTGGCCCGCCGACATAGCCCACGTCGGCGGCCACGCTGTCGTAGAGCTCCCAGATCTTCTTGGTCTGCTCGATCGAGGTGTTGAGCGCGATGTAGGGGTAGCGCTGCTGCGCCGCCCAGATGATCGTCTCCTTGCTGATCACGCCCGGGATCCAGACGCGCGGATAGGGCTTCTGCAGCGGCACCGCCCATGGGTTCACCACCCGGTGCTGGTAGTGCGTGCCCTCGAAGCGGAACGGACCGGTCTGCGTCCACGCCCTGGTAACCAGCTCGTGCGCCTCCTCGAAACGCTCGCGGTTAAAGGCCGGATTGACGCCGGTGGCGAGCTGCTCCTGGCCGCCGCCGCGCACGAAGCCCGAGACCAGCCGGCCCTTGGAGATCATGTCGATCATGGCGAGCTCTTCGGCGAGCCGGATCGGGTTCTCCGCCAGCGGCAGCGGATTGCCCAGCATGACGATCTTCACCTTCTTGGTCATGCCGGCCAGAAGAGCGGCAAAGATGTTGGCCTTGGCCTGCATGCAGAACGGCGCGTTGTGGTGCTCGTTCAGCATGATGCCATCGACGCCGACCTCCTCGGCCAGCATGTACTGCTCGATGTAGTCGTTGTAGAGCCTGGAGCCCTCGACCGGATCGAAATGCTTGTTGGAGAGCATCAGCGCCGTGGCGCCGAAGTCGCGACCGGCCTGCTCGGGGTAGGCCGACATCGGCTGCTCGGTGAAATACATCAGGTGCATGGCGTTACTCCCGACCGATGAAGTTCGTGACGAGTTTGGCGAGCGCCTCGGGCTGCTCCATGTCGACGCAATGGCCAGCGGCCTTGACGATCTCCAGTTTGGCGTTGGGCAACGCCTCGACGTAGCGCTTGGCCGCACTTTGCGGCACGACCTTGTCGTCGTCGCCCCACACCACCAGGGCCGGCGCACGCACGGCGCCCAGCAGATGCGGCAGGGTCTGGCTGTACATGTAGGGCTTCCAGGCGATGCGGAAGCTCATCTCGCGACAGACGTCCCACATCTCGAGCTGGTCGATCGACGGCACGGCACCGTAGACGCGATCGAACGCCTTCTGGTCGTGGAAGCCGGCGCGGGCATAGTCGACGTAGCCAGTGATGGCGAGGTCGAGGATGTCGCCCTCGGGCGGCTTGATGCCCATGGCGCCGACCAGCACCAGATGCGACAGATCGTCGGGCGCCATGCTGGCCATTTCGGCAGCGATCCAGCCGCCGAAGCCCAGCCCGACGAGCGCCACGTTCGTTAGTTCGAGTTCGCTCAACAGGCCGCGATGCATCACCGCAATGTCGCGCACGCTGCGCATCCAGGTCGGCCGCTCCGACCGGCTGTAGCCGGGATGATGCGGCACCAGCACGTCGTAGCGTGCCGCCAGGGCATCGTAGAAAGGCAGGAGATCCAGCGTGCCGGTCTCGTGATGCAGCACCACGACCGGCCGACCTTTACCGGCGCGCCGCAGATGCAGCTTGGTGCCGCCCGCCTCGATCGTGGAGTCGGTCCAGTTCACTCCCGCCATTCCGGGTTTCCTTCCCTATTGGCCTGGATGGTTGCAACCGGACCTCGGAGAGTCAAACTTTCGACTGGCGGAGCGTCCGCCGTCTGGTTGTTCGCCGGGGGGCGGGCTATTAAGACTCCACTCTCGCCACAGGAAAGAGATCACCGTGCTCAAGCTCGGATACAAGGCGTCGGCTGAACAATTCGCGCCCGGCAAGCTGCTCGACTTCGCATGCCTAGCCGAGGCCGTGGGATTCGAGTCGGTGTTCGTCAGCGATCACTTCCAGCCGTGGAAGCACGTCGATGGTCATGCGCCCAACTCGCTCGTCTGGCTGGGCGCGCTGGGCGCCCGCACCTCGCGGGTCGTGATGGGCACAAGCGTGCTCACGCCTACTTTCCGCTACCACCCCTCGATCGTGGCGCAGGCCTTCGGCACGCTGGGCGCGATGTTCCCGGGCCGTGTGATCCTGGGCATCGGCACCGGCGAATCGCTGAACGAAGTGCCGTCGACCGGCCAGCCCTGGCCCGAGTTCAAGGAACGCTTTGCCCGCATGCGCGAGGCGGTGACGCTGATCCGCACGTTGTGGCGCGGCGAGCGCGTCAGCTTCGAGGGCGAATATTACAAGACCGAGAAGGCCACCATCTACGATCGGCCCGAGGTCGAGATCCCGATCTACGTCGCGGCGGCGGGCGCGCTGGTGGCACGCTATGCCGGCCGCACCGGCGACGGCTTCATCTGCACCAGCGGCAAGAAGTGGGATCTCTACACCGATACGCTCCTGCCCAAGGTCGCCGAAGGAATCGCCGCCGCGGTCGAGCCCAAGAAGCAACCCTATGACCAGATGATCGAGGTCAAGGTGTCGTTCGACAGCGACGCCAAGCGTGCCCTCGAGGACACACGACATTGGGCGGCGCTGGCGCTGACGCCGGAAGAGAAGATGACGGTCGAGGACCCTGTCGAGATGCAGCGCCTGGCCGATGCCCTGCCGCTGGAGCGCGCGGCGAGCCGCTGGATCGTTTCGAGCGATCCCGACGAGCATGTCGAGAAGGTCGGCGCCTATGTGAAGCTGGGCTTCCGCCATCTCGTGTTCCACGCCCCCGGCCCGGACCAGGAACGGTTCCTGAAGCTCTATGCCGAACAGGTGCTGCCGCGCCTGCGCAAGAAGTTCGGATGAGCCGCACGGCTGCTTTGGAGCTGTTGGCAGTCCCCGGCCTGCCGATGATCGAGCCGGGCGACGATCTGGCGGAACTGATCTCGGAGGGCCTCGCGCGCGGAAATATCGCGCCGCGCCAGCACGACGTGATCGTTATCGCGCAGAAGGTCGTTTCCAAGGCCGAAGGCCGCAGCGTCGACCTCGCCACGGTGAAACCATCGGCGCGTGCGGCCGAGCTCGCCCAGGAAGTGCAGAAGGATCCGCGGCTGGTCGAACTGATCCTGTCGGAGTCCGTGCGCGTGGTGCGGTCCCGGCCCAATGTGCTGATCGTCGAGCACCGGCTGGGCTTCGTCATGGCCAATGCCGGCGTCGACCAGTCGAATGTCGGGCCGACGGATGGTGTCGAACGTGCGTTGCTGCTGCCGCTCGATCCCGACGGCACTGCCGAGGCCCTGCACAAGAAGCTCTCCACAAAGTTTGGCGGGCCGCTGGCCGTGATCATCACCGACAGTTTCGGCCGCGCCTGGCGGCGCGGCACGGCGGGCGTGGCGATCGGCGCATCGGGCCTGCCCGCCCTGCTCGATCTGCGCGGCAATCCCGACCTGTTCGGCCGCACCCTGCAGGTCAGCATCTCGGGTTTTGCCGACGAGATCGCGGCCGCCGCCTCGCTGGTCATGGGCCAGGGCGACGAGGCGCAGCCGGTCGTGCTGGTCCGCGGCCTGACGTGGAGCGCGGCCAACAACCCGGCTTCCGAGCTCGTGCGGCCGGCGGCCGAGGATATGTTTCGGTGAGCCATGTTCCGATGAGTGGTGGCCTGGTCGTCGCGCTGTCCGGCGGCGTCGGCGGCGCCAAGCTGGCGCTCGGACTCAGCCGCGTACTCTCCGCCGACGAGCTGCTGGTCGTGGCCAACACCGGCGACGATTTCGAGCATCTCGGCCTCAGCATCTCTCCCGACATCGACACGCTGACTTATGTATTGGCCGGCCTCGACAATCCGGTCACCGGTTGGGGACGCCGCGACGAGACCTGGTCGTTCATGGAGACGATCTCGGCGCTGGGCGGCGAGGACTGGTTCCGCCTCGGCGACCGCGACCTGGCGCTGCATGTCGAACGCACCAAGCGGCTCGCTTCAGGCCAGAGCCTGTCGCAGATCACCGGCGACGTCTGCCGGCGATTGGGCGTCAGTGCGCGCGTGCTGCCGATGAGCGACGACCGCGTCCGCACGCGCGTCCTAAGCGATGACGGCTGGATGGACTTCCAGGACTATTTCGTGCGTCAGCAGTGCCGGCCCATCGTGCGGCAGCTCGCCTTCGCCGGCGCGGCCGATGCCCGCCCACAGACCGAGGTCATGGCGGCCCTGGGTGGCGGCAAGGTCCGCGCCGTCGTGATCTGCCCGTCCAACCCCTTCATCAGCATAGAACCGATCCTTTCCGTTCCCGGCCTGCGCGCCGCGATCGAGAGCTGCGGCGCCCCCGTGGTGGCGGTATCGCCGATCGTCGGCGGCCGCGCGGTGAAAGGCCCGACGGCCAAGATGATGCAGGAACTCGGCCTGACCGTGAGTTCGGCCACCGTGGCCGGCCGCTACGGCGACCTGCTCGACGGTTATGTCGTCGATGCCGCCGATTCCGGCGATATCAGGATCAGGCTGCACGTCGCGCCCACGCTGATGACGACGCTCGAGGATCGCGAGGCGCTGGCCCGCACCGTGCTCGCCTTCGCCGACCAACTCGCGTGAGCGCGCCGGCCGACATCTGGGCCGTCATTCCCGTCAAGGAGCTGGACGGCGCCAAGCAGCGGCTGGCCGGTCTTCTGTCGCCCGCCCAGCGCCGCGCCCTGATCGAAGTGATGGTGCGCGAAGTTCTTTCCGCTGTCGTCGGTACGCGCGGACTTGCGGGCATCATGGTCGTGACGCTCGATCCGGTGATCACCGCTCTCGCCACGCAGCTCGGTGCCCGCGTGGTGACCGACGGCGCCCGCGACGGCCACACCGGCAGCGTCACCGCCGGACTCCGCCTGCTCGCCCGCGAGGGCCGCGGCGGCATGATCACCGTGCCGGGCGACATTCCAGCGGCCACGTCGGCCGAGATCGACGCGGTGCTGGCAGCGCATCTTGCTGGCCCAGCCTTCACCATCTCGCCGGCGCACGACGATCTCGGCTCCAACGCCGTGATCTGCTCGCCACCCGATTCTGTGCCGCTGCGTTTCGGCGAGAACAGCTACTTCCCGCATCTCGAGGCTGCGCGGCGTGTCAGCATCGAGCCGACGGTGATTCGCCAGCCCGGCATCGCCATGGACATCGACCATCCCGTCGATCTCGCGATGTTCCTGCGCCTGCCACAGTCAGCCGGCACCCGCACGCGGGCCTTCCTCGAAGAGGCCGGCATCCCCCGACTGCTGGTGGACCGGGGAATCGGCTAGGCGCGCACGGCGGGAGTGGCCATTTTCTGGCACACCTCGTTGTGCCACGACGTGTCCATCGACCTGTGCCATGAATTGGCCTCAAGGCTTTGATGCAGCAGGGCAATCGCCCCCCGATGAACTGTGCCACCGGCGCCCGCCGCTTGCCGGGATGAATGTCCGAAAAAGATCGCCGAAGTAGACCATTCGTGGACCGCGAAAAACGCCCGGCGGAAGATCCGTCGGGCGTTCGATCATCGAGCCCGCAGAGGCCCTATCATGTCGAAAAATATAGCCGAAACCGGCTGAACTTGCAATTTTTTCAGTCTCTCAGTTTGAACTTCGATGCGTTCCGTTCCATGTCGGCCGGAGGGTCATGATGAGAGCGGTCTCCAGCAGAAGAAGCAGCGCCTCGTTGGCTCCGGGGATTACCTTCGCAAAAATGGCTACTTCAATGTGCTCTTTTACGGACTTGGCAATGTTGATGTGAGCCCCACGCTGAGGCGCGCCTTCGTTTCTAAAGGCGCGATTACTGTAGCGGCGAAGGCGACGGTGCAGTGTTTTACTTAAGCCGATGTACATGACGGTAGACCCTACGACAAAGGCGTAGAGTCCTGGCTGATATCGAAGCCATGCGGCTTTGTGCGGTCTGCAATCTATAGTCTGCCATGAACCAACAGGCATGAATCCTTCTTCGATAAGAAAAGGAATACTCAATTGAACTTCCGCCTATTCGGCCACCGGACTCGGCTTAAGCAGATGCGACGGCAGCGTCAACGGCCGCAAATTTCAAACCGAGACACTACCGCAAATTTGAATGCTAGGCCGCGGCAACCCGCTTGCGGGGCGGCGTCAGGACGATCGGCGCGAGATCGGCGGCGACCAGCGACGCCGCGCGGCGCTCATCCGGGACAGTGCGATAGAGCGTGTCGCGCTGCTGCGGGGTCCGGCCGATCGAGCGGATCAGCGCCTCCATGGCGTCGGGCGGGAATTCCTGGCCGTGCAGTGTGCCGGCAGCACGCGAGATGCTCTCGTTCATCAGGGTACCGCCGAGATCGTTGGCGCCCGACTCGAGGCAGATCGCGGCGCCGGCCGGACCCATCTTGACCCAAGAGGTCTGGATGTTGGGGATCACCGGATGCAGCACCAGGCGCGCGACCGAATGCATGATCACCGCCTCGCGGAAGGTCGGCCCGCGCCGCGCGCGGCCCTGGCGGTACATCGGCGCTTCCATGTGCACGAAGGGCAACGGCACGAACTCGGTGAAGCCGCCGGTCTCGACCTGAAGGTCACGCAGCGCCAGCAGATGCCGTGTCCAGGCAAGCGGCGTCTCGACATGGCCGTACATGATCGTCGAGGTCGTGCGCAGGCCGAGCTTGTGCGCGGCGCGCTGGACGTCGAGCCACTCGTCCGTGTTGATCTTGTCCGGGCAGATGATGGCGCGGACCTCGTCGTCGAGGATTTCGGCCGCCGTGCCCGGCAGCGTGCCAAGGCCAGCCTGCTGCAGGCTTGAGAGGAAGGTGGAAATCGGCTGCTGCAGCGTGGCCGCCCCCTGGGTCACTTCCAGCGCCGAGAAGGCGTGGATGTGCATGTCGGGCACTGCTTCCTTGATCGCCTTGCAGATCGCGACATAGGTCTCGCCCGTGTAGTCGGGATGGATGCCGCCCTGCATGCAGACTTCGGTGGCGCCGCGCTCCCAGGCCTCGACCGCGCGCCGCTTCACCTCGTCGAGCGCCAGATCGTAGGGCGCGCCGCGCAGGTCCTCGTGCGTGCGGCCCTTCGAGAAGGCGCAGAACTTGCAGCGGAAGTAGCAGATGTTGGTGTAGTTGATGTTGCGGTTGACGACGTAGCGAATGACGTCGCCGCTGACTGCCTGGCGGAGCGCATTGGCGGCGCCGGTGACATGGCGGTAGTCCGCATCGCGCGCCGCGAACAGACGCACGATCTCGGGCGGATCGAGCCGCCGGCCCGACGTGGCGCGATCGACGATGCGGCTCAATTCTGGATCTACCTCCGTCACGAGGACACGCGGCGCGGGCGGCGGCGTGGTCTCGCCGGGCGACCAGTTGTCGTCGCGCGCCAGACCCTCGGCGTCGCTCATGCGCCGGACCTGCGTCGCGACTTCGGGCGACAGCCAAACATCGGGATCACGCGCATAGGCCGGATAGAGCGGCAGGCGGTTGACCAGCACCTTGCCCAGCTCGGCGCTGCGGCGCGCGAGCTCGTCGATGGCGGGCCACGGCGCCTCGGGATTCACATGGTCGGGCGTCACCGGCGAGATACCGCCCCAATCGTTGAGGCCGGCCGCAATCAGGCGCGGATAGACACCCGGCGACAGGTTGGGCGGCGCCTGGAGGTTCATGTCTGGCCCGAGAATCTTGCGGGCCATGGCGATGGTCCACAGCAGATCCTCAAGATCGGGCTCGTCGGCGTCGGCCCACTTAGTGTCGGGCTTGGCGCGGAAGTTTTGGACGATCACCTCTTGAATGTGACCATGCGCAGCGTGGAGATCGCGAATGGCCTCAAGCGCCTCGATGCGCTCCGCGCGCGTCTCGCCGATGCCGATCAGGATGCCGGTGGTGAACGGCACTTTCAGTTCGCCAGCGAGACGAATGGTCTCCAGGCGCACCGCCGGATGCTTGTCGGGCGAGCCATAATGGACGCCGCCCTTTTCGTAGAGCCGCTCGCTGGTCGATTCCAGCATGATGCCCTGGCTCGCCGTCACCGCACGCAGGCCCGCGATCTCCTCGCGGGTCATGACTCCGGGATTGGCGTGCGGCAGCAACCCGGTCTCGCGCAGCACCAGGCCGCACATCGCCGTCAGGTAGCCGATCGTCGTCTCGTGACCGAGGGCCGCCAGCGCCTTGCGCGCCGCGCCGTAGCGCAGCTCCGGCTTGTCGCCCAGGGTGAACAGTGCCTCGGTGCAGCCCGCCGACGCGCCTGCGCGGGCGATGGCGAGGACCTGCTCGGGCGAAAGATACGCCGGCTGGCCGGCGTGCGGCCGCTCGGCGAAGGTGCAGTAGTGGCAGACGTCACGGCACAGATGCGTGAGTGGAATAAAAACCTTGCGCGAATACGAGATCAGCCGGCCGTGGCCGCGATCGCGCAGCTCACCCGCCTCGGCCATCAGTGCGGCCAACGAAACGTCCGTCTTCATCATGCGCAAAACATAGCGCCAATCCCGGCCCGCCGCATCGTGTAGTATGGCCGCCAAAATTGGGAGGATGACGCAATGCTGATCGGCTTCAATGCGCCGACCGCGGGGCTGCTGGCGGCGCCCGAAGGTCTCGTTCGCCTGGTGGTCGGCGGCGAAGCCCTGGGCTTCGATTACGCCACCTTCAGCGATCACGTGGTGATCCCGAAGGACATTCAGGCAAAATATCCCTACAGCGCTACTGGTGAATTTCCCTCCGGCTCCCGCACCGAACGCCACGAACAGCTGACCGAAGTGGCCTTCCTGGCTGCCAAGACGACACGCCTCAGGCTGGTCACGTCGGTGATGGTGGTGCCGCATCGCCCAGCGGTCCTGACCGCCAAGATACTGTCGACCATCGACGTTCTCTCGGGCGGCCGCCTGACCCTCGGCATTGGTGCCGGCTGGCTGAAGGAGGAATTCGAGGCGATCGGCGCGCCCGATTTCGCCGCGCGCGGCAAGGTCACCGACGAATACATAAAGGCCTTCGTCGAGCTCTGGACCAAGGAGAACCCACGCTTCGCCGGCGAGTATGTCTCGTTCGACAACATCGACTTCTCGCACAAGCCGGTGCAGAAGCCGCACCCGCCGATCTGGGTCGGTGGCGAGAGCGGTCCGGCGCTGCGCCGCACCGCGCGCATCGGCGACGCTTGGTATCCGATCGGCACCAACCCGGCCAATCCGCTCGACAGCCTGGCGCGCTTCAAGAAGCAGGTGGCGCGCCTGCGCAAGATGACGGCGGAGGCCGGCCGCGATCCCAAGGCGATGGGCCTCGCCTTCCGCTGCACGGCGCTGGGCGAATCGGTTCCGCCCAAGGCCGGCGACGGCGAGCGGCGGCTGTTCTCGGGCAAGCCGGCAGAGATTGCCGCCGACATGCGGGCGCTGCGCGACATGGGCGTCGGCAGCCTCGACTTCGGCTTCGGCGGCAACACCGTCGAGGCGATGCTGGCCGAGATGGAGCAGTTCAAGAAAGAGGTTCTGTCGCTCCTCTGACTCCTGTCATCCTGAGCGCAGCGAAGGACCTTCCCCGCCTCCGAACAAGGATCCTCGCTGCGCTCGGGATGACACTGCTGTCGCGGCACAGGCTCAAGCCACCGTGCGCAGCAGTTTGGCCCAGCGGTCGAGCTCGGGAAGGATCTTGTCGGCCTTGGCCGAGTCGAGGCTGACCACGAGGCGCGAGACGCCGTCATCGCGGTCGCGCTTCAGCAGGTCCTCGTCCTCCTTGGCGCCCCAGATGGTGACCGGCACCGAGGCGAGATCACGGCCGGCTTCCTTCGCCATCTCGCGGAACTTCGGCAGCAGCGCGTTCACGTCGGCGTAGGTCATGCGCACGCGGTGCGGCATCCAGCCGTCGCCGTAGCGCAGCGCGCGCCGGGCGCCGTAGGGAAAGGCGCCACCGACGATGATCGGCGGATGGGGCTTCTGCACCGGCTTGGGCCAGCTCATCATCGGATCGAAGTTCACCAGCTCGCCGTGATACTCGGCCTTGGACTTGGTCCAGATCTCCTTCATGGCCTCGATGCGTTCGCGCGCCAGCTTGTGACGGGTTTCGAAGACGGTGCCGTGGTTCGCCATCTCGTCGCTGTTCCAGCCGTTGCCGACGCCGAACAGGAAACGCCCGCCGGAAATCTGGTCGACCGACGAGACCTGCTTGGATGTCTGGATGGGGTCGCGCTGGGCAATCAGGCAGATGCCGGTGCCGACCTTCAGCGTCTTGGTGACGGCGGCCGCGGCCGTCAGCGCCACGAACGGGTCCATCGCGTCGTAGTATTTCTTCGGCAGGTCGCCGCCGCTCGGGAACGGCGACTTGCGCGACAGCGGGATGTGCGAGTGCTCGGGCGACCACAGCGAGTCGAAGCCGCGCTCTTCCAGCGCGATGGCGAGTTCGCCCGGCGCCATGGAATAGTCCGTGAAGAACATTGCCGCGCCGATTTTCATGGCTCTCTCCGAGTGGTCGAAGTCAAACACGAGAGTCCTGTGAGCGCGCGGGACGCGCGCGGTCCAAAAGACTCATGATCTTCCGGACCGCGCGCGTCCCGCGCGCTCATGGCTCCTACGCCACCTTCGGCCATTTCGCGCCGACCCGCGGCAGTACCTTCTCGATCAGCTGCCGCGTCTGGGCCAGCACACCGGCGCCATCGCCCACCGGCCGCAGGATGAATTTTTGGACGCCGACGTCGACATACTCGGCAATCCTGTCGAGGATCGCCGTCTCGTCGCCGATGGCGAAATAGCGCGCCGGATCGCGGTTGGTGCGCTTGGCATAGGCCGCCATGGCGCCCGAGACGACGCTGTCGGCGGCTCCACCGAAATAGAACGGAAAGGCCGCGCCGTAATGGTCTTCATCGATCGAACGGCCGGCCTCGGCAACAGCCAGTTTTATGGCAGCGACGACCCGGCCCGCCTCGACCGGCCCCTCGGCGCCGCCCTGCCAGCCCGTGCCGTAGCGCGCCGTGCGCCGGACGGCGGCCTCCGACGAACCGCCGATCCACATCGGGAGGTCGGGCTGCACCGGTCGCGGCGAGATCGAGGCGCCCGCGAGCCGATAGTGCTTGCCGGTGAAGTCGACGCTCTCCTCGCGCCACAGGCGGGCGATGATTTCGAGGCTCTCGTCGGTACGACGGCCACGCATCTTGGTGTCGATATCGAGCGCCTGCCACTCCGGTCCGAGCGGGCTGCCGATGCCGAAGGCCGGCAGCAGGCGGCCCTCGGAAAGAACGTCAACAGTGGCGCACTGCTTGGCCAGCAGCACCGGATCGCGCAGCGCCAGCGAGACCACGTTCATACCGAAGCGCATCCGCCGCGTGCGGCCGGCCAGCGCCGCCATGGTCGCCATGCATTCGAGGATCGGCTGGCGGCTCACCAGGCGGTCGGTCTGCCACAGCGAATCGACACCGCCCGCCTCGCAGAGATCGACCCAGCGCCAATAGTCGCCCGCCCCGGCAAACGGAAACTCCATCAAGCCGAGACCGACGGCGACCTTCACGCGTGCGCCTTCGCCAGCGGCGCGATCGTATCGAGATGGCGCAGAATCTCGTCGCGGCCGAGATCGGGAATGGCAAGCAGCGCGCTCTGGATGCCGGCTTTTTCGTAGGACGCCAGCGCCGCGGCATCTGCCGGCGCGCCGAACACCGTGATCGTGAGCGTCGCGGGATCGCGCTTCACCTGCTCCGCCATGCGCCTGAGGCGATCCCGGGCCGTGGCGGCTTCGAAGCCGGAGCGCGGGCGCGGGAACCAGCCATCGCAATAGTCGACGACGCGCTTCAGCGTGTAGTCGGTCTCGCCACCGAGCAGGATCGGCGGATGCGGGCGCTGGGCCGGCTTGGGCCACGACCACGCCGGATCGAAATTCACGAACTCGCCGTGGAAGGACGCCTCTTCCTTGGTCCAGAGTTCCTTCATGGCCAGCACATGCTCGCGCATCTGCTTGAAGCGCGTCTTGTAGCGCGCGCCATGGTTCTCCATTTCGTCTTCGTTCCAGCCGCCCCCGATGCCGAAGATGAAGCGACCACCCGAGAGCTGGTCGAGGGAGGCAATGGCCTTGGCCGTCGCGATCGGCTCGTGCTGCGGCACCAGCAGGATACCGGTGCCGACCTTGAGTTTCTTGGTCACCGCCGCCGCGAAGGCGAGACCGACGAACGGATCGTGGGTGTGCGAATAGCGCTTGGGCAGTTCGCCACCGGTGGGGAAAGGCGTCTTGCGACTGAGTGGGATGTGCGTGTGCTCGGGCACGAACAGCGAGTCGAAGCCGCGGTCCTCCAGCGCACGGGCAAGCTCGGCGATGTCGATGCCGTAGTCGGTCGGGAAGTAGAAAACACCTACGCGCATGGAAACTCCTACTTCTTGGGGGCTTCGACGTGGCCACCAAAGCCCAGCCGCATCGCCGACAGTATCTTTTCCGCAAACGTATGCTGCTGGCGCGACCGGAAGCGCACGAACAGCGACGCCGCCAGCACGTCCGCCGGCACCGCCTCCTCGATCGCGGCCTCGATCGTCCAGCGGCCCTCGCCGCTGTCCTCGACATGGCCGGAAAAGCCTTCCAGGTGCGCGTCCTTGGCGAGCGCGCTGGCCGTGAGGTCGAGCAGCCATGAGGTCACGACGCTGCCGCGCCGCCAGACCTCGGCGATATCGCCCAGGTTGAGGTCGTAGCGCTCGTCGACCGGCAGCTTGTCGTCGGCACGGTGACGCATGATGTCGAAGCCCTCGGCGAAGGCCTGCATCATCCCGTACTCGATGCCGTTATGGATCATCTTTACGAAATGCCCCGCGCCCACCGGTCCCGCGTGGATGTAGCCGCGCTCCGCCCGCGGATCGAGCTTCTCGCGGCCTTCCGTACGCTCGATGTCGCCCAGGCCGGGCGCAAGGGCGGAAAAGATCGGATCGAGACGGGTCACCGTTTCGGCATCGCCGCCGATCATCAGGCAATAGCCGCGCGCCAGGCCCCAGACGCCGCCCGACGTGCCGATGTCGAGATACTTGATGCCCCTCGGCGCAAGCTCGCGGGCGCGGCGGACATCGTCCTTAAAATTGGTGTTGCCGCCATCGATGATGACGTCGCCGCTTTTCATCAATCCGCCGAGCTGGACGATCGTGTCCTCGGTGATCTTGCCGGCCGGCAGCATCACCCACACGGTTCGCGGACCGGAACCCAACGCCTCGACCAGCGCCGGCACCGAGCCGGCGACAGTGACGCCCGCGCCTGCCAGCGCCGCACCGGCGGCGGCATTGGCGTCGTAGATCGCGCAGGAATGACCCGCCCGCGTCAGCCGTCGCACGATATTGCCGCCCATTCGCCCGAGGCCGATGACGCCGATCTGCATGTGCTGTGTGTTCCCCTCTGTGCGTCTAGGTTGGCGGCGCGGCTCCGGTGCGTCAACCTGCGGGCACTTCGACGGCTCGATGCTCGCGGCCGAACGTGGAAAGAAGTAACCTGCCGTCGATTTTCACCTGCGAGGCGCGGATGTCCAAGATTCTCTACGAGCGTGATGGCCGGATTGCGCGCATCACGCTGAACCGGCCCGAGGTTCTCAATGCCATCGACGACGACGTGCCGCGCGAACTCGCCGCCGCCGTCGAGCGCGCCGATCGCGACGAACATGTTCATGTGATCGTACTGTCGGGTGCCGGTCGCGCCTTTTGCGCCGGCTACGACCTCACCTACTACGCGGAGGCTGCGGGTTCGAACAGCGTCACCCAGGAAATGCCGTGGGATCCGATGAAGGACTACGCTTTCATGATGCGGAACACCGAACTGTTCATGAGCCTGTTCCGCTCGCGGCGCCCCGTCATTGCCAAGGTGCACGGGTTCGCCGTGGCGGGCGGCTCCGACATCGCGCTTTGCGCCGACATGATCGTCATGGCCGACGATGCCCGCATCGGCTACATGCCGGTTCGGGTGTGGGGCTGTCCGACGACCGCCCTGTGGCTGTATCGGGTCGGGCCCGAGAAGGCCAAGCGCATGCTTTTCACCGGCGACAAGATCGACGGACGGGAGGCCGAGAAACTCGGGCTCGTCCTGAAATCCGTGCCGCCGGACAGGCTCGACGAGGAAGTCGAGGATCTCGCGCACCGCATGGCGGGGGTGCCGCAGAATCAGTTGATGATGCAGAAGCTGATGGTCAATCAGGCGCTCTACAACATGGGCCTGCAGTCGACGCAGATGATCGCCACCGTGTTCGACGGTATCACGCGGCACAGTCCGGAAGGACTGAATTTCAAGCATCGCGCCGAAGCCAAGGGCTGGAAACACGCCGTCGACGAGCGCGACCAGGGGACTTTCGACTGGACGGCGAATGCACCGATGAAATCGAATCGCTGACGGAAATGAACGAGCCGAAGGCCCCGGGAGAAGCGCGCGGATGGAAAGTTTCGACTATGTGATCGTGGGCGCCGGTTCGGCCGGCAGCGTGCTGGCCAACCGGCTGAGCGAGGACCCGGCCGTTACCGTCTGCGTCCTCGAGGCCGGGCCGTCGGACTGGCATCCCTTCATCCATATCCCCGCCGGCTTCATGTACACGCTGGTGAATCCTCGCGTGAACTGGCTCTACAGCTCCGAGCCCAGCGAATGGACCGGCGGCCGGCGCATCGCGGCGCCGCGCGGCAAGACCTTGGGCGGTTCGAGCTCGATCAACGGCCACATCTACAATCGCGGCCAGCGAATGGACTTCGATGGCTGGGCGCAGCGCGGCAACCGCGGCTGGGGCTACGCCGACGTGCTTCCCTATTTCAGGCGCACCGAACAACGCATCGCCGACGCGCCCGATGCCGTGGACGAGACCTTCCGCGGCCACGAGGGCAAGCTGCCGATCACCGACCTCGATTGGCGCGATCCCCTGTGCGAGGCCTTCATCGAGGGCGCGGTGCAGATGGGCATCCCGCGCAACCGCGACTACAACGGCACGATGCAGGCAGGCGTCAGCTACGTGCAGCGCGTGATCCGGAACGGCCGTCGGGTGAGTGCGGCGCGCGCCTTCCTGCATCCGGCCATGAAGCGACCGAACCTCACGGTGCGGACGCATGCGCAGGCGACGGAGATCGTGCTCGAGGGCAAGCGTGCGACCGGCGTGCGCTACCGCAAAGGCGGGCGCAACGGCAGACCGATGGAAGTACGCGCCGGCAAGGAAGTGATCTTGTGTGGCGGCACGGTGAACAGTCCACAGCTTCTGCAGGTCTCCGGCATCGGTCCGGCGCCGTTGTTGGAATCGCTCGGCATCGCGGTGAAGCACGAGCTGCCGGGCGTCGGCGAGAACCTGCGCGACCACTACGCGCCGCGCTTCGTCGCCCGCGTTAAGAACGCCATGAGCATCAACGAGCGCTCGCACGGGCTCCGGCTTGTCGGCGAGGTGCTGAAGTATGCGGCGACTCGCAAGGGCCTCCTGGCACTCAATCCGACGCTCATCTACGTGTTCTGGAAATCCGACGAGCGCATCGACAACTACGACCTGCAACTCACTTTTACCCCGGCCAGCTACAAGGAAGGCGTGCAGTCGACCCTCGACGACTTCCCCGGCATGACCATCGCCTCCTGGCAGCAACGTCCCGACAGCACCGGCTATGTCCGCGCGCGCTCGGCCGATCCGTTCGAGGCGCCGGTCATCCAGCCGAATTACCTGGCGGCCGAAAGCGACCGCCGCGTGCTGCTGGCCGGCATGAAGCTCGCTCGCCGCCTGTTGGGCTCTCAAGCGCTCAGCAAGTACTACGACCGCGAGGAATTCCCCGGCGCCGAGAAGCAGTCAGATGATGACCTGCTCACCGCCGCCAAGCAGCGCGGCACGACGACTTTCCATCTCATGGGCTCCTGCCGCATGGCGCCGGACAACGACCCGACCGCGGTGGTCGACGACCAGCTCCTCGTCCGTGGCCTCGAGGGATTGCGCGTGGTCGATGCCTCGATCATGCCGACCATGCCGTCGGCCAACCTCAACGCCTCGGCGCTGATGATCGCCGAGAAGGCGTCCGACATGATCCGCGGCCGGCCGGCGCTGGAAGCCGTAGCGCTAAAAGACTGAGAGAGGCCCTTCGATGGCGGACGCTGCGAACGAACCGGCCATCGATGCCATCGCGAGCTTGGTGCCCGCGACCTTGCGGGCGCTCTATGCGCTGGAATTCGTCGCCCGCCATCTCTCGCCCGACACCCTGTCCCGACTGATCGAGGCCGTCGCGGGCCGCAACGGCGATGTCGAGGCCGCACTCGCGGCTTCGCGCGCGACCGACTGGCCGGAGCGGCTGGCGCCGGTGCGCGATTGTCTGGAGCGCGCGGCCGGTGCGGTTGCCGAGGGCATCACGGGATTTCTCGTTGCCCCGGAAGCGCTACAGCCCATCGTCGCGGCCTACCGGGCCTTGCGCGCCTACGCCCGCGCCGCCGAAGCGCTCTACCCGATGGCGGCGCACCTGAAGTCGGTCAGCCAGTTCTTCCTCGAGCCCGCCGTGCGCGACGACGCCGACCTTCTGCAGCGGCTTGCCTCCGCCGACACGACGCGCGACGGGGTCGGCGTGATGCATGTCGGTGGTCCCGCCGGCACGCGCGGCGCTTTCTCGCTCTATGTGCCGGAGTCCTACGACGCCGCACAGCCCATGCCGCTCGTGGTCGCGATGCATGGCGGCAGCGGCAATGGCGGCAACTTCCTGTGGAGCTGGGTGCGGGAGGCACGTACCCGGGGTCTGATCGTGATCGCGCCGACGGCAATCGGCTCGACCTGGTCGCTAATGGAGCCGGACATCGACGGACCGAACATCGATCGCATGATCGACGAGGTCGCGTGCCGATGGAATGTCGATCCGTCGCGGCAGCTTCTCACCGGCATGAGCGACGGCGGCACCTTCACCTATGTGCTCGGTTTGGCGGGCAACAGCCGCTTCACGCATCTTGCGCCTGTTGCCGCCGCTTTCCATCCGATGATGATGACTTTTGCCGACGCCGATCGGATGCACGGCCTGCCGATCCACATCGTGCATGGCGCGCGGGACTGGATGTTCCCGCCCGGCATGGCCCGGGAGGCTGAACGCGTGCTGGCAGAGACCGGCGCCGCGGTCATCTATTGCGAGATCGCCGATCTCTCGCACACCTATCCGCGCGACGAGAATGCCGCGATCCTCGATTGGTTTCTGGGTTAAAAGTCGGAGGGCCCCAGGTCGTACGAGCCCTTACGCCGCCGGTCGTACATCTTGGCGGCAGCCGCGTGAATCCGCTCGCGATTCAGGTCGAAGGCATTCAACAAGCTGGCTTCATCGACTCCGGTTCCGGGCTGGATTTGCTTCAGCGCGTCTTCATCGACGAAGAACGGCGCTTCCATTGCGCCGTCGTGCCCCCAGAACCCCACGGCATGCAAAGCGGCATCGTAGTAGCGACTTTGGTTGGGAAACTGGATGGTCATGGGATTTGAACAAGCAAAAGGCGCTACCCCCTTCCGGTAGGGCAGCGCCTCTCGAACTTGGTCTGGATCAGCGTTCCGGAGTGGTCGCCGCACCGACGCCGGCACCCACCGCGCCGCCGATCAGCGCGCCCGGCAGGATGCCTACGCCAGTCGCGCTGCCAACCACGGCACCGCTGCCGGCACCGATGGCGCCGCCGGTGACGGCGCGCTGGCCCCACGTATCGCCGCAAGCGGTCGCGCCGAACAGAATGGCCGCAAACGCCATGAACTTGATTGCCGACATGAAAACCTCCCGAATGAACCGTGCGTGTTCAACGCAGAAGTTGCCCACTAGTTCCCGGCAAAAGGCTACTGCGATGCAGGCTTCGAGGTATCGTCAATCAGGCGCGCAAGGTCGTGGGGTAACGGCTCCTGGGCGATGGAGTCGTACATCTCGTGAAGCTGCTTCTGCAGCCAGTCGTCAAACGCCCGCTCGCCGCGCCGGCCAAGTCTGGTCCCGATGGAATGGTCTGTGTTCGCTTGCATGAAGGAAGAACACGGCCCGAGCTTCTGGGTTGCTGCGTGAGTGCAATTAGTCGGCCTTTCGGTCCATGAGAGCCCGCTTTGCGGGCTCTTTTTTTTGCGTAGACCTCCGGAACCATTCGGCAATCGGGGCGTTTTGATGACAGCGCCGGGTGGGAGAATTTCTGCAAGCTGAACTGGGTCCTTACTTTCTTGGCGATCGCACTGATCGCCGCCGTTTTCGGCTTCGGCGGGGTCGCTTCGACTGCCGCCGGCTTCGCACAGATCTGCTTCGTCATCTTCCTGGTGCTTTTTCTCGTCAGCACCGTTGCTCATGTCGTCCGACGCCGATAGTGGCCGAAAAGTGTATGGTGGCACTGCCGCCGCCGGTGAAAGGACAGAGATGAACGGATTGAGGGAGGAAGCGGCCGCGACGCTGCCATATCTGCGTCGCTACGCGCGCGCGCTGACGGGCAGCCAGCCGCTTGGCGACCAATGGGTCCGGATGTGTGTGGAAGTCTTGCTGCAGCAGCCGGAACTCCTCGGCTCCAAGGCCACGACGTCAGCCGACATCTTCACCATCTTCCACAAGCTTCAACTGCCGTTCAACGCCCTCGAGCCTGAGGCCCCGGCCGAGGCAACCGACGCGCCAGCACGCCTGAAAACCCACCTGACCGACATTCCGCAGCGGCAGCGCCAGGTTCTCCTGCTCGCCGTCCTCGAAGGCTTTTCGATCGGCGAGGTCGCGGACATTCTGGGGATCGGCATCGACGAGGCCGAGGCCGATCTAAAGAGCGCACGCGACGAGCTGGAGCGGGTCGCTTCGGTCCGCGTGCTGGTCATCGAGGACGAGGCGGTGATCGCCCTCGACGTCGCCAAGATCGTTCGCAACGCCGGCCATCAGGTCGTGGGCATCGCCCCCACCGAGAAAGCCGCCATCGACCTCGCCAAGAAGCATCTTCCCCACCTGGTGCTCGCCGACATTCAGCTTCGCGATGGCGACAGCGGCATCGCCGCCGTGCGCGAGATCCTGAAGGCGGTGTCGGCGCCGGTCATCTTCGTGACCGGCTTCCCCGAGCGGCTGCTGACCGGACACGGCCTGGAACCCGCCTTCATCATCACCAAGCCGTTCAATCCCGAGATGTTGAAGACGGCGATGGCCCACGCCCTGAATTCGGTCGTGGTCTGATCACTCGTCGTATCGGGCGGTCGTGATGCCGCTCATGCGATCGTAGAAGACCTGGAGCCTGCGAAGGTTGCAGAGGTTCAGGTACTGCCAGGTGGCGGGCGCGCCGCCGTCGGCAAAGCCCAGCTTGATGTCCACCTGACAGACGAGCTGCGAGGCCGGAACCACGATCTGCCGAGACTCGCCTGCCTTGATGATGGGCGGGCGGAGAAGATTGGGGCTCCACATGCCGAGCTGGCTCTGCGAGATCGACAGCTCGCTGATCGGGTAGGCCGTCGAATTGACGAGCAGGAACGTGGTGTCCACGGCCAGCGCGCCGCCGGCAAACAGCGAGAGCACGGCAACGACGATCGAACGCAACATTTACTAAAGTCCCCCAAGGAAGCGGGCATCTTATCGCCGCACCGCACGGCGGCTCAAGCGATGGATCGGATGCCCTATCCCGGCGGCGCGCGGCGCGCTAGAGGGAAGGGATGACGTCGCTCCTCATCAGCCATCCGTCATTCCTCGAACACGATACCGGTCCGCATCACCCCGAGCGGCCAGACCGGCTGCGGGCCGTCCTCGCGGCGCTGGACGAGCCCGCCTTCGCCGGCCTTCCCCGGCTGATCGCCCCGGCCGCGACCCTGGAGCAGCTCACCCGCGTCCACCCGGCGGAATATGTCGGGGCAATCCTTGGAATCCGGCCACCTCCCGGCGAACTCGCCCAGATCGACGGCGATACCGTGATGAGCACGCGCAGCGCCGAGGCGGCACAGCATGCCGCCGGCGCCGTGGTGGCGGGCGTCGATGCCGTCATGACGGGCAAGGTGCGCACCGTCTTCGCCGCTGTCCGCCCGCCCGGTCATCATGCCCTGCCGAGCGTTCCCGGCGGCTTCTGCCTCTTCAACAGCGTCGCGGTGGGGGCGCTCCATGCCCAGACCGTCTATGGCCTGGAACGCGTGGCCATCATCGACTTCGACGTCCATCACGGACAGGGAACCCAGGCCGTCGTCGCGTCCGACCCGCGGCTGTTCTATGCCTCCACGCACCAGTCGCCGCTCTATCCGGGCACAGGCTCGCCGCGCGAGCGCGGCCTCGACGGCAACGTGGTGAATGTGCCACTCCCCGCCGGTAGCGGCAGCGACGAGTTCCGCGCCGCCTGGCGCGAGCGCATCCTGCCGGCGCTCGACAGCTTCGCGCCACAGCTTGTCGTCCTGTCGGCGGGCTTCGACGCCCATCGCGACGATCCGCTGGCGCAACTGAATGTCGAGACCGCCGATTTCGTCTGGTTGACCGAGGAGCTGCTGGCCATCGCCGACCGTCACGCCAACGGCCGCCTCGTTTCGGCCCTCGAGGGCGGCTACGACCTCGACGCGCTGGCCGAGTCCGTCGTCGCCCATGTGCAGGCGCTGATGCGCGCCGCCTGAGTTACTTCTTGTCGAGATGCCAGGTGCCGTCCCATCCGTCGGGCGTGCCGACACGGAGGAATTCGGTGCAGCGCTCGACGAAGATGCGGCTCGGTCCGTCGCCCGGCCGTAACGCGGTCACGGCGTTGAAGCAGATGATCGCGGTGCCGAACTTGCCGTCCGCATAGGCGGCGCGGCCGGCGTTCCACTGAGTGAGCATTTCGGCATGCTCGGCAGCGACGTCGATCTCGCCCAACGGCTCATGAATGTCATGCGCCTCGGTCGTCCCCACCGCGACGACGCGGTCGATATGGCGCCAGACGAAGCGGGCGGCGGTGGCGTCGGCCACCTCGCCGCTGGCCAGCAGCTCCGTGCCATAGACCTTGTTCAGCCCTTCGAGCCGCGACGCCTGGTTCGCCACGGCACCGACCAGCGTGTAGTTGATGCGCTCGCGTGCACCGACATTGCCGACCACCGCCGGACCGGTATGCAGGCCGAACCGGGTGCGAAAGCCCGGCCAGCCGCGCTGCCGCCATTTCGCCGCCAGCCGGCGCCCGGCGGCCGCAGCCTGCAGTGCCGCCCGGCAGGCGTTGGCGATATGGTCGGGGTCCGGTTCGGGAGCGTTCCAGAACGCCATGATGCTGTCGCCGATGTACTTGTCGATGGTGCCGTGGTTGGCGGAGATCTGCGTGCCCAGCGCATCGAAGTAGCGCGACAGCCGGCGGGTCAGGAGTTCCGGCTCCATCGTTTCGCTGATCAGGGAGAAGCCCTCGATGTCGGTGAACATCACCGTGACTTCCCGCCGCGCGCCGCCAACGCCGGTACTCTGCGGCGAGCGCATGATCTGGTGAACCAGGTCCTTCGAAACATAGCGGCCGAACACTTCCAGGCCCTCGCGCATCCGCTCGATCGCGTCGGACAGCCGGACGATCTCGCTGATGCGGCTCGTCACGGGCGCCCGGTCGGAGAAGTCGAGATTGCGGATCCGCTCGGTCTTGGCCGCGATACGCGACATCGACCGCGACACCAGCAGCGAGGCGGCAAGTGCGCCCATAATGGCAAAGGCGACGGCGATAGCGGCCGCCCCGGCCGCGCGCTCCAGCAGGGTGCGCGAGTTGGCGGCAAGCTCGGCGACGGGAACCGCGGCAGCCACCACGAAACTCTGCCCCAGGGCCTCCGGAACGCGCCTCACGACGATGCGATAGAGCAGGTCGCCGACGAGAAGTTGGCGGTCGACTCCCTGGCCTTTTTCGATGGCCTCGCGGATCACGCGCTTCAATGCCGCGCGGACGTCGGCATCGTCGGCGAGGCAATTGAGAAGGGTCCGAAGGCAACCTTCCGACTCGACTTCGACCGCCCCCTGGCCGTGGCTCACCATGATGATCGCGTTGGGCGTGATCTTGTAGGAAGTGACGAGCTGCGACAGAGTCTCCAGCCTGTAGTCGAAGCCGATCACGCCGCCACCGCCCAGCAACGGCACACCGGCCGAGATGCCGGCATGCTTCGACCAGGCGAAGCGATAGGGTGCGGTGAGCGCCGCCCCCCCTGCCTTCTCGGCAGCGATGTACCAGGGCCGAACTCGCGGATCGTAACTGGTGGGCTGTCGGTACTCGCCGCTTCTGGTTCCGTCGGGCGCTTGAACCCAGGTAACCTGGTGGCGTGCCGGCCCCGCGCCGTCGACCACACGCATGACGATCGAATTGCGCGCCGAGTCGAAGTCGGACCGCTCGGTGGGCGAGAAGGCCTCGGGATGGCCGGCAAAGACGAAACGCCCGTCGGCATAGCCGACGAAGGCGGCGGCCACGGCCGGATGCCGCCCCAGCATGGCGACGAGCTGGCGGCGACGTTCGTCGTCGGCGGCGGGTCCTTCGTGGGCGGCGAAGCTCGGCGAATCGGCCAGGGTGAGGCCGACATAGATCACCACCCGCAGGCCCTCGGTCAGGAACTGTTCGACCGCCTTCTCCAGCTGGGACACGCGGTCGTCGGCGCTGCGCTCCTCCAGCGTGTCGACGGAGCGCCAGCCCAGCCACAGCAATGCCGAACTCAGCGGCGTCAGGACCAGCGCCATCAGCGTCAGGATCGTGAGGCTGAAGGGAACGGACAGCCTGGCCGGCGTCATGTCGGAACTGGCATCATGCCGCGAAAGGATGCCTGGCCCTGCACCCTAGGATTTGATGGCCGACCATTTGCAGCCCTGGTCGCGGCTGGTGACGGTCAGGGTCTTGGGCGTGGAATGGATATCGGCAACGACGTTGAGGTTCAGTCGCCCGAGATCGAAGTCTCCGTGATAGACCCCGTCCCGTCCCAACTTCAATTTGACGTTGATGCCGCCCGACGACTTGATCTGGGCCTGGCCGTTCGCGAGGAGGAACGTCTGTTCGCGGGTGAAGGAAGGATCGGCCGCGATGCAGCCCTGGATATTGTTGGACGCTCCCTTGAGCCAGAACTTGACCTCTGCGTCCTGCGCCAGGGCGACGGCAGGCAGCGCCGAAGAAACGGCGGCGAGAACGAGATACCTTGCGATGGTCACTATTCGATCCTCCAGAGCAACGGTGGCGTTCTCCACCTTATATCGTCAGGCGGTAGCCGTCAGTCGTCGCGACGGCGTATCCCGAAATGCCCGACGGCGCTATGCTCGTGACATGAGCTACGACGCGCCCTTCGCCGGACTGAAGGTGATAGACCTCAGCCAGGGCATCGCCGGCCCCTATTGCGCCATGCTGCTCGCCCAGCACGGCGCCCAAGTGATCAAGGTCGAGAGTATCGGCGAAGGCGACTGGGCCCGGGCGCTCGGCGTCCGCTACGGCAGCCACACCGCCTTTTCGATCGTCGGCAATCTCGGCAAGCGCAGCATCGCCGTCGACCTCAAGACCGAGGCCGGTAAGAAGGTGGTGTGGCGCCTGCTGGACGACGCCGACGTCTTCCTAGAAGGTTTTAGGCCCGGCGTCATTCGCCGGCTGGGCTTCGACTACGAGTCCGTGTCCGCCCGCGCGCCGCGCATTCTCTATCTCTCGATCTCGGGCTTCGGCCAGACCGGCCCGCTGGCCGAGCGGCCGGCGATGGATCCGGTGCTGCAGGCCTACACCGGCCTGATGACCGAGAATCGCGGCGAGGACGGCATCCCGCATCGCGTGCCGGTGATCGTGGCCGACATGTCGACGGCGCTCTACGCCTACCAGGCGCTGGCCTCGGCGCTCTACGCGCGCCGCGACGAGACGCACGGCCGCTACATCGACGTCAGCCTGATGCAGGGCGTCACCGCGCTGCAGGCGATCCGGCTGATGGCCTGTCATCTCGAAGGCGGCACGATGAAGCCGGGTGGCGCGCCCGGCGGCGTCTTCCAGACGGCCGATGGCTGGATGTCGATCCTGGCCATCAACGACCGCGACTGGAAAAGTCTCTGCGCCGTGATGGACATGCCGGCGCTGGCCCAGGATCCGCGCTTCGCCGATCCCGCGTCGCGGCTCGCCAACGACGTGACTCTCTATGCCATCGTGCGGCCGACGATCGCCGCGCGCCCCTGCGCCGACTGGGCCCGGCGCCTGACCGACGCCCGCATCATGCACGAGCGGCTGAACAGCTATGCCGAGTTCCTCGAGCAGCCGCAGGTGCGCGAGACCGGCCTGATTCAGTGGCTCTCCCAAGCCGGCGTTTCACAGCTGGTGCCGGTGCCCGCCCTGCCCGGCACGCCGCCGGCGCCAGACGGCACGCCGCGCGCCGAAGCGCCGGTGCCCGGCCAACACACGAAGGCGATCCTGGCCGAGCACGGCTTCACGCCGCCCGAGATCGCCGCCCTGCTGGCGGAGGGCGTGGTCGCCGCGGCAGCGATCGTGCCCTAGCGGCGGAAGCCGCTGCGGCCTACAAAAGGGATGGTCCGGGATCTGCTCGGACCCGGCAGCAGCGGGGGCGCTGGCTGGGGTGGGGGGAACAGCGTTAGCGATGAGTGAATCTTCCAGCCTCCTGCCGCCAGAGCCCTGGCCTCAGCGCATATCGCGACTGCTCGCCTGGGTCGCGGGTGCCATCATCCTGGTGGGCTGCAGCGGCCTCATCACCATCGACGTCATCACCCGCTATCTGTTCAAGCGCGGCATGGTCGAGAGTTTCGAGATCTCGGGCTATGCCCTCGCCGCCTGCATCGGCCTGGGGCTCGCTTTCGCCACCACCTCCAAAACGCACGTTCGCATCGACATCCTGCTCGACGCCTTCCCGCGCCCGGTTCGCGTCGCCTGCGACCTGCTGGCCTCGTTCTCGCTCGCCCTGGTCGCCCTGGCACTGGCGTGGTTCTGCTGGGGGACACTCGCCCAGTCGGTAAGCATGAGTGCCAAATCCGTCTCGACGCTTCAGACGCCGATGGCCATCCCGCAGGCGATCTGGTGGGTCGGCATGTTCTGGTTCGCCTGCGTGTCGGTGCTGCTGCCGATCCAGGCGGTGTTGCGCCTGCTGGCGCGCGACGATGCCGGCTTCGAGGCCCTCATCGGCAGCCTCAGGGTCAACGAGGAGATATCGCAGGCCGGCATCCAGCAGGCGCCGGCAGCCGACGGCAAGCCACGATGATCGGGACCACGATGACCCTGCTCGTCGTGCTGGTGGGCATCAGCCTCCCGGTCGCGGCGGCGCTTGGCCTGATGGCCTACGTCCTGTCGGAGCGTTACGCCTTCTTCCCCATGACCGGGGCGATCGGCGAGCTTGCCTGGAACTCGTCCAACGATTTCATCCTGATCGCCGCGCCGATGTTCATCATGATGGGTGAGTTGATGCACCGCTCAGGGATGAGCGAGCGGTTGTTCGGTGCGCTCTCGCCCTGGTTTGCCCGCGTGCCCGGGCGCCTCATCCATACCAACATCGCCGCCAGCGCGATCTTCGCCGCGACCTCGGGCTCGTCGGTGGCGACCGCGGCGACCATCGGCACGGTCGCCATCCCCAACATGGACAAGGGCGGCTATAACCGGCCGTTGTTCCTGGGCTCGATCGCCGCTGGCGGCACGCTGGGCATCCTGATCCCGCCGTCGATCAACATGATCATCTATGCCGTGCTGACCGACACGTCGGTGGCCGACCTCTACGCGGCGGGCTTCATCCCGGGTTTCTTGCTGGCCGGGCTGTTCTCGCTGATGGTGCTGGCGCTCTGCCTCTATCGTCCGCAATGGGCCGGCCCCAGGGCGGACGAGGCAGCGGACCTGTGGCATCAGCGGCTGTCCGGCCTCAAGAACCTGCTGCCACCGCTTGGCCTTTTCCTCGTGGTCGTGGGCTCGATCTATGCCGGGATCGCGACGCCCACCGAGGCCGCCGCGCTCGGCTTGATGGCGACGCTGGGCCTGGTTGCCGCCAACCGCCAGCTTACCCTGCCAGTGCTGGTGCGGGCCTTCGAGGGCACGGTGCGCACGACCTGCATGGTCATGCTGATCGTGATGTCGGCCTTCTTCCTGAACTTCGTGATGGTCTCGATCGGCCTCGTCGGCGCCATCACCGGCTTCGTCATGGGCCTGGGCTGGCCACCGCTCGGCATGCTGGTCGCCATCATCGTCTTCTACCTGATCCTCGGTTGCTTCATGGAGACGCTGTCGATGATGATCGCCACGACTCCGGTCATCGTCCCGGTGGTCGTGGTGCTGGGCTACAGCCCGGTCTGGTGGGGCATCGTGTTCGTGATACTGATTGAGGCGGCCTTGATCACACCGCCCGTGGGCCTCAATCTCTACGTCGTCCAGGCGGTGCGGCGCGGTGGCGCCTTCGTCGACCTCTGCATAGGTTCCCTGCCTTTTGTCGTCATGATGATCGTGATGATCGCCATCCTGATCGCCTTTCCGCAACTTGCTCTGTGGCTGCCAGCCCTGCTCAAGGCCGGCGGCTGATTTTCCAAAGGAGAGTATGATGTCCCTCAAGCACTCGATCGCAGCGGCGGCCATCGCCGGCATGCTGGCCACTGGAACAGGCAGCGCCTTCGCGCAGGCTCTGCCCTCGACCTCGTTCAACGTGGTCGGCAGCATCGGCAACCTCTCGATGTACACCAGCCGCGAGCTGCCCTTCTGGACCGAGACCGTGACCAAGGAATCGAACGGCGCCATCAAGGTCCAGGTCAAGCCCTTCACCGAGCTGGGATTCAAGGGCGCCGAGATCTTCCGTCTTGTCTCCAGCGGCACGCTCCAGTTCGCCACCACGGTGCTGAACTACAATTCTGGCGAGGTGCCGATGAACGAAGCGGCCGACCTTGTCGGCCTCGTGGGCTCGGTCGAGGAGCTGCAGAAGGTCCTCGACGCCATCCGTCCGGCCTATGCCAAGTTCCTCGAGGAGAAGCACGGTATCAAGCTGCTTGGCTTCGGTACCTATCAGGCGCAGGTGATCTACTGCCGGGACGCCTTCGTCACCATCGCCGACCTCAAGGGCCGCAAGATCCGCGCCTCGGGTGCCTCGCAGCAGGCTTTCGTGTCGCATATCGGCGCCTCGCCGCTCAACATCGCCTTCGCCGAAGTCCAGCCGGCCCTGGCCAACGGCGTCGTCGACTGCGCCATCACCGGCGCGCTGTCCGGCTACAAGTCGAAGTGGCACGAGGCGGCGAAATTCATCTCGCCGATGCCGATCAATTTCGGCGTGGCCGCCCAGCTCGCCAACCTCAAGTGGTGGAACTCGCTCGACCCGAAGGTCCAGGCCTTTCTCGAGAAGGAGCTGCGCAAGCTCGAGCTGTCGATCTTCGAGCAGGCCAAGACCGAGACCCAGACCGGCCTCAACTGCAACACCGGCACCGGCCCCTGCGGCGAGGGTGCACCGGCCGCCATGAAGCTGGTGCCGATGACGCCGGCCGACGAGGCGTTGCGCAAGGATGCCCTCGTCAAGGCGATCCTGCCCTCCTTCGCCAAGCGCTGCGGGCCGGAATGCGTCCAGACCTGGAACGGCACGGTGGGCAAAACGCTGAACACTACGATCGCGCCGTGACGACATTGCGGATCGAGCGCCTCGATCCGTCTGACTATCGCCACACGCCGTGGAAGAACGGCGGTGGCGTCACGGTCGACATCGTGCTCGTCACCGACAAGGACGCCGAGGTCTGGCGCTTCGGCCGGACGCCGATCGTGGCGCCCGGCCCCTTCTCCGACTACAGCGGCTTCGACCGCGTGGAGGTCCTGGTGGCCGGCAGCGGCCTGGTGCTGGAGTCACCCGAGGGCGAGATCGATGTCCGCCAGCCCTTCCGCCCGGTGCGCTTCGCGGGCGAGACCCCGATCGTAAGCCGGCTCGAGGCGGGGCCGGTAGAGGTGGTGAACCTTATCGGCGCCAGGGCGAAGGTGCAGGTCGACATCAAGGTTCTCGACGAGGGCCGCTCGCTCCGCCTCGGGCCGGGTACCCATATCGTCTACAATCCTCTGGGCGACAGCGCGTTCGACATCGACGGCACGCGTCGGCTCCTGCCGAGCGATCATGGCTTGCGCTTCGAGACAACCGGCGCCACGGCCCTCGCCGGCCGGGGCGGCTGCCTGCTGGTCGCCAGCATCGTCTAGAGTCCGATCGAGGAGCGCTTCATGCGGATTGCGATCGTCGGCGCAGGTGGAATCGGAGGCGGTTATGGCGCCGCCCTCGCCACGTCGGGCGTCGATGTCACCTTCATCGCGCGCGGCGCGCACCTCGCTGCCATGAAGAACAAGGGACTCAAGGTCGAGGGCGGCCGCGGCGAGACCCACGTGATGCCGGCCCGGGCCACCGACGATCCCGCGACCGTCGGACCCGTCGATGTCGTGCTGTTCTGCGTAAAGCTTTGGGACGTCGAAAGCGCCGGTGCGCAGATCAAGCCGATGATCGGCAAGGACACCGCCGTCATCACCCTTCAGAACGGCATCGACGCCCACGAGCGGCTGGTCCCGATCCTCGGCAAGCAGGCGGTGATGCCGGGCGTCGCCAACATCAGCGCCACCATCTCCGAGCCCGGCGTGATCCGCCAGACCGGCACGGTGATGCGCATGGTGTTCGGCGAGCTCGACGGCGCTCGGAGCGCGCGTGGCCAGGTGCTGGCGGCGGCCTGCGCCAAGGCTGGCATCGACGGCGTGTTCAGCGAGGCCATCCTGACCGAGCTCTGGATGAAGTTCATCCTGCTCGCCTCCAACGCAAGCATGATGGCGCTGGCCCGCCTGCCGATCGGCCACCTGCGCGACGACCCCGATATCGCGCCCTATTTCATCGCCGCCTACGAGGAGGTGGCAGCCGTCGGCCGCGCCGCGGGCATTGCGCTGCCGGCCGATGCCGTGGAGCGCACGCTCAACTTCAATCGCAATGCGCCTGCCCATCTAATGGCCTCGATGGGCGCCGACCTCCTGCGCGGCAATCGCATCGAGCTGCCCTGGCTTTCCGGCAAGGTGATCGAGCTCGGCCGCAAGCACGACGTGCCGACACCGACGCACGCCTTGCTGTATGCCATGCTGAAGTCTTACATCATGGGCACGCCGGCCTAGCATGATCCGGCGGGACGCAATTTTTCTGGCCCTGACGGCAACGACTGCGATGTCGTTGGTCGCTTTCGATAGTGACGCTCAGCAATCTTCGTCTGATCGACAAACACCCAACCCGGTCGAGATCTATTTCGAAGAACTGCACCAACACCTGAGGAAATTTCGAACTTATCCCAAGGAAGCGCTCAACACTCTGTCTGAAGGCAAGGTAATCGTTCGTCTTGTGGTCGCGCGAGATGGCCAAGTGCTTGAGGCCACAATTGACCAGTCCAGCGGTTCATATTTGATTGATGAGACGGAGCTGGAGACGATCCGTCGGGCGTCTCCGGTTCCGCCGCTACCCGACGCAATGTCTGGGAAAGCGGTCGTATTAAAGTTGCCGATCAGGTATTCGCTGCGTGGCCGACGTTAGGAGATCTCTCATGCGTGCACTGCTCGGCATCTGTCTCCTTCTAGCCGGTCTCGGCTCAGCTTCGGCGGCCGATCTCAAACTCCTGACCGCCGGCGCCTACAAGCCGGTGGCGCTGGAGCTGATCCCCGAATTCGAGAAGCGTACCGGCCACAAGGTCACGGTCGAGAACGCCACGGCCGGGGCGCTGCAGAAGCGCATCGCCGATGGCGAGTATTTCGACGTGGTCGTCCTGCCACCGCTGGTGCTGGGGCCGTTCCTCGGCGGCCGCGTGGTCGAGAGCAGCGCCAAGGCACTGGCCCGCGTCGGCATCGGCGTCGGCATCAAGCAGGGCGCGCCCGTTCCCGACGTTTCCGATGTCGAGGCCTTCAAGAAGACGCTGCTGGCGGCCCGCGCCGTGGCCTACATCGATCCGGCAGCGGGCGGCTCCAGCGGCGTCTATCTCGCCAAGCTGTTCGAGAAGCTGGGCATCGCGGAACAGCTCAAGACCAAGAGCGTGCTGGTGCCCGGCGGTCTCGTGGCCGAGCGCGTGTTGAACGGTCAGGCCGATATCGCGCTGCATCAGATCAGCGAGATCCTGGCGGTGCCCGGCGCCGCCCTGGTCGGCCCGATCCCACTGGAGGTGCAGTATTACACGCCCTATTCCGGCGGCGTGTCGACCGGCTCGCGCAACCGGGCCGCGGCCGACGCCTTCCTTCTGGCCCTGGCCGACCCTTCCAATCTGCCGCTGCTCAAGAAGAAGGGCATGGACGGGCCGTAGACCATGAACGAGGCACCAATCTTGGCGCCGCCGATCGAGGCCGAGCGCTGGTTCAACACCGACCGCCCACTGACGCTCGACATGTTTCGCGGCAAGGTCGTGGTGCTGCACGCCTTCCAGATGCTCTGCCCCGGCTGCGTCGCCCATGCCGTCCCGCAGGCACGGCGCCTGCACGAGATCGCCAAGAATCTCGACGATCTCGTGGTGCTGGGCCTCCACACCGTCTTCGAGCATCACGCGGCCATGACGCCGGTATCGCTGGAAGCCTTCCTGCACGAGTACGGATTGAAAATGCCGGTCGCCGTCGACCGACCCGCGCCGGACGGTCCCATTCCGCTCACGATGGCGGTCTATGGCTTCAAGGGAACGCCCACGACGGTCGTCATCGACCGCGAGGGGCGCATCGTCCGCCAGACTTTCGGTGCCGAAGACGACCTCGTCCTCGGTTTGGTGCTGGGCAGCCTGCTCAACCGGTAACCCGGCGCGCCGGACCGCGCTTCTTCCGGTTCGGGCGCTCCCACACGACCCCGGGAAAGCCTTTCAGGGGAACCAGCGGTTCGCCGAGATAGGCCCAGTCCTGCAGCTGATCGATCGCGACGTGATAGCGGGGCTCCCGGCCCGTGCGGGTCGTGAACAGCGCGCGCGGGACATTGACCATGTGCGCCGACCGGGCCCGTTCGTAGGCGAGCGGCGTGCCGCAGCGGGCGCAGAAACTCCTGGTCGTCCCCGTGGTTTCGTCGCGAAAGCGCGTGATCTCGCCCGCGCCCCTGGTGACGCGAAAGCGCTTGCGCCAGCTGCCGACGTAAGTCGCATAGGCGGCGCCATGCGCCCGCCGCGTTGCGGCGGAATGATCGTGCCAGGCCCATCGCACCGGGGTTCCAATCTCGATTTCCACCGCGCCGCACAGGCACCGACCCGATGCCGTTCCGTCGGGCGCCGCCTTCGTCTTGGCGACAGGGGCGGCTTTCCTCACTTCACCTCCGCGATCGCCGCTTTCCAGGCGTCGATCGTGTGGTCGATGTCGGCGCGCGTGTGGGCCACGCTGACATAGTATTTGCTCTCGCCCTTCATGATGCCGCGGGCGCGCAGCGCCTGGTTGAAGCGCTTCAGCATCGCGGTGTCGGCCTTTAGCGTATCGCGATAGTCCTTGATCGGCCGGTCGGTGAAGACGATGTCGAACAGCGGCGGCTCGCCGATCACCTGCGCCTTCAGCCCCGCCTTGTTCAGGAGTTCGGACAATGTGCCCATCAGCTCGCGGCCGGTGGCGAACACCTTGTCGTAGGTGCCGGGCTGCTTCAGCACCTCGAGCGTCGCGAGGCCGGCGACCGCGGCGACCGGATTGCCCGACAGCGTGCCGACCTGGAAGATGAAATCCTCGTCGGTCATGGCGAGGCGATCGAAGTGCTTCATGATGTCGGCCCGGCCGGCGACGGCGGCCAGAGCGAAGCCGCCGCCCACGATCTTGCCGAGCGTGCAGAGATCGGGCGTGATGCCGTAGTATTCCTGGGCGCCGCCATAGGCGAAGCGGAAGCCGGTCACGACCTCGTCGAAGATCAGCGGAATGCCGTGCTCGGCCGTTACTTCGCGCAGCGCCTGCAGGAAGCCCGGCTTGGGCGGGATCAGGCGCTGAAACGGCTCGACGATGACGCCCGCCAACTCGTCCTTCTGCTCCTCGATCAGGCTTCGCACCATGTCGATGTCGTTGAAGGCCGCGACCACCATCTCGTCCACGACGGATTTCGGAATGCCGGCCGAGTCGACGGAGCCGCGCGGAAAGTTGCCGGGGTTCTTCGGCGCCAGCGACACCAGCGCATAGTCGCTCATGCCGTGATAGCCGCCCTCGAACTTCAGGATCTTGTCGCGCTTGCGGAAAGCCCGCGCCGCCCGCATGGCGTAGAGATCGGCCTCGGTGCCGGAGCAGACGAAGCGCACCTGGTCGGCGCAGGGCACCGCATCGACGATGGCCTCGGCCAGCGCGATGCCGTGGCGGTTGTTGCCGAAGAAGGTGGTGCCGAGCGGCACCTGGGCCTGCACCGCCGCCGTCACCTCGGGATGGGCATGGCCGATGAACATCGGGCCCGACCCCAGCAGGAAGTCGACATATTCCTTGCCGGCCTCGTCCCAGACCCGTCCGCCCCTGCCCTCCTTCAGGATCACCTCGGCCGGCATGTTGCCGAAACTGCCGCCCGGCAGCACGCGCCTGGCCTGCTCGACGAGCTGGTTGGTCGGATCGATCTGGGTCTGGACGTTCATGGTGACCTACTCGATGGGAACGAAAATGGAGTGACGCAGCTTGCCCTCGATCGCCTTCGAGCAATGACCCTTGCCGTGCGTGTCCTCGACCAGGATGACTTCGCCGGCACCGATGATGCGGGTTTCGCCGTCGCTGGCCTGGATGCTGACGCCGGCGTCGAGGTTGATGATGTATTGCCGGCGCGGCGCGGGATGCCATTCGTAATCGTAAGTGCCCGGCGTCTCGCGGAATATGATGCCGGTCGCGGGCAGCATCGCCGAGGTCTTGCCGCCGCGGCCCTCGTTCTTCCATTCGACTTCGATGTCACGGAAGTGAGTTTCGCCTTTTGCGTCGACATATAGGTTATGGATGCGCATGAATTTTTCCCCCGCTTGCCGTTTTCGGCCCGGAGCTTAGAACGAAACCATGTTCGAGAAACCCGTCGAAGCCGTCCTTTTCGACATGGACGGCCTGCTGATCGACAGCGAGGCGATCTACATCGATGCCCTGCAGGCTGCCGCCGGCGCCTTGGATCTCGAAATTCCGCTGGATTTCTGCCATTCGATGGTCGGCATCGCCTCCCACGAATGCAATCTGATGATTCAGGAACATTACGGCGACGGCTTTCGCATAGAACCCTTCCGCGCCCATTTCTCGGACCATGTCCGGCAGCGCTTCGAGGCCTCCATCCCGGTGAAGCCGGGCGTGGTCGAGCTGCTGGATTTCCTCGAGGCGCGCGGCCTGCCGCTGGCGCTCGCGACCTCCGCCAGCCGCGCCACGGTCGAGCGCCACCTCGGCCGTGCCGGCCTCTACGACCGCTTCAAGGCCTTCTCCACGCGCGACGACGTCGTGCGGACCAAGCCTCATCCCGACATCTATCTAGAGGCGGCGCGCCGGCTCGGCGTTGCACCCGAACGCTGCATCGCCTTCGAGGATTCGAACATCGGCCTCACCGCCGCCCATGCCGCCGGCACCATGGCGATCATGGTGCCCGACATCCTGCCACCACTGCCTGAGGTCCGGGCGAAGTGCGTGGCGGTCGTCGAGAATCTGCATGTTGCGCGGAGTCTGCTTGAATCAAGCCTATGACGCGGCCGGAATTGGCAATCCACGAGCTACGTTGTGCCGTATAAGGCCGCCAGTCGGGAGAGAATCCAATGAGTTTGCGTAACAGCGTTGCGTTGTGTCTTGCAATTGTCACGGCGTGTGCGGGAACCGCGTCGGCCCAACCGTCGTCCATCGGCAGCGAGCCTTCCGGCCCACCGCCCAAGGACTGGACGTTCGACATCGGGCCGGGTGTCGTGGTGGCGCCGTGGTTCGAAGGCTCGGCCAACTATCGCATCCTTCCGATTCCCAACCTCGACCTGCGCTACCAGCGCGACAAGTTCTTCCTGTCGGCGCGCGACGGCGTCGGCGCCACCCTGCTCGACCTGCAGGGCTTCAAGGCGGGACCCATCCTGCGCTACCGCTTCCCGCGCAACGCCGGCGACGGCGGCTATCTGTTCGGCATGGGCAACGTACCCTTCACGGTCGAGGGTGGCGGCTTCCTGCGCTACGACCTGCCCTACCTCGCGGCCAAGGTGGAACTGCGGCGCGGCCTGGGCGGCAGCAACGGGCTGGTGTTCGACGCGCTGATCGACGGCAAGCTTCGGCTGAGCGACACCGTCTTCCTGTCGGCCGGCCCGCGGCTTTCGGTGACCGACGGCACCTACAACCAGGCCTATTTCGGCGTCAACGCCGGCCAGTCGATCAACTCCGGCTATGCCCAGTACTATCCCGGCGCCGGCCTGCGCAGCGTCGGCGTTGGCACGAGTGCCGTGTGGCGGATCCACGACCAGCTCACCCTCGTCGCGTTCGGCAGCTACAACTACCTGGGCGATCTCGCGGCCAATTCGCCGATCGTCACCGGCCCCGGCGGCTCGCGCAACCAGCTCATCGTCGGCAGCGCACTGTCCTGGCGCTTCTCGTGGTAGCCTAAAACTTCTCGACCCACGGCCGAACCTCGACCTCCCAGCTCCAGGCGCTGCGGTGCTGCTGCAGCGTGGCCCAATAGGTCTCGGCGATGGCGTCGGGATCGAGCAGGCTGTCGGGAGCGTCGGCCGGCACCGGCCGGGCGGCGCTGCGGATGCCGCCGTCGATCACGAAATGCGCAACGTGGATGCCCTTGGCGCTGAGTTCGCGCGCCATCGATTGCGCCAGGCCGCGTAGCGCGAACTTGCCCATGGCGAAGGTGGCCGAAAGCGCGAAGCCCTTGACGCCCGCGGTGGCCCCCGACAGCAGGATCGCGCCGTGGCCCTTCGGCAGCATGCGTCGCGCCGCTTGCTGGGAGACCAGGAAGGCGCCGAAGGCGCTGATCTCGATCGCGCGCTTGACGTCGTCGGGCGGCAGGTCGACCAGCGGCCCCCTCACCCGGTTGCTGGCGTTGTAGACGACGACATCGGGCGTCCGGCCGGCGGTGTCGAGGGCGTCGAACAGGGCGGCGACCTCCTTCGGATCGGCGGCATTGCAGGCGTGGACGCTGGCCCCGGTCTCCTTGGCCAGGGCGGCCAGTTTGTCGGTCTGGCGCGCCGCCAAGGCCACGGCGAGACCGTTGCCGGCAAACAGGCGCGCCAGCGAGGCGCTGAGCCCCGGGCCGGTCCCGACAATCAGCGCAGAGCGGTATTTCGGCTTTTCCATGAGGTCCTCGCGTTGCCCGGGATTCCACGCAGGTATACGCTGATTGGCAATAGGGGAAAGGAAACAGCCATGGACCAGGCTCAGCCTGTCGGACGCATCGACGTCATCTCCGACGCGATCTGCCCCTGGTGTTACATCGGCAAACGGCAGATCGAGCGCGCGCTCGACCTCCTCGCCGGCAAGCACTGCGCCGTCACCGTCGCCTGGCATCCTTTCCAGCTCAACCCCGAGATGCCGGCAGAGGGCGTCGAGCGCAAGCAGTACCGCATCGCCAAGTTCGGCAGCCTCGAGCGCTCGCAGCAGCTCGACCGGCGCATCACCGAGACCGCGGCCACCGTCGGCCTCAAATTCCACCTCGACCGTATCGTGCGTACCCCCAACACCGTGAACGCGCACCGGCTGATCCGCTTCGCCGGCCAGAAGAACGTGCAGGACGCCGTCGTCGAGGCGCTGTTCGAGGGCTACTTCTGCAACGGCGCCGACATCGGCGACACGCAGGTCCTGGCCAGGATCGGCGCCGAAGGCGGCCTCGACCGCGACGAGGTGCTGGCGATGCTGGCCGGCGACGAAGGCCGGAAGGAAGTGCTGGCCGGCGACCAGATGGCGCGCAATGCCGGCATCCAGGGCGTGCCGAGCTTCGCCCTGCAGGGCCACGTCCTGTTCTCCGGGGCCGTTCCGGCCGAGGAGATGGCGCAGAACTTCGCGCGCGCCTGGGAAATCCTGAAGGACCGCGCCGCCTGAAGACGCGGCAAACTCAGTTCCCCGCGCCGCGGCCCATGTTCATGGTCGGCGCCGACAATGGTCCCTTCACCGTCATGACGTAGTCCGCCGGCCCGCGCTGGCCGGTGTCGAGGCCGATCGTGGTGTCGGTGGTCGCCTCGGTCAGGCTGTTGCGACTGGTGACGAGCGCTACCGCGTTCTGGCCCTGCACCGTGTGGTTCTGCAGGCTGAGCATGCCGCCGCCGATCTGAAGTTCACCCTTGATGGCGCTCTGGTGGTTGATGAAACCCTGCAGCACGGCCGAATTGAAACCCATCTCGCTGCTGAAGATGCTGCCGACGCCCGTGGCGAACGAAGCGAAGGAGAGCGAGCCCCTGGTCACCGAAGGATAGATATAGCCGCTCACCTGGCCGCGACCGGTGAGCGAATCGCGGATCGACCCGGGCGAGTCGCCGCTGCCCTTGATCTCGATAGCCATCACGTTGAGCTTGCCGTCGATCGCCACGCCCAGGTGATCGTTGCCGAAGGTGTTGGTCCCGGCCGTGCCGCGCATCATCTCGCCCAGATAGATGCCCTGCAGGCTGCCGTCGAGGTCGACCGTCAGCGTCTGCCTGGATGCATCTATCGTGCCGGTGAAGTCGACGGCGCCGCCGTAGAACTGCCCCGTCAGCTTGGCGATCTTGAAGACGCCGTTCTTGAGAGTGGCCGAGAGATCGGCGTAGGTCACCCGAACCGAGCCGACGTCGATGGCGCTGGTGAAGAGCGTCAGCGAGGCGTCGAAGGCGCGAAGCGCCGACAGGTCGATGGCCTTGCCGGTGGTCGCACGCGAGACCGCGACCGGTGGCCGAGCCGCGGCGGGCACACCGGGTGCCGTGGCAGGAGCCTGTCCCGCCGGCGGCGCGCCATCGGCGGAGACGCCCAGCCACTTGTCGAAATCGAGCGTCCCCGGAATTTTCAGGGTCGCCGTGATGTTCGGCCGGGCGCCCAGGGTCGAGTCGATCTTGCCCGTCATCGCCGTGGCCAGCGCCTGGAGATTGCCTTCGAAGGTCGCGCGATCGGTATTGCCCTTGAAGCTGCCGGTGGCGGAGATCGCTCCGATGCCGGTCTGGTTGCGGCCGGTGGCGACCGACACCAGCCGGCTCGCATCCGCCGTGCCGATGTCGAAGCTCGAGAAGTCGAAGCGGAATTTCTCGCCCAGCACGAGGTTGCCGGTGGCGTGCGCCGTGGTGCCCAGCATGGTGACGGCGAGATTGCGCAGCGTCAGCGCGTCCACCGTGCCCGCCACGCCGCCGCTGACGGATGCCGCGCCGATCTTGCCGTTCAGGAACTTCGGCAGCTCGGCATAGTCGAGCAGCCTGTCGGCATCCGGCGCGGAAGCGTTGAAGGCGATGTCGAAACGCGGCGCCGTGCCGAAATCGCTCACCTGTCCCTTCAGGTCGCCCTTGGCGCCCAACAGATCGGCGACCTTGAGGCCGTTGAGCCTGAGCAGCCGGCCCTGCGCCATCACATCGACCTCGACACCCTTCAGCGGCTGGCCGCGGTAGATCAGGCTGGCGATCTTGGCCTTTAACCCGAAGCTGGGCGCTGCCGGATCGGCCGGGGCTTGGGCGACCGCCGGAACGGTTGCGGCAGCCGGAGTCGTCGTCGCGGCCGGCAGCATCGCCGACAGTTCCGTCGCCTGTTGGGGCATGTAGGCATCGAGGTCGAATCGGTCGATCTGGACCTGTGCCGCCACCGCGATGGGCACGCCCATGCTGAGGCTGGCGCTGCCGGTGGCACTCACGCCATCGAGGGCGAAGGTGGCGTCGGTCAGCTGCAATTTGTCCGCGACCGTCGCGATCTTGCCATGCCCGCTCAGCGTCTGCAGACGGTCCGCCGGCACACCCGAGACGTCGATATCGAGCCACTTCAGGGTCTCGCGCAGCTTCGGGCCATTCAGGCTGAACTCGCCGCCGGCAGCGGGCTTGGCGGGATCGCCGGTCGCCGCAGCACTCGCCCGCAGCGTCATGTCGCCCGGCAGCGTCGCCTTGAAGTGCGGCAGCGCCATGACACCCTTGCGGATATCGAAGGCCATCGACAGGTCGCGGATCGCGCGCTTGCGGTAGAGCAACTCGGCAACGTCGATCTTCACCGACACGCCGAGTTCCGGCGGGAAGGGCGAACGCGCGACGGCGGCCGGCGGCGATGCGGGTGGCTTGGCGACTGGCTTGGCCGGCGTTGCCGCCGGGTTGGGCTTGGCCGGCGTTGCCGCCGGGTTGGGCTTGGCCGGCGTTGCCGCCGGGTTGGGCTTGGCCGGCGTTGCCGCCGGCGCGGGCGCAGGTTTTGCGATCGCGAGCAGACCGGGCTGGGAAAGCAACTCGAGCCACTTGTCGAGATCGACCTTGGCCAGCGCCACATGGCCATCGAGCAGCAGCGCGGGCTTGGACGAAAGCGCCAGCGAACCGGTCGCGATCTCCTCGCCGATCGTCATCTTGAAGTCGGTGATGGCCACCCGCTCCGGCGACACGTCGATGCCGCCGTCGAACGCGAACCGGCCGACGATGGAGGAATCGAACGCCGGCTTTTCCTGGCCGGAAACGGTGACGAGGGCGGCGATGAAATCGGTCAGGAGTCCGGTGGCCACCGAGAGTTGGCCCGCGATCCGCCCGGTCGGGCCCGATCCGGACCACGCGCCGGCGAAGCCGAGCCTGCCGCTGGCGAGTTCCAGCTTGACCGCGATGTCGCTGCCCTTCCCGGTGCGCTGCCCGGCCTTGAGGTCGAGCGTCAGGGGAATGCCGTTGACGGTCGCAGTGCCGGCGATGGCGAAGGGCCCCTCGAACGAGCCCACCGACGCCTGGGCTTGCACCTGCTCGGCCACGGTCGTCTTGCCGGTGCGGGGATCGGTGAAGCTCAGCGTGCCGCGGACGATCTCGAGCCGGCCGATCGCCAGATGGAAACCGGCAGCCGGCGCGCCGGCCGGCTGAGCCGCACCCGCGCCGGGCGTGAATTCCCAGTTGGGCTTTCCATCGGCATCGGCCTCGAGCACGATCGTCGGGCGGAACAGGACCAGTGTGCCGACCTCGATCCGCCCCTGCAGCAGGGCAAGCAGCGACGGCCGGACGATCACGCGGCTCACGTCCAACATCTGCGCGCCCTTGGTGCCGGCGGCGTTGGCAAAATGAACCTGTTGCGCGGAAATGCCCGGCACCGGGTACATCGAAAGTTCGATCGGCCCATCGATGACCAACTCGCGCCCGGTGGCTTCCTTGACGGCCTCGATCATGGCCGGCTTGAAGGCCTTCATGTCGACCAGATAGGGTGCCGAACTCCAGGCAAGCGCCAGCACGCCCGCGACGGCTGCCGCCCAAATGCCGATTTTCGTGCGCTTACGCATGGCCATGACCCCGATTGCAACGCGCAAAGGCGCGGGAGGATGCGGGTCCGCGGCACCTTTCCGGGATTGTGAGGCTATTGTAGGGCTACTGCTACCCTCTCGATGCGTCACATCATCGACGAGGTCATCCAGCCCTCCCCATCAACCAAATGGCTTAATATAGTCAGGGCTCGAAGAGGCAAAACGGCGACAAGGAAAAAATCGATGAGCGACATCTCGTTCGGCTTCCAGGCGGCGCCGGCCAGCGACGTCCACAAATCCGACCAGGCGCTCTACCGCGAGGTCATGGAGGACTGCGCGCTCGGCCAGAAGCTCGGCTTCGACGCGGCCTGGTTGCTGGAACACCATTTCAGCGACTACTATCCGACGCCGAGCCCGCTCCTCTTCATGGCGCACATCGCGGCGGCCTTTCCCGATCTCTCGCTCGGCACCTCGGTCCTGGTGCTGCCCTGGTACCACCCCCTTCGCCTCGCCGAGGAAATCGCCATGCTGAACGGCATGACGCGGGGCACGCTGCATCTCGGCATCGGCCGCGGCACCGCCAGGATGGAGTACGACGCCTACAACATCGACATGAACGAGGCGCGCGCCCGCTTCGCCGAATGCTACCGCATCGTCGAGAAGGGCCTGCAGGGCGAGCCTTTCATCCATGAAGGTCCGTTCTGGAAGATCGCGCAGCCGATCCGCATCCGGCCCGAGCCTGTCAAAAAGAAGGTGCGCTTCTATGGCGCCATCGGCAGCCCGGCGAGCGCCGAGGTGATGGGCGACCTCGGCGTGGCACCGATCTGCCTCTCGACTTTCCCCGACGGGCTGCTGGCCAGGATCCTGGAGCGCTGGCGGGCGCGGGCGGGCGCCGCGGCCGAGGACGCGATCCTGCCAATTTCGGTCAAGCTGTTCATCGCCGACACCGACGAGGAGGCCCGCACGCTGGGCCGCCGGCACTACCCGCCCTACTTCGACCTGCAGTGCACGCACTATGAATCCGACGCCGACCCGTGGGCCGACATCCCGGAGTACCAGGACTTCAGCCGCATGTTCGCCAATCTGCGCAAGCTCACCGACCCGGCAGAACTCGGCCCGTTCATGGACTCCAACCTGGTCGGCAGCCCCGAGACGATCTGCCGGCGCATCGATCAGCTGGTCGCGCTGGGCTTCAATTATTTCATGGTGTCGTGCGCCACGCCCGGCACGCCGATCGAACTCCGCCAGCGCATGATGACCCGCTTCGCCCGGGAAGTTTGCCCGCGCTACTCGCGCGCCATGCTCCGCACGCAAGCTGCATGAGGCGTGCTTGTATCGTTTGTTTCTTCACTGGTTCTGCCGTTTTTCGCGGCATGCAGAAATCGGGTGTGCAGGAATGAAACTATCTGCGGCGGTCAAGCGTTGTATTGTCCGCTGACGGTATCCACGGATCGATGCCGAGGCGTATAGGTAGCAAGATGCGTTCGCGAATCCTGATGGCCGGCATAGTGGCTGCGACGCTGTGTTCAGCCGGGACGGCGCTTGCCCAGAAGACCGGCGGCGTGCTCCGCATGTTCCACCGCGACAATCCCCCGAGCGCCTCGATCCACGAGGAGTCGACCGCCTCGACCGTCGTGCCCTTCATGCCGGTGTTCAACAACCTCGTCCTGTTCGACCAGGCGAAGCTTCAGAACAGCGACGACACGATCGTCCCCGACCTCGCCGAGTCCTGGAGCTGGAACGACGACGGGACCGAGCTCACCTTCAAGCTGCGCAAGGGCGTGCGCTGGCACGATGGCCTGCCTTTCACGTCGTCCGACGTGGAGTGCACCTTCGGCCTGCTGACCGGCCGCAACCGCGACAAGCTGCGGCGCAATCCGCGCGGCGCGTGGTACCGCAACATCAACTATGTCCACAGCAGCGGCGACCACGAGGTCACGATCTACCTCAACCGGCCGCAGCCGTCGCTGCTCTTGCTGCTCGCCTCGGGCTTCTCGCCGATCTACCCCTGCCATATCCCCGCCGCCCAGATGCGCGTGAAGCCGATCGGCACCGGACCCTTCAAATTCGACTCTTTCGTGCAGTTCGATCGCGTCAAGCTGGCGCGCAACCCGGACTACTGGAAGCCGAACCGGCCCTATCTCGACGGCATCGAATTCACCATCGTCAGCAGCCCTCAGACGGCGCTGCTGGGCTTCCTCGCCGGCCGCTTCGACATGACCTTCCCCTGGGAAGTGACGATCCCGCAGCTTCGCGAGGCGAGGCGGCCGTCGTCGAGGGTGGTGTGCGAGACCGCATCCATGAACAACAACACCAACCTGCTGGTCAATCGCCACACCGCCCCCTTCGATAATCCCGACATCCGCCGCGCGCTCTCGCTGGCGCTCGACCGCAAGGCCTTCATCGCGTTCGTCAACGGCGGCGAAGGCGAGATCGGCGGCACCCTGCAGCCGCAGAGCGACGGCCTGTGGGGCATGCCGCCGGAGAAGCTGGCGGCCATCGAGGGCTATGGGCCCGACGTCGCGGAGAACCGCGAACTGGCCCGCGCCCTGATGGCCAGGGCAGGCTACGACGAGAACCGGCGCCTGCAGGTGAAGGTCGCGACGCGCGGCATCGCGCTCTACAGGAATCCGTCGCAGATCCTGATCGACCAGCTCCGGGAAGTTAACATCCAGGCGACGCTCGACGTCGTCGAGACCTCGCACTGGTTCACCCGGCTCAACCGCAAGGACTACTCGGTCGCCGTCAACACCACGGGCAACGGCATCGACGATCCCGACCAGGCCTTCTACGAGAATTTCTCCTGCCGGTCGGAACGCAACTACAACGGCTACTGCAATCCCGAGATCGAACGTTTGTTCGACATCCAGTCGTCGGAGCCCGACGTCGAGAAGCGCCGTCAGCTGGTCTGGGACATAGATGCCCGGCTCCTGGCCGACGGCGCCCGGCCACCGATCATGTGGAACCGCGCCGCGACCTGCTGGCAGCCCTACGTCAGGGGCTACGTCTCCCAGATCAACAGCATGTACAACGGCTTCCGCCTCGAGGATGTCTGGCTCGACCGCTGAGGCGGCACTTCAGCCGGGGCGTCCCGCCCGCCGCAGTTTCTGGATCGTCTCGTCGAGCGTCGACAGGAAGCGCGAGCGGTCGCGCTGACTCATCGGCTTGGGACCGCCCGTTGTCTCGCCCATGGCCCGCAGGTTGGACATCAGCTCGCGGCTGGCCATCGCCATGCCGATCGACGAGGTGGTGAAGGCGACACCGGTCGAGCCGATCGCCGCCGCACCCTTCTTCAGGCTGCGGTCGGCCAGCGGAATGTCGGCCGTCACCACGATGTCTTCGAGGCCGACCCGTTCGGCGATCCAGTCGTCGGCGGCGTCGAAACCGTCGCTCACCACCACGCGCTCGATGCGCGCATCGCGCGGCACGTTGATGTAGGCGTTGCTCACCACATAGACCTTCAGCCCGTAGCGCTCCGCGACGCGATAGATCTCCGCCTTCACCGGGCAGGCATCGGCATCGATGTAGATCGAAATCGCCATGGTTCAGGAACCGTGGAACCGGACCGAATTGCCGATCCCGTAGAAGGCCGCGCAGGTGTCGCCCAGGATCAGGTCCTTTTCGCGCGCGGTCAGGAACGGGCAGTACCGCCTCACATAGTCGAGCGACTGCTTATACGTGCAGAACCGCTCCACGTTCGGCATGTCGGAGCCCCAGACCAGCCGGTGCGCGCCGAACTGGTTCTTCATGTCCTCGATCAGCCCCTGCGCCTCGGGATAGGGATAGTCCCACACCCCGCCATAGGTGATCGGGAACATCGCCTCGAGCACCATCGGCTCGTGGCGCCAGACGGCGAGCGCCTCGTCGGGGAGCTGGTAGCGGCCGTTCCTCGCGAAGAATGCGATCGGCGGACTCATCGCCATGTGCACGCGCAACGACGGATGGCGCGCCAGCACGCGGCCGAACGCGGTGAGGTTCGCCATGTAGCCCGCCATGTCGTAGCCCGGCCCCGAGCTCATCTCGAAGCAAAGGAGGATGTCGCGCCGCGCGAGCTTGTCCCAGAACGGCGCCATCTCGTCGCCGTCGAGCGCCCACGGAAAGCCGTGGCGGCTCATCGCATCGACACCGAAGTAGAGACCGCGAAGGCCAAGCTCGTCGACCGCACGATCGACCTCGGCAAGCTGCTCGGGCTTGCCCGCCATCGCCTCGTCGACATGCATCAGCCCGGTGATGCGCTCGGGATACTGCCGCGCGGCGAAGGCATTCATGTCGGTCATCGCGCCGTAGCCGCCACCCGCCTGCAGGATGCAATGATCGACGCCCGCATTCATCATCTGCGCCAGCATCAGCTCGGGCGGCGCCACCTGCTCCTGCATGCCCACGGGCATGTACTGGACGCCGTAATCCTCGCCCTCGTGCGTGAACTCGAGCTGGCCGAACCGGCCAACGCGGAAATCGACGTCGGCGAGGCCGGTCCAGCCCTCTTCTCCGGCCCGGAACAGCGCCCTGGTGTCGGCGCGTGCGCCATCGCGGAGGCGGAAAGTGGGTGCCACCGTCCGGGTCACGACGCGCTGCAGGTAGCGCTTGTGGACCTCGCGCGAGGGATGTCCGCAGGCGCCGATCCAGTGCGCGAAGATGTGGGCGTGGCAATCGACGATCATGTTACGTCAACACCGCCACCTTCTTGCGTTCGATCAGCTTGAAGTCGATGGCGGCGCCCAGCCCGGGGCCGTTGGGCACATGCACCATGCCGTCGCGACCGACGACGATGTCGTGTTCCAGCCCGTACTTCTGCGCCGCATCCGGCAGCAGCACCTCGAAGAAACTCGTGTTCTTCATCGAGGCGATGACATGCAGGTTGGCGACATTGTTCAGCGAGTTGCCGCCGTGGTGGACCTCGTAGTTCATGCGGAAGGATTCGGCCAGATGCGCGGTCTTCACCAGGGTGGTGATGCCGCCCTTCACGGCAACATCCCCGCGCAAGAAGTCGGTCGCCTGCAGCATGATCCAGGGCTGGTAGGAATCGAGGCCGGTGATGGGATACTCGGTCGCCATGATCGGGATCGAGAGCTGCTGCTTCAGCTTCACGTAGTTGTAGATGTCCTGGTCGGCCAGCGGATCCTCGTACCAGTAATAATCCATCTCCTCGACGGCGCGGCCGACGCGCACCGCCGCCGGATAGTCGTAGCTCCAGGTCGAGTCGAGCATGATCGTGTAGTCGCCCACGGCCTTGCGCACGGCCTCGCAGACCTTGATGTCTTCCTTCCAGCGCGTCGGCGGATGGATCTTGTAGGCGGCCCAGCCGCCCTCCTTGAAGCGCATCGCCTCCTCGGCATATTCCGTCGGCGACGACATCACGGCCGAGCTCGCATAGGCCGGCACCGATTCGCGATAGGTGCCGAGCAGCCGGTGGATCGGCTGGCCCATCGACTTGCCCAAAAGATCCCACAGCGCCACGTCGGCGGCGCCGATGGCGCGCACGCCGCAGGCCCGCTGCTTCTTCCACAGATCCTGGACGAGCGCCTCGCGATGCAGCGGATTGCGGCCCATCAGCATCGGCTTCAAATGCGTGATCAGCCCCTGCCCGTCCGTCGTCGCCGAGTTGGAGGCCGAACCCAGGAACGCATTTCCCTCGACGCCCTCGTCGGTGACGATCCGCAGCAGCCCCAGCGCGCTCGAGCCCGAGAAGCGGCTGTGCGCGCCATAGGTGGTCGGCGGAATGTCGTCCCAGGCGAAGAGCGTCAGCGTGACGTCGGTGATTTTCATGATGTCGTCTCCCATACAAGTCGTTCGATGCCATAAGGGTCGTTCTCGACCCGGCAGGTCGTGTCGAGGATCATCGTCGCGCGCGCGTCGGTCGAATAGCCCGGCCACGCCGGCAGCCCGGCATGGTCCGGCCGACCATGGCGGGCAAAAGCCAGCCAGGCGCGGCTCATCTTGTCCGCAAGTTTCACGCGCGACGGGTCGTTGCCGGTGAGTCCGGCCGTCTCGACATTGCCGAACACGAAGGGGATTTCCAGCGTGTGGCACGAGCGCAGCCGGCCGCCGAGAACCGGCGTCTCCCAGGCGAAGAGATAGACGAACACCGGGGCCGATTTTTGCGCAAGCTTGCGGTCGGCGATCTGCAGCGACGGCGCGCGGATACCGAGATCGGAAACAATGGAAACCGCGATCTCGTCGGCGCGTTTCGTTGGCTGTGCCTTGCGGTAGGCTGCGATCACCTCGGCAGTGCGCGCGCCGAGATAGGACGTCAATCCCTTGGGCAGGTTTTCGAAAGTTGCTTCCACCACCCACGGCTGATGGCCGATGAACAGCGTCTGCTCGTCCTTGTTGGTGCCGATCATCAGCGGCACGTCGGCCGAGACGGCGGGCGCCGCGGGCGCAAAAGGCCCGCCGGGGAAGATCTTGCCGTCGATCGCGGGATTGAAGCCCAGCCGCCGCCGGTCGGCAGTGCTCGAGTGGGCGATACCCGCCAGCACCGCGATCTGCGCTTCGAGCAGGCGCGCCGCCGGAATTTTGCGCAGCTCGCCGGCCTGTGCCGGTTCGAGGCCGAGATGCGCCAGCACCTGCCGTGCGGTGTTGGTGCCGTCGCTGCGCTCGGCCATCTGCACCGCGGGGCCACTTTGAATGATGGCTTTGTGAAACAGACCCTTGGCACCGGGCAGCGCCATCAGCACGCACACTTTGGCGCCGCCACCCGACTCGCCGAAGATGGTGACGTTGTCGGGATCGCCGCCGAACGACGCGATATTGTCCCGCACCCATTCGAGCGCGGCCACGATATCCATTACGCCGGCCGTGCCAGCGCCGGCGAAATCATCGCCGGCGATATCTTCCAGATGGAGATAGCCCAGCGCGCCGAGGCGATGGTTGAACGAGACCACTACGACATCGTCGGTGCGGCACAGGTTGGCGCCGTCGGACCAGGGCGACGAGCCGGAGCCGGTGATGAAGGCGCCGCCATGACACCAGAACAGGACGGGCCGCTTGGCGCCCGACAGGCCCCCCGACAGGCCCGAGGACCAGACGTTGAGATAGAGGCAATCCTCGTCGCACTTCTCGCGACCGCCGAGCGTGAAGAGTCTTAGCAAATCAGGCGGCAGCGCGAAGACATTCTCGCTCTGTATCGACCGGTTGCCGTAGGCCACGGCCTCGCGCACGCCGGCCCATGGCTCGACCTTGCGCGGCGGCCGCAAGCGCAACGGCCCCAGCGGTGGCGCCGCATAGGGAATGCCCTTGAAGACGCCGACACCGCGCTCCATTTCGCCACGCACTTTCCCGGACGCGGTCTCGACGACGATGCCAGCGGTCATGCGCGTTTCATCCTCCCTTTTGTTCAGTATAGACTGAGCCCATGAGCGACAAAGCGCGATCCGAACTCGCCCCCACCGGCGTCCTGCGCGCCGGCATCAATCTCTCCAACTTCTTGCTGGTCACCGGCCGCAGTGCGAACGACGAGCCCGTGGGCGTGTCGCCCGACATGGCGCGCGCCGCCGCGGCGGCGCTGGGCGTGCCGGTCGCCTACGTGCCTTTCAAGACGCCGGGCGAGCTGGGCGACCAGGTCGGCAAGAACGTCTGGGACATCGGCCTGATCGGCGCCGAGCCGCAGCGCGCGGAGAAGATCGCCTTCAGCGCTGCCTACTGCGAGATCGAGGCCACCTACATGGTGCCGGCGGGCTCGCCCATCGCCTCCATCGCCGACGTCGACAGGAAGGGCGTGCGCATCGCCGTGTCGGCGCGCAGCGCCTACGACCTCTGGCTGGTGAACAACATCAGGAACGCCACGCTGGTGCAGGTGAGCGGGCTCGACGCCGCCTACGAGAAGTTCATGTCCGACAAGCTCGAGGTGCTGGCAGGCCTGCGCCCCGGTCTTCTGAAGGACGTCGAGAAGGCGCCGGGGCTAAAGATTCTCGACGGCAAGTTCACCGCCGTGCAGCAGGCCATCGGCACGGCCAAGGCCAACCTCGCGGGCGCGGCATTCCTCGCCGACTTCGTCGAGAAGGCCAAGAAGTCGGGCATGGTCGCCGAGTTCATCGAGCGTCACAAGGTCAAGGGCCTGTCGGTCGCCCCACCGGCGTAGCAACCAACATCCTCTTGAGGCGTTTCCATCGTTCAGGCGCCGGTGTAGATCAGTCGAACTTGTCCCAATTTGGACAGTTCTCTCGTTCCAATCACCGATAATTTATCTGGTCCGGTGCCGGCGGCGTATGATTTGGCTACGAGAGACGGGTATTTTCCGCGCGGCGGCAACCGTTGTGACGCTTTCATCGAGGATTACATCGTCCATGAGCGACACGCGCTCCGAACCGCCTAAAGAACCTCGCCGCGCCGCCATCATGTCGCTCGCCACCGCCGTACCGCCTCATCGGCTGACACAGACCCATGCCGCCGATGTGGCGCGGGATGCATTCGCCCATCGGTTTCCCGATTTTGGTCGCCTCTCGCGGGTCTTCAAGACGACAGGGATCGAGTCACGGCACGTCATCAAGCCGATCGATTGGTATCTGAAGCCGATGGGCTGGCCGGAACGTACGGCGGCTTACCTCGAGGGCGCCCAGGAACTTTTCATCGCGGCCGCCCAGAAGGCGCTCGCCGCGGCGGGCTGCCAGGCATCCGATGTCGATACGGTCGTTACGATCTCCTCGACCGGCATTGCAACTCCGAGCCTCGAGGCGCGCGTCGCGCGCCGCCTGGGGTTCCGCAGCGACGTCGAGCGCGTCCCTGTCTTTGGCCTCGGCTGCGCCGGTGGCGTCAGTGGCCTCGCCATCGCGAGCCGCCTCGCCCAGGCGCGGCCGGGCTCGACGGTGCTGATGGTGGCCGTCGAAGTCTGCTCGACGGCCTTCCGCCTCGATCACCTGACCAAGGCCAACATGGTGGCGACGGCGCTGTTCGGCGATGGCGCGGCGGCCTGCGTCGTTCGTGCCGGCGACGGCGGGATCGCCGAGATCGAAGGGGCCGGCGAGCATATGTGGCCGGACACTCTCGACATCATGGGCTGGAACGTCGACGATCACGGGCTCGGCGTCATTTTCGACCGCGACATCCCGCCCTTCGCGCACCAGAACGTGGGAACGGCCGTCGAGGGCATTCTCGGGCGACTGGGCATTGCCCGCTGCTCGATCGATCGCTTCGCCTGCCATCCCGGCGGCGCCAAGGTGATCGCCGCCCTGGAACAGACACTGCATCTCCAACAGGGCGCGCTCGACCACGAACGCGCCGTGCTGTCGGACTATGGCAACATGTCGGCGCCTACTGTGATGTTCGTGCTCGACCGCGTCGTCGCCGCGGGACTCCCCAAGCGCACGGTCATGACGGCCATGGGCCCGGGCTTTTCGTGCGGGGTGCTGTCGCTGGCGCGAGCGGCATGACGCTGACGGTCCTTGTCCTGGCGTTCGTCACCTTGCAGCGCCTGGGCGAATTGCTTCTCGCCCGCCGCAACACCGCCCGCCTTCTGGAGAACGGTGCCATCGAAGTAGCGCCGGAGCATTACCCGCTGATCGTGGGCCTGCACGCGCTGTGGCTGGGCGGGCTCTGGGTTCTCGCGCTCGCGCAGAGCCTCGAGCCCGATCTTCTTCTGCTGATGGTCTTCGTCGTCTTGCAGGGATTGCGCGTCTGGGTGCTCATAAGCCTGGGGCCGCGCTGGACCACGCGCATCCTCGTCGTTCCGGGCGAGCGGCTGATCGCCAGCGGCCCCTACCGCTACCTGTCCCACCCCAACTACTGGGTCGTGATCGGCGAAATCCTCGTGCTGCCCCTCGCGTTCGGCCTGGTCTGGTACGCCGCCCTCTTCTCGATCCTCAATCTTGCCGTCCTGTACGTGCGGATCCGCGCCGAGAACAAGGCGCTCGGCCGTTGAGGATCTGGGCGAGGACATGGGCGGGCTTCGCCGCCATGGCGCTCGGCATGTTCATGGCCATCCTCGACATCCAGATCGTGGTGACGTCGCTGCCCAACATCCAGGCCGCGCTCGACATTCCGCCCGAACGGATGAGCTGGCTGCAGACCGCCTACCTGATCGCCGAGGTGATCGCGATCCCGCTGACCGGCCTGCTCACGCGCGTGTTCACCATGCGCGGCCTGTTCGTGGCGGCGATCCTGCTGTTCAGCGCCGCCTCGCTCGGCTGCGCCGCGAGCGGCGGTTTCGCCACGCTGGTCGCCTGGCGCGTCGTCCAGGGCTTTGCCGGCGGCGTCCTGATTCCCTTGGTGTTCACCGCCGTCTTCCTGCTTTTTCCGCCACGCCAGCAGACCGTCGCCACCACGCTGGCCGGCGTCCTCGCCGTCCTGGCGCCCACCGTCGGGCCGCTGGCCGGCGGCTGGATCACCGAGACCTACTCCTGGCACTGGCTGTTCCTGATCAACATCGGGCCGGGCATCGTGGCCGTGGCGGTGGCGGCCTGGTTCCTGCCGGCCGGGAAGACCGATGCCGCCCACGCAAGGCGCATCGACATCGTGGCGCTTGGTCTGATGGCGCTGGCGCTGGCGTCGCTGGAGATCGCGCTGAAAGAGGCGCCCCAGTACGGCTGGGGCTCCGGCCTGGTGCTCGGCCTGTTGGTGCTGAGCGCGGCCAGCCTGTGGGCCTTCGTTCGACGCACGTTTGCGCGCGAGACGCCCATCGTCGATCTCGGCGCGTTCGCCGACCGCAACTTCGCGATCAGTTGTGCGCTCAGCTTCCTGCTCGGCATCGGCCTCTACGGCTCGGTCTACTTGATGCCGGTGTTCCTGGGCTTCGTGCGCGGCCACGATTCGCTGGAGATCGGCACGATCATGCTGGTGACTGGCCTCGCCCAGCTCGCGACGGCGCCGCTGGCCGTCCAGCTCGAACGCCGGCTCGACGCGCGCCTGCTCACCGCCGCGGGCTTCGCCCTGTTCGCGGTGGGCCTCGGCCTCAGCGCCTTCCAGACGCGGCTATCGGATTACGACGACATGTTCTGGCCGCAAATCCTGCGCGGCGTCGCGATCATGTTCTGCCTGCTGCCGCCCACGCGGCTGGCGCTGGGTCATCTCGCGCCCGAGCGCGTCGCTGATGCCAGCGGTCTCTTCAATCTGATGCGCAACCTGGGTGGCGCCATCGGCCTCGCCCTGATCGATACCGTGATCTATGGCCGCGGCCCGCTGCATGCCGAGCGCCTGGCCGAGAAGCTGAAGGCCGGCGACATCGCGACCGGGCGGCTGATCGGCCTGCCCGAGGGATCGCTGACCGGCACCACGCCACTGAACGTCGACCCCGACACGATCGCGCTCGTCCGCGCGCTGGCCGAGAAGACGGCGCTGGTGATCTCGATCAACGAGGCCTGGGCGATGCTGGCCGCCTTCTCGGCGCTGGCGGTGCTGAGCGTCGCCTTCCTGAAACCCGAGCCGGAAGCCGTTAAAACTCGCTACCAATGAACTGGGCGAACTCAGCGTCCCGCGTCCATATCGGCGAGTTTTGCCACGCGGCGGCGAAATTCCTCTTCCGTCGAGAATTTCGCCGCGAGGTAGGCGGCGATCAGATCCTTGGCGAGCCAGGGCCCGACGATCTGCGCACCGATGCACATGACGTTGACGTCGTCGTGCTCGACGCACTGATGGGCGGAATGCACGTCGTGGCAGACCGCCGCTCGGATGCCTTTCATCTTGTTGGCGCCGATCGAGGCGCCGACCCCCGTGCCGCACACCATCAGGCCGCGCTCGGCGTGTCCCGCGGTGATGGCAGCCGCGACCTTGCGCGCGACGTCGGGAAAGTCGACCGGTGCGGGATCGTAGGAGCCGACATCCTCGACCTCGTGGCCGAGGCCCTTCACGAAGGCGACCAGGTCGGCCTTCATCGGAAAGCCGGCGTGGTCCGAGCCGATGACGAGTTTCACGGCTGCTTCCCGATCGACACGCAGCCCGGGTCGATCGCCGAGTTGGCGATCTCGACGAAGCGCTCCAGCGGGCAGGCGCGCTCGCGGGCCTGGGCGCGGCAGGCCGGCAACTCGACCGCCACCATGCCGGGCGGATTGTCGATCGTGAGCTGCGTGTTATTGCGCAGCTGATCGGGCGTCTGGGCATAGAAGGCCATCCGCACGAAGCGCTGGCCGGTTCGGCCCTCGCGCAGCAGCTCGAAGGCAAGCCCGCTACCCGGCGGCGCTTCGTTGGCCTGGTAGCCCTTGATCTCCCAGCCGAGGTTGAGCAGCCCCGCGACGTTCAAGATGTTGGTGTCATGGCCCAGCAACATGCCGAAGCGCACCGGCTGGGCCGTGTTGGGCGCACCGGGGAATTTGTGGCCGTTCTGCAGCGTCGCCGCGATCGTCGTCAGCATGTTCGATCCCCGCTGCTGGGCGATCGGCCAGGTCTTCTCCATGAGGTCGAGATGGAGGCGGCGGACCTTCAGCACATCGCGCAGCCTGTCGCCGTCCCTCGGCGGATCCCCAAGGCGGCCCCAGGCAACGTCGCTGGCCGGCATGCCTTGCGCGCTTTCCATCAGGAAGTTCTCCGCCGCCATCGAGCCGATGGCGATCGGTCCCTTCAGAGCGACGCCGCCAGCCGGATCCGGCACGATCGCCGATGCCTCGGCCGCGAGACCGCAGGCCGCGCCCGAGCCCGGCGCGCCGGGCGGACAGAGCGTCGATTGCAGCAGGGAGAGCTGCGGCGCGTATTCGCGCTGCACCGACCTGAAGTCGCCGCCGATGCGCGCGAGGATGGCGGCGCGGTTGGCAGCCGGGTCCATCGGGCACGAGGCCGAAGGCTGCGGGTGGAACAGCGGGTCGGGCTTCGACTGGTCGACCTGGTGCTTCAGGAGCGGCGTCAGGCAGCGCATGTAGAGGCCGCCCAAGGTCGAGAGCGCGGCCCACTCGGTGCGCTTGTCGTAGTCGACCCACAGCACGACGGTGCCCGGCTGCGGACAGATGGCTTCCTCGATCAGACCGCGGCCGCCGTAGAGGATGCGAAAGAACTGGCCCATCTGGCGGCCGAGGTCGGCGCCGCGCGGCGTCAGGTCGCCGGGCGCGACCGGCCAGGTGGGCCAGGGCGAGGCGGCAAACCTGGCGAGTTCCTGGGGCGACAGGGCCGGCGCCTGCACGCTGTGACGGGCGAGCATTACCACCCGTTCGGTCTGCCAGCCCGGCGGGATCGGCGGGACCTGGGCCCCGGCCGGCGCGAGGCCCGCCATCAACATCGGCACGAGAACGGCGGCGAACGGACGAAATTTCATTGCAACATTCCGGAACAGAACACGCGCGAGCCTACCCTATGGAATGCGCGCCCGGTAGCGCACCCTGTTTCCCGTCCCGGCTCTGGCGTAGACTGCCCGGCACCATGCATCTGCACCTGCCCACGCTCGACATCGTGGCCGTCTTCACGACCCTGGTCGCCGCCGGCGTGTCGCTGCTCGCCTGGTATCGCCACCGCGATGCCGTGGCGCTGCGCAGCTGGGCCGCCGCCCTGGTGCTGGGCAGCGTCGGCGCGCTGCTGTTCGTCCTGCGCGAGCCCTCGACCTCGGCCGTCGTCTTCGTGGCCGCCGACGGCCTCTGCGTCGCGAGCTTCGCCACCATGTGGGTGAGCATGCGCCGCTTCAATTCCCACGAGGCCTCGCCGTTGCGCATGGCGGCCGTCGTCGCCGCGATCACCGGCGCCTTCGTGGCTCTGGTCACGCTCAGCTGGCAGATGGGCGCGGCGCTGCGTGCCCAATCGCTCGTGTTCTCGCTGTTCGTCGGCGGCCTGGCGCTGGCCACGGCGTGGGAAACCTGGCGCGGCGGCCAGGAGGACGGGCTGCAAAGCCGCCGCATCGCCGCCGTGGCGCTGGCCGGCATCGCCGCCGCCCGCCTGGTCCGCGTCGGCCTGCTGGCGCTCGACTGGGTCGACCTTGCCGAACCGCAGACCGTCGACATGATCTGGGGCTACGGCATCTATGTCAGCACCGTGTGCGTGCTGGTGGTGACCTTCGGCCTGGTGCTGATGGCCAACGAACGGTCGGAACAGCAACTCGCCCGCCAACTCGGCGGCCGTCACGCCTACGGCTCCGGGAACAGCACGACGCCGTGATGGACAATTGGGGACTGGCCCTCGGCATTGCCGTCGCCGCCGGCGTGGGCGCGTATTTCTACAGCAGGAAGGCCAGCCGCACGCAGCGCCTCGGGCAGGCCCTGGCGGCGGTCGTCGCGGCGGCGCTGGTCGCCATGCTGGCCAGCGCCGGCATGAAGTATCTCAGGGACTCCGAGAGCCTCGGCGTGGCCTCCGACCAGACGGCGACGATCGACCAGGCCATGAAGACGATCCGGGAAACGCCCCTGGTCGGCCTGGTGCTGAGGGAGACTCCCGCACTCGACGAAGTTCCGCGAGGCCATCGAGGCCGACATGAAGAACCCCGCCAAGGGCGACCCGCCGCGCTCCTTCATCGTGGGCGCCGAGCTGCGCCGCGACATCATCGCGCCGACGCTGCGGCGCGCCGACGATGCCGCCGTGCTCGACGCCATCGGGGCCATGCAGGCTTTCGTAAAGCACCTGCAGGCCACGAACGTGGCGCTGTGCCGGGAGTTCGGCTTGATCGGGCTTCCGCAACCCGGCCGGCTGGATGCTACGGGCGCCGTCCTCTTCAAGCGCGCGCTTGCGACGCAGGAGGAGGCGTACGTGAACGGCAAGGCGCGATCCTCCGTCGCGCCCCAGCAGATCACCAGCCAGGAAGTCCACAAGCTGCTCGAGGAAGCGGGCTACACAACCGCCGACTTCGACAGACTGGCCGCGCTCACCAAATCCTCGGATCCGGAAGGCTGCGCCGCCACCGTAAAACTCTACCAGGCGCCGACCCTTCTGCCGCCGGCGCGCGGCGGGGCGCTGGCGCGCCATCTGCTCACGATCTCCTCGTAGCACCGCGAGAGTGGGGCGCCGCAACAGTGAAGAAGACGACGCCCGACGCCACCCCAGATGCTTATGTGAGCGCACTGCGCGGCTGGCGCCGCGACTGCGTCGAAACGCTGCGCGCCGCCGTCCAGTTGGCGGCAACCCTGGATGAGGTCATCAAGTGGGGTCATCTGGTCTACTTCTCGCGCGGCCCCGTGCTGCTGATCCGCGCCGAGGAAGAGCGTGTGCTGTTCGGCTTCTGGCGCGGCCAGCGCCTGCGGCTGATCGAGCCCAGGCTGAAGCCCGGCGGAAAATTCGAAATGGCGACGCTGGAGCTCGCCAAGGGCATGACCGTCGATGCCTTCACCGTTCGCCGTCTTGCCGCGAAGGCCGTCGCGCTCAACAAGACTCTCGGCGATCCGACGAAGGTGGCGGCTCGGGGTTAGTCTTCTCGGAGTGCTAAGATGCAGGCACGATGCTCCAGAGCACCGCCCACACACCCGCGAGATCCCTATCATCGCCGTCTGCAACCGCGCTATCTCCCCCTCGGCTTCGTCGAAAAAGGGCGAACAACCAGCATTCCAGACAGCCCACAGTTGCTCTTGGTACACTTCGGCCATGACCAACGCGAAGCTGACTTAGATGAACCTCGATACGATGAACGAGCAAGGCGTTCGAGAAGCCATCATCTACCCCTTGTTGACCAAGCTCGGCTACGAACCTGGCACCGAGGCCGATATACTTTTTGAGTACCCACTTCACTACGATCGATTCTTCCTTGGTCACAAAAGCAAAAACGATCCGATATTGCGGGGGCGCGCAGACTACGTCTGTCAGGTTGTTCGCACGACTCGCTGGACGATCGAAGCCAAGCCACCTTCGAAGCCGCTAACCGACAGCGACGTGAAGCAAGCCTTTACTTATGCAGCGCACCCCGACGTTGCAGCGCCACTTTTTGTCCTCACGAACGGACGGGAATTTCGGCTGTACGAGACCTTCCATTTGGAAGAACCGGCACTCGCCTGCTCCGTCGAAGATTTGCCTCAACGCATGGAGGACATCCGCAGCATTCTAAGTCCTGATGCCATTCGCAAACGCTATCGAAACATCCGCATAGGTTTGGAAGAAGAAGTCGGGCCCGGATTGGGCAAGTGGGCGAAGGTTGCAGGAGGTACAATCACCTATCGTGAATTTTCTTGCCCATCTGAAGAAGCTATGGCGGTCCTCAGGCCAAGGATGGGCCTGAGGAGCAGTGTGCGAGAGGGGCTCGCCTACTTTTTGATGGATGGAGGGCTGCAGGCCGAGATTCTGGTAGCCCAAAACGACGCGAAATTCGATGCATTAGCGCGGTTGATGGGCATGGAATGCTTTTCATTCGGCTCTGGTGACCTGCGCTTATCTACCGATCAACAAAAGCCAAGCGTTCTTACAGGACAATCTCGTGGTCGGATGCCGGCAGGGGCAGATCTCAGCCGCATTCCTGGATCCAAGATTCAGCGCGCTCCCATCGACATTGATTTTCTTAGCAACATTCGCGCCGTGGGATTTCTCGAACGGGATCATTTCAAGGGTACATTTGAGTACAGCACGTCTTTCTCGGCGGAACCGCCCGGCTTCAGTGCGCTGCAACTAGCCGCCCTCAAAGTCGCGTTCGACCAAGTTAGGCAAAACGCTTGGGGCGACTTCGATTTGACTTTAGTTGGGGTCGGTCCTGACGAAGTCAGACGAATCCACGGAGCATTTGCCGAAACTCGTCGGCAGGCAGCGCTTTAGGGCACCGGTCTTGAAAATCGGCGTAGGCTCACGCTCTCCGTGTGTTCGAACTCACCCCATCTGCCTACTCGAACTTGATACCCTGCTCCTTGGTCACCTTGCCCCACTTGGCCGAGTCCGCGGCCTGGTGCTTGGCGAGATCGTCCGGTGTGCCGCCCACGCCCGCTACTCCCTGGCCCAGCAACCACTTCTTCACCTCGGGCGTCGCGAGCGCCTTGTTCACTTCGCGGTTCAGCCGCGCGAGCACCTCGGGCGACGTGCCGGCGGGCACGAACATCGCGAAGGTCGTCATCGATTCGAAACCTGAGAGCCCCCGATTCGGCCAAGGTCGGCAGGTCGGGCATCAGCCCGGCGCGCTTGGGTGCGCTGACGGCGAGCGGGCGCAGACGGCCGGCCGCGGCATGGACGCCGGCGATGGAGAGATCGACGAACGACATCTTGGTCTCGCCCGCCAGCAGCGCCTGCAGCGAGGGCTCGCCGCCCTTGGCCGAGCGCGTGGCGATGGCGTGGCCGATCAAATCGGTCGGCCCGCCCGCTGTCCAGGGCACGATCATCTTTGTGGGCTCGTTGGGTAGTCCTGCGCGCTTGCCATGAACGGCAGGAGCATGAGGGCGAGAACGGCGATCAGGAAACGACCGGACATGCCGTGGACTTCAATCATCTAACGGTGAGGACGCTGCCCCTCTCTAGACATGAAGAGTATGCTACTTATACGTCCAGTGTCACAATTTTTGCTGCATTATTGCCAAAATAGATGCTTAGTATGCATACTATAGGGGAATATAGAGGTATTATATATGGATAGTCGGCGGGTCATTCAGAGACTGGAAGCCGACGGTTGGTATCCGGCACGAACACGCGGCAGTCATCATATGTTTCATCATCCGACCAAGCGCGGGACGGTCACTGTGCCTCACCCCAGGAAAGACATCCCACTCAGCACGCTGAGAAGCATCGAGAAGCAGAGCGGCCTGAGACTGCGCTAGCAGGTTCCGCGCCGAACGGAGACGAAAATGGCACTGCGATATTATTGGGCGATCGTCGAGAAGAGCACGGACGCCTTCTATGCCTTCCTGCCCGATCTTCCGGGCGCCACCGCGGCGGGCGACTCGGTCGAGGAGGCGCTCCGCTGGCTGGCGGAGATCGCCGCCGATCATATCCGCGACGGCAAGGAACGCGGCGGCGAGGATCCGCCTGAAGCAACGAAGCTGGAAGACATCGCGCACGACCCTGAGGCCCCGGAGTATGGCCGCGTCCTGCTGCCGGTGGAGTTGCCGGCGAAGGCCGTGAAGATTTCCGTCACCGTCGACGAGGGCGTGCTGGCGCGCATCGATCGCGCCGCGTCGGAGGCCGGCACCAACCGCAGCGCGTTCCTGACCGACAGCGCGCTACGCCATTTGCGCGAGCTGCAGCCGGATCGATCGGAAGCGGCGAACAGGTCCTTCTCGGAGTCGCCTGCGGGCTTTTCTGGCAGGGAAGAGACCGTCGAGGTACCGGCCGCTCTGTTCGATTTCCTGGGCGAGCAGATACTCAAGCGGAGCAAGCGCTGAGCGAACCGCTCCGGGGAATCTTACTCGTCCAAAGTCCAGAAGACCACATCGACGAAATCTCGTACGCGGCGCAAGCATCCGGATCTTGTGCCTGTCGAAGTGCGGGCGCGCAAGGAAGATACCGCGCATGTCCATCGCACCACCCGCATGCTGACCGACCCCACTGGCGAAGCGCGAGCCTGCATGATTCTGCAGCAGAGCCTCGCCAAGACCAGGCCGCCCACAACAGGGCTCGAGGCCCTCCTCGCTGCTGCACTGCTCGACGGCATCGACCTCGGCCGCGCGCGGCGGTGACCCGTAAAGAAGCCGGCGTCACGGGCCTCGGCGCAAAGATGCTGAACCGTTCGGGCGCCACGAGCTGGTTGCCGGCCTTGCGCCTGCAATCCGGCGCGGGGTCCGCGAAGCGGCGGCGCTTCATCTGGAACCGACCGCCCTCATACGCTAGCCTCGGTGTCGAGGGAGGAATCCGATGAGCAAAGCCCTGGCAGCCGTCAGCGCCCGCAAGAGCAAGCGCGCGGGAATCGTCTCGACCGTGACCGGCCCGATCGCCTTCATGCACCCCGACGACATCGGCAAGCTCGTCGTGCCGGGCTCGAAGCGCAAGGGCACAAGACTGAAGCCCAACTACGCGACCCAGGAAGACGGCGTCGACACGGTGAAGGTGCTGATGGCGACCGACACGATGATCGCCTTCGAGGCGTTCCGGCCCAAGGGCGCGATCGACACCGCCCACCAGCATCCCGACCACCACTCGATGGTCTACCAGAAAAAGGGCCGCACCCGGATGCGGATCGCCGAGGAGACCTTCGTGGTCGAGGCGGGCGACTCCTATTTCCATCCGATGGGGGTGGTGCACCAGCACGAGGCGCTGGAGGATTCGATCCGCATCGAGACCAAGATCTATCCCAAGGGCGGCGCCATCAAGTCGTGGAACCGGCTGGTCGGCGGCTGAGGTGCGATTTGCACGCGAGTCCGTTTCGCCCTTCCCGTACCCCCAGTTGGCTCGCACGGCTGGACTTCCCGGCCTAGCCTCCTTATGGGTCGATAGCTTCATACCCAGTGAAGACGAAGGGACCATGAGCGGCGTCCGATATGTCCTGCTGATCGGCTTCTTCGCGCTCCTCGCGGGTCTTTATCTCGGCGAGAGCCTGGACGACGACGATCCCCGCGCGCGCAATGCCGGCCTCGAACAACCCCATATCGAGCCGGCGCGGTAGAGACGTCGGCCCGATCGGGGTCGGTGCCGGAGCCGCCGGTGCCGCGCCAGCAAAGTGACGGCGTCGATGCGGGCCGACCCCCAAGATAGGCCTATTGACTATCATAACCTATTCCTATACTCCTATCGTCGGTCCCGACAGGAGATTGCCATGACACCCCAGAATCGCCCCAAGACGGTCGCCCGACAGATGCGCTTCCTTGCCGAATTCCAACGAGTGCCATCGGTGAGCCTGGCAGCGGCCCGTGCCGACCTGCCGCGCGGCACGATCTATATGTGGCGGCATGTGAACGCCGAATTCAAAGTGGCGTTCGACCGGATCGCGGCGGAACATGGCCGCCGCCGCGACGTGAAACGAATCATCCGGTGTCTCGGACACTTCCCCGTGCTGCACTCCGATCTGCCCATCAAATCAATTGCTTGGGCACCGTCTCCGTAGCGTCCAGTCGACGTGAACCGGTGTCCCATGCTGCCCGCCGTCTCCAGCTCCCGAGTCGCCGCTGCAAGGCGTCGATGCTAGGGTCGTCCTTCAACAAGCGGGGGCGATGGATGCGGGCGATTTGGGCGGGGCTTGTTTCGGCACTGACGATGGTCGGCCTGGCGGCCGGCGGTTTTGTCGAGACGGCATGGGCGCAGGACGGGCTGCAGCGCTTCGAGAAGGACGTGAAGCCGCAGCTCGAGCTCAAGAGCTTCACCTACAAGACCGGCACCGCCGTCGGCACCTCGGGCTTCGTGCTGACCGACGTGGTCGCCGTGGTGCCGGCCGACGCCGCGAGCGGTGACAAGGAGCGCACGGTCAAGATCGAGAAGATCGCAGTCGACGAACTCGACTTCGACCGGCTGAAGAAGGATGCCAAGGACGACGAGGCGCCGCGCTTCGCCAAGCTGAAATTCGAGGGCATGACGGGCGACGACGAGGTCTTCGCAGCCCTTGCGCCCTATGGCGTGCCGCAGGTGCCGGTCGACATCGCGCTCGACTACAGGATCGACGGCGCGGAAAAGGTGCTGACGCTGAAGACGCTGGAGGTGAGCCTGCGTGGCCAGGCCAAGCTCACGCTGGCGCTGGTGGTCGACGGCATCGGCGACAAGTCGAGCGCCATGGACGACGGCCGCCTGCGCACCGCCTCGCTCACCATCGACGACACCGGCGGCCTGCTCGCCAAGGTGCTGCCGGCGATGGCCAAGGAGGAGAAGACCGAGGCCCAGGAAATCGTGAACACCGCGCTGATGACGATCGCGGGCTTCTCCTCCATCCAGGGACCGCCGACGCTGAAGATGCTCGACGCCGTGTCCTCGTTCGTCGGCGACTGGAAGGCGCCCAAGGGGCCGCTGGCGCTGGGGCTGAAGCCGGCCACGAAGGCAGGGCTGGAGGATCTCGACAAGATCATGAAGCCCAACGCGCTGGTCGATCTGTTCGGTTTCAGCGCCACCTATGCGGGGACCAGGCCGGGCGCCGCCAAGGCGGGGCCTGGAAAGTAGGGGGAAGCGGCAGTGGCGCTGAAACGCGTGGCCCTCGAAATCGGCATGGGCACCGACATCCGCGGCGGCGACTACACCAAGGCCGCCGTCCGCGCCCTCAGGGACGCGCTGTGGCACAACTCGCTCACCGTCGCTACGGCGCTGGGCAAGTCGAGCGACGACACGCAGGTCGAGGTGCTGATCGGCGTGCCCAGGCCCGATCAGGTCGACAAGGCCCAGGTGCTGGCGGTCCTGCCGCACGGCACCGGTACGGTGAAGGTCTTCGAGGGTGGTCTCGAAATTCCCAACGAAGCCGGCACGGACAAGACGGTCATCGCCCAGGCGGCTGCCATCGTCCGGCTCGACTTCTAAGCGGGGCAGCATCATGGCCGCCAAACGCGTCATCCTCGAACTCGGCACGGGCAACGACCTGCACGGCGGCGACTACACCAAGGCAGCGCTCCGCGCCGTGCAGGACGCCCTCCATCATTCCTCGCTGGCGATGATCCGCACGCTGAAGATCAACCCGAAGACGGATATGTTCGTCGACGTGACGATCGGCGTGCAGCAGCCCGACCGGGTCGATGTCGAGAAAGTGCGTGCCTCGCTGCCGCACGGCATCGTCACGGTGAAGGTAGTGAAGGGCGGCCTCGACGTCGCCGACCCCGACAACGACGACCCGGCGGTGATCGCCAGCGCCGCCGTCGCCGTAAGGTTGGAGCTGCCCTGATGCTTCTCTACGAACACCCGCTCTCCTCATATGCCCAGAAGGTAAAAATCGCGCTGCGCGAGAAAGGTCTGAAGTTCGACGTCGAGCTGCCGGCGGCCCTCGGCTCCGGCAACGCCGCAGGCCCGTTCGCCGCCGCCAGCCCGCGCAACGAGGTGCCGGTGCTGATCGACGGCGAGGCGCGCATCTTCGATTCGACCATCATCCTCGAATATCTCGAGGACAAGTATCCCACGCCACCCCTCTTGCCCCGCGACGCCGCGGCGCGCGCCGATGCGCGCATGATCGAGGATATCTGCGACACGCTCTATGAAGCCGTGAACTGGGGTTTGAGCGAGATTCGCTGGTTCAAGCGCGCCGAAGGCGAACAGGCCGAGAAGATGAAAGCCACAGCGGCACGTCAGACCGTCGAACTGCAGAAGTGGCTGGCCGAGAAGCTCGGCGAAAAACCCTGGTTCAACGGCGACAGCTTCGGCTGGGCGGACCTCGGCGTCGCGCCCTACCTCAACCGCTCCTTCCATTATGGGCTGGGCACACCGGCCGGCTCGTCGCTGGCGCGTTGGCGCGACCGGCTGCGCGAGCGCTCGTCGGTGGCAGCGACCTTCAAGGAGTTCGAGGCCGCGGCCGACGGCATGGCAAGCGCCGCGGATCGGCTCGCATCCGGTCAAATCCGGCGCGAGTACCGCGATCATCGCCTGGAATGGATGATGAAGTCGGGCGGCGTGCAGATCGTTCTCGACGGTATCGCCAAGAACAATATCCGCTTCACCTGGCCCCTAGGTTAGGCCGCTGGTTTAAGTGCGCGCCTTGCTGCCGTAGAACAGCAGGCCGGCGCCGACCACGATGGCGATAACGCCCGCGATGCTGGGAATCGGAATGTTGCGTTGCTGATCGGCCGTCACCTTGAGCGGGCCGGCATCGACGATCACCTTCTTCTCCGTGAAGGAGATATTGGCGATCACGAGCCCCGCGATGCCGATTGCGATCAGGAGGACGCCAAGGACAGCAATTGGTTTCATGCCGCCTCAACGCCCGTGCCGACGAAAGGTTGCGTCCAAAACCTGGATTCAGGGCCGCAGCAGCAGGCGGCGGCCCTGGTCGAGAGCGGTCCTGGCCATGTCGCGCAGGCCCTCGTCGGTGGCGCTGCTGACCGGATGGCCGATGGTGGCAAAGGCGTAATCGGGCATGCCGAGCACGCGGCTCATCATCTCGGCCGCGCTCACGAACCGGGTGGTCATCACGCTGAAGGCGGGAACGCCCTGGCGTTCAGCAGTCACTGAGTCGTGCAGACTGCACGATGAACAGCTGCCTCAATCCCCGAGGCCGGAGACGACGGCATCCCATCCTTTGATTTCATCGACGATATGCTTGTCGGCCGGCGCGCTATAATTCGACTTGGTGCGGCTCACGACCTTGGCGACGCCGTACTCCTCGCGCAGCATCCGGTCGAGATGCAGGAAGAAGCCCTTGGTGCCTTCCTTGCCATTGGAGATAAAGCCGACCGTCTTGCCCTCGAGCGTGTCGAGGCGTGGCGCGAGCTTGCCGGCGGGCGGCGCCTTTTCGGTCGTGGGATCGAGAACGTGGAAAATCATGATGTTCCTCTGTCTCTACTTGGGAGGTTCGCAATCGATACAGACGCCCAGGGGGAGCGTCACCGCATGGCTCTTGTTGCCGAGCCACGGCGGGATCACCGCGCCGAAGCCGCCGGCCGGCCCGCCCGCGGCGATGACCAGGAGCTGATCGGGCGATTCCATCGCCGGATAGACGCTGTCGCCGCGGTCGCGCACCACCGCGCCCTTGCCGACATCGGCCCATTCGCGTCGATGGATGCGTGCCCGCTCATGGATGAATTCGGCGATCTTGGTCTTGGTCCAGCCCGCAACCTGCAGATGCTCGCGCAATTGCTTGGGAATGATCAGCGCGTAGTTGCCGGGATGGATCGAATAGTGCCGCAGGTTGGCGCGCATCTCGGCAGCGAAGGTCTCCAAAATCTCTTCCGGCTTGGTCGTCCATTCGTTCATGAGCTGCCGCGGCGCACCCGCCGCCATGACGGTGACGGCCGATGCCGCGCGCTCGACGCCGCGCTGCTCGTGCAGCGGCAGCCAGGACGAATCCTCCTCGTCCTCGGCCAGGCAGTAGCTGAACTTGCCGGGATGACCAAGCGTGGAGCGGTCGATGACGCCCGGCCGCACGTCCATGAGGTTGATCAGGCAAAGCCGGATCGCGCGGCCGATGACGGCGGTGGCACGATCGCTGTTGCCGAGCACGTTGAACGTGCCGCTGGCGCCGAGTTCGAGACGGATCGGGCCGTTCAACACCACGAGAACGGCGCAGCCGCCGGTGCTCGCGGTGGCGCCATGCATCAGGAACTCGTCCTGCATCATCGCCATCCAGGCGGTGATCACGACGGGAAAGTGCATCGGCAGGCAGCCCGCCATGACGGCGTTGATGGCCAGTTTCTCGGCGGTGATCGCAAGCCCGCGCACCGGCTCGATGCCGATGAGCTGGTCCGGCGGCATCATCGCCCAGTCGAGGCAGGCTTGGACGGCGTCGGGCGTCGGCGGCACGATCGGCAGGCCGTCGGTCCAGCCGCTGCTGTGATACAGCTCCTGGACGGCTGAGATGCTGTCGGCGTCGTAGGTCCTGGATGCCAGCTGCACGTTATACCTCCACGCCCAGCATAGTCCGCGCCGGCGCTATGCCAAGATCAACCTGATAGACGAGATTGTTGCATAATCGGCATCAATCGGATTTGGGCCACTCTCGGCGCAGCAAGGCCATGAAGCCAGATGCGACAGGCGTGGGCTCGCGCTCGCGCAAGGCGATCAAGCCGAGGCGGCGCACCAGCTTCGGCTCGGCCAGCGGAATGAAACGCAAGCCGCGGACCAGTGGCCCGCGCGTAGCGCCGCCCGGCACCACGCCCACGCCGACGCCGGCACCCACGAGGGCCAATAGCGTGGCGATCTGGTTCACGACCACCCTCTGGTGAAGCTGCAGACCCGCCGTCACCGCCGCGGCATCGATCGTGCGGCGCGTGCGCGATTCGGTGGGCAGGGCGACGATCGGATGCGCGGCGAGTTCGGCCAGGCCGACGCTGCGCCGGCCGGCAAGCTTGTGGCGGGCCGGCACGACGGCATGGAAGGTCTCGCGGCCCAAGGCGGTACCGACCGCGAAGTCGGGCAACTCGTCGACATAGCTGATGCCGAAGTCGGAGACGCCGCTCCGCACATCGTCGAGGATCGAGGCATACACGCCTTCGCGCACATGGATTTCGACACCCGGCCGATCGCCGCGATAGGCGGCGATCATCTGGGGCAGCCGGCCGACCGCCACCGACATCACGCACGAGATCACGACGAGTCCGCGCCGTTCCTGCGCCACCTCGCGCACGCTTTGCACCGTGATGCCGAGATCGTTCAGCATGCGCTCGGCGACAGCGGCGAACTCGCGTCCCGCCGCCGTGATCTGGACCCGGCGCGTGCTGCGCTCGAACAGCCGCACGCCGAGCTGCATCTCGAGCCGCTTCAGCATGCGGGTGAGCGCGGGTTGGGAAATCCTGAGCCGCGCCGCGGCGGCGACGAAGCTGCCGTATTCGGCCAGCGCCAGCACCGCCTCGAGCTGACGGGCGCCGACATCGGGCAGTGCGACGCGAGGCATCTAGGGCGCCATCAGGCCGCCAGCATGCGCTCGCGGTTGCGTTCGCGCAGGATCGGCATCACCCATTTGCCGAAGCGCTCCGCTTCCTCGTCGTGCAGATAGCCCGACAGGCAGAAGGAATGACAGCCGAGGTCGATGAACTTCTGCAGCGTGTCGGCGCACTGCTCGGGATCGCCGACCACGGCGATGCCGGCGCCCGGCCGGACCTGGGTGATGCCGGTCCACAAATTCGGCTCGATGGTCTCGCCGATCGCCGCCAGCTCGCGGACGCGGCGGTTGGCCTCCGACGTGGCGAAGCGCTCCTTCACGAAGGCCTTCTGCGCCTCGCTGGCATGCGCCACCAGCCCATGCGCGAAGTCCCAGGCCTCCTTCGCGGTCGGCCGGCACACCACCTGCAGGCGCATGCCGAAGCCGATGTCGTTCTCGCGACCGTGGCGCGCCGCCATGGCCCTGATCTCCACCATGTTGGCGCGGATGCGCTCGTAGGTGTCGCCCCAGAAGAGATGGACGTCGGAATGCTTGGCCGAGATTTCCCAGGCCTGCTTCGACCCGCCGCCGAGATAGAAGCGCGGATAGGGTTGCTGCAGCGGATAGGGCCGGATCTGCGCGCCTTTCAGCTGATAGAACTTGCCGTCGAAGTTCACCGGACCACGCGTGGTCCACAGCGCCTTCAGGATCGAGACCTCCTCGTCCATGATCGCGTAGCGCTCTTCCTTGCCCCACTTGACGCCCTCGGAGGCGTTCTCGGCCTCGCTCTGGCCGGCAATCAGGTTGATGCAGATGCGGCCGCCCGAGAGCTGGTCGAAGGTGGCGATCATCTTGGCCAGCAGCACCGGATTGATGTAGCTCGGCCGCGCCGCCACCAGCATGCGCATCGACTTCGAGCGCGCCACCATCATGGCGCTGGAAATCCACGCCTCCCAACAGGCGGTCTGAACCGGCACCAGCATGTATTCGAAGCCCGCCGTCTCGGCGGCCGCGACGACCTTGTCGAACAGCTCGAGCGACGGCGCCACAAGCGCGTCGGCCTTTCCATAGGCCGTGGTGTCGCCGGCCGTCGGCAGGAACCAGCCGAATTCCAGTCTGCGCATGAGCCCGTTTCCTCCTGCGGGGCAGCTTAGCGCAATTCGCTCTGGCCGCGACCGTCTCTAATCGGCACGATCACCCTAACTTCCGAGAGGGTTGAAGCATGTTGCAGCATGGCAAGCGGCCGACGATCACATCGCAACACGGAATGGTGGCGGCGGCCCATCCGCTGGCGGCGGCAGCCGGGGCGCGCATCTTGAGCAACGGCGGCAATGCCTTCGATGCTGCAGCGGCAACGGCCGCGGCGCTGAATGTGGTCGAGCCCTACATGTCGGGCCTGGCAGGACGCGGCATGGCCACGGTCTACGTGGCCAAGGAACGGCGCGTGCGCTCGCTCGACTTCGTGACGCAGATCCCCAAGGCCTTCCCGGTCGACATGCTGTCCAACCGCGAGCAGCTGATCCGCGGTCCGATTCCCGTGGGCGCGCCCGGCAATCTCGGCGGCTGGTGCGAGATGGTGAGCACCTACGGCACCAGGAAACTGCCCGAACTCTTCGCGCCGGCGATCAGGCTCGCCCGCGACGGCTTCGGCCTGATCGAATTCAACGTCGAGGAGATCGGCGGCAGCGTGAACGCGGAGCTCAAGGGCCGGCCCGAACTCTATCCGGAATGGAGCCGCGTCTATCTCGAGGGCATCGCTGGCGGGAAGCCGAAGCTCGGCGCCGTGCTGCGCCAGCCCGATCTCGCCAAGACCCTCGAGGCACTGGCCAACGAAGGCCCCGGCCTGATGTATGGCGGCGCGCTCGGCAAGAAGCTGGTCGATCGGCTGAAGGAGCTGGGCGGCGTGCTCACCATGGACGATCTCGCGGAAGCGAAAGCCGTCTGGGTCGATCCGATCAGCGTCGATTATCGCGGACGCACGGTACATGTGCCGCCGCCGCCCTGCGAGGCGTTCCAGCACCTGCTGACCTTGCGTATCCTCGAGGGCTTCGACCTCAAGAGCATGCCGCGGGACGGCGCCGATCATGTCGATACGGTGCTGCGCGCCATCCGCGTCGCCGCCGGCGTGCGCATCCTGGCAGGCATCCCCTCGCCGCAGAAGCTGGCCGAGCTTCTCTCGGAGAGCCACGTCGAGTCTTTGCGTGCCCGCGTGCGCGACAAGAGGCCGGTCGCCGGCCCGACCGAGCAATGGACACCCGATATCGCGGAGGGCCACACCACGTCGTTCTCGATCGCAGATTCGGACGGCAACATGGTCTGCGTAACGCAGAGCCTGGGCAGCGTATTCGGTTCGGGCGTGGTCGTGCCCGGCACCGGCCTCTGCCTCAACAATTTCCTCTATTGGGCAGACGTGAACCCGAAGAGCCCCAACCGGGTGAAAGCGGGTGGTCGGATGCCGATCTGCATCGCTCCCTCGATCGTGACGCAGGACGACAAGGCCGTCATGGCGCTGGGCACGCCCGGCAGCTACGGCATATTGCAGACCCAGCCGCAGGCCTTCGTGCAGTACATCGACTACGGCCTGCCGCTGCAGCAGGCGATCGAAGCACCGCGCGCGCGTCTGACCGACGGCCGTGCCGTGCTGCTGGAGTCCCGCGTCGAGGCCGAGGTCCATGCCGAGCTGCGCAAGCGCGGCCACGACCTCACCAGCGGTCCGGACTGGACCATGAAGGTGGGCGGCATGCAGGGCGTGGCGGTCGATCCCGCGACCGGCACCTTCACCGGCGGCTGCGATCCACGGCGCGACGGCTACTGCGTGCCGGCGTAGCGAACGAGGCTAGCGGAGGGCGACGACGACCCGCGTCTGCGAGCGGACGTGGGGTGCGAAGCGGCCCCAGCCGCGCATGGCGGCGAACTCCTTGGTCTCGACGGCGGCCGGCGAGTCGAGTTCGTAGACGTGGTGTAGAGAGTGGCGCGGCGGCGCCTGCTCTGGCCGCGCTCGCTTTCGGCGATCTCGCCCGCGGAAACATGGCGGCGTCCGGACAACACGCCGGGACAAGTGAGCGCATCGGGCAGGTGAACCTCGTCGTACCAGCGGCACCAGTCCGCCTCGACCTCGGCATCGACTTCCGCAGTCACGATCAAGAGGCAGTTGGGCAGCGTGCTCATTCGGCATTCCCCTTGCACGCGAGCTTCGGGCACGATGGAATGCCTGCCAACACAAATATGGGTCCATGAAAGACGCCGACATCGTCCGTATCGCCGGTTGGGTGGTTCGCCGTGGCCTCGCCGGCATGGCGGAAGAGGACATGCTTCGCGAGTTCTGCGAGAAGTGCCGCGCTGCCGGCCTCGATCTGTCGCGCGCGGTCGCTCTGATCGACACGCTGCATCCCGTCCATGAAGGCCGTGTCTTCCGCTGGCGCGACGACGAATCGAACGATCCCGCCATGGTCGAATACGGCCGGAGCGATCAGGGCGAGGGAGCCGTACAGTGGCAGACCAGCCCGTTCTTCCACCTCCTGCGGATTGGCGAGGAAGAGATGCGGCTGCGCATCGGCTTCGGCGACATCGCCGATTTTCCTGTCGTCCAGGAGATGAAGGATGCCGGCCACACCGACTACCTCGTCTTCGTCCACCGCTTCGCCGACGACAATGCCATCGGCGAGATGGATTGCGTCTACTCGTCCTGGGTGACGCGCCATCCCGAGGGTTTCAGCGACGCCGGCCTGGTGGCGTTGCGCCGCCTGGTGCCGCCGCTGGCGCTGGCCATCAAGGCCGCCGCGCTCGCGCGTGTGGCTGGCACGCTGGTCGAGGTCTATCTCGGACGCGACGCCGGCAAGCGCGTGCTGAGCGGCCGCATCTCGCGCGGCGTCGCCGACCGCATCGACGCAGTCCTGTGGTTCTCCGACCTGAGCGCCTACACCAGGATCACCGACACCGCCCCACCGGACGAGGTGATCCCCCTGCTGAACGACTATGCCGAAGCCGTCATCACCGCGATCCAGGATGCCGGCGGCGAGGTGCTGAAGCTGATCGGCGACGGCACGTTGGCGATCTTCCGCGCCGAGGATCAGGCGGAAGCCAGCGCCAGGGCACTCCGGGCCGAGGCCGACATGCGCGACAAGGTGCGCGCCGTGAACGAGCGGCGGCAAGCCGAGGAGCGACCGGTCACCTCGGTCTATGTCGGCTTACATATCGGCGAGGTGTTTTACGGCAACGTCGGCAGCATCGACCGGCTCGACTTCACGGTCGTGGGCCCCGCGGTGAACGAGACCAGCCGCATCGCCTCGATGTGCCGGTCGGTCGACCGGCCCGTCCTGGTGTCGCAGGCTCTTGCGGATGCGCTGCCGCCGGCCGACCGCGCGCGGCTGGTGTCGGTCGGCCGCTTTGCGCTCCGCGGTGTCGGTCGGGCCCAGGAGCTGTTCACCGTCGACCCCACCCTGCTGTAGGATGAGGACCCACAATTTCCCGGGGGCAGTCATGGCAAAGAGCGCGCAGGCACCGACCATCTCCATCGGCATCACGGAAGCAGACCGGCGCAAGATCGCCACCGGCCTCAGCCATCTGCTGGCCGACACCTACACGCTGTACCTGACCACGCACAATTTCCACTGGAACGTCACCGGCCCGATGTTCACTTCGCTGCACACGATGTTCATGACGCAGTACACCGAGCTGTGGAATGCGGTGGACCCGATCGCCGAGCGCATCCGTTCGCTCGGCCATGCAGCGCCCGGCTCCTACGCCCAGTTCGGCAAGCTGAGTTCGCTCGAGGACGTGCCGGTCACGCCGCCCAAGGCGATGGACATGGTGCGTATCCTCGTGACCGGCCACGAGGCCGTGGCGCGGACGGCGCGCGGCGTCTTTCCGCTCGCCGACAAGGCCAACGACGAGCCGACTGCAGACCTGCTGACGCAGCGGCTCACGGTCCACGAGCAGACGGCGTGGATGTTGCGGTCGCTTCTGGAATAACCCTCCGCTATTCGGCTTGCACCGGGACCGAAGCGGCGATCTAGCCTACGGCGTGGGGCCCACCTACGCCTCCAGCACATCCCACTTGGCCTTGCGTTGCTCGTCAGGCGGCTTCTTGAAGTCGTGGCCGTAGGGTGCAGTGTCGAACGAGCGGTAAGTCGGATTGGCGATTACCAGCCACTGACGGCCCCAATAGGTCATGTCGGCTTCGAATGCCTGGGCCCGCTCGGCTTCGCTGCCGCGGTAGCGATCGTCGAAATCGCCGAAGTTGTCGCCGATGTTGAGCAGGACCCTGTAGTCCTTGGTGACCACGGCGCGGCGCGTCCCCTTGGCACCGCCCCACTCCGGCTTCTCGCCCTGCATCAGGAACGTGTCGACGTTGCCGCCCATCGGGAAGCCGAGCTTGGCCATGTTCTCGCAGGTGTCCTTCTCGGTCTCGGCGCCGCGGTTGGTGATGTAGAAGACCTTCACGCCTTTGGAGTCGGCGTACTTGGCGAATTCCAGCGCTCCCGGGACCGCGGTCGATACCTGGGCGGCACAGAACTGGTTTCAGGTCTTGGTGCTGAAGGTCTGGTTGTTCTTCAGCATCCAGACCTGGTAGCGCGAGTTGTCGAGCAGGGTCTCGTCGATGTCGAGGATGACGGCGGGCGGAAGGTTCTGGTAGTCGGCCTTCTGCTCGGCGGGCGAGGCCGTCCAGCTCTTGTCGGCCAGGGCCTCGTCGAGGCGGATGCGGGCCAACGCGAAGACCGTGAGTGCATTGCCCTTGAACTCGACGGACCGCTGCGTCCACAGGGTCGCCAGCAACATATCGTTTTGTGGTGGCGCTTCCTGTGCCCGCGCCACGCCCGACGACAGGACGGCGACGACGACGGCGCCCAACACCAGAAAAGTCCTTGTGATCATGGTCCGATCTCCTTCGACAATCTCCGTTTGGTCGCTTCGTCGGCGAACGACGCCTGTAGCGCCGTGCGCGCAATGTTCCTCAATGCCGCCGGGTCGAGCTCCGACTTGTCGTACTCATTGCCCAGCGTCGTGTGGAAGAAGGGCGGATCGTCCGAGTTGAGTGTAACGGCAACCCCCGCCTCGATCAGCCGATGCAGCGGATGCGAAGCCCGGTCGGGATACAGCCCCATGGCAACATTGCTGCCTGGACAGACTTCCAGAACCGTACCGCGGCGCGCCAGTTCGGCCATCAGTGCAGGATCGTCGGCAGACCGCACGCCATGGCCGATCCGTGTCACCGGCAGGTCGTCGATCGAGGCCCACACGCTTTCCGGCCCGACGACTTCGCCGGCATGAACGGTGCACCCAAGACCATGCTCGCGCGCCAGCCGGAAGGCGGGTGCGAAGTCGGCCGGCGCGAACTTTGCCTCGTCGCCGCCCATGCCGTAGCCCACGACGTAAGGATGCGGCTGGCCGACCATGGTCCGGGCGATCGCCAGCGCCCGATCGGGGCCGAGATGGCGAATGCAGACGACGATGATCCGGCCGACGATGCCGACCTCGCGCTCGGCGCGATCGATTCCGTCCGCCAGTGCCTCAAGCCAAGCGGCATAGGAGATGCCGAGCGCAGCCGGCCGCTCCGGCGAACAGAACATCTCGACGTAGACGGCACCCTCGCGCGCCGCCTCGGTCAGATAGGCATAGAGCACGTCGCCGAAATCGCGGGCCGTCCGCAGGACACCGCAGACACGATCATAAGCGGCGAGAAAGCTCAGGAAGCCATTCCAGTCATAGTGCCCATCTGGACCGAACAGGCCCGGCGGGAGTTCGAGCCTATTGCGCGCAGCCAGGTCGCGCGCCAGGGAGGGCGAAATCGATCCCTCGAGGTGACAGTGCAGTTCGACCTTGGGAATCAAGAGAACCCTCGCAGCGGTTGTCCCGGCCGTTGCAGCCAGTTGTCAGTTGGATAATCGGCCGAGCCATCGATCAGATGCAAGGCATAGGCGTGCCGCGCCCGGGGAGAACGGTTGGGCGCGCTGGCATGAGGCAGGAGCCCGTGCAGGACCACAAGCGTCCCGCGCGGTGCTTCGAGCGCGACCGGCTCGACATCGGGCCAGGGCGTTTTGTCCAGCACGCGCGTGACCAGCCGGTCGTCCTGGCGCAAGAAACGCTCGCGCAGCGGGCCGAGATGGGCGCCCGGCAGGGCGATCAGGCATCCGTTGTCCCGGTCGGCATCGTCGAGGGCGATCCAGAAGCCCGTCACCGTCGAGGGCCGCGTGTGCAGGTAGGTGGCGTCCTGGTGCCAGCCGATCTCCGCACCAATATGGGGTTGCTTGAAGAGGTACATCGACTGCAGCAGAAGTGGCCTGACGAAGCCCAACGCCTGCGCCAGACTGGCCAGTCGCGGGTTGCGCGAGAAGCGGTCGAAGACAGGATCGAGATCGTGCAACGCATGGCCGATCTTGTTGAGGGCCAGCGACGCTGGCTCGTCCGTCGCCTCTTCCTCGAAGAAGAAGCGAACCGCCCCGCCCGATTCCTGGAAGTAGAGATCCCGGGCGTGGCTCTGGTCGCGAGTCGAGAACACCGTGCGGGCCGGACCGGAATCTAAGGTGGCCACCAGTTCAGTCGCCCGCTCCTTCAGCGCATTGCACTCCGCGGGCGGCAGAAAATTCTCCAGCACGAGAAAGCCGTCGCGCGCGTAGGCTACGAGATCCGGTGCGTTCACCGGACGACACGTTCAAGGACGACTGGCCGGACCGGCGGCGCCAGATCGCCGATGCGAACAGCCGCGCGCAAGAGAGCGATGGCCGCGTCGGCGTCGGCCTCGCTGCCGGCATGGACGATGCAGAGCGGATTGCCGGCTCGGATCGGCACGCCGACATCGGTCACCTCGCTGAGGCCAACCGAGGGGTCGATCGCGTCGTCGGCATGGGCGCGGCCGCCACCCAGCGCCACCACGGCAATGCCGACCTGGCGCGCATCCATGCCCACGACATGGCCGGAGCGCTCGGCGGTGCAGGCCTTGATCACCGGCGCTTGGGACAGGTAGCGGCCGGCGTGATCGAGGAAATCGTCCGGGCCGCCCAGGGCCGACACCATGCGGCCGAAGACCTCCGCCGCCCGCCCGTCGGCCAGCGCCGCCTCGGCCCGCGCGCGACCGTCGGCAACGTCGGGCACGAGGCCGCCCAGCGCCAGCATTTCGCCAGCGAGCGTCATCGTCACTTCGTGCAGGCGCGGCTCGCGCGTATCGCGGCCGGTCAGATAGGCCACCGTCTCCATGACCTCGAGAGCGTTGCCGACCTCCCGGCCCAGCACCCGGTCCATGTCGGTGATCAGCGCGATGGTGGGCAGGCCTGCCTGGTTGGCCACGGCCACGAGGCTCTGCGCCAGGTCGCGCGCCATCTCCTCGGTGTCGCAGAAGGCGCCGGAGCCGCATTTCACGTCCATCACCAGCCCGTCGAGACCCGCGGCGATCTTCTTGGACAGGATCGAGCTCACCAGCAGCGGGATCGATTCGACGCTGCCGGTGACGTCGCGCACCGCGTAGAGCCGCCGATCGGCCGGCGCCAGCTCGTCGGTCTGGCCGATCACGGCGCAGCCGACCTCGCGGACGACCCGGCGGAAGGTCGCGATGTCGGGCTGGGTTTGGTAACCCGTGATCGCCGAGAGCTTGTCGAGCGTGCCGCCGGTGTGGCCGAGGCCGCGACCGGAGATCATGGGCACGAAGCCACCGCAGGCCGCCACGATCGGCGCCAGCATCAGGCTCACCTTGTCGCCGACACCGCCGCTCGAATGCTTGTCGATCACCGGGCCGGGCAACGAGAGATCCCGCCAGTCGAGCGTGATGCCCGAACGGGCGAGGCCGAGGGTAAGCGCCACGCGCTCCGGCACGGTCATGCCGCGGAAGAACACCGACATGGCGAACGAGGCGACCTGGCCCTCGCTCAGGCCGCCGTCGTGGATGCCGCGCACGATGAAGGCGATCTCGGTTGCCGACAGTTCGTGGCCATCGCGTTTCCGGCGAATGATCTCCTGCGGCAGCATGAGGCCTAGGCGTATTGCTCGAGGAAGAGCCGCAGCAGGCGGCGCATATCGCCCGAGGCCGAACTGGCCACGGCGATCGTCTGGTCGTGAGCGAGCGTGCCGGGGACGAGACCGGCGGCGTAGTTGGTCATCAGCGACACCGCCGCCACCTTCATGCCGGCGTGGCGTGCCAGGATCGTCTCCGGCGCCGTCGACATGCCCACGGCGTCGGCGCCCAGGACGCGGGCGGCCCGGATCTCGGCCGGCGTCTCGAAACTGGGCCCGCTGAACCACATGTAGACGCCGTCGTGGCAAAGGACGTTGGTCTGCTTGGCGGCCATCAGCAAACTCTTCACCAAGGCGGGATCGTAGGCATCGACCATGTCGACGAAACGATTGTTGCCCGATCCCACGCCGAACAGCGGATTGACCCCGGTGAAGTTGATGTGGTCGGTGATGACCATGGCCGAGCCCGGCGGCATGTCGAGACGGAGGCTGCCGGCGGCGTTGGTCTGCAACAGCGTCTCGCAGCCGAGGCTGGCCAGCGCGTCGATGGCGCCTTTCATCTCGTCGGCGCGGCCGCGTTCATAGTAGTGCGCGCGGCCTTGTAGCACGGCAACAGGCGTCGACCCGACGTGGCCCAGCACCAGTTGTCCGGCGTGGCTGCCGACGGTCGTCTGCGGAAAGTCCGGCAACTCGCCATAGGGGATGGTGGCGATCTTCTTCACCTCGTCGGCGAAACCGCCGAGGCCCGAGCCCAGCACCACGGCGACCTTCGGCCGAAAACCAGGGGCCGCGCGGGCGATGGCGTCGTTCATGGCTTGCCGAAGTGATGCGGGCCGAAGGACATCGGCAGGAGCTGGCCCAGCGTCACGGTGCGATGCAATCCGTCGGGGCCGCAGAGATGGACCGGCAATTCGTCGCCAGCAAACTCGCGCAGCTTCTGGCGGCAGCCGCCACAGGGCGTGATGAGTTCGGGACCAGGGCCCATGACGAGACATTCCAGGAGGCGCTTGTGGCCCGCCGCCACCATGGCCGCGATCGCCGTGGCCTCCGCACAGAGCCCCTGTGGATAGGCGGCGTTCTCGACATTGCAGCCGCCATGGATCGAACCGTCCTCGGCACGCACTGCCGCGCCGACATGGAATTTCGAGTAGGGCGCGTGGGCGCGCAGCATCATGTGTCGCGCGAGATGGAGCAGCTCGTCCATTTCAGTGCTCTTTCTCGTAGGGCACGCCGGCCGCTTTGGGGGCGATCGCGCGGCCTATGAAGCCGGCCAGCAGGAACATGGTGAGAAGATACGGCATGGCCTGGATCAGTTGCACCGGAACTTCACCTATACCGGGCACCCGGACGCCCTGCAGCCGGATGGCCATGGCATCGAGCAGGCCGAAGACCAGGCAAGCGCCGAAGGCCGGCAGCGGCCGCCACTTGCCGAAGATGACGGCGGCCAGCGCAATGAAGCCCTGCCCCGCCGTCATGTCGCGGCTGAAGCCTGCATTCTGGCCGATCGACAGATAGGCGCCGGCAAGGCCGGCCAGCAACCCGCACAGCAGGACCGCCCTGTAGCGCAGCCAGGCCACCGAAAGGCCGGCGGCGTCGACCGCGAGCGGCACTTCACCCACGGCACGCAGGCGGAGGCCAAAACGCGTGCGGGCGACGACCCACCAGGTGAGCGGCACCGACAGCAGCGCGGCATAGACCAGGACATTGTCGCCCGCCCTCGGCAGGAAGAGTGGCATCAGCCGCTGACCGTCGAGGAGCGGCGGCGTCTGGCCGCCACGCGCGAACCAGGCGGTGCCGAGCACGACCGTGAGGCCGGCTGCCAGGATATTGATGGCGACGCCGCTCACCACCTGGTTGCCGCGATAGGTGATGCAGGCAAGGCCATGCAGCAGCGCCAGCGCTTCGGCCGCCAGGATGGCGGCGGCGACGCCCGCCCAGGCCGAGCCGGTGACCGACGCGGTCGCAGCGGCAAAGAAGGCCGCCATCAGCATCTTGCCTTCCAGGCCGATATCGACGATGCCGCTCTTTTCCGAGAACAGCCCGCCCATGGCGCAGAGCACCAGCGGCGTGGCGACCCGGAGCGTCGAGGCCAGCATCAGCAGGACGAAGGAGAAGGCCTCGTCCATCACGAGGCCCGACGCGCCAACAGGAACTGAAGCCAGGGCCGCGGCAGGTGCGCCAGCGCGCCCGAGAACAGGATGACCAGGCCCTGGATCACCACCACCATCTCGCGGGTGATCGAGGGAATTTCGAAGGCGAGCTCGGCCCCACCCTGCTGCAGCGCTCCGAACAGCAGCGCCGCCAAGGCGATGCCCAACGGATGGCTGCGCCCCATCAAGGCGACGGCGATGCCGGCGAAGCCGTAGCCCGCTGGGAAATCGAGCACGATGCGGTGGTGCACGCCCATCAGCTCGTTGACGCCCACGAAGCCCGCCAGCGCGCCCGAGAGACACATGGCGAGCATGGTCATGCGCTTCAGATTGGTGCCGGCATAGACCGCGGCCTCGGGATTGTACCCCATGGTACGGAGCGCATAGCCCCATGGCGTGTGCCACAGGAACACCCAGACGCCGACACAGCACAGAACCGCCAGCACGATCGTGAGGTTGAGCGCCGACGGCGCCACGGTGATGCCGATCGCCGCCAGCGCGTCGTGCATCGCGGGAACCCGGCCCGAGGCCGCGAAAGTGCGACTCTGCGGCGTCATAGAACCCGGCGCGATCAGCACGTTCACCATCAGATAGACCATCAGCGCCGAGGCCACGAAATTGAACATGATGGTGGTGATGACGATGTGGCTGCCGCGCCAGGCCTGTGCCCAGGCCGGCACGGCGGCCCACGCGGCACCGAACAGGGCAGACGCGGCAACTGCCAGCGGGATCAGCAGCCAGGCCGGCAGCCAGCCGTCGAGCGCCAGTATGGCGAGCCCGCAGCCGAGGCCACCAATATAGGCTTGGCCCTCGCCACCGATGTTGAACAGGCCGGCATGGAAGGCGACCGCCACCGCGAGCCCGGTGAAGGCGAAATTGGTGGCGTAGTAGAGCGTGTAGCCGATCGATTCGGACGAGCCGATGGCGCCCAAGACCAGGAGCCGCAGTGCATGGAAGGGATCGACGCCGATGATCGCCACGATCACGCCGACGACGAGGAAGGCCAGCGCAATGTTGACCAGCGGCAGCAGAACGATTTCCGCCCAGGTCGGCAAGGGACGACGGGGCGCCCTCATGCCGCGCCGGCGCCCGCCATCATCAGGCCGAGCCGGCGTTCGTCGGCGCGATCCGGGGCGACCTCCCCCACGATGCGGCCGGCGAACATCACCAGGATGCGGTCGGCAAGCGACAGTATCTCGTCGAGTTCCACCGACACGACCAGCACCGCGCAGCCCGCGTCGCGTGCCTTCATCAGCTCGCGATGAATGAATTCGATGGCGCCGATGTCGACGCCGCGCGTCGGTTGGCCGACCAGCAGCACCCGGGGCTGGCGCGCGATCTCGCGCGCCAGCACCAGCTTCTGCTGATTGCCGCCGGAAAAGGACGAGGATAGCAGGCCGGGCGACCGCGGCCGCACATCGAAGCGCTCCATCAGCCGGCTGCAATGCGCGCCGACGGCCGGTCCGTCGATCAGATAGTTGCGGGTAAACGGCGGCCCATCCTGGTAGCCCAGGATCGACGTTTCCGAGGCCTCGAACGCCGCGACCATGCCCTGGCGCAGCCGGTCCTCGGGCACGTGGGCGAGGCCCAGAGTGCGCATTTCCGCAGGGTTCCCCGGGTGGCGCGCATCGAGGGCGTGGCCGCAGACGGTCAGCCGGCCGTCGCTCGGCGGACGGATCCCGGCCAGCACCTGCAGCAGTTCGCTTTGTCCGTTGCCGGTGACGCCGGCGATACCCACGATCTCGCCCGCCCGCAGCTCGATGCCGATGTCGTCGAGCAGCCGGACACCGCGTCCGTCGACCAGCGAGAGATGCTCGGCCTGCAGCAGGACCTCGCCCCGCCGGGGCGACGACTTGTCGAGGTCGAGGCGAACTTTTCGACCGACCATCAGCTCGGCCAGCTCTTCCGTGCCGGTGTCGATGGTGCGACGCTCGGCCACCACTTTGCCCTGGCGCATCACATAGACGCGGTCGGTCGCCGCCACGATCTCGCGCAGCTTGTGAGTGATCAGCACGACGGTGACGCCGCGATCCTTGAGGGTTTGCAGGATGCGGAACAGGCGATCGGTTTCCTGCGGCGTCAGCACCGCGCTGGGCTCGTCCAGGATCAGCGTCCGCGCGCCGCGGAACAGCACCTTCAGGATTTCGACCCGCTGCTGCTCGCCAACGGAAAGATCGGCGACGCAGACATCGGGATCGATCGTGAGGCCGTAGTCGCGGCCCAGCCGCACCAGTTCGGCCCGTGCGGCTGCCAGGCCGCCCGCCAGCATCAGGCCGCCCTCGGCGCCCAGCACCATGTTCTCGAGCACGGTGAAAGTGTCGATCAGCATGAAATGCTGGTGGACCATGCCGATGCCGTGGGCGATGGCGTCGCGCGGGCTGGTCATCTCGACCGGCCGGCCATCGACCCAGATCTCGCCGGCATCGGCGCGATAGAGGCCGTAGAGGATGCTCATCAGCGTCGATTTGCCGGCGCCGTTCTCGCCCACGATGCCGGTGATCGTGCCTGTCTCGATCCTGAGCGACACGCCGCGAACGGCATGAACGACCCCAAACGACTTGTCGATCCCGCGAAGCTCGATGGCCGCTGCCGCAGGCGTCAGAGCTTGCACGAATTGTTGCTCATGTAGTCGTGGACCACGATCTTGCCCGACACGATGTCGGCCTTGGCGGCCTCGACCCTGGCCTTCATCTCGGGCGTCACCAGCTTCTCGTTGTCCTTGTCGAGCGCCCAGTCGACGCCACCGTCCTTGAGGCCGAGCACCTGGGTCCCGCCCTTCCAGTTGCCGGCCTGCGCCGCCTTAAAACTGTTGTAGGTGGCGAGATCGACGCGCTTCAGCATCGAGGTCAGCATCGTGCCGGGATGCAGGTGGTTCTGGTTGGAATCGACGCCGATGCCGAGCTTGCCACGGTCCTTGGCGGCCTGCAGGATTCCGATGCCTGTCGAACCCGCGGCGGCATAGACGACATCGACGCCGCGGTCGAACTGGCCCTTGGCGAGCTCGGCGCCGCGGCCCGGATCGTTCCACGCGGCCGGCGTCGTGCCGGTCATGTTGGTGATCAGCTCGGCGTTGGGATTGGCGTATTTGATGCCCTGCTCGAAGCCGCACTGGAACTTGCGGACCAGCGGGATGTCCATGCCGCCCACGAAGCCGATCTTGCCGCTCTTGGAGGCGAGTGCAGCCAGCACGCCCACCAGGAAGGAGCCTTCCTGCTCCTTGAACACCACCGACTGCACGTTGGGCAGGTTGACCACGCTGTCGATGATGGTGAAGCGGACGTTGGGAAATTCCTTGGCGATCTTTTCCAGCGCCACCGCCTGCGAGAAGCCGACGGCGATGATGGGATCCTGGCCGCGCTGGGCGAACCGGCGCAGCGCCTGCTCGAACTGGGTCTCGTTGCTGGGCTCGAATTCGGCGAAGGCGATACCGGTATCCTTCTTGAACTGCTCCGCGCCCGCGCTCACGCCCTCGTTGAAGGATTTGTCGAACTTTCCGCCCGTGCTGTAGACGACGGCGGGCTTGACCGCGGTCTGCGCCGCGGCCGGCGTCAGCATGCTCAAGGCAATCAGGGCGACTGCCGATCCCAACCAGCGCTTCATGACGCCTCCCTTGTCTCTTCGGACTTCTAACCCAAGTGTGGACCGACCCGTCTCGCCGGTCTAGGCAGGGCAATCGCATATGATTTTATCCCCGTCGTCCTGAGCGGAGCCGGCCGAAGGGCGGCGCAGTCGAAGGACCTCTTTTCCGCAGTCCATCGAACGGAAAAGAGGTCCTTCGACTACGCTTCGC